>Ga0247713_1000836_pt1 | contig 17047 bp, 17 predicted proteins | sample 21E_NmetaG_FD_189936 | JGI IMG/M metagenome (GOLD analysis project Ga0247713, IMG submission 189936) | Soil microbial communities from hillslope of Landscape Evolution Observatory, University of Arizona, Oracle, AZ, United States - 2-1-E_N | ecosystem: Engineered > Artificial ecosystem >... | reverse complement strand
CCCGGCGCAGCTGGGTGACGGTGGACGCCCGGGCCAGGTCGGCCACCTGGGCATCCACGCCGGCGGGGGCGTGGCGGGCGATCACCGCCACCTGGTCCTCGCACAGCTCGCCGGCCTCGTGGGCGGCGCTCGTCTCCGCCAGCTCGGCCCGCCGGCGGGCCATGGCCAGAAGCGAACGCGCCCGGGTCGGCGAGACCCCGCACTGCCACGCCACCCATTGACTCGGCGAGTGGATGCCGACCACCTGCCAGCATCCGGACTCCAGCACCTGGGCGAGAAGGCTGACGAGGCGGCCGGTGGTGGCGTTCAGCACCCCGCACGTGGCGGCGATCTCCGCCATCAGCTCGCTCGATTCCGGCTCCCGCCGGCGCTCCTCCATGCCTCCCATTGTAGCAAACACACGTTCGATACACCAGGATATTGACGGATATTCCGGCTCAGAGATAGCGCCGCGCACCCCAGAACTGGCGGGCATAAGAGGGGGTGTCGACGGGGACAGTTTCCACCGTACGGCCGGTCGCCGGCGCCTGGATCATCATGCCGTTGCCCACGTACATGGAGACGTGGTGGATGGACCGCTGGTCGGGGCCGGAGGCGTAGAACAACAGGTCACCGGGCTGGAGGCGTGACCGGTCGACGGGCGTGCCGGCGCCGGCCTGGTCGTCGGCGTCCCGAGGCAAGACGATGCCGTGCACGCCGTAGACCGCGGCGGTGAAGCCCGAGCAGTCGTAGCCGGCGGCCGAGGTGCCGGCCCACAGGTACGGGAGGCCGGAGAACTGGCGGGCACCCGCGACGAGCTCCTCCCCGGTGACCGGCCGGGCGCCGGGACCGAGCACGGCCACATCACCGGCAGGCAGCCGACCGCGGCTGCCGGTGGGCAGGGCGACGGTGACTTCCTGAGCGCTGGTCGACAGCACGGGCAGGCGGGTGTTGTAGCTCAACTCCAGCGGTTCGCCGATCTGGAGGGTGGTCGTCGGGCGGGTCACCACAGCCGTCGTCGGCGCCGCCGGCAGCTCGCCGGCCCGCAGCTGGGCGACCGGGATCCACCCCGGGTAGCCGGCAGGGTCGAGGTGTGACGCCTGGCCCGTCACCGTCACCCGAGCCCAGTCGCCGCTGACCTCCTCCACCCGCACCGGTTCTCCGTACAGGGCCTGGGTCACGAGGTGGTCGACCAGCCAGAGCTTGTCGGCGTGGCTCATCGCCGCGATCCAGCCCTTGATGTCGACGGGGTTGCCGAGGGAAGGGGCGTCGACCGGCCGGGCCCGGCCGGGGGCCTTCCACACATTCGCCACCGAGACGACGACCAGCGCCGGCCGGCCGGCCGCCAGCGGCTGCTCGACCGGCGCCGGCGGGGCCGCCGGCGCCGGCGCCGTCTCCGGCGCCTCTCCCGGCGACGGTACGTCGGCGCGCTCGGGCCCCGGCCCTGAACAGCCGGCCAGCAAGAAGACGAGGACGGCCAACACAGCCGCCATGAACCATCGGCGGCGCCGCCCCAGCACCATGGTGCCGACTGTACCCAGCACCCGGGCGCTACCGTGCCACAGCGTGCCCCTGCGCCCGCTGACCCTCGTCCTCGCCGCCGTCCTGACCGCCGCCGCCTGTGGCACAAACGGCGGAGGTGGCGAAGCCGTAATCGATAGGGCCCCCGAGCCGGTCGAGACCACGCTCGCCCCCACCACGACCCTGCCCGCCTCCACGACCACCACCGAGCCCGATCCGGCCACGGCCAAGGCGGTCGTGACCGCCGGCGGCATCGTGGTCCCCGTGATCTCCCGGGCCGGCGACACCTGGACCGTGCGCACACCCTGCAACGCCACCGCCACCCTGAGCCACGCCCGGGGTCGCTCCGCCGGCTCCCCGGTGATCGTGCTCGATCCCGGCCACGGCGGCGCCGAGCCGGGGGCGGTGTCGCCGTCGGGCCTGGCCGAGAAGGACGTCAACCTGGCCGTCGCCCGCCACGCACAGGCGGCGCTTGAGGCCGCTGGGGTGTCGACCCTGTTGACCCGCACCGGCGACTACGAGGTCACCCTGCCGACCCGCTCGGAGATCGCCCGGACGGTGGACCCGAAGGCGTTCGTGTCCATCCACCACAACGCCGAGCCCGACGGCCCCCGCGACGGCCCCGGCGCCGAGACCTACTACCAGATCGCCTCCCCGGACTCGAAGCGCCTCGCCGGCCTGCTCTACGAGGAGATCGTCAAGGCCCTGTCGCAGTACAAGGTGGCCTGGGTGGCCGACCGCGACGCCGGCGCCAAGTACCGCCCCGGGAACAACGGCGACTACTACGCCATGCTGCGCCAGCCCGGGAAGGTCGTCAGCGTGCTGGCGGAACTGGCGTTCATCTCCAACCCGCCCGAGGCCGAGCTGATCTCCCGCCCGGAGGTGCAGAAGGTGGAGGGCGAAGCGGTGGCCCGGGGGATCATCCGGTACCTCACGACGAAAGACCCCGGCTCGGGTTTCGTCGAGCCGTACCCCCGGATCGACCCCCCCTCGGGGCCCGGTGGGGGGCCCGGTCGTGCCTGCCGCGACCCCCAGCTGTGACAGGGTTGACGCCATGACCGACGGACAGAAGCCGACCGTGACCGTGCCCGCAGGCGAGGCCCCGCCCACCGACCTGGTGGTCGTGGACATCGAGGAGGGCACCGGCGCCGAGGCCGTCGCCGGCAAGAGCGTCGACGTCCACTACGTGGGCGTGTCGTGGAGCACCGGTCAGCAGTTCGACTCGTCGTGGGACCGCCGGGGCAACTTCAGCTTCCCCCTCGGCGCCGGCCGGGTCATCGCCGGCTGGGACCAGGGTGTCGCCGGCATGAAGGTCGGCGGCCGGCGCCGCATCACCATCCCGCCCCACCTGGGCTACGGCGACGCCGGCGCCGGCGGGGTGATCAAGGGCGGCGAGACGCTGGTCTTCGTCGTCGACCTGCTCGGCGTCCGCTAGCCGAACCGGTGACAGATCCCGGGGTCCTGACCCCGGAAAATGTCACCAGTTCGAGAGGGAGCCCTCACGCGCAGCGGGTGAGCGTCACCGACGGCGAGCGGGCGGCAACCGGATCCACCGTGGCGCCGGCATGGTCGGCGGCCCACTGGCGCAGGGCGCCGGCCAGCTCGGCCGCCTCGGCGGCGTCGTCCATCACCACCGTGGCGCGCAGGCAGGTGCTCCGCCCGGAGGTCCAGGCGACGTAGCGGTCCCCGGCCCAGCCGGCTGCGGCTCTGGCCGCCCGGTCGGGGGGCAGCGAGGATGCCAGCACCAGCCGCAGGATCACCTCGCCCAGCACCCCGCCGTCGACCACCCGCCCCTCGGCCGCCACCGGCGGCACGCCGGCCCGGCCCAATCCCTTCAGGAACCGCTCGGGGTGGAGCACGTCGGCCGAGCTCGCCGGCGGGGAGCGGAAGGCGGCGTCGAGCCGCGCCGGGCCGCCGGCGGCGAGCAGGGCCTCCACCAGGCGGGGGCCGTCGCGGTAGGGGAACACGCCCAGCTCGGCGACGATGGCCGGGGTCCGGCCGCCATTGCCGCCGAACCTGGCTTCCTCCTCGGCCGCCGCGGCCTGGCGCTCGGCCTCGGGCAGCGACTCGAGGTAGCGGCTCTCGACGATCACGGCGTCGCCCTCCACCAGCGCCTCAAAGGCCAGGGCGGCCTCGGCGTCGGCGAGGACGGGGTCGAGGTCGAAGTGCTGGTCGTCGAGGGCGTGGGTGAGCTCGTGCACCAGCACCTGGCGGACGAAGGGGGTGAGCTTGGTGCCCCGGACCACGAGCTCCTTGGTCTCGGTGTCGTAGAACCCGGCCACGGTGTCGGGGTCCAGCTCGCCGCTGGGCCCGGCATCGCCGGCATCGAGGAGCCCCAGCGCCCGGAGCACGCCGTTGGCGACGTCGGCGTCGGGCCGCTCGGTGGGGCGGCCACCGGCCAGCGATCGCCGGAAGGCGGCGTCATCGAGCACGGCCACGTCGACGGGCTTCAAGAAGCGAAGCCCCCGCGTCGACTCCACGAAGGCCTGCAACTCGGCGATGACGGCGGCGGTGGCCGGATCGAGCCGGTCGGCCCGCTCGGCGTGGACCTGCAGCGCACCTCTCACGCCGGCGAGGAGGGTGACGAGGATCAGGACCGTGAGCACGGCGTGCACGGGTCGGAGGCGGGCGGTCACGGTCGGCGGCAATGTACCGGCTGGCACTTCGGGCAGACTGTCAGCGTGGGATCCGCCCTCACCGAGGTGGTCGTCGACGCCGCCGACCCCAGCCGGCTCGCGGCGTGGTGGACAGAGGTGCTGGGCTGGGAGCGGACGGACGAGGACGAGACCGGGGTCGAGATCTCCCCACCGGGCGGCGGGCGCCCGAAGCTGGTCTTCGTTCTGGTCTCCGACGCCAAGGCCGGCAAGAACCGCGTCCACATCGACGTCAACCCCACGGGCTGCGACCAGGACCAGGAGCTGGCCCGGCTCCATTCCCTGGGGGCCACGGATGTCGACGTTGGCCAGGGCGACCAGACGTGGCACGTCCTCGCCGACCCGGAAGGCAACGAGTTCTGCCTCTTACGGACGCGGGTGGGCTGAGCACCGCTCCCATGCCCGTCTCACAGTTCGGAGCGCCGAAGGGCCTCCGGGGGTGGGCCGCCGCCCACCTGGTCGCCCGACTCACCGCCGAGGCCAACCGCTGGATGATCGACGTGTTGGAGGTGGGGGCCGGCGACCGCGTGCTCGACGTCGGCTGCGGACCGGGCCTGGCCGTCGCCTACGGGGCGACCAGCGCCGGCTGGACCGTCGGCGTGGACGCGTCGCCGACCATGGTGCGCCACGCCGGCCGGCGCAACCGGGCCGCCATCCGCGGAGGACGGGTGGAGATACACCGCGCCGACGCCACCCGCCTGCCCTTCCCCGACGCCACCTTCACCAAGGTGGGCTCGCTGAACTCGCTCCAGTTCTGGGCCGACCCCGACCACGGCCTGGCCGAGCTGCACCGGGTGCTGGCACCCGGTGGTCGGGTGGCGGTGGTCCTGATGGCCCGCAGCGACGAGCCCGCGGGCACGCCGGCTCCGGCATGGTTGGAGGAGACGCTCGGGAGCATGCAGGACGCCGGCTTCGCCGGCATGCAGGTAGCCTCGCGCTCGTTCGGTGGCGTGCCGCACCGAGCGTTGCTGGGATATCGGCAAGGGAAAGAGAAGGGCGCCCCTCTCGACCCCACGGCGGACGGGGTGAGAAAGGGCGCCGGTCCTTAGTATACGTACGGCGTACGGCTTGTCGAGTCGAAAGCAGGGATTTCTTGAACCGGGTGGTCCTCAGTCCTGAGCTGATCTTCTCCGTCGCCCTGAAGGTCGGCGACGAGGAAGGGTTGGAGGCCCTCACCATGCGCCACCTGGCCGAGGAGATCGGCGTGGCCACCATGTCCCTCTACAGCCACGTGGCCACCAAGGACGACGTGCTCCTCGGCGTGGTCGACCTGGTCACCCGGGAGATCGCCCTTCCGCCGCCGGACACACCACCGTGGGAGGCGCTGAAGAGCGTGACCAGGGAGTTCCGCCAAGTCGCCCTGCGCCACCCCAACCTGGTGCCCCTGATCATGCGCCGGCCGCCTACCGGCATCCAGGGCCTCCGGACGCTGGAAGTGGCCCTCGACGCCCTCCGGAGGGCCGGGATAGCGCCCGAGCGCGCCGCGCCGGCCTACCGGCGGATGGCGTCCTTCGCCATCGGGTTCGTCTCTCTGGAATGCGGGGGCTTCTTCCGCCCGGTCGACATCGCCGCCGGCAACCAGATCCCCGCCGCCGCCCTGACTGAGCTGCCCCGCATCACCGAGATGGCGCCCTACCTGGCCGAGTGGGACGCCGCCGAGGAGTTCGAGAAGGGCATGGAGGCCGTCATCGAGGTCCTGGCCATGTGGATCCCCTCACCCCAGCCCGCCGAGGTGGTGGAGGGCGACGGCCGCGGCGGTGGCCACGTTCAGGGAGTCCACGCCGGCGGCCATGGTGATGCGGACCCGGCGGTCGGCCCTGGCGAGAGCGGGGCCGGAGAGCCCCGGGCCCTCGGCACCCACCAGTAGCACCCGCCGCCCCCCGGATCCCACGGTGCGGATGTCCTCCCCGCCAGCCGGGGTGAGGGCAAGGACCTCGAAGCCCAGCTGCTGGAGCCCGGCGATGGCGGCGGGCGCATCCGGCACCCGCGTGAACGGCAGGCGCAGGGCATGGCCCATGGACACCCGGACCGACCGGCGGTAGAGCGGGTCGGCCGAGGTGGCATCCAGCACGACTCCCGCCACGCCGAAGGCGGCGGCGTTGCGGAACAGCGACCCCAGGTTCTCGTTGTCCGTGACGCCCTCCACCATCAGCACCAGGCCGGCGCCGGCGACCACCGTGGCCAGGTCCGGGTGGGGCCGGCGGGCGGCCGAGGCCAGCACGCCCCGATGGAACCGGAAGCCGGCGATGGACGTCATAAGCTCCTGGGGGACCACGTAGACGGGCGCATCGACTCCGGGCAGGACGTCGTCGAGGGCGCGCAGCCCCCGGCCCGTCGCCAGCATGGCCCGCACCGGATACGTCGACTGCAGCAGGTGACGGACGACCAGCTCCCCCTCGGCCACGAAGAAGCCGCCGTCACGCTCCACCGCCCGCCGGCGGTTCGGGTCGTTGAGGGCGAAGAAGTCGGTCACGCGGGGGTCTGCAGGGTCGTCCACCCGCTCCGGTTGAGACTTCAACGGGTTCGGTACCATGGAGGGGTGGCCGAGACCCGCTGGCTGAGCCAGGACGAGCAGTGCACCTGGCGGGCGTTCCTCACCGCCATGCGCCTCTTGACCGACGAGCTCGACCGGGAGCTCCAGCGTGACGCAAACATGCCCCACACCTACTACGAGATCCTCGTCGCCCTCTCGGAGGCGCCCGAGCGCCGGCTCCGGATGAACCAGCTGGCCGACATGTGCCAGTCCTCCCGCAGCCGGCTGTCCCACGCCGTCAGCCGGCTGGAGGAAGCCGGCTGGGTACGCCGGGAGGCGTGCCCGACCGACAAGAGGGGCGCGCTGGCCGTGATGACCGACAGTGGCTTCGCCGCCATCGAGGGCGCCGCCCCCGGCCACGTCGAGGCTGTACGTCGCCATGTGTTCGACGTGCTGACCCCCGAGCAGGTCGGCCAGCTGGGCCAGATCAGCGCCGCCATCAGGGACGGTCTGGTCAAGGACTGACACGAGGTCAGCTGGCGGCCGCGAGGGTGCCAGCACCCCCTCCCGAGACACCGGGAAGCACCCGTGCCGTGCCGACGCCAGTGTGCCAGGATCGCCCCGGGGGGACCGCCGGCTGGCGGCGAGGAACGGGGGAACAGATGACAGAGAACGGCGACGGTGCAGCGCGGCGCGGGCTCAGCCGGCGGAAATTTCTGGGCAGCATCGGGGCCGGCGCCGCCGGGGCGGTGACGCTGGGCAACGGCGCCGGCGTGCTGGCCGGCGCGCTGCCAGCCGCTGCCGCGCCGCCCAGCCTTCCCGCCGTGCCCGCCGGCCGCTTCGGGCGCATGTTCCACCAGCGGCCGTTCGGCGAGCCCGGCCCTCGCCTGTCGGAGGCGTTGATGGACATCGGCAGGGCCGGCGGCATCCTCGACGCCAGCGACGATCTCGGCGCCGGCCCGGTCGCCCTCATCATCGACCCCGCCCTCAGCGTGAACAACCCGAACAACGACACTCAGACGGCGGGCACCACCTTCTTCGGCCAGTTCGTGGACCACGACATCACCTTCGACACAGGATCACGCATGGGGAAGCCCACCGCCCCCGAGTCGGCGACCAACAGCCGCACGCCGGCGCTGGATCTCGACTCCGTCTACGGCGCCGGGCCGGCGGGCTCCCCGCAGCTCTACCAGCCGGGCGACCGGGCCAAGTTCCGGGTGGAGAGCGGGGGCCAGTTCGAGGACCTGCCTCGGCTGGGAGACATGACCGCAGTCGTGGCCGATCCCCGCAACGACGAGAACCTGATCATCTCCGGCCTGCAGTGCGCCTTCCTGCTGGCTCACAACGGGGCCGTCGACCGCGTCCGCAGCCAGGGTGTCACCGACACCAATGACGCCTTTGCCCGGGCCCGCCGGCTGATCACCTGGCACTACCAGTGGCTGGTCGTCCACGAGTTCCTTCCCCAGGTGGTCGGCCCGGCCATCGTCGACGACATCCTCGCCAGAGGCCGGCGTTACTACACCCCGGCCATGGGCGGCGGATTCATCCCAGTCGAGTTCCAGGCCGCGGCGTACCGCATGGGCCACAGCATGGTGCGGCCCTCCTACCGAGCCAACCTGGCCGGCGACAACGGCCAGCCCTTCTTCGCCATGGTGTTCGACGACGCCCGTAGCGACGAAGCCGACCCGCCCGACCTCACCGGCGGCCACCGCGCCCCCCGGCGGTTCATCGGCTGGCAGACGTTCTTCGACTTCGGCGACGGGGAGGTGCGGCCCAACAAGATGATCGACACCAAACTGTCGAGCCCGCTCTTCGCCCTGCCCATGCGCTCGATCGCCAGCCGTGACCATCCGGTTGTGCTCCCCCAGCGGACGCTGCTGCGCCACGTGACCTGGATGCTTCCGTGCGGGCAGGTGATCGCCCGGGCCATGGGCGCTCCCGTCGTGGCCGCCGGCGACCTGGCCGAGCTGGCCGGCTACGGCCTCGGGCTCGAGACGAGCACGCCGCTGTTCTATTACGTCCTCAAGGAGGCAGAGCTGCAGACCGGTGGCCGGCGGCTGGGTGCGGTCGGTGGGCGGATCGTGGCCGAGGTGCTCATCGGGCTGCTTCAGACCGACCCCGGGTCATACCTGGTGCAGGAGCCCACCTGGCGCCCCACGCTCCCCCGCCGCGACGGGACCTCCACCGGTCCCTTCGCCATGACGGACTTCCTCGCCTTCGCCGGCGTGGACCCCGCCAGCAGGGGCCAGTAACCCGGCCACCGACCCCCCGCGTCGCGCGTCAGAGAGGGCGGCGGGCCACACACTCCAGGTGGGCGCCCCACCGGCTGAGCGGCGCCGGCAGCCTGGCCTCCAGCGCGCCCACCGCGTGCCAGGCCCGGCGGTCCGCCCCTGCCGGCAGCATCCAGGCCGCGAACGACAGCAGGCTGTGCTGGCGGTGCTCGATCGCCTCCAGGCCGGCGGCGGTCACGTCGTCGAGGAGGGAGCGGGCGGTGAACCGGGAGTGGATGCCCACGCCGTCCCAGGAGTCGTGCAGGCGCCGGCCGGCCCGCAGCAGCGGGTTGTCCTCCACGGTCTCGGCCAGCATCAGCGTCCCGCCCGGCCGCAGCACCCGCCGGACCTCGGCCAGGACGCCGGGCGGGTCGGGCAGGTGGTGGAGGACGTGGGTGCACCAGACGAGGCCCACCGTGGCGGCGGCGAACGGCAGCCTGGCGGCGTCGCCGGAGACGACCGGGCCATGGCGGGCGGCGGCGGCGGCGCGCTCCTGCTCGGCCTCGATGCCGACGACGGCCATCCCCCGCCGGCCCAGGCGCTCCAACCACAGCCCCCGCCCGCAGCCGAGGTCGAGGACCGGTCCCTCCTGCGCCGGCCCGTCCAGCCGAGCCTCGAGCCAGGGGTTGAGGGCGGTCACACCCCGGCGACGACGGTGACCATGTAGAGGGCGAAGTCGGGGAGGCGGGCCGTGAGGCGGTCGTCGAGGGCGGAGACGCGGTCGAGGCGGGGACCGGGCGGCATGGACAGCGCCCGGCGGGGGGCACTGAAACGGGTGGCCAGGAAGATCTCATAGGGAAGCCACCCGAACTCGGTCGTGTCCAGGATGCGGCAGCCGGCATCGGCAAAAGCCCTCGCATTCCGCCGGTACCCGCTCCACAGGAAGCGTTCCCTGCGGAAAAAGACCAGGTGGATCCAGTGCACGGGGCACCACATCCGGGGCTCCACGATGACCACGCGGCCCCCCGGGCCCACGGCCCGCATGGCCTGGCGCAGGAACTCGGCCGGATCGGGCAGGTGGTGGAGGAGGTTCTTGGCCCAGAGGAGGTCATGGGACCCCGGCGCCAGCCCGGAGACGACCTCGAGGGCATCGCCGAGCAGGAACTGGCCCTCCACCGCCTCGCCGGCCAACCCGATGCCGGCCGCGCTCAGGTCGGTGCCGGTATAGGACACGTCGAGGCCCCGGCTGGCCGCCACCCGGAGGACCGCCGACGCCACCAGCCCTTCCCCACAGCCGGCCTCGAACAGTCGCCGGCGTTGCCCGTCGGGCGCCGGCGGGAGGGCGTCGAGGATGAGCGCCGCCAGCCGGTCGTAGAAGGACCGCATGAGCGGGTGGGCCAGCTGCTCCCGGACGGCGGCAGCCATCTTGGGGTAGTGCTCGTCGTAGACCGCTCGCTGGAGCTCGACCTGATCGGGGATCACGGTCACATCCTGGCCCCCCAGCCCGCCGCCGGCGAGGCGCCTGAAAGACTGACCCCTCCATGGTGCTCGAATTCCCGGTCAGGACCAGGGCCGACCCCGGCGAGGCCGAGCGCCCTCCGCACCTGGATCTGCCCCCTGCCATCCGCCGGCGGCTCCCGGTTCTGTGGTGGGCCCAGCGCCACCGGCGGGCCCTCACCATCGCGCTCATGGCCTTCGCCGTCCTCGGCTATGCGTCGGCGTGGACCCGAGGCGCCCTGGTGCTGGAAGGCCAGGGCAGCGCCATGTACGTCCGCATGGCCATCGATCACATCGGCGCCGAGCGCCAGGTTCCCTACTGGCTGCCCAACCTCTGGGCCGGCTCACCGATCTGGGCCGCCACCCCCAGCCTGCCCACGCTCCTCCTGCTGCCCTTCGCCACCGTCGTCGGACCCGACGTGGCGGTGAAGCTGGGCATCCTCGCCTTCCAGGTCGTGGGGGCGTGCGGGGCCTACGCCCTGGCCCGCTCACTCTGGTCGGACCGGCCGGCGGCGCTGGTCGCCGGAGTGCTCTACGGGCTGCACCCGGTGGTGGTGTCCTACGGCGCCCTCGCCGGGTCCCATCCCACCCTGGGAGTGCTCGCCGTGGCGCCATGGCTGGCCTGGAGCTTGCGCAAGGGGTTGCGGGGCGACGGGACCCGCTACGTGCTGCTCTCGGGGCTCTTCGCCGGTTTCGCCGTCCTCATGCAAGCCGAGTACGCCATCGGACTGGCCATCCTCTGCGCCATCCTCGTGGCGGTCGAGGCGGGCCGGGTGGGCACGGGGCGGAACCCGGCGTCGTTCGGGCGGCTGCTCGGGCGAGCCGGCGGCGTGGTGGCCGTCGGCCTGGGGACCGTCGCCTACTGGCTGTTGCCGTTCCTGAGCCTCAGCGACTGGTTCGTCCTCTCACCGCCGGAACTGGTGCAGGGAGAGCTGGTGCACGGCGCCGGCGCCCGGATCGGCCGCGAGCTGGGCACGTTCTTCGGCCGGGCCGGGGAGCTCTCGGGGGCCGTCGGGTTCGACCGCGAGGACCTCCTGCCCCGGCTGTTCCACCTGGGGTGGGTGAGCCTGGCCCTGACCCTCTTCACCCTGGTGTTCCTGCCCCGTCGGGACCGGGACGGGACACTCTCGGCGATCCTGCTCTCCGGCGCCCTGGGCGTCTGGCTCTCGACCGGAGCGGTGCCGCTGGCCTCGAGCGGGCCGGCGGAGCGCACCCAATGGGTCGCCTTCGTCCTGGCCGGCCTGGCCGCCGGCCTGCTCGTCGGCACCTTTCTCCGGCCCATGCGCCTGGGCCGGCTGAGGTTTTTCTTCCTTGCCGCCGCTGTCGCCTTCCTCGTCGCCGTCCCCTACCTGACCCCGTTCCTCACCCTGCAGAAGCTGCTGCCCCTCTTCGAGACACTCCGCATCCCCCGGCTGTACGTGGTGGCCCCACTCGCCCTCACTCTGGGCGCCGCCTTCCCCGTCGTCCTGGCCCGGGAGTGGGCGGAGAAACGACGGTCCCGGTCCGCTCCCGCCACCCTGCCCGCGGCGCTGTCGATCAGCCTCGCGGTCACCATCGTGGGAGTGTTCCTGGTCGACGTGTGGCCGTACCGCTCCTATTACCGGGTGCGGCCCCCGGCCAGCGCCGCCGTGTACCGAGAGGTCCAGGCCCGCCTCGCCGGCGAGGAGGGCGACTTCCGGGTGGCGCCGACCCAGCTCGTCCCCGGCCCCGTGGCCGCGCTGTTGGACACTGAGCGGGCCCTCACCATCGGCTGGCCCCACTTCGTGGCCAGCGGGCAGGTATGGCGGCTCACCGCCGAACCGTTCAATGCTCCGAGCGCCTACCGGGAGCGGGCCTACGGCCTCTCGGCAACCAGGTACCAGGTCGTCGAGAAGCCCGTCGAGAAGGGCAGCGGGGCCGAGGCGGTGAACGCCGTGGACCTGGCGCCCAACCCGCGGGCCCTCCCCATGGTCCGGGCCTACGCCCACACCGTGGCCATGGCGACGCGGGACCTCACCCCGGAACTGGCTGTTGCCCTCGCCCACCGCAACGTGGGGGTGTTCACCGGATCGCCCGACGCTTCGCCGGCGCTGGCCGCCACCACGGTCGTCGACGTCCGGTCCACGGCTCCCTGCGAGGACGACACCGGCACCCGCATCGACCTGGCGCTCGCCAGCCAGCTGGGCGTGGCCTGCGGACTCCACACCTGGCTCGGCACCCTCTTCGCCGGCGTCGACCTGCTCAACATCGGCCCGGGCGTGGGCGGTACCTTCCGGGCCACCACCAACCGCCTGCAGGGGATCTCGGCCTACCTCGACCGGCCCCCCGACCGGGCCGAGGTCGCCCTCTACGAGGTGGCGGCCGGCGGCCGGTCGCTCGGGCGGGAGCTGGCGAGGGGCAGGGCGGTGGGCGTCGACGAGTACGGCATGGCCGCCTTCACCTTCGACCCCACCGTCGACTCGGCCGGCAAGGAGTACGCGTTCGTGCTGACCTGCGCGGGGTGCCCGGCCGACAGGGTGCCCCGCCTGATCGCCGGGCACACGGTGGACAAGCCGGGCAACCTCCTGGTCGGAGGCGAACTGCGCCGGGACCGGGTTGCGGCCTTCGCCCCCATCTACGAGGCGGTGGCCGCCGACCCTCCCTCGTCGACCACCCTGCGACCGGACAACCCCAAGCCGGGCCGCTGGCGGGTCGAGGTCGACGGCGCGGCGCCGGCGCTGGTCGTGGTGGCCGAAGCGTGGTTCCCGGGCTGGGAGGCCAAGGTCGACGGGCGGAAGGCGCCGCTGGTGGAGGCGGACGGGGGCTTTCTGGGCGTACCGGTCGACGCCGGCAGCCACGTGGTGACGCTGGAGTACCACCGGCCGGCGGCGGCGGTGCTGGGTCGGGTGGTGACCTTGGCCACGCTTCTCACCGTCGCCGTGCTGGCCCTCCGTGGCCGGCGCCGGGCTCCTGCGGTTCCCCGGTCCCCCGCCGGCGCCCGCCCCTCCGCCCGTTCGAGGCCGGCGCCGGCGCCGGCGGAGCCACCCGTGCTCGTCGCCCGCGAACGGCCGTCCCAGACGCCGCCGCCGGCGGACGACGTCGACTGGGACGAGGCGGTGAAACCTCACCGGCCGGCACCGGAAGACGGTCAGCCGCCGCCGCGTCGCCCGGGGACGGCGCGGTGGCCCCCCGAGCCGTTCTGAGGTGGGTGGCGGCCACCAGGCCGGCCAGGCCGGCCAGGCCGAAGGCCGCCCCCACCCACGCCGGCCCGGTTCGTTCGCGGCTGCGGGGGCCCTCGACGGGGGTCACGGCGATCGGCGGCGCAGTGACGACCGAGGCCCGGTCGACGGCGACCTCGATCGACGCGATCCCCCGCACCCCGTTGGCACCGTTCCCTCCGCAGGCCACCACGGTGAGCACCGGCCGGTTCGACGCCACGCCGGCGACATCGAAGCGCAAGAGGTACTCGACGTCGCGCTGGGCGGGCTCGATGAACTGGGTGTCCTTGAGCGCCTCGCCGACGAACAGATCGACGCGGCTCAGCTCGGTGGGCGCCGAGGCCCGGCCCCGGACGGTGACCTGGCCGGCGAAGGTGGCGCCCGGCGTGGGTTCGTCGACGTTGACGATGCCGGCGTCGGGCCCTTGGGTCGGGCAGGTGTTGGGGATGGCGCCGGCGGGCGCGGCGAAAGACGCCGCACCCAGAACCAGGACGAACAGCAGGCGCCGGGTCACCGGCCCGACGCTATTCCAGCTACGGGTTGGTGGGGCCGCCCTCTTCGTCGCCGACGAGGCCCTTGGCCGTCTCCGCGCCCTTGTCGATGTGGTCGGCATACTTGCCGCCGGTCTTCTCGTCGACCACCTCGGCCACCTTGTCGATGGCGCCCTCGACCTTGCCGGCGTGCTGACCGGCAAGGTCCTTGATCTTGTCGAACAGGCCCGGCACTACCCGACGGAGCCTTCCATGTTGAGCTCGATCAGCCGCGACCACTCGACCGCGTACTCCATGGGCAGGGTGCGGGTGACCGGCTCGATGAAGCCGTTCACGATCATGCTCATGGCCTGCTGCTCGGTGAGGCCCCGGCTCATCAGGTAGAAGAGCTGGTCCTCGCCCACCTTGGAGACGGTGGCCTCGTGGCCGATGCGGGCGTCGCGCTCGTTGATCTCCATGTAGGGGTAGGTGTCGGAGCGGCTGTCCTCGTCGAGGATCAGGGCGTCGCAGCGCACGTGGCTCTTGCAGTTCGTCGCCCCCTCCTCCACCCGGACCAGGCCGCGGTAGGAGGTGCGGCCGCCGTCCTTGCAGATCGACTTGGAGATGATCTGCGACGTGGTCTCCGGGGCGGCGTGGACCATCTTTGCGCCGGCGTCCTGGTGCATGCCGGCGCCGGCGTAGGCCACGGAGAGGACCTCACCGCTGGCCTTGGGGCCCATGAGGTAGACGGCCGGGTACTTCATGGTCAGGCGGCTGCCGATGTTGCCGTCGATCCACTCCACCCGGGCCTCGGTCTCGGCCCGGGCCCGCTTGGTGACCAGGTTGTAGACGTTGGTCGACCAGTTCTGGATGGTGGTGTAGGTGATCTTGGCGCTGGGCTTGGCGATGAGCTCGACGACGGCGGAGTGCAGCGAGTCCGTGCTGTAGACGGGGGCGGAGCAGCCCTCGATGTAGTGCACGGTGGAGCCCTCGTCGGCGATGATCAGCGTGCGCTCGAACTGGCCCATGTTCTCGGCGTTGATCCGGAAGTAGGCCTGCAGGGGCATGTCGACGGTGACGCCCGGCGGCACGTAGATGAACGACCCGCCCGACCACACGGCCGAGTTGAGGGCCGCGAACTTGTTGTCGCCCGGGGGGATGACGGTGCCGAAGTGCTCCTTGAGGATCTCCGGGTGCTCGCGCAGGGCGGTGTCCATGTCCATGAACAGGACGCCCATGGCCTCGAGGTCTTCACGGTTCTTGTGGTAGACGACCTCGGACTCGTACTGGGCGGTGACGCCGGCCAGGTACTTGCGCTCGGCCTCGGGGATGCCCAGCTTCTCGTACGTCTGCTTGACCGAGTCGGGCAGCTCGTCCCAGGCGTCGACCTGCTTGTCGGTGGGCTTGATGTAGTAGAAGATGTCCTGAAAGTCCAGGTCGGGCATATTGACCGCGAACCAAGGCGCCATGGGCTTGCGCTCGAAGGTGCGCAGGGCCCGCAGGCGGAACTGCCGCATCCACTCGGGCTCGCCCTTCATCCACGACATCTCGTTGACGATGTCTTCGTTCAGGCCCTTCTTGGGCTTGAAGACGTAGTCCTCGACGTCGTGCCAGCCGAGCTTGTACCGGCCCAGATCGAGTTCAGTCGTAGCCATACGCACCATCTTCCCGGAAGAGCTTCCGCGAGAGAATTTCTCCTACGTAGATAGTAACAAACCACCCTTCGCACATCATCCGGTCCTACCCAATCTCGAACCGGTGACAGATTTGGGGGCTGGGACCCCGCCAATCGTCACCAGTTCGCTAGTAGGGGTCGCCGTTCGCCCTCGCCGCCGAGTGCTCGACCAGCTGGCGGAAGAGGCCCTGGTGCTCGGGCCAGTCGTCCAGGAGCTCGGGGTGCCACTGGACGGCGACGATATGGGGCGCGCCGGGCACCTCGATGGCCTCGACCGTGTCGTCCTCGGCCCACGCCACGGCCCGGGTGCCTGGAGCGGCCTCGTCGACGGCCTGGTGGTGCATGGAGTTGACCTCGATCTCGGTCGCTCCGATGGCCGCGGCCAGGTGGCTGTCCGGCTCGATCTTCACCTTGTGGACGGCGTCGTGCCACCGGTCGATGCGGTCGTGCTGCTGGCCGGTGACGTGGGGCACGTGCTGGACCAGCGACCCGCCCATGGCCACGTTGAGGACCTGCATGCCCCGGCAGATGGCCAGCAGCGGCATGTCGATCTCGATCGCGGACCGGATGAGGCGGATCTCGAAGGCGTCGCGCATGGGGTCGACGTTGTGGGTCTCGGCGATCGGCCGCCCGCCGTAGCGCGACGGGGCCACGTCGCCCCCTCCGGTCAGCAGGACGCCGCTCACCGCCGCCAGCATGTACTCGACGGTGTCGGGGTCGAGGACCGGCAGGATCACCGGCACGCCGCCGGCCCGCTCGACGCTCTCCACGTAGAAGCGGCTGGACGTGTGGAGCAGGGCGGTCCCGGTCGCCGTCTCGACCATGCGCGGGTAGGCAGAGATCCCGATGACCGGCTTCACGCCCACGAATTTACGGTGCCCGGAACATTTCCGACAGAAAGGCGGCCAGGGCGTCGAGGCTCTGACCTGAGCCGTCGGTGACGAACACCGCCGGCCGGCCGGCGCCGGCGGCCTCGATCTCGCCGGCCAGCCGGCCCAGGGCGCCGGCGTCGGGCCCGGCCAGCACGACCGTCGCACCGAGGCTCGCCATCTTCGTGGCCAGCTCCGGCCAGTCCACCGGCACGACGACGACCTTGCCGGCGAGATCCACGCCCGCATCCTGCCCTGTCGGAATGCCGACCGGCTTAGTCGGGTTTATGATGTCGCCATGGCCACCCCCGCTCCCATCGACCCTCGCGGGCCCCGCTTCAACCAGGCGGTGCTGGCCACCGCCCTGCTCCTGGGATTTCTCGTCGACTGGCGGCCGGTCGTACCCCTCTTCGCCCTCGTCCTGCTGGCCGGCGCCGCCCTCGGCCCCAAGTACGGGCCCTTCCTGGCCCTGTACGCCAAGGTCATCCGCCCCCGTCTCGGCCCGCCCAAGGAGATGGAGGAC
>Ga0247713_1000835_pt1 | contig 17077 bp, 14 predicted proteins | sample 21E_NmetaG_FD_189936 | JGI IMG/M metagenome (GOLD analysis project Ga0247713, IMG submission 189936) | Soil microbial communities from hillslope of Landscape Evolution Observatory, University of Arizona, Oracle, AZ, United States - 2-1-E_N | ecosystem: Engineered > Artificial ecosystem >... | reverse complement strand
GCCGGATCGAGGTAGAAACGTACCTGCATCGATCAGTAGGATATCGGCACCCGCCGACAGAAATACGGATCTCAATGATCCAACGAAAGTCCATCTTGACGATCAATTCGGCGAGCTTGAAAGGATTGATCTGGCCGCTCGTATGTGGGTCCTGCTCCGATCCGAAGCACTCGCGAGCGCCTCGATAAGTGTTGGGTAGTCGATGAAAACGACGACCCAAGCGGTACCCACCAGCTCGTCCCGCCGAAAAGAAATAACCCCCGCCAGTGCAGACCCGGAGACCTGGACGGCGGGGAGCAGTTGCAAGGCACACTATAAGTACGCGCAACGCTGTCAACCAAGCGTTCTGGGCCCTGTTCCGGGAAAGGAGCGACAGCTCAGCCCTCTGCCGATTCTTCGGTTAGTACCCATCTCCACATGAGGGCTCATCGTACAGAGGAGGTGGGTCACAAACGCGCTTTGCGTCATCGGATACACGATCCGATGTCAGCCAAATGACCCTCCCTGCCTGGGCGTGCATACCAGCACCTGCATCACGCAAGGCGACATTACGTTGCCTGCTCAGACGCCTGACTTCAGAAGGTGTTGCTCCGAGCTCATCCTGACCACTCCTCGTGGACGAGCGGCGCGTCGTTCAGAATGTCCCGGCGCGCACGCCAATCCGGTAGGAGCTTATCCATCAGCTGGATGAACCGGGGGCCGTGGCTTCGTTCGACGAGATGCGCCATCTCGTGGACCACGATGTACTCCAGGCAGTCCGGGTGCTTCGTGGCAAGTTCGAGGTTGAACCACATGTGCCCGGTCTCTCGGTTACATGAGCCCCACTTCGTTTTCATCCGCCTGATGCTCCAGCGAGAGACCTGGCGGCCAATCTTAGGTTCCCAATTCGACACGAGGTTGGGCAAGCGCTCCCTGAGCTGCTCTCGATACCACTGGCTAAGCAACTGGCGCCGCGACTCCGAGTTGTACTCCGCGGGCACGTAGAGTAGTAGCCGATCGCTGTCGACCTCGACGTGGGGCCGACCCGGTCGCTCGATGACCTTGAGGCGGCGGCGGACCCCCCAGACGTAGTGGGATTCGCCGGTGACCATCTCCCGCTCAGTTTGACGCTCGGTTGAGAGCAGGCGATCCCGCTGCCTCTTGATCCATGGGAGTCGCTGGATGACGGCGAGCCGAACGTTGTCGTCGTCGAGTCGCAGTGGAGCCGACACTCTCACTCGCCCGAGTGGTGGATGCACCCCGATGTGTAGGTTCTTGATGTCCTTATACGTGACATCGACATCGATCCCGCGGACCGTAAAATACGCGCTAGTGGTACTCATGGCGCGCCTTCACCAGCTCGAAGAGCTCATCAAGTTGATCGAAGCCATCTGGCAATATGCTTGCGATCGCCCGGCGAACCAGCCTTTCCTTCATCGGATGGCCAACCCACGACTCCGGCTTCGTGCTGTAAATCCTGGCATCGATCTCGATGGCCAACTTTGCGTTCGGGTAGAAGAAGTCCACCAAAGCGCGGCGGGCACCGTTGTCAGCCCAATCGGGATAGTCGGTTTCTGACTCTCCCTTGCCCAGCTTGGCAGCGTGGTCCATCAGTTTGGCGAGATACTGCTGGTAGTCGAGGCCCTCCCGTCGCCGTTCCTCGAGAATCGCGTCGAGCAACTCCGACATACGGTCGTAGTACTTTGGATTCATTGGCCGCTCGTCGATGATCACCTTGCGGATGTTGTTCGTGATCGTTTCGGCAACCGCTTCAGGATCGCTCCTGATGCCCTCGGGCAACTTCTCGATCGCGCCCAGGCCATCCTGGACGATCAGCTGGATAAGGGTCGCGTTCTCGAAGTTAGAGATGGTCTCCGAAGGCTTGGCGCTAATGTAGGTGTCGAGCAAGTGGCGCATACCGGCTTCGTACTGCTTGAAGTCCACGTCCTCGCCGGCTCCGAGCTTCACCTCGTCTCTGACATTCGCATAGTGCTCGATCTCATCCTTGATCGATGACGCTTCCTCGTCGGTGTACCCGGCCTGCGTCATTTCGGTTGCGAGATTTGCATAGGAACGCGTCAGAGCAGCCACTGCTTTGTACAGCTCGACGCGCTTGGGCTCATTGGCCTTGAGCTGTTCGGGGTCACCGTGCTCGGCAGCGCAGAAGTAATGCTGATATTGCAGGGTGTTCTTCGGTGGTTCAACCGGCTCGCAGAGGGCACGGATGCGTTCGAGCGCTTCGTCGAGGTCCTCGCGTGCCTTCTCAACGCGGTCGGAGAGGAGACCCTCGATGTCGTTCTTCTCGTAGCCATCAAGAGCGCCACCGGTGTAGTCGGTGACGGCCGATTCAAGGGAGTGGAACAGGTCCCGATAGTCGACGATGTAACCGTAGTCCTTATCATCGCCGTCGAGACGGTTCACACGACAGATCGCCTGGAACAGGCCATGGTCTTGCATCTTCTTGTCGATGTACAGGTAGGTGGCGCTGGGTGCGTCGAAACCGGTGAGTAACTTGTCGACCACGATCAGCAGTCGCATCTGGCCAGGGTTGCTGACGAACTGTTTCTTGACCTGTTTCTCAAATAGCTCGACCTTGTTCACCGCGGTATCAGCCGATTCGTTGAAATGGTCAGCCAGCATCTGCCTGTAGATCCCGTACTGGCGCAGCCGCTCAGTTGCGCCTTCGCCAGAGTCCTCCTTTGCGATGTCGCCGGCCTGCGGGTTGTACGAGGTGATGATGGCGCACTTGCCCTTGAAACCGGCCTGGCTGAACAGTTCGTAGAACTTGCAGGCTTGGTAGATGCTCGACCCGACGAGGATCGCGTTGCCGCGCCGGTTCATTAGTCGCGGCTTCGTCTCCATGTCGAAGAGGATGTCGTCGACGATTTGCCGAGCGCGTGGCTCGGAACTCACGACCTTCTGAATCGTGCCCCAGCGCTTCTTCAACTCCGCCTTGGATAGGTCCGTCATGCCCTTTGTCTTGGCCTCGAACCAGGCGTCGACCTTCGCCGGGGACGTGAGGTTCTGGTCAATGTTCCGCGCCTCGTACCGCAGATCGAGCACGACGCCGTCCTCAACAGCTTCATCGAACTTGTATGTGTGAATGAATGAGCCGAATTTCTCGATGCTCGTCTCTTTGTCCTTCTTGAGCAGCGGCGTGCCCGTGAAACCGATGAACATCGCCTCCGGGAGAAGCTGCTTCATCTCAGCATGCATATCCCCGGACTGGGTGCGATGGGCCTCGTCAACGAAGATGAACAAGTGGCCCTTAGCCTTGAAGCTAGCAGGCAGCTTGGCCCGGAGCTCCGCGATGAAGTCAGCTTCCGCCTCATCGCGCCCCCGCTCGTCCTCCGAACCACGGAACTTGTGGATCAGCGAGCAGATGAGCCATGGCTCGCTCTGATTGAGCTTGGCAAGCAAATCTGCGCCGCTAGTGGTGCGGTAGATCTGCTCGTTCACACCATTGAAAACGCCCTCAATCTGTTCGTCGAGCTCGGTGCGATCCGTAATCAACAGAACTCGCGCATCGTTCTGGTGCTCCCGGATCCACTTGGCGAGCCACACCATGATGAGAGACTTGCCGGAACCCTGCGTGTGCCAGATGATGCCGCCCTCGCGCTTTCTAACGCGCTCCTGGGCGGCCTTCACGCCGAAGTACTGATGGTGGCGGCACGTCTTCTTGACGCCTGCATCGAAGACCACGAAGTCATGAACGATTTCTAACAATCGCTGCTTGGAGCACAACTGCGTCAGTGACCGATTCAGCGGCTCCTTGATCGGGCTGTTCTCCTTCCACGCCAGCCAGTACTTCTCAGGCGTATCAATCACGGCATAGTGCAGGCCCTCGACGTCGTTGCCAGCCATCACCAGCTGCACGGTCGTGAAGAACTGCCGAATGAACTCAGACTTCTGGTTGCCGATCGTCTGCCGAATGCCCTCGGACACGGCGACCTTCGAACGCTTCAGTTCAATGGTTCCGAGCGCGATGCCGTTGATATAGAGCACGATGTCAGGCCGCTTCGTGTGATGGCCGAACACTGTGACTTCCTCGGCCACGGCGAATTGGTTGGCCTCCGGGTTCGCCCAGTCGATGAGCCAGACCGTCTCGGTCTGCGCGCCGATACCGGGCTTGATCTTTGCGCCGTACCGTAGGAGGCGGTACACGTCCTGGTTCGCCTCATATAGGTTGCGATCGCCCCCGAGCGACGCGTCGCTCTTGAGCCTGTCGATGGCACGATTAATCAGGTTGTCGTCGTAACCACGGGCGCGTAGGTTAGCCGCCAGCAGGTCCACCTCGACGTTCGTGTTGCCCTCGCGGTATTCCCAGTTGCCCAGGGTGTGGTAGCCAAGACTATCGCCAAAGAGCTTGAGGATACGGTCCTGCGTCCGGCGCTCGAGTTGCCCGACGTCGCTCATTCCCCACTCTCCTCCAGAGGCAGGCGCGTGCGGCCAGTCAGCAGTTCCTGCATCATCCCCTGCTTGACATCGCGTGCCTTAGCCAAACGTCGACTTAAGAGACCGATCTCGCAATCAGCGTCGACGATTACTCCCGCAATTGCATCTTGCTCAGGTCGACAAGGCAGCCTTACCTCGATCGCGGCGAGTGCTTGGCTATAGATGTGCACGACTGCGTCCCCCTGGCCAGCTCGCGCTTTCTGCCTGACGACCTCAGGTGCGTTGACCAATAGAGCCAGAAAGATCGAATTGCACTGATTGCCGCGAAGCACGATGACATCGCCACCAGCGACGGCAGGCGTTGGCCCCACGTACGCGACGCACGTTCCGATTTCATCACGAGTCTCGCCGGACCCGGCGAAAAGGATGTCACCCGTCCGCAAAGGGAGGGCGGTCGCCGCGACATCCGGCGGCACGTACGACCGCACGTCGGCCGTGTAGTCGTGGAAGGAAGTGTAGATCTCCCCATAGCGGATGCATCGGATACCCATACTCCGCACGTCATCCCGTTTCACACCCCGGCCCTTCAGGAATGAACCTACTGCGCCGAGTGTCGTTGTGGACCAAGGGTGGGTGAAGCCAGGAAGGCGGGTCCTGCCGGTCAGGAGCTGCTGCATCATGCCCTGTAAGATGGCCTGCTTCTTAGCGATCGATCGCTCCAACGCGGAAATCAGATCATCTACGTCGGAAATTGCATCCGCTATCGCATTCTGCATCTCGATGTAGGGCCGCGGCACAGGGAGTTGCGCGTATTCGCGCCCATTTACACCGGGCTGGCCGCTGCGAACTGAGGTGCGGCTTATCCAATCCCAGTATTCCTTGCTTTGCGCAAACAGAGAGAGGTACTTAGGATTTAGCAACTTCGGGTCGGGTGCGATGTTGATCAAGAATCCGGCGTAGACGAGCTCACCATCTCGAGGGTCATAGAGGTAGGATTTGCCGACGCTAGCACCAGTACGCGCGAAGACAAGTTCGCCGGTCCCTATTCGATAATTGAGAGCCTTCGGATGGGCCACGCCGACCCTCGGGTCCGGCGCGAACCTCCCGTATTCATCAATGTCCGTGATGCGTATGTAGGTCGGTACACCGGGAGCAAGCTGAACCGCTGCGGCGTTGAGGCCATAGCGTGGTGGGCGTCGCAACAGTTGGCCAAGGGGCTTTGCTTCAACAATCGTCATTCCTCCACCACCCCCATGTCGGCGAGGTGTCCTGCAACCTTCGCCTCAAGCCTCCTCAACTCTGTATCCAGGGCGCCGACGGTTTCGTCGTATCTCTCGCCCAGCTGGTTGATTCGCGCGACGAACGCGAGAGTGAGAGCGATCACCTCGCTCGTGACGCGGTTGCGGATGCTGGCTGACCACTTGTCGTCGAGCACAATTGACTGGACATCGACCTCGGTGAGGTCGCCGAACTTCTTAAGGGTTACTGCGTCGAGCTTCGCCTGGGCTTGCTGGGCTTCCTTCTTCGCCGCAGCCTCCACCTTTAGAAGGCCCAGTGCAGTCTGGAAGCACCCAACGGTCTCTTCGTCGTCGACAGCCTTGGCTTCCTTCAGCCCGGCCTTGGCTGCCTGCTGCGTGAGCTTGCCCTTATCGTTGACGGCATCGGAAAGCAGACCCTCGTCGTCGCTTCCATGCTCCTCGACGTACTCCTCGACCGCTTGCGTGGCGACGTCGGCTTTGGCCTTGAGGTCGTCGACACTCGCCTGCTCATCAGCAAAGTACCGGGCAACGATGAGCGCTGGCGGGATGAGGTCCATCTTGTACTTCGTCTTCTTTCGGCCGGCCCCGATTTCAAGGTCCGGATTTTCGGAGAGTTTGCGGTCCTTGTCCTCGATCGTCCGACGCGGCCTCGCGGCATGGACCCAACCTTTGTGCATGACGAGGAACACATCGTCGTGCATGACGGTGTGCCAGTAGATCATGAGCTGCTCGTAGACGTCGTACTCGTCGAGCAGGGGCACGGGCTCGAACCGGGCGAGGAGGGCCTCACTGATCATGCCAATAAGGTCGCGCGGGAGAGTGTCCTTGGTCATAGATGCCAGAGTCGGCCGGTGCGCTGCGTACCACTCATCGGTGAGCGCGCGAGCCTCATCGGTGAACTTCTGGAACTCTGGTGAGTCGAGGACGGTCTGCTGGACCTCGCTCACGTCCACGGCGAGGTGAAGGTATCCGGGCCGGTTGGGCTTGAACAGCTGCGACCTAAGCTCTGGGAACGCGTCCCAGTAGCGACTCAAGCCGTCGACATCGCGCTCAGGGATGCCACCGTTTAGATGTGCGTGGAGGTCCTGGATGTCCTCGGGCCCCGAGGAATCGATGTAGCGGGGAATGTTGAGGTTGAAGTAGTTCTGGGGGTCGGCGATCTCAACGAGCGACACCATGCGCGAGTAGCGCTCGATCTCCGTCTGTTTGTTGAAGACGTCAACGATCTTGTGGATGTCCTGGCTGCGGAGCCGATTCTTGGCGCCATCCTTCATGAAGCCCTTCGAGGCGTCGATCATGAATACGCCGGTCCGGGCCGGGGCGTTCTCCTTGTCGAGCACGACGATGCAGGCTGGGATGCCCGTACCGTAGAACAAGTTCGGTGGCAGACCAATGATCCCCTTGATGTAGCCGCGCCGGAGCAGCGCCTTGCGGATCGTGGCCTCCGCGTTGCCGCGGAACAAGACACCGTGCGGCAGGATGACCGCGGCCTTGCCAGTGCTCTTGAGCGACTTGAGCGCGTGCAATAGGAAGGCGTAGTCACCGTTCTTGGCCGGTGGCATGCCGAACTCGAAACGGCCATAGTCGTTCTCCAGGCCGTTGCGCCACGACTTGACTGAGAACGGCGGGTTCATCACCAAGAAGTCGAAGGTCTTGAGCTCAGCACCGCTGGTGAACTGTGGGCTGGTAATGGTGTCGCCCTTGCGGAGATCGGCGATCTCGTTGCCGTGCAGAATCATGTTCATCTTCGACAACGCCCAGGTCGCGTTGTCCTTCTCCTGGCCGTAGATCGTCATGCCGCGCGGTGCCTCGGCGGCGGCCTTCAGGAGCAGCGAGCCGGACCCGCAGGTTGGGTCATAGACGGTCTGGTCCTGTCGGGTGCTTGTTCCGATGCCGACGACCTTGGCGAGGATCCGGGAAACCTCCGCGGGCGTGTAGAACTGTCCCTTACTCTTCCCAGACTCAGTGGCGAAGTGCCGCATCAGGTACTCGTAGGCGTCGCCGAGTAGATCGTCGCCCTCCGCGCGGCTGCCGCGGAAGTCGAGGTCGGCGAAGATCGCCACAAGTTTGGAGAGGCGGTCCTGCATCTCCTTGCCCTTGCCGAGCTTCTCCTCATCATTGAAGTCGGCTAGGTCGATGACCTTCTGGAGGCCGTTGGCCTCGGCGAGCTTGGCGATGATCTTGTTGATCTTGTCGCCGATCTCCTTGTCGCCCCTGAGAGCGACCATGCCGTCGAAGGAACCGCCCGCCGGGACGTCGATGAGGCTGTCGGAGTCGGCCTTTTGTTTGTCCGAGACGTACTTCACGAACAGCAGCGTGAGGATGTAATCCTTGTATTGGGACGCGTCCATGCCGCCGCGGAGCTCATCACAGCTCTTCCAAAGGGAGCTATATAGATCGGACTTTCGTAGCTTCATGTCGTTGCGTCCTCCCCCCAATGCCGTAGATATCTCTTATAAACCACCGCGCCTGGATATCCAAAGGGCATTGCTGGGCGAGATCGTCGGCGTTCCCAAGGATCTCCAGCAAGCCGAGCGGCATCGGACCTCCAATCCGATGGTCGAGAACGTTTTTGGCAGAAAGGCGCCACGTAGACAGGGGTGCTTCCTTTTCCGGGACGCCGAGCACCGCAATCACACTTCGCGGCAGCTTCAATGGGACGCCTGACAACCCCGTTGGCGAAACGGTAGGTTCACAAAATGGCGAATACGGCCCTGATGAAGACCTTGGTCGAGCCGTTCGTCCGCCAACAGCTTGAGAGAGAATATGGGCAATCGTTCCGCCAACTGTTCTTGGTGCTGCCCAGTGGCGATCGGCACGAGTTCGATGCCGTTTCGGAGGACGGCACCGTCGTGTGCCCATCAAGTCTGATTCCGGACTCACGTCCGGCGGAAAACGACCCGGCGGAAAGATCCTGTCCTGCTATGCAAAGCTGGACTACCTGCTTCAGGTCACCGCTCGCACGCGACTGCTTGTTCTTGCTCCAGACCATCATGCGGTGGTGTACGACGACGTGATACAAGTCGATCGAGGCCTGTACAGACTCGCCAATTAGTAAAAGGTGTAGCGCTAAGCAGCGGGTGTCAGGCAGGTCCCGAACGGCCGCGGGAGGATTACGTGAACATCCAGCAAATCACAGAATGTGCGGAAGAGCTTCTCGAAATGGTGACTCACTACAAGAGCCTCAAACGCCGAGGCGAATTAGGAGCTGATCTTCTTCTTTACGGTCTCCTCCAGGGAAGGTTTGGCCACATGACTCGACAACATCCAGTCAAGCTTGGGCGCATCGATTTCCGTTATGGCGCGAGTGCTCCCGTCGTTATTGAACTCGTCCATCGTGGCCGACGTGACCCGAGAGCCGGACTCTTCGCAAGTCAAAACCGCTCCGAGATACGGAAGCTCACTCGCGTGACAAACACTACGGCCCGGACTCGTATCCTCCTCCTGATAGATCGCTCGTCTGACTCAATACCTCGACGAAATCTCAAGCCCAGCTACGACGCAACCAACGCAGGTCGAGGCAGATTCACGCGTCATTCCATAAGAGTCATCTACGTGAGTAGGACGAACAGCTACAACTTCATTTGGTGTCAACGCCGGTTGAAAACTGCGCGGTAATCGCCGGTTGAAAACTGCGCGTTCTAGCGGGTGCTCTCGGACCCCATCACCTCCTTGGCTTTGCCTTTGAGCCGATAGCTCTCGCCCTTGAGGACGATGACTTCGGCATGGTGGACAAGGCGGTCGACCATGGCGGCAACCGCCACCGCGTCCCCAAAGATCTCCGTCCATGCGGAGAAGGTCTTGTTGGAGCTCACTATCAGGCTCGATCGCTCGTAGCGCGAGCTGACGAGCGCGAAGAAGAGGGCTGCTGCCTCGGGATCGAACGGGATGTAGCCGACCTCGTCGCAGATCACCAGTTGGATCCGCCCGAGGCGCTCGAGCTCATCGTCCAGACGGCCGGCTCGCTTCGCCTCTCCGAGACGCAGGACCCATTCGTGGGCGGTCGCGAACGCGACCCGATGACCGCGACGCGCGGCCTGCACGCCCAGAGCGATCGACAGATGGGTCTTGCCGGTGCCGGGCGGGCCCAGGAACACGACGTTGTTCGCTTCGGCGAGGAAGTCGAGCTGAGCGAGGTGCGAGATCTGGGCGCGCTTGACCGAGCGCTGGAAGGAGAAGTCGAAGTCGTCGAGCGTCTTGATCTGCGGGAAGCGAGCGCGTTTCACACGCGCCTGGCCGCCGTGGCTCTCGCGTGATGTGACCTCTTCGGCCAGCACGGCAGCCAGGTACGCCTCGTAATCCCATGACTCGTCACGCGCTTTGGCGGCGAGCGTGCGGGCTGCACCGGGGATGCGAGGCGCCTTGAGCGCGCGCGACAGGTAGGCGACCTCGGAGGCGGCACCACTCACGACGTCACCTGCGCAAGGCGGTCGTAGCGAGCAAGATCGACGGTCTCGAGCTCGACGTCACCCGAGCTGAGATGAGCTCTCGCCTCGCGCGACAGCCTCAAGGCGCGCGCGTGCCCCGGGTCGAGCACGACGTCCGCAGGCACGTAGCTGCGCCTGTGAGCAGCGATCTCGTGGCCCTCGAGGTAGATGCGGACTTCGGCGAGGGACAGCGTGATCGACAGCCGCCGCCCGGTGAGCCCCGGCGGAATCGAATAGTCGACGTCGCCGACGCGGATGAAGATGTCCTTGCCCGCCTTCGTCTCGAGATGCACGCTGGTGTCGGGGAGCGGATCCGGCAGCGGGTGCAAGAAGCCGCGCTCGACGTTGTAGGCGTCTGACACCTTGGCGCCGACGCGCCGGTGATAGCGGCGATGAGCGGTCTCCCGAGCCCAGTCATCGTGCTGACCCTGGAGATCGTCGAGCGACGAGAACATCCTCGTCGGCAAAAAGCTCGTCTCGAGATAGCCGATGGTGCGCTCGACCTGGCCCTTGGACTGGGGACGCTTGGCCTCCAGCACGATCGGCTTCAAGCGCAGCTGTCCGAACAGCGATGCAACCTCGTGATGCAGCACCGCGTTGCGCCCGGTGCCACGCGCCACGATCGATGCGTCGTTGTCGAACACGCCCGCGTCGGGGACCCCTCCGAAGCGCTGAAGCGTGTCAACGAACGCGGGACAGAAGTCGCCCATCGTCTTGGAGAACGTGAACACCGTCTCGTGTGCCGCTGAGCTTGGCAGTGTCCCCACGAGCGCGTAGGGCTTGCGGAAACGGTCCTTGCCCACCGGGATCAGGATCGGCGGTTCCCACCAGTCGAACTGACCGATCTCTCCCGGGACATAGCTGGTGCGCTGGAAGCTCCTCTGAGCCAGGTAGCGAGGTCGCTCGGTGGCGAGGTAGTCCTTGAGGATCGTGATGCGGCCTTGGTAGCCGCGCCGGGAGATGACATCAAGGATGACCGTCGCCGGGACCTCGGGATCTTGCTCGAGCAGCTCCGCGATGTCCGGCTTGAAGGCGTCGAGCAGCGATCCGTTTGGGCGACGCTCGTAATGCGGAGGTTCCTCGAGACGCAGGAGCCGATCGACGGTGTTGCGCGACATCCCCAGCCGGCGGGCGATCGCGGTCTTGGAGCAATGCTCACGTTCGTGGAGCCGGCGGACCTCGGCCCAGTCGTGCACTGAGTACACCCCTTCCTCCTTCAGGTCGGCTTCTGTGGCCTCCTGAGGGTCAGTCGAAGAACTGCTTAGGCGATGGAAATCGCGCAGTTTTCGACCGGCGGAAAGTGCTCAGTTTTCACCCGACGTCGACAATTTGGAAGCCAGAATCGCATACATGAGGTAGCCGGGGGAACCTTTCGTTTGGCGCGCTGACGGGGGCTCATAGCTGTCGCACCCTCCTGCTACAAAAAGGTTGAGACGCTGGATGAAGGGACGGATGTTGGGGATGTGGCCGAAGTACTTGCTCGAACGAGCCGCGTCGGAACCGCCGCGGGGATGTGCGATCGTGCCAGGATCGACCCCAGTAGTCTCGTTTGGTCACCCGCTCGCACCGACGGTCGCCACCCTCGGGATCAACCCGAGCAGCGGTGAGTTCCTCAGCGGAGGTCAACTCATGTCAGGACCCAGACGGCGACTCGCAACGCTGGCATCATTAGGAGCAGCCAACTACTCGGACGTCGACGACCATATGGCGATACAGATCATCGATGATTGCGCTTCTTACTTCCAGCGCAACCCGTACCGTTGGTTCAATGTGCTGGATCGCATCCTCAGCGGGGCTTTGGGCGTCTCCTACTTCCATGACACCGCCTGTCACCTCGATCTCGTGCAGTGGGCCACCGACCCGATCTGGAAAGCGCTGAGTCGAGAGCAGCAGGACCATTTGCTCGCAGGAGACAGGGAGTTCCTACGCCGACAGTTGGCGCACGAGGAGTACAAGGTCGTGCTCGTCAATGGAGCGACAGCCATGCGATGGGCACAGGAAGCCGGCATCGTGACGTGGTGTGATAGCGATCGCATCGAGGGGCCACCAGCAGCTCGTTTCTCAGTCGGCCCTGGAGAGGGCGCCCTCTTCATCGGGTGGTCCTGCAACCTGCAGAGCCAACCCGGAGCACTGCGTCACGTCCAGCCGCTGATTGATCTAGTCCGAAAGCATGCGAGGGTTGCCTTAGGAGGAGAGAACATGGGCCAAAGCAAATCGTTCGAAAGAGGGACGCACTTCCGCTCACGTAACGATCTCGTCGATGCTTTGTCACGGTGGCTCGAAGATACCGACGACGACACCATTGGCGATCTTAAGTTCGGACGAGCTCCATGGCTGAGCTTTGACACGCCCGCGGGAATCGCGGATCTCAATGCGGACACACGTCGTCCTGCGGTGGAACGCATGATTCGACATGCCGACGCCCCGTGGCACGTTATCGAGAACAGAAGAGGCAAGGTCAACAAGATCGTCTTTGACACCGCCGACAGCCACGAGGGGTGGTACGCCTATCTACGAGAGCCGCTCGACGTCCCTCAGGAACTCTCGTGAACGAAGAGGTAATGGTCATCCAATTCGTCCATCCTGGCTTCGAATACACAAGCCGAAAATACGTCGGTCCCAAGAAGCAGCGCTCCGGGGTCATGCCTTGGAAGGAGGGCCTTGCGCGTCATGACCGGAAGTTCATGTGGACCAAGGGCTCGGCTGTGGACCCAAGAGCCAACCAGGACCTCAAAGAAGTACCCCTGACGTTTTGGGGCGAATGGGAGGGGCCCTCCGTCTTCTGGAAACTCGACTCCCCCGGCAGACCCCTGGCGACGATCGTCCACGCACCGTACCGTCCCTCTGAGATACCGAAGAGCTCCGTGCAGAACACCGACCCGATGGTATTCGGAGACAGCTTTATCTACAGCAACTGCAGACAGGGCCGTCACAGCGTCTTGCGGTCTCTGCCGGTCGGCTCCATCATTCTGTTCGGTCGGCTGGCCGATCCCACCACCAACCCATACTTCAGCCTCGACACATGCTTCGTGGTTGATCGAGTCCAACAGTTATCGACGATCCCATTCGACCCAATCACCTACGGAGATGACCTCGTCGAAGACGCCGCTCTCTGTGCCCTCTATACAGAGGGTCATCACGCCGAGATCGGGGTCCACACGGGCCGCTCGCGCGATCAAGGGGACATCTTCAGCTTCTTTCCGGCGAGCGTGGCGGAGGAAATCCCGACCTTGTTCGCACGCCCCGAGCTGAAGCCGGCAGGTGCCCTGCGCGATGTCATCTCGCCAGGCACCCAGGCAACCAAGATGAAGCGGAGAGTCTCACTGAGTGACCGTGATGCGATCTGGAAGGAGGTCGTCGGCCAGGTCGTCGAGCAGGGATGCGTGCTCGGTCATTACGCGAGCCCACCTCCACTCCTGGATGACGACGAGGCCGAGCAAATTGCGCGTAGCCCGGCGCGGCCACTAGCGCAGACGCCAAAAGGCGCCGCTATTCACTGAACCGTGCCAGGTCGCCGCGCATTTCGCGGGCCGCATCCGGAATCAGAATCACTTTCAGCCAGGCAGTAGCGATGTCCTCTGGTCCCTCCACGCGCACCGCAACAGGGAGTTCGAATCCGTGGTGATCGGACTCATAGTCCGATGGATGACTCACGCGCTAGCTGAAAACGATTCCTACGAGATCCTCAATGAAACTCGAGACTTTCTTTTCTTTAGGCCTGTATGCAGTTGGATGACCACAGGCATTCCTGAGATCGAGCGCCTGCCCGAGAATCGCTTTCTGTGTCTTATCAACAACGCCGAGATCAAAGAGGGCCTCGAGCAGGCTCGAGTCCTTCACGTACGCGAAGTCGTCCAGCTTCTTCAGCGGCCGCTGCTTAGGATTGTGGGTCTGTAGTGCGCAGGTCACCTTCGCGGCTCCCAGTCTCCACGCCCGCTCTCGCAGAACCGACACCGCGCCGGACCACAAGAAAACCACCGCTGCCCTCAGCGCGCCAAATCGGAGACACGTTATCGCTTCCTCTATGAAGTCTTTGGCTTTCGGGTCCGCGACCCCCTGGACGACGCTCGTTAAGGTCGCGACGTCGACTTCAATTTCCGCGTCCACCTCGGGCAAGTTAAGCAGGCGGCGGACTTCTCGAACTCCCGTATCTGTCAGCGTCCACAGGCGACGTATCCCATCAGAACCGGGACTATCGACGAACTCGCCACTCTTATTGAGAACGTCCGCGACGTTCACGTTCCTCGCTCGAGGAACACGGGAGCCAACGAGTAGAGATCGAATTTCGTCTGCACGTACAGCGTCCCTTTTCTCGTACCGCTGGAGGAAGTACATCGCGGCCAACACCTTCGAGCGGTGAGAGCTTGTCTTCAACGGGGCGACGAACTCAACGAACCGCATCATTCACCCGTCGGGTGCTTTCGGCGACCCTTCTTGACGCTGAGCTCGTCCTTCAGAGTCGTCTCCCCGGCGACAGTAGGGATGAACTTCCCCCGACCAGCTGTCTTGAAGAGCGTCTTGCCGTTTCGGCGAGTGCTCATCAAGGTCTTGTCAACGCGCGACGGCAGCGTTAGGCCCACCGCGTCGCCAATCTCCCGACCTCCTTCGTCGTGAAGGGCTCAGTGCCATAAAGGTTGTACAGGAACCTAGCAATGGCCAGTACGCCATCCGCGGGCTTGTTCAGTTGGCGTGAGGCCAAAAACGTCTGCAGATCACCTGCGACTTCTTCGGAGCCAGAACCGTTGCGATTTGCAGCACCGACTGGCTCAGCACTCTCGGTGGCGGTTCCAAGGATGTAATCGCGCATGAATGCAAAGGCTGCCCCCCGAACAGTTTCGTCGAGCGTCAACACAAGTTCCTCAACCTCTCGCATCCTTTGAACGACTCCGGATCTACGGTCATTCGCCCTTCTCCTTCTTCTTCGAACGCCGGCGAGGCCTGCGAATCCTCTGATCAACGAACTTCGCAGTGATCGCCCGGTGCCCGGCGTCGGTTACGTAGAACTCACCCTTCTGATCCTCAGCAATCCACCCGCTTGACACCGCAAGCGCAAAGTCCCGCGCGAAATTTGCTGGCATTGGCTCACCTGCTTGGGCAAACTTCGTTTTTACGTCGGAGCGCGTAAACCGATCTTCTGCGGAATCCGTAAGCTGTGCGCCGATGACGGTGATGATTTGCGGGTTCTTATTGGCCTCAGCCTCGTCCAGAACCTCGCGCAATGACTTTTTGACCCGTGACGATCCGGAAGTCCCGCCGCGTGCTTCACGTGATATTTCGCGTGCGCTGCCGAGAACAAGGGCTATGACATCCCGGGCCACATCGGCTGAGATTTTTCGATCGACGCTCAGGCCCTCGCCGCGCAGCGTGAGCTCGAATGTAGGAGCGAGTGCGACGTCTGGCTCGTTTGGTTCGTTCACGGGAGTCCTCCGAACGGTCGGTATGTGTGTATACCAAGTTACCACATGTATTCCCGGGAGGGGCAAGAATCGGATTCTGAATCCGCTACACCCTTCCCCCATGGCTTAGAGCAAGCCGCCCTCAGTGGCTGTCAGCATCCGCATATGAAGCTGCCGGGTGGCGTCACCTCGAACCGATGCGCCCAAGCGAAGATATTGTCCATGGCGAGCGTCCGGCACGCGCTTAGAAATGGGGTGTGGGGCACGGAAGCCGAATCCCCGATGGACGACGCAGGGAGAAAACCACACCCATGGCAATACCTCCGATCGGGGATTGGAACGCCCAGTTCCAGTCGGAGTGAGTATGGCCCGGAATATGCGAAATCATGTTCGGCTTCTGACCCTCACCTTCATTCTTCTTGTCGAGTGTGGTGGGACTCCTGCTCCGGAGCTAAACTCGCATCGTCGCGTCAACCAAAGGCAGCGGGCGACCATGCACATCTTTGACGACGAAAGAAAATACGCGTCGTGGTTGGTCCGTAATGATCCGGGCGGGTACGTCCTCCACCGGGCGGGCAGGACATTTACGCTCCACAAGGCCGGCTGCGATCATGTCGAAGTCGGGTATGGCGACGACATCACAAGAAATCCAAAGTATTGCTCTGAAACAAAGTCCGAGCTCACGCGCTACGCGATTGATCAAACTGGGGCAGCCCCTAAGAGCTGCCGTAGCTGCGGAAGCTAGATATGCGTCACACTGCAGCGGAGGAAGGTCTCGACGCGGCGTCTGCGTTCGGCGTCGTTCGTCGTCCGAGCGGACCCCCGGCCCCTGCAGGTGAGCAGCAACTCCAGGATAGTGAGAAATTCCGCACGGACGTTGTGATCGGGGTGGAAGATGCGACCTCAAGCAGATGACTACCCGGACTTCATCGAGCGAGCGGTACAGGCAATCCTCAACGAGGGAGTGGAAGCAGGAGCCGTCGTCCTGCAACCCATCGCGTATGAGCCGCGAGTCCTACCACCGAGACCGGAAGTGACGCGGTACGCCGCGGGCCAGGTCTTCCTTCGGGACAGATTCCACTGCAGGTACTGCCTTGGGAAGATAATCCCGACCCCAATCATGGAGCTTCTCGGATCCATATACCCGACGATTTTCCCCTTCGATCCCTATTGGAGTGCAGGACGAACGCATCCAGCGATCCTCTCCCGCAGCGGCGTTGTCGATCACATCACTCCTGCCGCGTGGGGTGGATCAAAGGAGGAGACGAATCTGGTGGCAGCCTGCAATCCCTGCAACTCGATCAAAGCCGATTTTGCGCTTGAACAACTTGGTTGGGAGGTTCAACAAGTTCCAAGTAGCAAGTGGGACGGCTTAACCGGTTCCTATGCCGAACTGTGGAAAGTTGCGGGGAAGCCGAAGCCGAGATACCACCGTCAATGGATGTACGCGTTCCATCTGGAGATCCCCTCGGCAGAGAACGAATCGGAGTCATAGTCCGATGTAAACCTTCCGGGTGTCCCCAGACTTGCGTCTGTGAGATGACTTCTTCGACATACGTGGCGTCCGGGACGGAGGTGGACCGGCTGAGGTTCGAGGATTTCTACGCCGCCGAGTTCGACC
>Ga0247713_1000834_pt1 | contig 17088 bp, 13 predicted proteins | sample 21E_NmetaG_FD_189936 | JGI IMG/M metagenome (GOLD analysis project Ga0247713, IMG submission 189936) | Soil microbial communities from hillslope of Landscape Evolution Observatory, University of Arizona, Oracle, AZ, United States - 2-1-E_N | ecosystem: Engineered > Artificial ecosystem >... | reverse complement strand
GGCGGGGGGATGACCGGCGGAGGAGTGACCGGGGGCGGCGTCACAGGCGGAGGCGTCACAGGAGGCGCCGGAAGGATGATGATGTTGTTGGTGACCGAGCTGGTGCAGGTCACGTAGCCCCCGCCGCCGTTGCCCGAACCATTGCACTGGTCGATTTCGACGGGCAGGGCGGACGTTTCGGTGGAGGTGTCGACGGTGCACTTCACCCGGGCCGTGCCGCCGCCGCCCGTTCCGGCCTCGTTGCACTGAGTCACCGTGGCGTTGGTGGTGTTCGCCGGGAACGGGTCACAGGTCGTTGTGGGCTCGGTGCCCCCGCCGGTGCCCGAGCCGTTGCACTGGTTGACCGTGATGGGGGTCACGGCCGGGGGGGTCATCGACGACGGCACGGTGATGTTGTTGATGATGTCCACGTTGCAGGTCACCGTGCCGCCGCCCCCGTTGCCAGAGCCGTTGCACTGGTCGACAGAGGTGGTGAGCTGGTCCGACGGCGTTGTCGTCGTCGTGCAAGGTAGAGCGGCGTTGGCGGCGCCGTGGCACTCCTTGGTCGTCACCGTGGAACTGATCGTGCCGGTTCCTAGATCAATATTGTTGGTGATGGTGGTGTCGCAGGCAACGGCCAGGCCGCCCACGTTGTCGGTGCCATTGCACTGGTTGACCGCCACGCCGGGGGCGGCCGCAGCGGCGACCATTGGAGTAGGCGCGGCCGCCCCGGCGACCAACGGCAAAGGCGCGGACTCAGCGGCGAGCGACGGGGCGCTAACCGGGCTCGTCGCCGACGGAGCGCTCGTCGAGCTGGTGACCATGGGCGCCACAGCCGGCGTGACCATGACTACGGGCGCCGCCACGGCCTCGCCAGTGACCGGCGGAACGACAGCCGGAGTCGATGCTGTGGCCGAAGCCGGCTCCACCACCGGAACTGGAATGAGGGCGACCACAGGCGGGCTGGGGACGGGAGCCACGGTCGGAGCGACCACAATGACGGGTGTGGGAACGGCGCCCGTTACCACCGGAGTCGATGCCACGGGCGGAGCTGCCACCTCGGCGGCGACGGGGGCAGGAGCCGCAACCGCAGCCGGAACGGGGGCGGGGGCTGGCGTCACGGGTGCTGGCGTCACGGGGGCAGGTGTCACTGTCGCGAGTGAGGCGACTGCCACCGGGACCGGAATGGGAGCGGCCTCCACGGGGGGCGCAACCGCCTTCGCTGTTGCAGGCGCTGACACCACCTCGACTACCGGCGAGGGCAGGGCCGCGATGAGGGTCTGCGGGACCACCGCAGGCAGACCGGTGGCCGGAGGGGGTGCCGGCGAGGCCGGTTCAGCCGCGATGGTGGCTGTAGAGGTCGGCACAGCCTGACCAAAGGCAGTGTCGTGCAGGGCGCCCCAGGCCAGCACCAAGAAGAGAGCGACGAGCAGGGGGCCGGCCACAGAGGTAACGGTCTTCGGCTTCCGGTGAAGTCGGATGGTGGTGGGAGGCGGCGGCGCAAGCTCAGTGGTGATCACAGATCTCCTTCGTTGGCGGCACCATGAACGGGGACGCGTCACCGGCCCGTCACCGAGACGTGACGCCGAAGCGAAAGCGCCCCCCGCTAAGCGCCGGGTGAAATAGGGTTACCTTGTCGACGGCGCACTCGGTGAGAGACAGCGGGTGGATGGACGGCGAGGAGCGTTGTGGGCGGGCCAGGACGACGGCAGATGGGCAACGGACTCCGGTCAAGCCGACCCCGTTCCGACCTCTGTAGCGGCTTCACTGATGCCATCGGCGGCCCTCCGCGAGCGCTACCGCCGTCCCCCGGTACGTGCCAGCGGGTGTCGTGACCGTGGTGTCCGAGAGCGAAGACCAGAACGAACTCGCCCTTCTCGGCGGATTCGTCTTTTCCATCGGGGGCGACGCCCTGCTGGGCATCTCGGCCGGCTCCCAGCGACTGCTCGCCTTCCTGGCCATCCGGGATCAGGTAATCACTCGCAACCTGGTGGCCGGGACGCTGTGGCCGGAGTCCACCGATGAACACGCCAGCGCCAGCCTGCGCTCCGCCGTCTCTCGCCTCGGTGGGGTTGCACGCCAGGCGGTGAAGGTGACCGCAGGCGATCTGGGCCTAGCCGAGGGAGTAGCCGTCGACGTCCACCTTTCCCAGGCCTTGGCTCACCGGCTCATTGACCGGGACGGCCAGCGTACCGACGCCGATATAGCCGCCGCAGCGGTCGCCGCCCTCTCCGACGACCTGCTGCCGGGGTGGTATGACGACTGGGCGGTGATCGCAGCCGAGGACTGGCGGCAACTCCGGCTCCACGCCCTGGAGGCGGTCGCCGCCCGGCTGACTGAGGCCGACCGTTTGGCCGAAGCGGCCGCCGCCGCCCTGGCCGCCGTGCGGGCGGAGCCCCTGCGGGAGAGCGCCAGAGCCGCTCTCATCCGGGTCCACATGGCCGAGGGAAACCAGTCGGAGGCCCTCGGGGAGTTCAACCGCTACCGGGTCCTGCTGCGCGCCGAACTCGACATCGAACCGACGATTCGACTCACCCGACTGCTTGGAGACCTCCGGCCTCGGTAACGCGACGGTCACGGCGCCTCCGTAGGGTGCGAAAGATGCACCTGTCCGTTGTTCGGCACCGCAACCCGTGCGTCTTTCCGGCGCCCTTGCATCGTGTGGGATGATGCGAGTGGAGTCGGTGCCCACTTACATGAATGAACACATCTCCGTCTGGGGGCATACCAGCATGGTCACCGACCGGACCGGCCTATTGATCATCCGGGCGTGGATCGAAGAGGGGTCATCCGAGCCCCTTCGGGCCCACATCCGAATCAGCGACGACGTGGCAGAAGGCTTTAGACGAACATTGACGCTGTCTCGACCCGAGGCGGTGTGCGCCGAGGTGAAGGAGTGGCTGGCGCAGATCTTGCACAATGCACAACTGCCCCCTGAGCGAGACGGCGAGCAGCCTTGAGGTGCAGGCGAAGGCGCGCCAGTGCTTCAATCGTGGATCGAAATAACACGGGGATGGGGGCCCTAGGTGGTGACAGCCTGGCAACCCGACGGCATCGGGACCGTCGTAACGCGACGGCCTCGTACAAGACAAGCGGTCGGACTGGATCGCTTCGCCGTCTCTAGGGACCCTGCTGGTCGGGCGGGGTGCGGAAGGCCACCCGCTCGGCCAGCTCACGCAGCTTGATGTTCATCCTCTGCGACGCCCGGCGCAGGATGTCGAACGCCTCGTCTGCGCTCACGTTCTGCTGCGCCATGAGGATGCCCTTGGCCTGACCGATGACGTCTCGGCTTTGGAGTGCCTTGTCCATCTGCTCGTTCTGCTGAGCACCGGCCAAGGCCACCGCCGCATGGGTGGCGAACACCGACCCGACAGCGAGGGCCTCGTCATCAAAGGCGCTCCGCTGCTTCGAGTAGAGGTTGAGCGCGCCCATCGTGTCTCCCTGGGCGAAGAGGCGGAAGGACAGCATGGAGGCCACACCGGTCTCCTCGGCCGCCCGCCTGGAGAATTCCCCCCACCGATCCTCCGATGCCAGGTCGTCGATCCGGAACGTCTCGTGCTCCCGGATGGCGTCGACGCAGGGACCCTGGTCGGTCTCGTACTGGATGGCGTCGACCTGGGCTGGGACGTCGTCGCTGGCCGCCGGGGTGCTGACCCTCCGGCCTTCGATGAGCGAGACGCCGGCGTGGTCAGAGCCGTCGATGGTCTCGACCGCGAGTGCGGTAATCTTCTTGAGAGTCGCCTCTACGTCGTCCTCGTCCAGCAGGGCACGGGCGACATCGGCGAGCGTCTCCGCCAGCTCCACCGGAGTTTGATCCACGCTCCAGGATAGGCGCGGCCTGTCATTTCTTCAGCTCTACATCCGGGAGGTCGGCGCGCTCCGGATTCCCACGAAGAGGTCTGGGGCAGGATGCCGGGGTCGGCGACGTCCCAGTGGAAACTACAGCCCGGCCACACAGGCCACGAGCAAAGGACCGAGCGTGGGCGAACGGTTGGAGACACTGGGCCATGCCGAGGACGCCCTGGTGGCCAATGTCATCGGAGAAGGGTCCAAGAAGGGGTCCACCTTCTTCGGAAGAATGGGCGACGTGGTCCAGCGCCCTCCGATGTGGGCCCTCATCGGAGCCGGCCTGAGCGCTACGGGCGAGCGTGGGCGCCGGGCCGCCATCCGGGGTAGCGCCTGTTACCTGTCCGCCGCCGCAGCCCACCTCCCGATCAAGGTGCTCGTGGGCCGGCGCCACCCTCCCGGCTCCGCCCGCCATCAGCTCGGCCCGTTCACCTCCTCGTTTCCGTCTGGTCATGCAGCCAGCGACCTGGCCTTCGTCTTCGGAGCCGCACAGGAGATGCCTCGTGCCTTCGTGCCGCTCTCCGCCTTCTCGTCGGCCGTGCACTGGTCCCTCATACGAAAGCGGGCCCATTACCCGAGCGACGTCCTGGCTGGCGGTGCGCTGGGCATCGCTGTAGCGCTGGGAATGTGGAAGCTGTGGCCACCTGGGCACGCCGCCGAGGAGGAGACGCCGACCGTCCCGGGTGGCGGCGGCGACGAGCCCTCGGGCGGACAGTACGAGGTAGCCGACAACGGCGACCGTGACGCACCTCCGCTGGCTTCTGACCTCGGCGTGACGCGATAGACGGGTCCAGCAGGCCAGCGGCCGGAGCCTCGTCGCATACCGACCGAGGAGAACCGGGTTCCATGCACGTGCGGTTCTGGGCGGCCCAGGTGGACCCGGTGCTCCCACTGTCGTGCTCCTCCACGGCATCGTGTCCAGTCGCTACCTAGTGCCGACAGCACGGGAGCTGGCTCGTTCATGCCAGGTCCTGGCGCGGACCTGCCTGGGTCCGGTCGAACGCCACCTACCGGCCCGCCGTTGAGAATCCCCGAGATGGCGGATCTGGTGGCGGCATGGATGGCGGCCTCAACGCCTGAGAAGCAGCACAGTCGCCGGTCACTCTGTCTGGGCCCAGATCGCAGCAGATCTGGCCGCCCGCCACGCGCACGCCGGCGCCACGCCGCCATCTGCAGGGGCGTCGACCACCAGCTCGGCGCGGATGTGATCGCGATGGACCTACCCACGACCCGGCGGCTCCAGGCGTCGAGGACGACGGCCACGTAGACCTTGCCCTCGGCGGTGGCGTGCTCGGTGTAGGGGTCGGACCGGAGCGCCCTGCTCGACTCTCATCGAGTGGGTTTCTCCGGCCCGCCCTCCGAACCGGACGTGCGACTTCCACCGCATCCGGCTCTTCCACGTGTTCATGCCGCTGGTGCGGGTGGTCCTGTCGTTTCGCTCCACCAGGGGGTCGGGATTTTGGTGCCCCGGTAGCGGTATCGCTCAATCGCGATCGCTCGTGGCCGGAACATCGCAATTCCTCCGTCGCCAACCTCCCAACCGGGGAGATAGCGGCGAACCAGGGTGTGCATGTTCAGCCCGAGGTGCCGCTTCTTCAGCCAGCCGACGATCCGCCAGAAGGCGAAGTGGTCGACGTAGCCGAAGGTGCGTTTACACACCCCGTGACGGAAGTAGTTGCACCATCCCCGCAGCACCGGATTCAACCGGCGCAGCAGGTCTGCGAGCGTTCGATGTCTCGCCCGACGAGTCAGCTCCCGCACCTTGTCCTTGATCGAAGTCATCGACTTCTTCGAGGGGTAGGTGTAGATCGCCGTCTTGCCGGCCCGGCCCCGTTGGGTGCGGCGCTGGATGCGCCACCCAAGGAAGTCGAACCCCTCGTCGATGTGGGAGACCCCCGTCTTCTCTTCTGACAGGCGAAGGCCCATCGGAGCGAGCACCGCTGCCACCTCATCCCGGAGCGCTTCGGCGTCGCCGCGGACCCCGGCGACCATGACCACGAAGTCGTCTGCGTAGCGGACGAGCCTCATGATCGGGACACCGGCGCGGCGTCGCTTGGCACGCGTCCATGACGGTCCGAGCGCTGCCCACTTTCGTGTGAAGTGCTCGTCGATCACGGACAGGGCGATGTTGGCCAGCAGCGGCGAGAGGATCCCGCCTTGGGGTGTGCCGGTGGTCGTCTCGCGGTCCAAGCCCTCTTCAGTGAGGATCCCGGCCCGCAGGAACGCCTTCACCCATCCCAAGACACGCTTGTCTCCGATGCGATCTCGCACCCGGCCCATGAGGGCGGAGTGGTCGATCTCGTCGAAGCACGCCTTGATGTCCGCCTCGAAGACCCACTCGTAGTTCCGAGGGGGCGACCCGAAGTAGTGAATCTCGGCGATGGCGTCTTGGGCTCGGCGCCTCGGGCGGAAGCCATAGGAGCATGGCTTGAAGTCCGCCTCGAAGATCGGCTCGAGCACCAGCTTCAACGTGGCCTGCACGATCCGGTCTACTCGTCGGAATCCCGAGCGAACGGACCTTCCCGTTCGCCTTCGGAATCGTCTTCTCCCGCACCCGCTGCGGAACGAACCGGCCGGCCTTGAGTTCCTCTCGCAGCCGGCCCAGCAGCGCCGCAGCACCGAACACGACGGAGCGGGGTACCACCCCATCGACGCCGGCGGTCCGTGCTCCCTTGTTGCCCCGCACCCGAGCCCACGCCACGACGAGGAACGCCGGGTCATAGACGAGGTTGGCGAGGTCATCGAAGCGACGGCCAGGATCGGCCTTCGCCCAATGGTGCAGCTTCGTCTGCATCACGAGTACCCGGTGCTCAGCCTCATCGAGGTCGGGCCACGGAGCGCCGATGTTCACCAGCGGACTCCTCGATCAGCGTTGATGCTGCGAACACGTTGGACCCCTTCGCCATGTAGCCGGCTTTCCCGGCCTCGGACTACTACGGGTCCTCCGTCCCATCCCGGCGGCATCAGCCGACGACGAGCCTTCCCGCCGACCAGCTGGCTGCTGGCCGGGTGGGGAGCCACCGGGATGGTTCCCACGTTCACCCCCGATCCCTTCGACGGGGTCGGCGCCCAGCTATGCCCCTGCAGCATCGCCACGACTACGCCGCAGTCCTTCACCGTGGCCTCCCGGCTGGCGACATCACCCAGCCAAGGAGTTCTCCCGACGACACCGCCGTCGAGGTACGCGCTGCTCTGCGGCCCACATCCACCAGGTTCGAGCCGCTGGGTCACTTGAGGGGCGTTCAGTCGCTGGTTTCTCACGTACGCCTTTCCGTCTCGCTAGCCGGGCCCGGGCCATCTGGCAGTGCTGGTCCGTCCCGTCGTTGTCAGGGCTGCTGTCCACCTTCACCCCCGACTCGGGGATCGGGCTGCCCTCAGCTTGAGCGGCTCGCTACGACGAGCCGGAGGCGGTGTCATTTCATCACCGCAGGGTTCAGGAGCGCCTCGTGGCGCTCTATGTCGCTGACCCACAGGCGGTCGGGCCCGTCCGCGTTGAACTGGCGGTTCACCAGGTCCTCTAAGGCGTCGCGTCGGGATTCGGCGGGTGCAGCCCCGGAACTTGCGCCGGTGCAGGCCCTGGAGGCCGGCCTGGCGCATCAGGCGCTCGACCCGCTTGCGGGAGCAGCGCACGCCGTCGCCGAGGCGCAGCTCCGACCACACTCTCGGGCTGCCGTAGCTGGCCCGGCTCATGGTGTGGATGGCCCTGATCCGCTCCGTCAGGTCGGCATCGGCGACCGAGCGGGCCGACGCCTGCTCTGACGGGCCTGCCAGTCATAGAAGCTGCTGGTGCCGACGCCGAGCACCCGGCACATGAGGGCCACGGGGTAGTTCGCCTTCTCCACCTCGATGAGTGCGAAGCTCAGCTCGGCCGATGGCCGTTCTCGGTGGCGAAAAAGGCCGCGGCTTTTCCCAGGATCATCTCCTTCTCCATGCGCAGGACCCGGTTCTCCCGGCGGAGCTTGACCAGCTCCTCCCGCTCGCCGGTGGTCAGGCCTTCCTTGTGGCGCTCGCCAATGTCAGCGCGAGCGAGCCAGTTGCGCAGACAGCTCTCGCTGATGCCGATGTCGGCGACGATCTGGGCTTGGCACGCTCCCGTGCCAGTTCGACAGCACGCCGGCGAAACTCCGGCGGATGAGGCGGTGGCATACGGACTCCTTCCCCGAGGTGTTACCAGCTCAGCGCGGGTGTCCGGCCAACCCGGGGGATGCTCACGGGCGGTCGGGGAACTGGCACAAGCCCTGAGCAGGGGGCTTCGGCGGCTGGGCCGCTGATCGGAATCGACGGTAACGGGTGGGCTGCGATCACCATAGAGAGAACGCGGTCGCGCTTCATCAGGGGCAGCCCTGGAAGGTTTTAGGGCTGGCCTGTGCCGGGCGCGACGCAGGAGCTCGGGGCGGGCTCCACAAAGGCGTCGGGCGCCTGGACGCGTCGGGGCGCCCCCTAACGCGCGTCCCAGATCCGGATGACTCTACGACCGCGCCCTAGCCCCGCATGTGCCGTTCGGGGTCGCGACCGTAACGCGAATCGACCCCAAGTCGATCAGGACCATACGCCGGCGCGGGAAACCGGCAAGCCCTCGCAGTCAAGCACGCCCCGCCTACAGCATCCCGCCGGGATCAGCCCGCTCGCCGGCGCATCGACAGCATCGCCGCTCGTCCCACCGCCGGCCCCGAAGCCACGCCAACAAGTCTCTCGATGGCGCCCACCCCGGCTGCAGGTGGCGCCCGATGATCAACGGCCCCACGACCACCGCCCCGGCCTCCCGGAACGCCCCCACCGCGCTGAACAGCGTCGGCCCTCTGGTGAAGGTGTCGTCGAGGACCAGCACCCGCTCGCCGGCCACGCCACGCACCACCTCGAAGCGATCGGTGCGCAGCTCGTTCTTCGACCCGGCTCGCGTCGCCCGCAGCGCCGGCCGGTACTCACCGACCAGCGACCGCACCCGCCGCACCACCGCCTCGACGGCGACCCGACCCGGGGAGGGCACCGTAACCACGGAGTCGAACTCACCGACGCAGCGCCGATGGTGCTCCATGAACACCGAGACCAGTGCGGCCAGGCGCAGGCTCATGCGGGCGCGGACCTCGGCGCTGCGGTCGTCCTTGTAGCCGCGCAGATGGCGGTGGAGGAGATCGCCGTCGACGGACATCGAGATCGGCAGTATCTCCACGGCCCCAACGCTGCGGACCGCCTCGAGGCAGGCGAAGCACTGCTGGTACTCCGCGTCGCAGGCACTGTGGCAGTACCGGCACACGCCGGCTTGCCCGGCTGCGGGCACCGGCACCAGCCCCGGGCGCAGGGGGAGGAGCAGCTCGGCGGCGGTGACCACGCCGCGCTCCCCTACACGACGACGTCGGCGTGCAGGTCGAGCTCGGCCTCGATGACCGGGAGGACGTCCTCGACGTCGTCGATGGCGACGACGCCCGTGGTCTTCATGAGGTCCCGGGCCCACGGCTGGTGCTCGACCAGCCGCCGGAAGAGGAACAGCCGCTTGCCGTGCCGGAGCGCGTGCTGGGCCTGCTGGCGGGCCCCCGACGTGGGCCCGGCCTCCACCACCACGGTACCGACGCCCAGCCCCGAGGTGACGATGTTACGGACGGGGAAGCTCCAGCGCGTCGGGGCCATGTCCGGCCAGAACTGCGACAGCGTGGCCCCCGACGCCACGATCGCCCGGGCCAGGGCACGGTTGGACGCCGGGTAGAGGCGGCTGATCCCCGTCCCGAACACCGCCAGCGTCCGGCCCCCGGCGTTGAGGGCGCCGGCGTGCGCCGCGGTGTCGATGCCCTCGGCCATGCCCGAGACGACGGTGATGCCGCGCCCGGCCAGCGCGCCGGCGATCGCCTCCGCGGCCCGCACCCCGTCCTCGCTCGGCCTGCGGGTGCCGACGACGGCCACGGCTCGTTCGTCGGCCGGAGTGAGTGTGCCCCGGACGAACAGGAACGGCGGGTGGTCGTGGATCATCCGCAGGTTGGCCGGGTAGCCGTCGTCGAGGACGGTGAGGACCTGGGCGTCGAGCCCCTCCAGCGCCCGCCGCCAGTGCTCGACCCGGGCCCCGTCCAGCGCGGCCAGCGCCTGCGCCATGGCCCCGAAGTCCCCCAGGTCGCCGCCGGCATCGACAGTCTCGAGGAACGCGGCCAGCCGGAAGGATGCGGCCCCGTTGAGCGACGGGCACACCGCCTCGGCCAGCGCCAGCACGGCGGCCGGCTCACCAAGGTTCTCCCGGGAGTTCATCGCGCTGGGCTCCAGTCTGACAACCCCCAACGCTACGACAGCCCCGCTCCCCTGGCGCGCACCCTCGGCTCGAACCTCCGTTCGTTCCGCCTCTCCTTGCATGCAACGAAATCCACCCACTCCGTCACGCCCCCGCTCACGTTCCGGCGTTGTCGGTCGCGGCATGAAGCAACGGCGGCTCCGCCGCCGGCGCCGCTCGCGCCACCGCCACCGTCTCGGCCCGCCGGGAGAGCCGGGCGTCCTGGTACCACGGCCGCAGGCGCAGCCGGGCCGGCGGCAGGTGGCCGTAGACGAGCACGCCCTCGCCGGGAACGACCCGGCGCAGGGCATCGGCCGGGGCCAAGCGGCGGTAGGTGCTCGACTCGGTGCTGGAGCGCAGGCCGCTGGCGTCGCGGGTCGTGGAGTCTCTCGTCACCTCCTCGTCCCCGCTGAGCCGGCTGACGTAGTCCAGGGCGCTGGGGTCGGAGATGCCCGACAGGAGGACCTTGGCCCGGTGGTTGTTGACGATCGTCTGGGCCCGCCGGCCGTAGCGGGCCTCGATCTGGGCCATGTCCTGCCAGACCGTCACCAGCTGCACACCGATGCCAGCGGCGGTGGAGGCCAGGGCGTCGAGGTTGCGCAGGGGGGCGATGTTGGCCGCCTCGTCGAGAACGACGAGCAACGGCGGGTCGACCGGTCTGCGCCCGGCGGCCCGCCGGCCCACCGCGGCGAGCACCTGATGGACCAGGGCGCCGAACAACGGTCGCAGCTGGTCCTGGTCGTCGCCGGGGGCGGCGATGTAGAGGGTGTGGGTTCCTCCGTCGAAGAGCAGGTCGGGGTGGATGTCGGAGCGCTCGGCCGACGCCGCCACCACCGGATCGGCATAGGCGTCGAGCAGGATCTCGGTGGTGGTGAAGATCGACGAGCGCTGCTTCTCCTCCCGGCGCCAGTTCGCATGCGCGGCCCGCAGGGCGGCGGGCGGACCGAGGGCGCCGAGTATCTCGGCCACCTCGTCGACCTCCTGGGTGTCGATCCACTCCACCACCCGGGCCATGTCGGTTTCCGCCAGCCTGGCGGCCAGGAGGTAGGGGGCGATGAGCTTGGTCGCCGCCTTGTGCCAGAAGTCGGCGTCCTCGACACCTCCGGGCGTCTCCGCCGCGCTCACCAGCCACGCCGCCACCCGCCGGGCGCCGGCCCAGTCCTCCACTCCACTGAGTGGCGTCCATCCCGCCGACGGCCGGCCCGTCGCGTTCGTCGGGTCGTAGAGCCAGACCTTGCCCCGGGTGCTCCGCCAGCCCAAGGTGTCGGCCACCAGGTCGTCCTTCACGCTGGTGGCCAGCACCGGCCCCTGCCATTCGAGGATGGCGGGTACGGCGAAGCCGGTGGTCTTGTTCGTCTGGGTCGGCCCCATCACACACACCGAGTGGCGCGACTCTGTGGCCAACAGGCGCCGGCCCGAGTAGCCCAGCACCAGCCGACCGCACTCGGGCTCCCGCACGACGAGGGAGCGCAGGTCCCGGGCCTCGGCCCACGCCGCCCGGTCGCCCGTCCGCTTCCCACCGAACACCCGGCGCAGACCGGCCGCCACGCCGGCCCCCAGCGCCAGTAGCACACCCAGCACCGCATAGAACGCCCACGGCCCGGGGATGAGGGCCGCATCCGAGGGCGGCCAGGCCAGGGCGGGCTCCCCCGGGTTGCGGATCACCCCGGCCAGGATGGCGCCCGCCTGGCCCGCCCCCGCCCGGGGCCAGGCGCCGCCCCACAGCCGCCCGGCCAGCGTTCCCGCCGCCCACAGGGCCAGCCCGAACCCGAAGCCGCCGAACACCGCCACGACCACGGCCCCGTCGTTCGAGCGCGCCGCCGGCGCCGCCGTCATACCGGTGCCACCTCGCGGCGCATGCGGGCGTCGGTGTCGATGATGTCCCATTCGTCCTCGCCCACCTGATGGTCGACCAGGTGGGTGTGGTGGGCGCCGACCTTCCACAGCCCGGCCGAGGGCTCCAGGGTGGGCAGGAGGTGGGCCTCGGTCTCGCTCAGGCCCAGCAACTCGACCGCCCGACCGATCTCGTCGGGCGGCTGGCCGTAGATGACCCGGGTCTCGGTGTCGGCCAGCAGCCCCTGGGCCAGGCGGATCTGCTGGGAGCCTTCGTCCCCAGCGGCGAGCAGGTCGCCCAGGCGATGGATGACGACTACCAGCTGCACCCCCCACTGGCGGGCCAGCTTGGCCAGCGCCTGCAGCCAGCGGGCCACGCCCAGGTTGGCCAGCACGGCCCACGCCTCGTCGACGACCACGATGCGCTTGCCCCCCGCCGGCCGGGCGATGGCCGATTGCAGCCACGACGTGGCGCAGGTCATCAGCAGGCCCAGGGCCTCGGAGTTGAACACCTCGAGCAGGTCGAGCACGACCGCCGGGCCGTCCCAGTCGATGTCGATGTTGGTCGGGCCGTCGAACATCCCCTGGAGGTCCCCCTCGCACAGCCGCCGCAGCTCCAGGGCCACGTCGCGGCTGGCCTGGGCCAGCCTGGCGGGCGTCGTGCGTACCGAGTTGGCCGCCGCCGACGACGGCGAGAGCAGGGCGTCGACCACCTCGACGAGCGTCGCGACCCTGCCGGCGCCCTGGTTCACCGCCCGCAGCGACAGGTCACAGGCCGTGCGCTCCTCGCTGCTGAGCGGGCGCGACAGGCTGGCGCTGGCCAGGGCCTGGAGGAGCACCAGCTGTCGGCGCCGCACCTCCCGCTCGCCGAGCTCGGCCGCTCCCGGGCCCGGGTCCAGCGGGTTCAGCCGGATTCCTCGCCCCGGCGCCACCCTGATCGGCTCGACGCCCAGGGCCGCCGCGAACGGGCCGTACTCGCCCTTGGGGTCGAGGATGGCCAGCTTGCGCCCGAAGACGTGCTGGCGCCAGCAGTAGGTCTTCACCAGGCTGCTCTTGCGTCGGCCCACCTGGCCGGCCACCAGCATGTTGGGCCCGGTGAGGGCGCCGGCATAGCCCCGCTGGCGGTCGGGATACAGCTCCCAGGGGTCATAGGAGAACGAGCCACCCAGGCGGTCGGAGCCGATGTAGACGCCGTTGCCGCCCAGGCCGCCGGCGCTCAGGAACGGGTAGGCGGCGCGCAGGTTGGCCGTCGAGCAACGGTGCGCGGGCAGCCGCAGCTTCACCGGGTCACCGCAGTCCCCGGGCCAGGGGCAGGGCGCAGGCGAAGCCCAGGTCCTGCTGGCCGTAGAGGCGCCACAGTCGCAGCCGGCACTGGGTGGCCAGGCGCACGATGCCCGTGGCCGCCATCTCCAGGCTGTCGGCGTCGGAGGCGCTGACGGTGACATAGGCGCTGAAGCGGTACTCGCCGTGGCCGGCGGCCAGGTCGGCCTCCCGGCGGTCCAGCGCCTCGCCCTCCATCTGGCGGAAGTACGTCGGCAGGTACCCGGCCCGGTCCCGCAGGGCCTGGTCGGCGAGGAAGCCGGTCCGGGCGTCCTGGACCTCCTGGGCCGCCCGCGCCGGCGACACGGCCTCGGCCACCATGCTCAGGGTGCGGCTGCACTTGCTGCGTAGGAACAGAGGCCCGAGGAAGTCGGCGCCCACCGGCACCCGCGGCCACTCCTCGACCCAGAACGTGGCGTGGCAGACGCCGTCGGCCTCATAGCGCGACCAGGTGGTGGTCACCTCGCCCGGCCAGGCGTCGCCCAGGCGCGCCGGCCGGTCGGGCCCGGGCATCCACGACCCCGGGCGGAGAGCCACGTCGGGGTCGAAGCCGGCCCGCAGGCAGCGGACCACCTCGGCCGGTCCGAGGATGCCCTCCACCACCACCTCGGCGGCCCGGGCCCGGTCGGCCAGGTTGACCAGTTCCTGGGCCAGGGCTTCGCAGGCGCCCAGGTCGCCACCGCCGAGGCGCCGGGCCGCCGGTGACGACTGCGACACCGCCAGCACCAGGAACGTCTCGTGGCGCTGGCTGAGGGGCTGGGCGCCGGCCAGCAGCCGCCGGTAGGAGGCCAGGGCGGGCGAGCTCTCGGGCACGGCCGCCGCCCGCTGCAGGTAGGCGGCCAGGGCGTCGCCGTCCTCGGGCAGGGTGCGCTCCAACACCTGGAGGCGAAGGATCGACTCGTCGTCCACGCACCAGCCGTTGAGCACGTCGCCCCAGGCCCGCAGGAGGCGGTCTTTGTCGCCCCGGTCCACCAGCCCGAAGGCGCCGCCCCGGCAGCTGAGCACGCCGATGTAGGCGCCGCGGGACTGGTCGAAGACCACGCCGGCCTCGCCGCCGGCCAGGCGCACGGCGAAGAACCTGAGATGCTCCAGCCCCGGCGGCGCGTCCAGTCGCCGGGCGCCGACCCCGGAGTCGCCGGGCCGTTCCCAGTGCCGGGCTCGCCGGCCCTGGCCGCTGTACCAGTAGCGGACGGGGAAGGCCCAGTCCTCGACCAGGCGGCCTCCGATGCGCACGAAGCCGACCCCGAACCCCAGGCCCAGCAGGCCGAGGCCAACCACCATGCCCGCAACCGCCGGCACGCTGCGCATGAGGCCGACGCCCAGCGCGCCGCACGCCGCGATCGCTGCCACCTGGAACCACGACATGCCGCCCAGGGCGGAGGACTTCTGCAGGGGCCCGAAGTAGTAGCTCTGGCCCTCGGCTTCAGCGCCCATCCCCGCCCCCCGGCGGCGTCGGCGGGGATGCCGCCGGCATCGGCGCCGTCTGGGCCACGTCGGTGACGGCCTGCACCGCCCCCCTCGCCGCCTGAGCCCCGCCGGCGGCCACCGCCAGGGGCGCGGTGGTCGCCGCGCCGCCGGCCGCGGCAGCCGCGCCGCCGGTGCCGCCGCCCACCGGCCCGGCCGGAGGCGGCGGGATGGCACCGCCCCCGGACGGACTGGTCGGCGCGGCGGGCAGGGGGTTGGCCGCAGCCCCGCCGCCGGCGCCCAGCAGGGCCTGGCCCCAGTACAGGCTCGACATGGCCGACGACCCCGCCTGGAGCGGCCGGCGGGACAGCCCCTGGGCCACGGCCAGCGTGCCCAGGGGGATGATGCTGAGCAGCACGTAGGGCGTGAATACGGCCACGGCCAGGATGCCGGCGCCCAGGATCAGCGCCGCCGGGTGGTCGCCGCCGGCGGCGACGGCGTTGGCGCCCACGGCCACGATGGCGGTGATCACGAACTTGGCCAGGATGAAGGCCAGCAGCCCCTCGGCCAGCTTGCGAAGCCAGTGCGAGGTCGACTCCCACACCAGGCCGGCGAAGCCCAGGGGCAGGAACAGCGTCGCCGCCAGCACCGCGGCCTGGCGCACCACCAGTTCGATCCACAGCAGCAGCGCCAACAACGCGATCACCAGGGCGACGAGGAAGGCCAGGAACCCGGTGACGCCCGCGTTGCCGGTCAGCAGGGTGGCCTCCATGAGGTGGACGACGCCGGTGGCGAAGCGCTCGCCGCTCCCGCCGATGGTGCTGCCCACGAACGCCGACAGGTTGTCGGTGACGGCGACGAGCATGTCCACCACCCAGGTCGCCACCACCATGCCCATCGCCGCCACCGGCAGCTTGACGGTGACGATCCGCACCACGCCGGTGGCGTCATGGCGCAGCAGCGACCACAGGGAGGCGACGATGAGCAACGGCAGCAGGAAGGCGACGCCCACCGAGACCATCAGCCGGTAGTTCGGCTCGAACCAGCTGGCGGCCGGATCGGGCCTGGTCCCGTCGTCGATCGTCTCGCCGATGTAGCCCACCACGCTCTTGGCGCCGGCCACCACCCACTCCGTCGCCTGGTCGAAGATGCCTTCGGCCACCGCCTCGACGCCGTCGGCGGCCAGGTTGGGCACTGCGGTGGCCACCGAGCACACCTGGTGGAGCACCGGGGTCTCCGGGCAGGTCAGGAGGGGATCGCCGTGCGCCGCCGGTGCCGCCGCCACGCCCAACGCCCCCAGCATGAGCGCCGCCGCCGCCACGGCCCCCCGGGCCCACCGGCGCTCAGGCCGGGCCATAGCGGTAGCTCGAGAACCCGGCCAGCGCGCCGATCAGCTCGTCGGTCCCCGCCACCGGCCCCGACGTGGTCGCCGGGGTGGGGCCGTCCCGGGAGGTGAGCGACCACAGCCGCCAGTCCCCCTCCGCCCACTCCAGTTCGACCGTCGTCGTGGTCCACGCCTCGCCGGGACCGCCGACCCCGGCGATCGACCACACCGCGGCGGCCCACACGCTGACCCGGGCCCGGGCCTCGGAGAAGGCGTCCACCCGGTAGGCCACCGGGAGGTTGCGCAGCACGGCCCGGGGACTGCCTGACGCCGACGCCGCCTTGCGCACCCGGTCGAGCAGGGCGGCGCTGCCGCCCACCTGGGCCCGGGTCTCGGCGCTGGCGCCTGGTACCAGCATCCGAGCCAGCGCGGCCTCCCGGGCCGGGCCGTCCAGCAGCAGGAGCTGCTCGGCCGCCACCGTGAGGTAGGCGGTGGCCGCCGCCGCCGCACCAGGCCCGCTGCGGGCATAGCCCACCGGCACCCCAGCCTCCACGGCGCGGGGGCCGGCGTCGGCGACTCCGCCCGCCGCCTGCACCGACGCAGTCTGAGGCTGCGGCCCCTCTGGGCCCCGCCCCGCCGACGCCGCCACCACGCCGGCGAGGAAGCCGGCCAGCCCCAGCGCCACCGACCCCGCCCAGCGAGGGAGCCGCCTGCGCGTCGGTGCGGCTTGGGTCGTCACTGGACTGCGTTGCCCAGGCCGGCGGCGAAGTTCACCAGGGCGGCTGCCGCGGCGATGACCCCCGCGACCATGGCGGCACGTCCCACTCCCTCCTTGCCGTCCTGGACCCGGGCCATGTTGTGCTGCTGGGAGCCCCAGCCCCACCGCAGGGCGTGGAACACCATCGCCGCGACGCAGCCGATCAACGCCATGCCGGCGCCCCAGTTGACCAGCTGCTGGAGCTGGGCCCCGCCGGGGCCTGCCCCCGAATCCGGCGCCAGCGTCACTTGAGCCACCGCCGCGCTGGCCCGGCCGATGGCGGTGGCGCCGGCGCCCGCCAGCAGCCACGCCATCCGCCGTGCCCATCGCCGGACCCGCCCCGTGACCGCCGCCCGCCCTTCGCCCCCCAGGTAC
>Ga0247713_1000833_pt1 | contig 17100 bp, 19 predicted proteins | sample 21E_NmetaG_FD_189936 | JGI IMG/M metagenome (GOLD analysis project Ga0247713, IMG submission 189936) | Soil microbial communities from hillslope of Landscape Evolution Observatory, University of Arizona, Oracle, AZ, United States - 2-1-E_N | ecosystem: Engineered > Artificial ecosystem >... | reverse complement strand
GTCCTCGACCAGGGGCCTGCCGTAGTCGCGCACCGCCGCCATCACCGCCGCCCACCCCACGCCCAGGGAGCGGCCCACCTGGGCCACGGCGTGGTTGTCCTGGCCAACCCGCCGGCACGCCTCGGCCCGGGCCCGCTCGGTCATCGAGGCCCGGGGGTCGATGAGCGGGCTGGCCTCCGACCACGTCTTCACGTCGCAGTCGGCGTCGGGACAGCGCCAGATGCGCTTGGCCCACACCACCACGACTGGGCGCCCGCCGCTGGGAAGGTCACGGACCTTCGTCCGTCGCCGGCCCTTCGACAGCGCCCGGGTCCCACATCCCGCACAGCCCACGACCGCGGCCTGGGTCTCCACCAGCTGGTGCAGCTCGCCGTCCACCTCGGCCGCGGCCAGCAGCACGAAGCCCTCCATGCCCAGAAGGGCAACCGCGCTGTCGCTACGCTCGAATCCCACCAGGGGCCTCCTCGATTCTCGGTGTTCTAGACAGCTCCAAGAATCACGAGGTCCCTGGCCTCAGAGGTGGATGGTTGAGCCTCTGTGGACCGGCGCCCTCACGGTCACCCTCCCTGCTTCATCGCGAAGACCCCCATTGAGTAACTGGCGGTACTTGTAGGCCGCCAGGGCTCAACGCCGGGCGGAGCCGGGCGACCCGCACGATAACGGCACCATTGCAGTGCAAGGTATCGCTCGGGGGTAGCGCCAGAGCGCTGTCGAACCTTTAGCCACGGTGCAAGACCGCCGCGAGCTGGGTCCTCGATCTGCAGTTGACGGCCGATCAGGCTGGAGCGAGCGGGTGCTTGATTGCTGAGGCAGCATTGCCGGATGCCTGCGCGGCCTCCCGTCCCCAGCGAGAGCTCGATGAGCAGCTCGTCAGCCGTCGAGGACTCCCCCGAGCCGCTCATCGGTCTATTCCAGCGGCGGCTGGTCGACGACCTTGTGGAGAACAACGTCTTGCGAGGCGCATGGGCGGAACAGGTCGTTTGGAACTTCTTGCGCGACTGGCGCTTCCCTGGGCAATGGAGCTACTTCGATCTCGAAGGTCCGGATGGCGGTTACACGATGTCGGTCAAACATTCCGCTGGAAAGGCCCCTAGGTTCGAGGTCGCCCGCCGCAAGTGGGCGTGGGACAACCGGATCATGGGGTGGCGCGGCAGCGATGACGTACCGCCTCAGCACTGGTGCCATGTCTACATTTTCGCTTGGCTTGAGGAGCCGATAGAGCACTCCCGACTGATTGATCCAAATCAGTGGCGATTCGCCGTGCTATCAAGGGCCGACATGTACCAGCTTCCGGAAGATTCGAAGACAGTCGGTATAGCGCGCCTTCGCGCGTTGGGCTCCCCGGTCGTCCACGGTCGAGAGCTTCCAGCGCGAGTCCAGACAGTGCTTGCCCGACCCGATCCCACGAACGTGCCGGCTCTCGATTGCCGCCCGTACGAAGACCGCACCGCTACTGTGCAGCTGTCCCTCACGCTCCACGAGCCGGTGGTCGTGACTGAGGCAGTTCCGCCCGATAGCGATGTTGAAGGGTGACGGCATACGGTGCCGCCCGATTTAAGGCCGGTTCGACAGGTGCACGAATTCGGCACCACTGCAGCGCCCGACAACCCGAACTGGGCCTGCCCCGGTTTGACGGACCTCCACCATCAGGCGCGGAACGGATGCCCATTATGGAGACCGTGGCCAAGAAGAAGCCCGGCGCCGTCGCTCGTTCACCCCGGGTTCAATCTGAGATCGCCGAGCCCTGCAACCGCGGCGACCGCTCGATCAGGCAGGGGGCCCGGGACTTTGAGTCGGCCGTGCGGGAGTGGGTGAAGCAAGCGAGCTTCCGACGCCCGCCGACGTGACGGCCTGGCGACGACGTTCTTGTGCGGTGACGGGCCGGGCGAGTGGCGAGCGCGCAGTTCGGCCGTGCGACCAACAGGATTCGATGAAGCTGTTGGTAACGGTCACAAGCCTCAGAAGGTATGCCCCGATCCCCCGAGAGCGAATGACCGACAGGGTGAGTCGCGGGGAAGGTCAACGCTGAACGACACGGTTCCGTTCGGCGCTGCTGAACTCGCGTCGGTGAAGCCCCGGGCGGTTGCAATCGGCATTGCGCCATCGAAGCACATCACATCGACCGAAATAGGACCCTTGACCTCCTTGTTCGTAGGATTGGCTAGTATGCCCACGAGCTTCGTCCCACCGAAGGAGGCAGATGCCCGGCTCACCTCTTTAACACGGAGATCGACCGATGCGAGCAGCGGGTTTGGGGCCTTACCGGTGGCAGTCAGGTCGAACTTTGTATCGGCGGGCAGAGCCTCAACACCAAAGAAGACGTACCCGAAGGCCCATTCGCCGGAATTAACGTTTTCAGGAACAAATCCCTGGGACGACCCGGTCCCAGCCAATACTCCCGAAGCGTTCCGTGCGGTGCCGGTAACTTCTAAGTTGGTCAGCGGCTTGGATGTCCGATTCCGTATTACGACCGGAACCGATCCTCGGGAGGGGCGGCCCACGGCGACAACGGATAGTTTGCCGGCCTCACCGTCAGGAATCGCTATCGGTGCGTCCGAGTAAATGAACATGGAGGTCGCCGGCGCGAGCGCCGCGGGGGCTTCTGCAGTCGTCGACACTTGATCGGCTGGGGAGGTAGGTCCACTGTTTGAACGCTCCTGCGTACCAGTAGAGCAGCCTTTTGCGCCAAGCATCATCACTGCTACGAGGAGCAGGAACCGCAGTCTAGACATCGTTTGGAGCCCCTTCCGAAGACGCTGGGGACGAGGCTACTCCCGTCGTCCTTGCCTCTCGGCATCCGAGGGTTTTTGCGACGTACCCTGCCCAGTCAACAGGGTTGCCCGAGCGTCAGCGATGCTCCTTGAGTAGCTGATCCAAGCTGCTAGGTGCGTCGGCTCCGGGCATAAACTCCAAGGGAGTCGCGGCGCTCTGTAACGCGCTCGCACCTGGGAGCGCCCGAAGCGAGTTTTCCGCGCCTATCGCCCGCATTCTCGCCTATCCCGGGCGCCACGGCTCAGATCTTGCCGACGTCAGCACCGTCCACCGTCATGCTCGCCGACGACATCCGACGCGCACGCGGCGTCCGCTCAGACACGACGGTCCTTGTTTCGGTGTCGGTATCAATGTCGGAGATCTCCCCAGCGCCAGCCTTTCGACGCAGTCGTCGAGTCGGTTTTGCGTCGGCGGTTGACATCGGTGCGCTCTCGATCGTTTCGTCGCGAATCGTTGCGCTCTCGTGACCTTCCAGTGGCTGGGTCTTCGGCCCCACTGGCCTTGATATCGCGAAACCCACCCAAGCCAACGCGCCAATGAGCACTACTAATAGAGTCGCGATCGTGTGCTGATACGTCAGCATGTCGTTATTCTGTTGCACCTGAATTGCCAGCAAGTCACGAGCCACCCAACCATTGACCACGGCTTGCTGCGGAGCACCGCTCGCTCGATCCTCAGCGAGCTCGGCACTGCCAAGGGAGGATCGCACCGCCTCCCCGTAGCGATCCGTGTCAGGCTTGTCGGGTGCTAGGCCTAACGGGACCGCCACAGCAAGCAGTACAAGAATCGCAAAACTAAGTCGTCGTATCGTTTCCGACATTCGGTCCATCCCTCACGCCAGGCCGCGATGGGCTCCGCCCGACGGCACCGCCTCTATGAGCCCAATTATCGGCATGTAGGACGGAGAGCTGAAGTGACGCCCGGAACTTGATCAGCAGACACGTTGATCCTGACTGGCCGCGCAGCGACTGAAATTCGGACGGTGTGGTCGATGCCGACGCCGTCACGGTGTCGAAGGTCCTAGAAGCGGTCGAGTCGAACGGATGGCGGCTCCTGATGCGCCGATGGCGTGGATTTGGCTCCGCTGACTTCAAACGACCCGCCGTGTCCCTGCCTTGAGGGCTGGATGTGTCGGGTCAGCAGCACTTCATCCGGGTCTGCGCGACTCGTGCCAGGTCCCCTCGACGATCAACGTCTCACCCTTCGGCACTGTACGCCTCCACACCTGAACGGGGACGCCGACGAACTGGGTTCGCCAGCTGTCGATGGCCGCCTGCCGCGTCCTATGGCGGCTTAGAACGTTCCCGGTGGACGACTCGACGACTTCATAGACGGCGCCGGCTCTTGCCATCTCCCCAGTCTGCCGAAGAAGGCACGCTCCGCGTTGGCCGGGAGGTGGACTCGGCAGCAAGGTGTTCGGTGAGATCTTGCGGAACCCTCCCCCTCGTCGGAAGGAGTGGCACTACAGCGAACCCGGCGGGCTCGCATTGCGCTTGACTGCGTCATCGAAGAGTTGCCCGAGGACGTTGGCGGCCTCCCTGTCGGACTCGACGAGGAAGTGCGAGTAGACGTTGAGGGTCGTCGCTGCGTTGCGATGACCGAGCCGGCCGGCGACGGTACGCACATCGACACCGGCGGACAGCAGTCGGGTGGCGACGTAGTGGCGGAGGTCGTGCAGCCGCACACCCTTCAGCCCCGCCTTGCGGCACAGCTTGGCGAACGAGCGACTGACCGAGTCTGGGTACCAGCAGTCGGACCCATCGACCTCGTTGCTGAAGACGAACGCGCCGTCCTCCAGCTGGACCCCGCACAGCTGTGCCCGTTCCAGGGCCCGGGAGCGATGAGCCACCATCGCTGCGACGGTGGTCGGATCGAGGGAGACCCGACGGGCAGCGTGGGTCTTGGTGTCCTTCTCCACGAGCCCGTTGAAGCCGAGGACGATCCCGCGTGCGACCCATACCGACCCCCGGTCGAGGTCGAGGTCGGCCCACCGGAGCGCTACCAGCTCGCTGCGCCGAGCTCCGGTCGCGGCGGCGAGGAGGATGTAGTCGGCCAGGTCGATGTCGGTCTCGGTGGCGAGCGCGAACAGCTTCGCCAGCTCATGGGGAGCCGGCGGGTTGATGTCGGGCATGGGCACGCGCGGTGGCGTGGCGGACGAGGCGGGATTGACGCCGAGCCAGCCCCATCGCACGCCCTGGCCGAGGGCTCGGTGGAGGATGCCGTGGGCGCGACGGATCGTGTTCGGCGCCAGCGGCCGGCCGGCCCGGCCGCCCTTCTCCCGAAGTCGTCGGTACAAGCGGTCCAAGTCGGCGGCTCCGAGCTTCGACAGCGGTACGTCGCCCAGGAACGGAAGGATGTTGCGGTCGATGACGCCCCGCGTCTCCCTCGCCCCCTTCGGAGAGAATCCGGGTGACGCATGGGCGTACCACTCCTCCAGCAACTCCCCGACCGTCGCTTTGGTCCGCGCCAGCGATCCCCGCTCGCCCTCGGCCACGAACGCCGCCAGCGCTCGCTGGGCGTCCCGCTTGCCCCCGCGAAAGGTGCGGTACGCCCACCGCTTCTTCCCGCTCACAGCGTCGCGGCCGACGTACACCTTGAGTTCCCACGAACCCGCTGCCCGTTGCCGCATCGTGCCCTGCATGGACCACCCCCGCCCGGCTTGCCCGCCTACTGGAGTGGCAAAAGAGTGGCAAACGGGGGCTACAAAGGCAATAGGTCAGAGCGGAAAACGCTCTGACCTGCGGTTTTACCGGCGCCCCCAACGGGATTCGAACCCGTGCTGCCGCCTTGAAAGAGCGGTGTCCTGGGCCGCTAGACGATGGGGGCCGGGCCGTGCGGGAAGCTCATCGTAGCTGCCACTCGGTGCCCTCGGCGGTGTCGCGCACCTCGACGCCGGCAGCGAGGAGGCGCTCGCGCACGACATCGGCGTCCGGCCAGCGGCCCTCGGCCCGGGCTTGGCGGCGGGCGTCGAGCAGGGCCTCCACGAACGGACCCACCGCCACGCGGGGATCGCGCAGGCCGACTTCGGCGGCTTCGCCGAGGCGGACGATCATCGCTCGCAGGCCGGCGCGGCCCCGGTCAAGTAGGTCCGACTGGGTGGTGTCCCGGGACCAGTCGTGGAGCAGGTCGTCGAGCTCCAGCGCCACCTTGACCGCCGCCGGCGAGTCGCCGGCCCGCAACGCCGAGTCGAACGCCGCCTCGAAGCGGTCGATGTCGGCGGTCAGGGGGTCGGCCACGATGCCACCGACCGCGACCGGCGCCGGCGCCGGCCCGGAGGTTGCCGGCGCACCCTGCGGGGCGCCCACCAGCTCGGCCAGAGCCAGTGTGGTGCCCGTCGGTACCGCCGACATCTGGCCCCGCCGGCGGACCGTCACCGACCCGAGGCCGGCCACGGTCGCGGTGCCGGCGTCGAGATCGAGCACGCACGCGGTGTGTTCGTCGACGCCCAGGATGAACACGTCGTCGGGCAGCATGGCCTCCAGCATCGAGAGCCGACGCTCGCCCATGTAGCAGTAGCGGGTGTCGTGGTTGCCGCCCTCGGCGTTGTTGAAGTGGGGTACGACCGCCGCCGGCAAGCCGGCTTCGGCCAGGAGGTTCATGCCCTCGAGCCACCGGACGCCCTGGCCCACCTTGTAGATCTCGTAGACCGGCAGGGCGAACGGCCCCAGCGTGCAGGCCGCGGCGCTGGCGAAGGTGAGGCACCCCCCAGCCCGTAGCTTGTGGGCCAGCGCCGCCGGCACGTTGCTGGCCGACCACTGGGCCAGGGCGTAGGACGGGCTCCCGGGACCGGCGAAGACGTACACCGCCTCCCGGAGCCGGGCCAGCGTCGTCTCGTAGGCGAGCGGGTCCACCCCCTCGGCGGCGCGGAACGACGCCACGACCAGCTCCCGCCGCACGCTCTCCCGGAAGTAGGCCTGGGCCTTGGCCGAGATGTCGTCGGCGTTCTCCTGGAAGCCGAAGGGGGTGTCGAGCATGACCGCCGGCCCCGGCCCCACCCGGTCGAGCAGGTCGCGGTGCACCTTGGTCATGGTGGGACTCGTCTCGCCCGAGCCCATGATGACCAGCAGGCGTGCCATCGCCGCCATCTTAGAACGCTCCACGCATTTTTAGAAAGCCGCATCCAGCAGGTCGCCGAGCTCCACCGGGTATTGCAGGTGCAGGTCATGGTCGCCGGGCGAGAACCATTCGACTCGGACCAGCCCCGACGCCGCCATCAGCTCCTCACCGATGGCCCGCTTCTGCTGCGCCCATTCGTCACCGGTGTCGGCCATCACCAGGAGGACGGGGACGTCGAGGTTCGGGATGACGGTCGAGGGCTTGTGCTCCCACAGCGCCCGCAGGATGCGCAGGTGGTTGTCGAGGCTGAGCCAGGGACGGATGGTGCCCTCGGGCAGGTGCTCGAAGTTGGCCATGGAGGCCTCCACCCCCCAGTCCGCCCATGAGGGGTGCGAATCACGGATCCAGCCCTCGACCCTCGCCGCCGGCGTCCCGGCCAGCGGCGGCGGCGCCAGCGCCCCCTTGCACCGCTCCCAGTCGGGGAACTGGCGCGAGAGCTCGAGGGCACCGCCGTCGATCCCGGCCACGCCGGCCACCCGCTCCGGCGCCCGGGCCGCCAGGTCCACCACGATGTTCCCGCCTGTGGACTGGCCGGCCAGGACCGCCCGCTCGAAGCCCACCGCATCGAGCACGGCCAGCAGGTCCCCGCTCATGGTGGCGAAGTCGTAGCCGGAGTCGGGCTTGTCGCTGCGGCCGTGGCCCCGGAGGTCGACGGTGGCGACGGGGTGACCGCGCTCGTGGAGGCGCTCGGCGCTGCCTTCCCACAGCCGTCGATTGGACGACAGGCCGTGCACGAGCAGGAACGGGACGCCGGCGCCGCCGGCCCAGGTGTCGCACGCCAGCGCCACTCCTTCGTCGACGTGGACCCTCAGCATCAGCGTGACGGTAGTCACCCCGGCCGGCATCTACGCTCGACATGGTGATCGCCGCCCTGGCCTCGGCCGCCGCCGGCTACCTGATCGGCACGGTGCCCTGCGCCGACACGGCGGCCCGCATCGCCACTGCCGGCCAGACCGACCTTCGACTCACAGGCACCGGCAATCCCGGCGCCGTCAACGCCATGCACGTCCTCGGGAAGTCGTGGGGCTACGGCATCCTGTTCGCCGACGCCGCCAAGGGCGCCCTCGCCTGCGCCGCCGGCCGCCGCCTCGCCGGGGCCACCGGGGCGCACGTGGCCGGCGCCGCCGCCGTCGTCGGCCATTGCCTGCCTGTCTGGAACGGCTTCCGCGGCGGCAAGGGCGTGGCCGTGAGCCTGGGCCAGTGCGCAGCCACCTTCCCCGCCTACCTACCGATCGACCTCGGCGTGGCCTGGGCGGTCGGCAAGTGGACCGGTCGCACCCTTCCCGGCACGGCCGTGGCGTCGGCCACCTGGGTGAGCGCCGCCCTGCTGTGGTGGGGCAAGGGATGGCCGAACGGCTGGGGGCCGGCGCCGACCGCCGCCCTGCCGCTCTCCGCCGCCGCCAGCAGCGCGGTGATCATGTACAGGTTCCTCAGTGCCGACACCCGCCCGTGAGAGGCACGAAGTCTTGATCGGCATGGTGACCGACTCCAACTCCCAGATACCACCTGAGCTGGCCGACCGCTATTGCGTCGAGGTGGTCCCCCTGACCGTCACTGTCGACGGTGAGGAGTACCTCGAAGGGGTCGACATCGAAGCCGGCGCCTTCTACGCCCGCTTCGAGCACAGGCGGCCCATGGTGACGACGGCCCAGCCCAGTCCCGGCCGGTTCGCTCAGGCCTACGAGGCGGCGGCAGAGCGCGGCGCCACGGAGATCCTGTCGATCCACATCGGCGCGTCGGTGTCGGGAACGGTCAACTCCGCCCGGCTGGCCAGCCAGGTGTCGCCGGTGCCGGTCCGCATCGTCGACACGGGGACCGCCTCCTTCGCCGTCACGCTTTGCCTGTGGGAGGCGGCCGAGGCGGTTGCCGCCGGGGCGACGATCGAGGAGGCGGCCGCCGCCGCCGAGCGGGTCGGGGCCACGGTCGGCAACGTCTTCGTGGTCGGTGCCCTCGACGTGGCCCGGGCCGGCGGGCGCCTCGCCGGCGACGTGCCGGCCTCGTCCACCACCATCCCCGTCCTCACCCTCGCCGGCGGCATGATGCGGGAGGTCGACCGCTGTGACGGCCTGGAGGACACCGCCGATGCGATGGCCGGCTTCGTGCGCGCCGGCGGCTCGCCGCTGCGGGTGGGCGTCGGCGTGTCGGATCCTGGCACCCTTCCCCTGGTGGAAGACCTGGAGGAGCGACTGGGAGCCGCTCCCGAGGTGCGGGAGCTGGTCCGCTACGTGATCGGTCCCAGCGTCGGCGCCCACACCGGGCCGGGCACCGTGGGGGCCATGTTCGCGCCCGTCCCCTGACGTCCGTTGTCCAGATGTTGTCCGAGCGTAGAGCTTGGTTTGGCTTGCCTCGGTCACGATCATGCGATGACAGATACCTCCGAGCGCCGACTGCAGCCCGTTGGGGCCGGGATAGGCGGAACGACTGCCACCGCGCCGCGGTGGCGGACCGACCACGCCACACCGGCGCGGAAGAACAATCAGGGCGCGCCGACGACCCGGCCGAACGTCCTCGTCGTCGATGACGACGCCGACGTTCGGATGCTGCTCACCATGTACCTGGCACTGGACGGGTTCCACGCCCAGGAGGCGGAGGACGCGGCCACGGCGTTGGAGGCCATCCGCCGCCAGCGGCCCGACATGGTCCTGCTCGACGTGATGATGCCCGGCCGGGACGGGCTCGACCTCCTGGCCGAGCTGCGCCGGGCCGGGGACATCCCGGTGATCATGGTCACCGCCCGCGGCGAGGAAGCCGACCGGGTGATGGGCCTGCGCCTGGGCGCCGACGACTACATCGTGAAGCCGTTCTCGCCCGCCGAGCTGGTGGCCCGGATCACCGCCGTGCTGCGCCGCAGAGTCGGCGCGTCGCCGCCGGCGAAGCTGGAGTTCGACGGGCTGGACATGGATCTCGAGAGCCGCAAGCTGACGGTCAAGGGCCGGCCGGTCTCCACCACCACCAAGGAGTTCGACCTGCTGTCCTTCCTGGCCTCCTCGCCCTCGCACGTGTTCACCCGCGGTGAGCTGCTGGACAAGGTCTGGGGCTCCTCGGCCGAGTGGCAGGACCCGGGCACGGTCACCGAGCACGTCCGGCGCATCCGCCACCTGATCGAGGACGACCCCGCCCGCCCGCAACGGATCCGCACCGTGCGGGGCGTGGGCTACAGCTTCGAGCCGTAGACCGAAGTCGACGTCCGAGGTCGGAGCGACTGCCTTCCTCAGGACGGGGGTCGTGCCCGCCGAATCTCATCGCAGGTGGGGCACACCGGGTAGCGTTTCGGGTCCCGGCTCGGCGTCCAGACCTTGCCGCACAGGGCGACCACAGGGGTGCCCGTAACCATGGCCTCGGTCACCGCGCTGGCGGGGAACACCCAGTGGGCGAACCGCTCGTGGTCGCCGCCCTCGGTGGTCGTCGGTGCCGGTCGCTGGTCGAGGTCGACGTCGAGCTCGCTCATGCCCTCAGTCTGCCAGGGTGCATATCGGGTCGTGATTCCTCCCCTTCGTGGGCGGAATCACAACGGAAGATGCACCCGGCTCACACCGAGCGGGGCTCGGGAACGCCGGTCTTGAAACCCAGGCCCCCCGAGGCCGCGCCAAGCAGGGGCCAACGTCGTCACAACGCTCCCCCAACTGTCTAAGCCGACAGCTCCTCGATGATCTCGCCCTGGAGGTAGGTCAGGTACTGGTACATGGCGAAGGCCGGCGCCCGGGGGTCGTCGAGGCTGTCGGGCCACTCGTCGCGGTCTTCGGTGACCCCGAGGCGCACCCCGAGGACCAGGCGGATGTTGTTCAGCGCCCGCATCCAGGCCAGCAGCTGGTCCTCGTCGAGATGGTCGGCATCGGCGGTCTCCTCCAGGACGGCGAGGGCGCCGAGGTGGGACTCCAAGAGCTGGTCGTGGGCCAGCAGGCGGAACTCGGCCTGACGCTCCTCGTCGTCGGGGTAGGCGGCCGGGAACAACCGGTCGACGGCCTCGTCCTCCCCAGGCTGGAGAGCGGTCGCCCGGTCGACGAGCACCTCCCTGAGGCTGGGCCCCACCGACCGCAGCATCTCCCGCTCGTCCTTGGGGATGTGCAGGTCGAAGCCGCCGTTGCGCGCTCGACGCACCCGCCGGCGGAAGATCAAGACTCGTGCTCCATCGTCGCCCACAGCCCGTGCTCGTGGAGGCGGAACACGTCGAGCTCGGCCTTCTCCCGGGGTCCGCTGGAGACCACCGCCCGGCCCTTCTCGTGCACGTCGAGCATGAGCTTGGTGGCCTTCTCCAGGCTGTAGCCGAACAGCTTCTGGAAGACGAAGGTGACGTAGCTCATCAGGTTGATGGGGTCGTTCCACACGATGACGATCCAGGGCCGGTCGGGGACGACGACGTCGTCGATGTCGGGCTGCTTGACCTCGACCGGAGCGGTCGTCATCGCGTGCTGGTAGCCACCGTCCACGGGCTTACGCTAGTGCCGTCCAGCTCGTCGCCCGCCGTGGCCACCGGGGTCTTGAAAGCCAGGTGGAGGCGCAGGACGGCGACCCACACCGCGGTGGCGCCGGCGATGTGGAAGCCCACCAGCAGCGGCGGCACCCCGCTGAAGTACTGGACGTAGCCCAGGACGGCCTGGGCTACCAGTACGGCCAGCAGGACCTCGCTGCGCCGCTCGATGGCCCGGTCGACGCCGGCCTGCCGCAGCTTCCACAGCAGGACCAGGGCCAAGGCCAGGAAGAGCACCACCGCGATGCCGTGGAGGCGGGCGACGTCGGGCAGGAGGAAGGGCAGCCGCTCGACCTCCTCGTCGCCGCCGTGCGGGCCGGAGGCGGTGACGACTGTGCCCAGGAAGATGGTGAGGGCGGCGGTCACCAGGCCGAGGCGGCCGAGGGTGAGCAGCTCACCGCCGACCGCCGGCCGGGTGGGTCCGGCGGGGCGCCCGGCCCGGTGATGGAGCACCACCGCGTTGGCGATGAGCACCATCGAGAGCAGGAAGTGAGCCATGACGAAGCCCGGCTTGAGGTGGAAGATCACGGTGAGCCCGCCCAGGACGATCTGACCGAGGACGCCACCCACCAGACCGATCGACAGCCACAGGAGGTCTCTGCGGCGGGGGCGGCGGAACAACGAGCCGAGGACCGCCAGCATCACGGCCACCGACACCAGGCCGGTGATGGTGCGGTTCACGAACTCGACCATGGCGTGGTACTCCCACGGCGCCACGACCCGGTTCTCGGCGCAGGTCGGCCAGTCCGGGCAGCCAAGCCCCGAACCGGTCAGGCGCACCGCTCCGCCGGTGACGACGATGAACGCCAGCGCCAGTAGGGCGAACAGGGTGACCCGGCGGTACGCCGGCGGGCTCAGGGTGGGGACGCGCATCTCGGAGGGCGATGGTAGGGCGGCGGGTAAGCAGACGGCGAGGCGGGGTATGGCTTTGCCTCCCAAGGGGTACGGGCCAGGTATGGCCGACATCGACGCAGAGGTCGAAGAAGTGAAGCAGGACGAGGTCCTGAAGCGTGAAGGGCTCGAAGAGGAGCTCATGCAGGAGGGCCGCTCCGAAGAGGCAGAGACCATCGCAGCCGTGGAGACCGGGGAGGAGAACCTGTGAGAGCACGAACCATGCGGGAAACCGGTCGGGAGCGGCGGGAGCTGGCGGAGGATGCCGGCTTCGGAGGCTTCTCCATCACCAGCGTGCTGGCCGGCGTGCTGGTCGCCTACGGCGCCTTCGCCATCCTGGCCGGCTTGGCCGCCGCCGCCCTCGACGCCTTCGGGTCCGACACCAACCTGACCTCCGACTGGGAGACCCTGGGCACGACCGGCGGCATCGTCGTCGCCGCCCTCCTGTTCCTGGCCTACCTGTTCGGCGGCTACGTCGCCGGCCGCATGGCCCGCCGAAACGGCGTGGCCCACGGCGCCGGCGTCCTGCTGCTGGGCATCGTCGTCGTCGCCGCGGTGGCCGCCCTGGCCCGCTCCTCGGCCGACCCCGACGCCATCGCCACCAACCTGCGCTCCCTCGGCATCCCCACCACTGCGGACGAGTGGGGCCAGGCCGGCACGGTGGCCGGCATCGCCTCGTTGATCGCCGTCGTGGTGGGCTCCCTCCTCGGTGGTGCCCTGGGTGAGCGCTGGCACGCCCGCCTCTTCGCCCGGGCCATCGACCCCAACGTCGGCGCCCAGGCCGCCGCCGCCCGCCAGGCCGAGCAGGCCCGCACCGAGGCCAACCTGGCCCTGGCCCGTTCCGAGGGCCGGGCCCGGGCCCACGAGCTCGAGCGGGACCGGGACCGCGACCGCACGATGGCGCAGGAACAGGCCCTCGACGACGAGCGGGACCGCCGGGCCGAGCTGGAGGCCGAGCACACCGACGACGACGTCGGGACCCGCGAGATCGTCTCCCGCCGGCGCCCGACGGAGCAGGAGGAGGAGCTGCGGCCCCGGGTCAGCCGGTACCGGTCTCCGTCCGGGCGTACTGAGTGAGGTACAACTCCCGGTAGAGCCCGTCGCGGTCCACCAGCTCGGCGTGGGTGCCCCGCTCCACGATGCGGCCCTCGTCGAGCACGAGGATGAGGTCGGCGGCCTGGATCGTCGACAACCGGTGGGCGATCACGAGTGACGTCCGGCCGGCGAGGGCTTCGGCCAGGGCCTGCTGGATCAGCAGCTCGGTCTCGGAGTCCAGGTGGGCGGTGGCCTCGTCGAGGATGACGATGGCCGGGCTCTTGAGCAGCACCCGGGCCAGGGCCAGGCGCTGCTTCTCCCCACCCGAGAGCCGGTAGCCCCGCTCCCCGACCAGGGTGTCGTAGCCCTCGGGAAGGCCGGCGATGAGGTCGTGGATGCGGGCGGCCCGGCACACCGCCACCAGCTCCTCGTCGCTGGCGCCGGCCTTGGCGTAGCGAAGGTTGGCGGCCACGGTGTCGTGGAACATGTGGGCGTCCTGGGTCACCATCCCGATGGCGGCGGCCAGGCTGTCGGCGGTCAGGTGGCGGACGTCGTGGCCGTCGATGCGCACGGTGCCGGCGGTCACGTCGTAGAGGCGGGGCAGCAAGTAGGACAGCGTCGTCTTCCCGGCGCCCGTCGGCCCGACCAGGGCCACCATCTGGCCGGGCTCGGCCACGAAAGAGATGCCCTTGAGCACCGTCCCCGACGGGTCGCCGGAGAGCGGAAGGGCGGCGTCGGCCTCCAGCGAGGCGATCGACACGCTCGACGGCGCCGGGTAGCGAAACCAGACGTCGTCGTACTCGATACGGCCTTCAGGATCGACGAGGTCGTAGGCCCCCGGTGAGTCCTCGATGGCCTGGGTGGCGTCGAGCACCTCGAACACCCGCTCGAAGCTCACGATCGACGTCATGATGTCGACCTGGGCGTTGGTCAGCCGGGTGAGCGGGCTGTAGATGCGGGTGACGTAGACGGCCAGGGCGGTGAGCGTGCCCAGGGTGATGGCCCCGTCGACGACGAGTCGGGTGCCGAGCCAATAGACCCCGACCGTGCCGGCGGCGCCCAGGAGCGCCAAGGCGGAGAAGAAGAGCCGGCCGTACATGGCCGTCTTGATGCCGATGTCGCGCACCCGGCCGGCCCGCTCCCCGAACTCGGCCGACTCCCTGCGGGGGTGCCCGAACAGCTTGACGAGGAGCGCCCCCGACACGTTGAACCGCTCGGTCATCGACGCGTTCATGGCCGCGTCGAGCTGGAAGGACTCCCGGGTCAGCTTCTGCATCTGGCGGCCCACCCGCCGGGCCGGCAGGAGGAAGACGGGCACGACCAGCAGGACCAGCCCGGTGAGCCGCCATTCGAGCTGCACCATCACGAAGAGGGTCACCGTGAGGTCGAGCACGTTCTGCAGGACGCTGCCCAGGGTGCCGGTGAAGGCCTGCTGGGCGCCCATCACGTCGTTGTTCATCCGGCTGATAAGGCTGCCGGTCTGGGTGCGGGTGAAGAAGGCGAGGGGCATGCCCTGCACGTGGTCGTACAGGGCGGAGCGGAGGTCGAAGATCAGCCCCTCGGCGATGCGGGCCGACAGCCACCGCTGGAGGATGTTCAGGCCGGCGTCGGCAAAGGCCAGGGAGAGCGCCAGCAACGCCAGCGCGTTCAGCCCGTCGAGGCGGCGGGGGATGGCGTGGTGGTCGATGATGCTGCGGAAGACCAGCGGCGGGAGGATGCCGACGATGGAGCCGGCCAGGATGGTGCCGACGAAGGCCACCAGCAACCGGCGGTAGTTGCGGGCGAAGGCCAGGACCCGGCGCAGGACGGCGCGGTCGACGCTCTTGCCGGCCACCGCCTCGGGGTCCCGGCCCATCCGGTGGTGAAAGCCGTACCCGTACCCGCGCATCGCCTCGCAGGGTAGGCGTTCGGTTCCCGCTAGACGATGCGGCGGGCCCCGAGCGGGCCCGGCCGCCGGCCGCTCAGCTGTCGGCCGCCGCCTTGGTGGCCTTCTTGGCCGGCGCCTTCTTGGCCTTTGCCGGCGCCTGGCCGTTGCCCCCGGCAGGGGCGGCGTGGTCGTGCACGTGGGCCTCGCCGGCGTGCTCGCTCTCGAAGTTCTCGTGGGGGAAGTGGCTGTGGCTCATCGCCGCGTGGTCGTGCTCGTGCTCGTGCGACGAACTGAGGTGCTCGAACCCGCCGGTCATGTCACGGAAGTTGTGGGTCACGTGGTAGTGGCGGTGACTGTGGACGACAGCCTTGTGGTCGTGCTGCTCCCAGTTGTTTTCGACGTTCGACATAGTCAGCTCCCTCGCTCTGGGTTTCCCCATCATGGCGCGCCAGGGGATGCGGTTCTGGCACTCGCCGCCCGCGCGGGACTACCCGCCATTACCACACGACAAACGCTTGCGTCGCGCGGTACCGTTGTGGCCTTGGTAACTGCGACTGCGGCGTGGTTGGACGAGACGGAGATGGAGGCCTGGGAGGCGTTCCTCCGGGCCAGCATCCGGCTCATGGATCGGCTCGACGCCGAACTCGACGGTCACGGGCTGTCGCTGGCCGACTACGAGATCCTCGTCCACCTGTCCGGGGAGGCAAGTGGCGAGCTGCGGATGACCGAGCTGGCCGCCCGCACCCTCGTCTCCCGCAGCGGCCTCACCCGCCGGCTGGACCGCCTGGTCGACGCCGGGTTGGTGGAGCGGCGCAACTGCCCGACCGACCGGCGGGGCGTCTTCGCCGTGCTCACCGACGCCGGCCGCCGGCGCCTGAAGGAGGCCGCCCCCACCCACGTCGAGGGCGTGCGCCGGCACTTCATCTCCCAGCTGGAAGGCCAGGATCTGCAGGCGCTCACCGCCTCCCTGAACGCGGTCGTCGAGAGCGCGGTCAGCCCGCTCCCGCCGGCCTCTCGCTCCTGAGGGGGCGCCGCTGGCCCAAGAGGGTCGGGATCGGGCTGCTGGTCGCCGCGGTGGCAGCGTGGGTCTCCCTGAACGCCTACGCGGCCAACAAGATCGCCCGCGGCGGGGTCGACGCCCGCCAGACCCCAGACCCGGCGTCGGTCGGCCTTCGCTTCGAGCACGTCACCTACGGCGACGGCCTGCCGGCGTGGTACGTCGCCGGCGATCCCGGCCGGCCGGTCATCGTGGTCGTCCACGGCTACGGCGGCAATCGTACGGCGACGGTAGAGATCGGCCCGCCGTTCCACCGGCTGGGCTACGGGCTGCTGTTCGTCGACCTCGGCTACGTGTGGGGCGACCGTCGCTACAGCGGCGGCGGGCGGGAGGCCGCCGAGGTGGAGCAGGCCCTGCGCTGGGTCTCGGCCAACGCCGGTGCTCCGGCGGTCCTCCTGGGCTTCTCGGGCGGCGCCCTGGCGTCCCTGGCTGCGGTGGCCCGGGGCAGCCGGCCGGCGGCCGTGGTGGCCGACAGCGGCTTCCTCGGCTTCCGCAGCGTGGTGGCCTTCCGGGCCCATGTCCCCCGGCCCGTCACCAGCCTGCTCCCGGTGCTGTACCCCCTGTTCAGCGAGGGCGGTCACGTGGTCGACCTGGGCCGGGAGCTCGACGGGCGTCCCTTCGCCGTGCCCGCCTTCGTGATCCAGGGCGCCGCCGACCGCACCACCCCACCTGCCGACGGGCCGGCGCTGGCCCGCCTCACCGGCGGCCGCCTATGGCTGCTGGCGGGCGTCGGCCACACCAAGGCCTTCGACGCCGACCGCGCCCTTTACGTCGCCCGGATCGACGAGTTCGTCCGCTCTGTCCTGCCCTAAGGGGCGAGCAGCGCCGGCACCGTCACCGGCAGCGTCACGGTCGTCGTCGTGGTGGGGGTGGTCGTCGTGGTGGGCGGCGGCC
>Ga0247713_1000832_pt1 | contig 17112 bp, 12 predicted proteins | sample 21E_NmetaG_FD_189936 | JGI IMG/M metagenome (GOLD analysis project Ga0247713, IMG submission 189936) | Soil microbial communities from hillslope of Landscape Evolution Observatory, University of Arizona, Oracle, AZ, United States - 2-1-E_N | ecosystem: Engineered > Artificial ecosystem >... | reverse complement strand
ATCGTCACCGACGGCGACTCCTACCGCATGCGCACCCGAGGAGGTGGCCCCAACACCTAACCCACACCCGGCCAGGTGGGGAATTTCACCTGGCCACCAGTGGGGAATTTCACTTGGCCATTGACACCGGGGAGGGCGACGATGAGAAAGCACGTGGTGACCAATCGCTCTCTATGCCAGCGGCACCGAAATGTTGATGCATTCAGAGTCATCAGCCTCGCAGACGCTCAGCGCCTCGGGAGGGTTGCCTGACCACACATTGCTGGTTTGGCTCCAGATAATCCGGTCGAGAGCGGCACATCTCCGCCGTTGGCGTCATTGCGGGCGGCGCTGCTGCTATCCTGCGATATCAGGAGGATGCCATGACTGATCTACTGATCCGCGACGTGCCCGAGGACGCCCAGCGGATCGATGCGGCGCAGGAGCTCGGACTCGTCGAAGCCGATGGTGATGGCGTGATAGCCATGGCGCGTCCCGGGCTCCCATGCGGGCTTCTGGGCCGCCAGGATCTCAGCGAGCCGGTCAGGGTCGCGCGCAGTGTCGAGGTCGATGGGGTCGTCCAGAAGTGCCAAGCCCGCCTGGTGTGACAGCAGCTGGCGCACGGTGATGTTGCCCTTGCCGTTTTGTGCGAACTCCGGCCAGTACCTCGCGACCCGGTCTTCCGGATCGAACGGCCGCGTGAGTGCGCGAGCGGGATGGTCAACCCGGCCATGCCTTTGGTTGCGGAAAACACGGTGACCAGCGTGTCTGCCTCCCACGGCAGCTTCTGCACGCCGTCGCGGTACCCGCCCCATAGGTCCACGACCTTGCGTCCTTGACAGTAGAACGCACACGCCGCACCAACCTCACCGCGTTCGGCGAAGTTCGCCCGGAAGGCATCGGCGACGGCGCCATAGCCCTCATCAACGTCGCCGTGAATGAGCTCGGGCGGAACGTCGACCTTCAGCATCTGGGCCCCCTCGCGTCATACGGCGGCCAGTGCCGCCGCTCGCCAGATGATCTGCGCACGAACGTCATGGCCATGCAGCGTAGGACCGACTTCGACGCCGTGGCCATCGCCTTCGCGACACCTTCCGCCGTGCGGTCCACGTTGATGTGGCGGGCACCTCAACGTGGCCTGGCCCGAAGGGCCGCAGCAAGCCTTGGGCGGCTGACCTCAAAGGGCGAACATGGCGGGTGGCCCCCGCAGCTGCTACCCAAGGATTGCAGTTGAGAGACAAGCGAGTGCCTCCCGTCCCCGGCCTCAATGGATAGGACATCCGTTGGACGCCTGCTCGCCGCCGTGGAGGATGAGGGAGGCGACATGCACGCGATGACGTGTCTGCTCGCCCTCAACGGGCTACGGGTGTCAGAGGCGTGCGGCGCGGACGTCACCGACCTTGGCGGATCGCTGTACCAGCCAAACCCTGCGAGTCCTGGGAGAACGACAACCGGCTGAGGTGGTGTTGTACCCACGAACGCAACAGGCGACCCGAGAGGCTGATCTCCTGAGTCATCGGGTGGGCTCCTTCTCCCCTACACCCGCTCCCCAAGCGTCCGCGCTCTGGCGCACGAGGCGGTAGGGCGAAGGTCGCCCGCTCGATGGGCTGAATGGGTACGGCGACACGTGGGTGAAGAGCCCTCGCGGGGTCCGCGACCTTCCCGCGTGGTCATCTGACGTTGAGGTTAAGGGCCGCATTACTGGACAGCCGATACTGAATGGCTCTACTGATGTGGTGGCTGCGGCGGCCCGTCGCCCACCGTCGACGACACAACCTCGTAGCTTCCGACCGTTGTTTGACGTGTGGCGACGCCGATCCGGTACGACGCCAACTGTCGCACGGCGTCCGCCTTCTTGACCTCGCGAACATCGTCGCGACCGTTGGGAGAACCGCGAAGGTCTTGTCGCGATCTCGATGATCCCTGCGCCGGGCAGCGCCGTAACGTGTGGCTTGCGGCTTCTCGTCCGCGCTTACGATGAGGCGCATTCAGCCCGGTGGCGGCCGGATCGACCACGCGGCGAGTCGATTGATGTCCCATCCGTCGAGAGTCCGGGTGGCGAGTCGCCAACCCCGGCAACGGTGAGCGACTGACCGATCACGCGTCCGTGGCTGCAGTGGCGCCCGAAGAGTTGGGGCGGGCGTCGCCAATGGGCGCGCGCCCGCGGCGAGCTCAGGCCCTACCCGCCAGCCAGTCCACTACCGCTTCCAACGCGGCCGTTGCGCCCGACCGTTCCTCGGTACCGGGTGCGTAGCCATAGTGGTCACCTTTGACGTCCACGTAGGTCTTGTCCTTGGACCCGAGCGACTCGACGACCGCGGCAACGTCCGCTGGGAAGACCGAGTTGTCGGCTGAGTACCAAATGACCAGGGACGGCACGGCGATATCGGGCGCTGTGAGGCGGAGCATGGCACGACTGCTGAGGCCCGACCACGTCGACAACCAAGCCTCGGGAGTTGTCAGGCGGCCGAACCCCGTACCCCCGTAGTTGATGATGTCGGGGCGCACACCGAAGATCGATCCGTAGTTCCGATCCGAGGGATCAAGACTGAGATCCGTGGTCCGGGGGTCGGCATCCGTGCGATAGGTGACGAGATAGTCAGGCACCAGACTGCGTCGCCGATCCGCGACATCACCCGAGGTCTTACTTCTTGCGCGGTGTGCCTTGCGCTCCGCGATCATCGCCTTCGCCCTGGCGTCGATTCGGGCGACACGCTCTCGTTGAGCGGTTCGGTAGCGGTCGAGAAATTCGGGGGTGTACGAGGAGGAGGCGGGTGGCTCCGCGAACCCGTTATTCGGGTCGTACATGTCCAGCGACAGCTCGACCGACGCCCCGTCGTGCTCATCGACTACGGAAGGATCGATGCAGTGCATCAGCAGCTCGCCCTGGCCGGGATGCGGTGCAAGCAGGATCACGCCTCGCGGCATCGGCATCGGCAAGGTGAGGTCGATGCCGTTGCCCGACGGATCATCGGTCAGCCGCGCCTCAGGCTGGAGTGCTGCCTGCTGGGTGTAGAAGGCGTACAGGCTCGCCCCACCCGAGTTGCCGAGCAGAAAGACCGATTCGAAGCCCTGCCCACGCAGGTGCTCGTGGGCCACGGCGACGTCAATCAAGACCCGCTCGTGGATCAGCCGGAGGTCATTGCCCACCCAGCGGCTGCGTTGCGCCCATACGGCGTAGCCCGCTCGCAACAGACCGGGAATGAGGTAGTGGTGGGTGCAGTCGACGCGCGGATGCATGATCGCCACCACATGATCCGAGGACCCCTCCGGGGCGTAGAGCACGCCGCTTGTCGACGCACGGTCGGGCGTAGGGAGCACGACCGGACGCACGTCGACGCCCGGCGGCAGCGCATCAGGAAGCCAGTCGACGTTGATCGTCGGATTGCGGTAACGACCGACTCTGGGCAATGAAGACTCCTTCGCGATCGGCTCAGCTACGGACGGGATTTCCGCGATGGTCGACTTCGACCTGGTGCTCGGCGTAGTGCGCGGCGTTCCGCTGGTACAGCCGCGCCCCGCTGCGGACGTCCTCGATGGACATGGTGTTGCGGGCCATGCGCGCGGGCACTCCCTGCGCACGCTGCCCGGACCCGACCTCCATGCCGCCCGTCACCAGCGCTCCCGCGGCGATGAGCGCGCCGCGCCGTATCAGTGCTCCCTCCAGGATCACCGCCCCCGAACCGACGAGGACCAGATCCTCGATGACGCAGCCGTCGAGATGAACGCGGTGGCCGATCACCACGTCGGCACCGATCAGCGCCGGATGCGTGCGCGAGGGGTGGATGACGGTCCCGTCCTGAACGCTGGACCCGCGGCCGACGCGAATGCTTCCGTAGTCCGCGCGCAGCACGGCGTGCGGCCAGATGTTGGCCCCCGCAGCAACCTCGACGTCCCCGATGAGCACCGCCTGGGCGTGGACGAAAGCGGAGCTGTGGACCCTCGGGACGCGGTCACGGAGCCGGTACAGCGGCATGAAATCCCCAGTCGTGTGCGGTTCCGCGATCATGCGGGACGCAGCAACCTCAATCTTACAGAACGTCCAAGATTCTACTAACCTGTCAACCATGGCCGAACTGGGAGGTACACGCGTGACGCGAAGCCACGCCCGTCGCGATCTGATGTCCAACGAGCTGCTGGATCGGGCAGCGACGCTGTTCGCGGAGCGCGGCTTCGCCGGCACCACGCTGCAAGAGATCGCCGACGTGATGGGGATCAGCCGGCCGGCCCTGTATCACTACATCTCCAGCAAAGAGGAGCTGCTCTCCCAGCTGGTGCAGGGAATCACCAAGACGACCGCCGACGCCATGACGGAGCTGCGCTCCGACGACGCGCGTCCGGCCGATGAGCGGCTGCACGACGCCATCCTCGACATGACTCGCCGCATCGCGAGCAACCCGTCTCGGTTCAAGCTGCTGGACCGCAGCGAACACAACCTCAGCCCGGAAGACGCCGAGGAGCACCGCACCGCCAAGCGGCGAGTGCTCGAAGAGCTGCGGGAGATCGTGCGTCAGGGAATCAACGAGGGTCTGTTCCGCCCCGTCAACGACACCGTCACGGCCTTCGCGATCCTCGGCATGTGCAACTGGGTCGCGTGGTGGTTCCATCCCGACACCGGGGAGCTCGACGCCGACGAGCTGGCCGAGGAATTCAGCCGCCTCGTGATGGACGGCCTGCTGTCGCACGGCGACTCCGGCGAAGTCTCGCTGCAGACGGCGTTCCGCCGCCTCCAAGAGGACGTCAATCTCCTCGAGCGGGTCATCGAGACGCACTGACGCCTGTCGTCGCAGCGGAGCGTTCTCGTAGGGCGAATATCTCCTCGAACCATCCGGCCATCACGGATGGGTCGATCTTGCAATCCAGCAGGAACGGGCCGCTGGGGTCGTCGAGCCATCCATTCACGGCGGCGAGGTCGCGGTATCTGGCCACCGTTGCGCCTCGGGCGCCGACGGCTTCGGCAATGGCTGCAAAATCCGAGTCCGGAAAGCGCGACCCCTCGACTGGGAAACCAAAGCGGCTGAGCAGGTGGTACTCAGCACCATATGCAGCGTCGTTCATCACCACGATCAGCAGCGGAAGACCCACGCGCACTGCGGTGTCGAGCTCACCCAGGCTCATCATCAGCCCGCCGTCCCCCACGACCGCAACCGTGAAGACATCGGGTTCGGCGATCGCGACGCCGAGCGCCGTCGCCAGCCCCAGCCCGACCGACTGGAAATCCTGGGCGAAGATGAACTGGCGCTCACGGGAGACCTTCATGTGCATCGCGGGGTAGCCCATGAAGTGACCGCTGTCGACGACGACGTGCTTCTCCGCCGGCAGCAGCGCGTCGATCGAATGCACCAGTGTCTCGCCGTCCACCTGCTTGTCCGGCGGCGTCAAGGTGTCGCGGCCGGCATCGCGCTGGGCCGAGATCTGCTCAGCGACGTCGGTGTCGCCCCAGCCGGCCACGTCCAGCTCCCGCCGCTCCAGCTCGGCGAGCAGCGCGGCCGCCGTCTCGCGCGCATCTCCGATCAGCGCCACATCGATTGCACCGTTGCTCCCGACAACCGCCGGATCGTGTTCGCACTGGACGACCGTCGCCGAGGCGAACAGCGTGCCCATGCGGGTCGTCCAGTGGGTGAAGCTGACACCGAAGCCGAGTACGAGGTCAGCCTGCGACAGCAGTTGGACGGCCAGCGGGGACGAGAAGCCACCGGCGATTCCCACGTCCAACGACCGTTCGCCGAAGAACGCCTTGGCGACCGCGGAGGTTGCCGTCAGCGCGCCGAGTCGGTCCGCGAGGCGCGTGAGGACGTCCTGCGCGCCGGAGTTCACGGCGCCCCGACCGGCGAGAACGACGGGACGCTTCGCCGCCGCAACGAGATCGGCCACACGGCGTACCGCTTCTCCGGCAGCCACGGACCTGGGAACTTCCTGCGGCAGGTCAAACGACGTCGGCTGCGACTCCAGCTCCTGCAGGTCGGTGGGAACACCGACCACCACGGGGCCTCCACGTCGCTGCGCCAGCGCGAACGCTTCCGAAAGCTGTGCACCGACGCCGACCGGGTTCTCCAGAGAGGCATAAGGGATCCCCAGAGATTCCGTGACCGCCCGCTGGTCGACATTCTGGTTGTGCCACGGCTGGTCGCGTGGGGTGTCACCGATCAGCGCGACCATTGGCGTGCCCGCCTTGTGCGCCTCGACGAGCGCCGTCAGCGCGTTCGTTAGGCCCGGTCCCTGGGTGACGGAGCACACACCCGGGCGCGCGGCGACGCGCGCCCACCCGTCGGCCATGGCCACCGCGGCGTTCTCGTGGCGCGCCGCGTGGTAAGCGGTCCCATGCTGGTACTTCAGCGCGGATACGAACTTCAGATTGCCATCGCCCATCAGCCCGAAGACGGGCCCGGCGTGCAGCCGGGCAAGGGCGGCGGCGATGTCTTCGTACACCTTGGGCATGAAAATTTCTCCGCTGTCGACAAGCCGTGCGAGGTGATCGGCGCCTCAGCCGCCCCGCGGGATCGTCGCTGTCGCTACGCGGCGCCTGCCGGATGGCAGCGACAGGCGCAGGCTCATCAGCCCTGTGGGGCTGAACAGCAGCACGGTGATGAGCACGACGTAGGCCACCACCTCGGCGTACTGCGACGAGAGATATCCCGCCACCAGCGACTCTGTGATCCCGAGCGCCAATCCCCCGCCGAGCGCACCGAGCGGCCGCGACATACCGGCCAGCGCGAGCGCGATGAAGCCCTTCACTCCCAGCGCGAGGCCGCTGCCGAAACCGAGCGGGATGACGGTGAGCAGGAAGAAGCCCGCGACCGCTCCTACGAAACCGGCGATGAGAAAAGCGGTCCGCGCCATGGCCGCGGTGTTCACGCCCATCAGCCGCGCACCCCTGGGGTCCTCGGAGGCAGCGCGCATGAGCTTGCCGAGCCGTGTCTTGTTGAAGATCGCGTAGGCCGCGAACATCGCGATGGCAAGCAGCCATATGGGTAGCACACGCCGGGGAACGCTGACGTCCACGCCCGGCACCATGATCGGAGGACCGGTCAGCAGGGGGGCGCCGGCGAAGGCGTCGCTGCCGAACACACGCCGGGCGACGTCGGAGATGACGAACACCGAGGCGAGGGTCATCAGCACGGGCGCGACGCGGCTGCGTCCCCGCACCACGACGATGGCGAGAAACTCGATCGCGAGGGCCACGACGAGCACCATCGCCAGCGCCAGGATGCCGGCCGTGGGCAGCGACACGTCAAGCGTCTGCGAGAAGAACGCCGATCCCACACCGCCGAGCATGACGAACTCGCCCTGCGCAACGTTCAGCACGCCGGTCATGTTGTAGATGACCCCCCAGCCGAGGCCCACGAGGGCGTAGATCAGGCCAGTGGTGATCCCGAACACAATCAGCTGCGCGAGTCGCATGGCTCAGGCTCCACCCAGATAGATGTCGAGAAGCTTCCGGTCACTGCGCAGCTCGGCGGCGGTCGAGCGCGCACGGATGGCCCCTCCCTGAAGGACGAGCACGTCCTCGGCGATGTCCAGCGCCGCGGCCGCCTGCTGCTCCACCAGCAGCACCCCCATTCCCGCCGCGGCCAATGTGCGCAGGCTGCGCATGATCTGCTGCGTGGTCAGGGGATCCAGACCCAGGGGTTCATCAAGCAGCAGATACTGCGGTCCCGAGATCAGAGCCCGGGCGATGGCCAACTGCTGCTGCTGGCCGCCGGACAGCGAACCGGCCCGGGCGTGGCGCTTGTCATCCAGCGCAGGGAACAGGGTGAACGCCTCGCCGATGCGCTGCTTCACGGCCGACGCGCCGTCGCGGCGGCGGACGGTGTGGCCGGCCAGCGTGATGTGGTCATCCACGCTCAGTCCCGGGAACAGGTTTCGTTCTTGCGGCACCAGCACCAGCCCCGACTTCATCCGCTGGTGGCTGCGGAGGCGGCCGACGTCCTCACCGTCGAGGCGGATGCCGCCGCCGTACGGGCGCAGCTCCCCGGCAACCGTCAGCAGAGTCGTGGTCTTGCCCGCCCCGTTGGGCCCGAGCATCGCCGTGATCACACCCGGCTCGATCGAGAAGGACACGTCACGGACCACGATCTGCCGGGGGCCGTAGCCGGCGGTGAGACCCTCGACCTCAAGCACCGGGACCACCCTGCTGGGCGGTGGACTGCGTGACGTCGCCCGCTGGGTGCGCTTGCCGCGCTGTGCTCACGTCGTCGTCACCGCTGTCGTCCAACGTGAAGTCGGGCCCGAGATAGGCCTCGCGCACCTCTGGGTTCTCGCGCACCTCGATCGGTGTGCCTTCGGCCAGCACCTGCCCCTTGTGCATCACAACGATGCGGTGGCACAGACGCATGACGAGCTGCAGGTCGTGCTCGATTATGACGACGGCGGCGCCCGAGGCGGCGATGTCGCGTACGACGGCCTCTAGCTGGCTCGTCTCGACGTCATTCAGGCCAGCCGCCGGCTCGTCGAGGATGACGACGGCTGGCTGCGTCGGGATCGCCCGGGCCACCTCCAAGCGCCGGCGCACACCTGCGGGGAGCGACGCGGCTGGAACTGCCCGGTACTTCTGTAGTCCGACCTCCTCCAGCGCTGCCATCGCCAGCCCGTCAAGGGTGCGACGGTCCCGCCGGTACCGCGGCAACGCCAGGATGCTGGAGAGCATGCCGGCCTGACCCGCGGTGTATGCGCCCAGACGGATGTTCTGCAACACGTCCAGACGGTCGACCAGGCGCACGTTCTGGAAGGTGCGCCGCAGTCCGCGTCCTGCGCGTACGTGGGCGGGCAGCGATGTGATCGGTTCGCCCCGGAAGACGACCTGTCCCTGGCTGGGACGCACCAGGCCGGTCATGGCGTTGACCATGGTGGTCTTGCCCGCGCCGTTGGGTCCGATCAGCCCAAGGATTTCACTTGGACGGACGTCGAGATGAGCGCCGTCGACCGCACGTAAGCCGCCGAATTCCACACTCACGTCGCGCGCCACCAAGGTCGGCTCGAGCGCGTCCTCCGTCCCCGGTTCGTCCGCGCCCGCGGTGAGGTCGGCGTCCGCCGGCGTTGCCGGCGCAACAACGGGCTCCGGTGATCCCTCCCGCCCACGGGCCGCGATAAGCGACTGAAGGCGACGCACCGCCCCGTGGAGTCCGTCGGGGACGAAGGACAACACGAGGATGATGATCACGCCGAACAGCAGCACGGCGTACTGGTCCAACGCCGGGACCACCTCGGCGGGAACGCTGATCAGCACCAACGCCGCGACGGGGCCGAGCAGCGACGCCTGGCCCCCCGCGATAACCGACGCAACCAACAGAGCCGAGAGCGACAGATCGAACTGATCGGGAGCGGCGAAGCGCGAATAGAAGACGAACATGCTCCCCGACAGCGAGCACAGCGAAGCGGACAGCAGCCACAACCCTGCCTTCACGCGGTACGTGGGGATGCCCATGGCCTGTGCGGCCTCTTCGTCGGTCGCAATCGCCGCGTACGCGACTCCTGAGCGTCCACGTAGCACGTTGCGGCACAGGACGTATGCCAGCAACGCGACCCCGACGAGGATCAGATACCGCTGGAGCTGTGAGGCGAACGAGAAACCGAACACCGTGAAGTAGGGGATCCGATAGCCGGTGTTCGAGAACCCGCTGGGGCCGCCGGTCCACTCGTTGGCGTTGCCGTACAGCGTCACGAGGACGAAGCCGAGCGCCAGCGTCGCCAGCGCGAACGTCAGTCCTTGCAGACGCAGCACGGGACTGGCCACCGCAGCGACCGCGACCGTGATGACAGCCGCCAGGACGACCGCCAGGAGATGGTCCACCCCGAACCGGGCGACCAGGACGGCGGTCGAGTACGCCCCGACCCCGACCAGCGCACCCTGACCCAGGGAGAGCTGCCCGGCATGTCCGAGGAGCAGAGCCAGCCCCAGCGCGGCTGGCACGAATGCGAGTGTGATCGACAGTGCCGGCAGCACTCCCGACGGTGCCACCAAGCCGACGACAAGCAGAACCGCCGGCGCCAGCAACCAGCGGCCAGCCCGCACCATGCCCGCCGTGGCGCCCCCACCGGAGCGCCACGGTGCTGCCGTTGCCGTCGAGGGCTTCATCGAAGCGAGGCCCGCCTGCTTACTCGTCGAGGACCGTTACAAGTCGGAAGTCGGCATCCTCGCCGAACCGGATGATGATCCCGGAGCCCTCGATGCCGCGGTGATCGTCCTCTGAGAACTCGTAGGTGTACGCGATGCCGACGTACTCGCCCATGTCGGTCTCCATCCATTCGGCCATCGCCTCGTGGTCGGCTTCTCCAACCTCCTCCAACGCCATGGCTAGAATGCTCACCTGGTCATAGGCGGCGGCACCGTCGAACGTCGGTTCGGTGCCGGCTTCCTCGAACGCCGGCGCGACCTCTTCGAGAAGGGGCTTCTGCGGCCAGTCGTCCGGCAGCTCGTCGTAGACGTGGACCGCTTCACCGTAGCTGAACAGTCCAGCCGGCGGCAGGCGGTCAGCCACGAGTTCCGCGACGGGCTTCGTGGTGCTGCCCCAGCCGGCCCAGATCGGCTGCTGGACGCCGAGGTCTTGGGCGGCCTGAAGCGCCGTTGCGAGGCCCGGCCCCGTCGTGCCGATGTAGATGACGTCGGGGTTCTGATCCACCAGGTTCGCCATCTGCGCCGAGACGTCTACCGCTTCAACATCGAAGACCTCTTCCCCCACCAGCTCGACGTCGTGATCCTCGAGTCCCATCTGCACCAGCTGGCTGTAGAGGTCACCCGAGGCATCCGAGGACCGCAGCAGGCCGACCGTTTGGTAGCCCTCGCTCTCCATCCATCGGTACGGTGCCGTAGCTCCGCCGTACAGGGTGGGGCCGTGCGTCGCGAAGTACAGCGGATCGAAGTCGCCAGGAGCGCCGTCCTGCCCCGGAATCCAAAAGCCGGTGTTGGCGTATTGCAGGATGCCCTTCTCCGCGAGGACGGGCTTCGCGGCCAGCGACGTCGCCGCACCCTCGGGGCCGATGACGCCCATCAGGTCATTGCTGGGCTGCAGCGACTCGGCCAGACGTGTTGCACGGGTCGCATCCGTCGCCGTGTCCTGCACGTCCAGCTCGATGGGCCGCCCGAGCACTCCCCCTTCCTCGTTGATCTCGTCAACGCGCAGCTGGGCGCCGGCAAGGGCATCACGCCCTGACGGCGCGAAGGGGCCCGACTGGTTGGTTAGCATCACAAGGCGCCAAGCGTCGCCAGACGGTGCCGAGGCCTCGTCTTCGCCGGCTGCGTCCTCGGTGCGAACCGGGGACGTCCCGGGCGTCTCACCCGGCTGCGCCGTGTCCGCGGACCCGCCGCCGCCGCACGCCGCGGCAAGAATTGCGAGCGCCGACAGCACCACCCAGAGGGGGGACGTTGGCCGACGGTGACCTGTTCCGATCATGCGAGTGGCTCCTTCTCGGTGACGGCCCGACGACCGTCGGCACGACACTTTACATTGATGATGAAGTTTCGACGTGTGCGTCGTCACGGTCAACACTATTTCGCCAGGGGGCCGCTTCTTGCGCTACTACGCCCCGGCGTGGCGGACGACGTAGTCCAGGCGGCCGGCGAGCATCGCCGCATCCACGGTGTCCTCGTCCGCCGAGGCAACCAGAAGTCCCGCGGGGAGGTCCGCGGTGTGGCGGATCCAGTCCGTGACCTCCGCGCCGGGCAACGTACGGTCGTCCTCGCGATCAGTGTTGCGGCAGTCCACGGTGATCCACGCCGCGCCGGCGTCGCGCAGGGCCGCGATGGCAGGCTCGAGCACCGCCCGGTCCGCCTTGCGCAGGTCGGCAGGCATCTGCGTCAACCTCGCGCCGACGGGTTGGGCCGCGCTTAGCCGGCGCACAGCTTCGACGGCGGGCTCGGAGTCGGTCACGGAGACCTCCGCCTCCTGCAGCGGCTGGGCTTGACCACCGTCGTGCCCGAGCTGCCGCAGGCACATGCCGTCGCGGTGCTGCACGCCGATGTCGGCGAGGTATCCGCCAGCCGCTTCGTTTGACCACGGCAGCGATGCAGTGGCTTCGCTGGACCGACGCGCGTCACGGCGGGCCTGCTCGACGATCTCAGGAGCATCGCGTTCGATGTCGCGCAGCCCCAGTGCCCCTGTTCTCATCAGATAGTTCAACGCCACTCGGCTCAGCGGCATGCGCAGTCGCGGTCCGATGGATTCCCACCATCGCTCCGAGCGTTCAGCCCAACGCTGGAGGCGCTCCACCGACGGACGTCGCGAGGCCTCGTAACGCGCGAAGCCCTCGGCGAGCGAGTGCGCATCGGACAGCGCCTCGGCCAGCGAGATCGCGTCTTCCAGCGCTAGCTTGGTCCCCGATCCCAGCGAGTAGTGCGCCGTGTGGATGGCATCGCCCAGGAACACCACGTTGTCGTGGGACCAGCGGCCGCACCTGATGGTGGTGAACTGCATCCACTTCGAGTTGTTGGTGAGCAGGCGATGGCCCCCCAGGTGCTCGGAGAACACCGACTCCAGGTATGCCATCGCCGCCAGGTCGCTGTCGCCGGGGGCCAGACGGCGGGCGTCGAGGTCGCTGAACCCGGCCGCAGCCCATGTCTCGCTCGAACCCTCGATGACAGCGGTCGAGGCGCCGGCGGTGAATGGATACGCGTGCATAACCCACAGCCCGTGTTCCGTATCCGCGAATAGGAACGTCGGTCCCTCCAGGGGCGCGGTCGTCCCAAGCCACATGTAGCGGGTGTCGGACACGCTGCCATCGACCTGCAGCTGCTCAGCCAGCTGCTGGCGTGACGACGAGTTCACGCCGTCTGCCGCTATGACGACGTCCGCCGCCTCCACATCTGCGATGGAGACTTCCGTGCGGTCGCGGACCTCGACGCCGGCATCAGTCGCGAGCCTGGCGAGCTCCGACAGCAGCGTTGCACGGGAGATCGCATCCAGCGCATAACCGGGGATCGACACCTGGTCGCCGTTGTGCCTGAAGCTGATGACGGAACCGTGGACGGTGTTGGACAGGATCGCCGAGTGGGCGGCCGGGTCGGCGGCTGCGAGCGCTGCCAGGGTGTTGCGCGAAAAACCGACGCCGAAGCCGAATGTTGCATCGACCGGATTCCGCTCGTACACCACGACCAGGGCGGCCGGATTCGACAGCTTCAGCAGCCGCGCTGCCAGCAGCCCGCCGGGACCACCCCCGATGACCGCCACCTCGCGTAGCTCCATGCGCGATCCCATCCTCGGTGACCCCCTGCCGACGTCTATGTCGATAATATGACTCTAACGTCGAAGCGTCAACGCGTCCGTCAGCCGCTGGCGAGATCGGCGACCGCGCTGCGCAACGCTCGCTTGTCGACCTTGTTCACCGTCGTGACGGGAAGCGCGTCGAAGAGCTGGAGGTACTCGGGCAGCTTGAACTTGGCCACGCCCTGCGACAGCAGGAACGCACACAGGTCATCGAGAGAGAGCTCGGCCGTGCCGGGGGCTGGGACGACGCACGCGCAGGCCCGCTCCCCCAGGCGTTCGTCTGGAACCGCGACCAAGGCGACCTGGGCGACAGCGGGATGGCGGAAGATGAGGTTCTCCAGCTCCTCGGCGTTGATCTTCTCCGCGCCGCGGTTGATGAGGTCCTTGATCCGCCCCTCGATCGCGTACCAGGTCTGGCCCTCGATGTCATCAGCGCGGGCTAGGTCACCCGTTCGGTAGAATCCGTCCGGCGTGAACGCCACCGCGTTGTGCTCCGGCGCCGCGTAGTAACCGCGGATGGTGTACGGCCCCCGGCAGCACAACTCCCCGACGTCACCCGGGGTCACCGGCGTCTGCGTGCCCGGCTCGTAGATCCGGATTTCGTCGGCGGAGGAGTACGGCACGCCCACAGTGTTCTTGCGGCCCCATTCGGATCCGTCGCGCGGTGTTGCGAGGAACATGCCCTCACCCATGCCGAACAGCTGGGTGCAGGGGATGCCCAGCACGGTTTCGATCTCGTCGGCCAGCGCCAGCGGCAGCCGCTGCCCGGCGACCGTCAGGTTGCGCAACGAACCGGTGTCTAGGGTTCCCGCCTTCGTGGCGGCAACGATGGCCGCTGCCAATCCCGGGGTTACGAGCATGTCCGTGGGGCGCAGTGTCGCCATGGTGGCGGCTATCGAGTCCGGCGTCGGCGCACCCATGACCAGCCGGGACCCCATGGCATGAGCCGGGTGCATTGCAGCCGAGACCCCGGCGTTGTGCACCAGCGGCAACACGTGCAGCACCGCGGTCGTGTCGTCATAGTCCCAAAAGTCAGCGTGCAGCCGCGCGTTGTAGAGGTACTCCGCATGGAAACGCGGGATGATCTTCGGCGTCCCCGTGGTGCCGCCGCTGAGCTGGAACACAGCCACGTCGTCGGGGCCGGCCGGGGACGGCGGTGGCACGCCGCCGTCGGCGATGAGCGCGTCATACGTCGCGTCCCGTGCGGAAGTCGGCGAACGAACCGTGATGGTGTGCTCGATGGACGGCTGCTCGCGGCGGAGGGCGGCAGCGAGGTCCCCGAGCGGGCGCCGCTCGAGATCTCCCTGGATGAGATGGGCCCGTGGTCGGATCTGCGCACTGATGGGAACCAGCTCATTGAGGTCATGAACGGGCAGCGTCGCGACCGGCAGCAGTCCCGCCTTCAGGGTGCCGTACCAGGCGACCGTGAACTCTACGCAGTTGCCCAACTGGAACAACACCGGATCGCCGGGTTCCAAGCCGCACGACAGAAGCCCGACCGCGAACGCGTCGGAGCGACGATCCAGCTCCGCATACATCAATGAGTCATCGAGCGTGACGACGGCCACCCGTGACGGGTGCGCCGCGGCGGTGCGACGGAGCATCTGCGGGATGGTGATGTCGTCCCACAACGGAAGGGCCCGGTAGGACTGCGCTGCGTCGTGTGGCGGTCGGACGACCGCCTCGTTCGGCACATTGCTGCGCATGGCCGCAGCCTCAGCTGCCGGCGGAGACGGTCACCGCGGACGGATACTTTCCGGACAGCAGCGCGCCGGCACTCGGGACGACGGGCTCCAGTCCGAGCCGATCGAGCATCCCCCGCACGGTGCAGATGGCCGTCGACGTCACCGGGATCCCCAGCTCATCCTCGACGGCCTGCACCACAGGCAGCGACGGCATCTGAACGCAGGCGGACAGCACGATCGCGTCGACCTCACCCGTCGGGAGGCGCTTGACCTCGTCGACCAGCAAGTTCGGGTCGCGCCGTCCGACCTCGAGGTTGTCGGGAATCTCGAAGCTGATCGAGTCGACGACGTCGACGCCCTCGCTCTCGATGTACTCGACGACGAGGTCGGTCAAGCTGCACATGTAGGGCGCGAGCAACGCGATTCGGCGCGCGCCCAGCGTGTGCAGGCCTTCGACCAGCGCCCCGGCCGACGTCATGACCGGCGCGTTGCAGCCGTTGGCGCGGACGACTTCCGTCAACGACTTTTCGGCTTCGCGGTGATATCCGGCCCCCATGGCCATGTGCGCGACAAGGCACGCCGTGCTCATCAAGTCGACACGCGCGTCGGCCAGCTCCGCGGCGCAGCGCAGGCTTTCCACGTTCATCGCCTCGAGCTCGTCACGAGTCACCTTGTGCATCCGCATCCGGCTGGAGTGGAAGGTGAACCGCTCCGAACGTATGGCCTCCCGCGCCCTGAGCATCGCAGGGATCTCCGTCTCCATCGTCGTGTTCGAGCTCGGCACGATCTGGCCGATGCGGATGTACGGCTGCGGTTGCGTCACGATCGTGCTCCTGAATCGGTGGCGTGCGCTTGCTCGTTCTGCAGCTCTTCGGCGATCTGTGCTCGCATGGCGGGCTTGTCGACCTTGCCGACACGCGTCACCGGGAAGGCGTCGACGATCTTGATGCGCTCCGGGCACTTGTACTTCGCAAGGCCCATCCCTGTGAGGAACTCCATGAGCTGCTCCACATCGGGCGGCTCATGGCCGGGGCGCAGCGTGATGAAGGCACAGCCCTTCTCTCCGTACACGGGATCCGGCATCGCGACGAGCTTTGCGTCGGCCACGGCGGGGTGCATGCTGACGAAGGCCTCGACCTCCTCGCAGCCGATCTTCTCGCCGCCACGGTTGATGTTGTCTCGGGACCTGCCCTCGAACCGGTAGTACGTGTGCCCGTCGACCTCGTGGGCCGTCATCATGTCGCCCGACCGGTAGAAGCCGTCCGAAGTGAAAGCCGTGGCGTTGGCCTCAGGAGCTGCGAAGTAGCCTCGCAAGCTGGATGGCCCGCGGAAGCACAACTCACCCATCTCTCCAGGAGCCACCCGCTGATCGGAATCCGGCTCGAGGAGCCGGATCTCGTCCTGGTCGACGCCGGAGCGACCCTGTGTCTGATGGCGAACGAACACCGGGGCCCCGGGCGGGCTCGTCATCACGAGCCCCTCGGTGATGCCGAACAGGTTGGAACACGGGACACCGATATGCTGCTCGAGGGTGTCGGCGCGGCTCATGGTCACGAACAGCCGCAGCGACGACAGGTCGTGCTTGGCAACGTCCTGGTAGGCGAGCAACTGCGGGGCCACCGGCCCGATCGACAGGGCGTGCGTAACCGCGTGCTCCTCGATGAGCTCGAGCATCCGCGGAATGTCAGGCTTGGGCATCAGCACCGCAGTAACGCCGAGCGAGACGACGGACACGAGTGCGAACAGCTGACCCGCGTTGTGGATTAGCGGGAGGTTGTAGATGACCGTGGCGGACGCGTCGGGCCCCTCGATGCCAAAACGGCGCATCCAGCCCGCCGTGTGCTCCAGATACTCGGCATGGAACCGGGGGATGATCTTCGGCGTGCCTGTCGTGCCGCCGGAGAGCTGAAACTTCAGGACGTCTTCGGAGCCGATCTCGATTGTTGCCAGGCGTTCGCGAGCGGCGTCCAGATCCATCGCGTCGATCAGCCCACCCAGCGTCGGCACGCCGTCGACGCCCGAGCCGCGACTGATGAGGAGATGCTCGATGCTGTCGCAGCGCGCCTGCATCCGCTGGGCGAAACCAACGAGATCGAACGTGGAAAAGTCCTGTTGGACGATGTGGCCGCGTGCCTGCGAGTGGTTGGCCAGCTGCTCGATCTCGATCTCACGGTGCTGTGGCAGCGAGCACACCGGCACCACGCCGACCTTGTAGCACGCCAGCAGGGCTAGCGCGGTCTCGACGTTGG
>Ga0247713_1000831_pt1 | contig 17130 bp, 14 predicted proteins | sample 21E_NmetaG_FD_189936 | JGI IMG/M metagenome (GOLD analysis project Ga0247713, IMG submission 189936) | Soil microbial communities from hillslope of Landscape Evolution Observatory, University of Arizona, Oracle, AZ, United States - 2-1-E_N | ecosystem: Engineered > Artificial ecosystem >... | reverse complement strand
GTCGGGGGGTGGGGGGTGGTGCCCGCGCCGCTCGGCAGTCCTCGCTCCCTCGCCCCGCTGCGCGCGGCTCCGGTCGCTGCGGAACTCGCTCTCGGACACCACCCCCCACCCGAGAACCCGTGCTCCCTCAGTTGGGTGGGAGGTGCGTGTGGTGGTCGGTCGCTGCTTGGAAGGCCGCGCCGATCACGCACAGCGTCTCCTCCGTGAAGGGCGCCCCGACCAGCTGGATGCTCAGGGGGAGTCCTTCCGGCGTGTGACCGGCTGGCAGGGAGAGGCCGGGTAGGCCCGTGACGTTGATGGGTAGGGTGAACCGGGTCGCGCCTCCCGTGTGGGTGTCGAGCGTGCCTCCTTCCACCTCGATCTCGTACTCCTCAACGCCGGGGGCCGGGAAAGGGGTGGTCGGGACGAGCAGCGCGTCGGCGGAGGTGAGCAGCCATTCGAGGTCGCGGCGCAGCCTCTGCGCCGCCTCGCGTGCCGCGACGTACTCGGTGCCGCTGACCGAGGCGCCGAACCCGAGCAGCATGCGCGTCTGGGGCGTCACTCTCTCATCGGATACGAGGTCGGGGTAGCGGTGGGCCGTCTCGGCGAACAGCAACGGGAGGAACCGTTCGCGGGTGCCGTCCAGGTCCGGGCCCTCCACCTCGTCCAGCTCCAGGCCGAGGGAGGCGAACGTGGTCGCCGCCTCCTCGAGCGCCCGACGCACCTCCGGGTGCAGTAGGCGTGTGAACGAGCGCGGGATGGTCAGGCGCAGCCGTTCGACGCGTTCCGGCGGCAGCGGCGGCGTCGCCGCCACCGACCACGCGTCGTCAGGGTCGAACCCAGAGATGGCACGCCACACGATGAGGCAGTCCTCGGCCGAGGCGGCCAGGGGTCCGGCCGTGTCACACGACGGCGTCATCGGCATCATCCCGCGGGTCGAGATGGCGCCGTGGGTCGGCTTGAGCCCGGTGACCCCGCAGAACGACGCGGGGATCCGGATCGACCCCCCGGTGTCCGAGCCCATCGCCATCGCCACCACCCCCGCGGCGACGGCGGCTCCCGAGCCACCGGACGACCCCCCGGGCACGCGCTCCGTGTCCCATGGGTTGAGGACCGGTCCGAACGAGGAGATCTGCGTCGTCGTGCCGCAGGCGAGCTCGTGCTGGTTCGTCTTGGCGACCACCACCGCTCCTGCCTCCCTCAGCGCGTCGACGACGGCGGAGTCGCGGGACGCCACGCGGTCGTGGAAGGCGGCGCAGCACCCTGTCGTGGCCACGCCTCGAACGTCGTAGAGGTCCTTCACGGCCACCGGTACGCCGTGCAGTGGGCCCGCGGGGGGTCCAGCGTCGAGCTCGCGGGCCTCGGCGAGGGCCGCCTCGTCCAGGATCGTCGTGAAGGCGTTCAGTCGGACCTGGGCGGCGTGGGCGGACGCCAGGGCCCGCTCGGTCAGCTCGACCGAGGAGACCGCTCCGTCGGCGACCGCCGCTACTTGCTCGGCCAGCGTACGCACGGAGTGAGGGTAGCCGAGGCGTGCAGGTCTGGTGCTAGGCTTGGGACGTGATCGCCAGCACGCGCCACCACGGCCCCCTGGGCCCCCGAGTAGCCGGCTAGTCCCCGGCCGCTCCTGCGCGTCCCTCACCCGAGCCGGCCGATCCGTCCGTCCGCCCGACACTTAGGATGACCGCCATGACCGACCTGCCCAAGCAGTACGAACCCGAAGGCGTCGAGGGTCGCTGGTACTCCCGGTGGCGCGAGGCCGGGTACTTCGCCGGTCAGACGGGAGCCGAGGGGGAGCCCTTCTGCGTCGTGATCCCGCCCCCGAACGTCACCGGGATCCTGCACATGGGGCACGCGCTCAACAACACGCTCCAGGACGTCTTCGTCCGGCGCGCGCGGATGCAGGGACGACCCACCCTGTGGGTGCCCGGCACCGATCACGCCGGCATAGCCACGCAGAACGTCGTCGAGAAGCGCCTGGCGACCGAGGAGGGGCTGACCCGCCACGACCTCGGACGAGAGGCCTTCCTGGAACGGGTCTGGGCGTGGAAGGACACCTACGAGTCGCGCATCCTGGGACAGCTCGAACGTCTGGGGTGCTCGTGCGACTGGGACCGGACCCGGTTCACGATGGACGCCGACCTCTCGAGGGCGGTCCGGACCGTCTTCGTCCGGCTCTTCGAGGAGGGCCGGATATACCGGGGGAACCGCATCATCAACTGGTGCCCGAGATGCACCACCGCGCTCTCCGACATCGAGGTGGTCTACTCCGACCGGGACGGGGAGCTGGTCACGATCCGGTACCCGCTGTCCGACGGCTCCGGACACATCTCGGTCTCGACGACCCGGGTCGAGACGATGCTGGGCGACACGGGGGTCGCGGTCCATCCCCAGGACGACCGCTACCGGCACCTGATCGGGCGGACCGTCACGCTCCCTCTCGTCGGCCGTGAGATCCCGATCGTCGCCGACGAGGCGGTCGAGCCCGGGTTCGGGACAGGCGCCGTCAAGATCACGCCGGCCCACGACCCCACCGACTTCGAGATCGGGGAGAGGCAGGGTCTGGACCAGGTCAACATCTTCGACGGGCAGGCCCGCGTGAACGCCAACGGGGGACGGTTCGAGGGCATGGACCGCTACGAGGCGCGGAAGGCGGTCAGGGAGGCCCTCGCGGCGGAGGGTCTGATCGAGCGTGAGGAACGTCCGTACATCCATTCGGTGGGCCACTGCGAGCGCTGCCAGACCGTGGTCGAGCCGTGGCTGTCCGAGCAGTGGTTCGTGTCCATGCGCGAGCTCGCTGCACCTGCCATCGACGCGGTCAGGTCCGGACGCGTCCGGCTCATGCCGGAGAGGTTCACGAAGGTCTATCTGGACTGGATGGAGAACATCCGGGACTGGTGCATCTCGCGCCAGCTCTGGTGGGGACACCGGGTCCCGGTCTGGTACTGCCCGGACGGGCACGCCACGACATCGATCACGGACCCCGACGCGTGCGCGACGTGCGGGAGCCGGGAGATCACGCAGGACCCGGACGTCCTGGACACGTGGTTCTCCTCGTGGCTCTGGCCCATCTCGACGCTGGGCTGGCCGGACGACACCGACGATCTCCGGTACTGGTACCCGACCACCCTGCTGGTGACCGGCTACGACATCCTCTTCTTCTGGGTGGCGCGGATGATCATGGCCGGCCTGCACTTCGGCCGCGAGGTCCCCTTCGGCGACGTCCTGCTGACCGGTCTGGTGCGCGACTGGGAAGGCAAGAAGATGTCGAAGTCGCTCGGGAACCAGATCGATCCCTTAGACCTCATAGACAGGTACGGGACGGATGCGGTCCGGTTCACGCTCTGCCGGGCCATGACTCCCGGTACCGACATGAACCTCAACGAGGACTGGATAGAGGGGTCCCGTCACTTCGTCAACAAGCTGTGGAACGCGTCCCGGTTCGTCCTGCACCACGTGGGCGCGGAGCTGCCGCCGAGGCCGGAGGGTGAGCTGGACCTGGGTGAGCGGTGGATCCTGTCCCGGCTCGCCCAGACCCAGGCCGCGGTCGACGGTGCCCTCGACGCGTTCGAGACCGCCGAGGCGGCGCGCACCCTGCACCAGTTCGTGTGGTCGGAGTTCTGCGACTGGTACGTGGAGATGTCCAAGCTCGCCCTGGCCGACCCAGCCCGTGCCCCGGCCGCGAGGTGGGTGCTCCACCACGTCCTGGAGAGGACCCTGCGGCTGCTGCACCCTGTCATGCCGTTCGTGACCGAGGAGATCTGGCAGCGGCTCCCACGGGAGGACGGGTCCGTCCCCTCGATCATGCTCGCGCCGTGGCCGGGAGTCGAAGGCGCCCTCGACGCTGAGGCCGAGGAGGCGATGTCGCTCATGCAGGACGTCATCGTCGAGATCCGTCGCTTCCGCCACGAGCACTCGATCCCTCCGCGTGCCCGGATGGAGGCGGTGGCCGTCGCGCCTCAGCCGGCGGCCGGCCTGTTGGATAAGCACCGGGGCTGGGTCGAGTCACTCGCGTGGCTCGAGGCCCTCCGGGTTGACGGACCGATGCCGGGGCCCGGTTGGTCGCGCATCGTCGCCGGGCCCGCCGAGGTCTGGCTGCCTCTCGCTGCCGTCGGCGACGTGGAGGCGGAGCGGGCTCGGCTCCACAAGGCCATCGACGAGGCCGAAGCGAAGGCCGAGCGGTCCCGCGCCAAGCTCGCCGACGACGGGTTCGTGACCCGGGCCCCCGCTGAGGTGGTCCAGAGGGTGCGCGAGCAGCTGTCCGAGCTCGAGGAGAGGATCGCCAAGATGCGCGTGCAGCTGTCCGAGCTCGGCGGCTGAGCATGGACCTCGCGGGAGCCGAGGCTTACCTGGCCGAGCGGATCGGGCTGGGCATCCGGCCGGGCAACGAGCGGATCGCCGCTCTCCTGGAGGCGCTCGGGCGCCCCCAGGACTCACTGCGAGCCATCGCCGTCGCCGGCACGAACGGCAAGTTCTCGGTCGCGTCGATGACCTCTTCGGTGCTCGAGTCGCTGGGGCTCGTGGTTGGGCTGTACACGTCCCCGCATATCGGATCGGTCGTGGAGCGGATCCGTATCGCCGGCTCCGACGTCTCAGGAGACGCGTTCGGCGGCCTCCTGGCCTACCTCTCCCCGTACATCGAGCTGGTGGAGGCCGAGCGCGGGGACCGCCTCACCTACTTCGAGACCATCACCGCGATGGCCATCGAGGCCTTCTTCGACCGGGCCGTCCACGTAGCCGTGCTCGAGGCGGGCCTGGGAGGGGAGTGGGACGCGACGAACGTGGTGGATGCGGAGGTCGCGGTCGTCACCAACATCGGGCTCGACCACATCGTCGAGTTCGGAGGCGACCTGGAGCGGGCGGCCTGGGAGAAGGCGGGGATCGTGAAGGAGGGGGCGGCGGTCGTGACGGGGGTCACCCAGCCTGAGCTGTTGCGGGTGGTGGAGGAGCGGGCGCTCGAGCGAGCGTCCGGACCGCTGCTCAGGCTGGGGCGCGAGATCGAGATCGCGGAGCGCCACCCTGCCGTGGGCGGCCAGTCCTTCACCGTGCGCACGCCGCTGCGGGCGTACGAGGACCTGTACCTGCCTGCGTTCGGGGCTCACCAGGCCCTGAACGCGGCGTTGGCCGTGGCCGCCGCCGAGAGCTTCGCCGGCGCGGAGCTCGACCCGGAGGGCGTCGCGGCCGGTCTCGAGTCGGTGCGCCTGCCCGCTCGGGTGGAGACCGTCGCCCGTCACCCGCTCGTCGTCGTCGACGGGGGGCACAACATCGACTCGGCCACGGCCGTCCTCACCACCCTGACGCAGGAGCTGGAGCACGACCGTCTGCTGGTGGTGGCTGGGATGCTGGAGGACAAGCAGGTGGAGGAGGTCATGGGGATCCTCGCGGGAGCCGGCCAGGCCTTCTACCTGGCCGCGCCGTCGTCCGACCGGGCGGCTGACCCGTCTCGCCTGGCCGGCGGACTGCTCGACGCGGGTGTCCCGGGCGCGCGGATCGCCGTGCACGACCGGGTAGCTGACGCGATGTCCGAGGCGCTCGACGCGGCCGGGGAGGAGGACCTCGTCCTGGTGTTCGGCAGCTTCTACACAGCCGGGGAAGCCAAGGCGTGGTTGCGCGCGACGGGAAGGGTCGCTCAACGTTAGGGCTATGGAGAGGACACTGGTACTGATCAAGCCCGACGCCGTCAGGCGTCGCCTGACCGGAGAGATCATCTCGAGGCTCGAGAGGAAGGGCCTCACGTTGGCCGCAGGGCGCCTGTTCACGATGGACGAGAAGCTGGCCAACGAGCACTACGCCGAACACAGCGAGAAGCCGTTCTTCGGTGAGCTGGTCGCCTTCATCACCTCGGGACCACTGATGGCCCTCGCGGTCGAGGGTCCGGACGCGGTCAAGGTGGTCCGCACCCTCATGGGACCCACCGACCCCGTCGAGGCCCCCCCGGGCACGATCCGCGGGGACCTGGGGATCGTCATCACGGAGAACCTGGTTCACGGATCGGATTCGACGACCTCCGCGGCCCGGGAGGTCGAGCTCTTCTTCCCGGACCTGCACTGACCGGAATCGGAGCGGGGGCCCCCGAAGGGGCCCCCGTCCGGTCTCCTCGCCGAAGCTGATGGATCGAGTTACCGGACCCGACGCCTCAGCGTCAGGGCGCCGGCGGCGAGCGCTGCACCCGAGATCATCGTCGCGACCGCAGGGGCGCCGGTCCGCGGCAGCTGGGCCGGAGCGGCGAGCGCGGCCGGGGCCGCACCGACCGCCGTGCTCACGGTCGGGTCCACGACGATCCTGACACCGAGCGACTGGCCCGGGAGCAGCCCCGCGAAGGGGGTGCCGGCCAGGTTGGCCCCCGACGGGACCCGCGGCTCGATGGTCGCGATGAAGGCCGAGACCTGCTGGGAGGCGGAGCTCCCGTCGGCTGCCGCCGTCGACCGGCTCGTGTCGCAGAGGTCCACCGTGACGCCGGCATCCGCGAGGACGCTGTCGACCTGGCTCTTCAGGAAGGCCACCTGGTCGGCGCCCGGCACCTGGACGGCCTCGCCGTTCAGGTACACGTGCGTGCCGTCGAGAGCGATCCCGTTCTCGCCACCGACCCGCAGATCCGCGATCGTGCAGGCAGCGGCGTTGCGGGCCGTGCCCGCCTTGCCGGCCGCCTCGGAGTGCGCGGACAGGTCGATCAGGCCGGCGGAGAGGAACCCGTCGAGGACGTCCACCGCCTTGATGGTCGACTGCGAGTCCGCGGAGGAGAGGGAGGCGCCCTTCTGGGCGGTCGTCGTCGCCGCGACACCGCGGATCTCGGCCATCGTGATCCCGTCGCCCAGCGGGTTGGGGATCGCGGGCAGGGAGATGGTGTCCACCAGGGCTTCCGCGTCGGTCACGACCGGCTCCAGCGGGGTGCCGGCAACCACCGGCGCCAGGACCGCCGAGAGCTCGTCGGCCGCGCCGGCGATCGTCTCGTTGGCGTCGGTGACGGAGCCGTTCACGACCCCCAGGACCGTGTCGATGACCTCCTTCAGCTCGGGGGCCATCGCCGCGATGTCGGCGAGGCTCGACGAGACCGAAGCCAGTGACGCGTCACCGACGACGGACGGCCCGGTGGAGACGCTGGCCGTCAGCTGGCCGACCGTACCGCGGACCAGGTCGAGCCCCACGGACGGGATCTGGTCCCCCGGGAGGCTGAACGCCTGCGTCGTGTTCGAGTTGCTCTGACCGACCGCGTCGGCCGAGACGGACCCGAGGTCCTTGCCCCACGCGCCCGGCGTCTCGCCCACGCTGCCGAGCACCGAGAGAGCCTTCGTGAGGCTGCTCGACGCGTCCGACGACGTGCGCACGAAGTACTGGTCGATCACGAACGGGAACTGAGCGACCGGGAGGCCGAGCTGGTTCTTGGCCGCCTCGGGCACCGATGCCCACGCCGTGTTCAGATTGCCCTTGACCTCCGCGGGGAGCCCGCTGAGGTCGACGATGATCCGCAGCGCGTGGCTCTCGCTGCGGGCCTGGAACGACTGCAGGTCTGCGCTCGCCGGGGAGGCGAGGAACGGACCGAGAACGAGCGCTGCAGCCATCGTGGCCACCGCACCCGCTGTGAGCTTGCGCTTCATGACAACCCCCTTGCTTCGGACTGAAGACCTGTTGCTTCCTGACAACGAGCCTTGGGTGCCCTAGGGAACGGCTCGGGTGCGGTATCGGCTCCGTCCGGGGTACTTTGAGGACGGTTTCGGGGTAGTCACTCCGATTGGTCCGTATCCCTCAGGCCCTTTGACCGGGGCCCAAGGGTGGGGGAGAATGGTCGGCGCACTCCCCTCACCACCGAGAGGTTCCCCATGCTTGAAGACGTCTGGCAGTACCTGGGCCGCGATATGGCCGTCGACCTCGGCACCGCGAACACGCTCGTGTACGTGCGCAGCCGCGGGATCGTCCTCAACGAGCCGAGCGTCGTGGCGGTCAACCAGAAGACGGGGGCGATCCTCGCCGTGGGGGCCGAGGCGAAGCGCATGGTCGGCCGCACGCCCGGTCACATCTCCGCCATCCGTCCGCTGAAGGACGGCGTCATCGCCGACTTCGACGTCACGGAGAAGATGATCCGCTACTTCATCGCGAAGGTTCACCAGACCCGGAAGTGGCTCGCCAAGCCGCGGATCGTGATCTGCGTCCCGTCGGGCATCACCGGAGTCGAGCAGCGTGCGGTGGAGGAGGCGGCGGCGTCGGCGGGAGCCCGGAAGGTGCACATCATCGAGGAGCCGATGGCCGCGGCGATCGGCGCCGGGCTCCCTGTCCACGAACCGACGGGGAACATGGTGGTCGATATCGGGGGAGGCACCACGGAGGTAGCCGTCATCTCCCTCGGAGGCATCGTGACCGCTCAGTCGATCCGGACGGGGGGCGACGAGCTCGACGACGCGATCATCCAGTACATCAAGAAGGAGTACTCCCTCATGCTCGGGGAGCGGACCGCCGAGGAGATCAAGATGGCCATCGGGTCCGCCTTCCCCCTACCCGAGGAGCCTCGGGCCGAGATCCGCGGTCGCGACCTGGTGACCGGGCTCCCGAGGAACATCATCATCACAGCCGAGGAGACGCGTCGCGCGATCGAGGAGCCGGTCTCGACGATCGTGGACGCCGTCAAGACGACCCTGGACAAGACACCGCCGGAGCTCGCCGCGGACATCATGGACCGCGGCATCGTGCTCACCGGTGGCGGGGCATTGCTGCGAGGACTGGACGAGAGGCTCAAGCACGAGACCGGGATGCCCATCCACATCTCGGAGAACCCCCTGCACGCCGTGGCGCTGGGCGCCGGGAAGTGCCTGGAGGAGATCGAGTCCCTCAAGAACGTCCTCATCACCTCCACCCGCCACTAGGAGGTCGTCGCCCCGGCACGGGGCGGCCGCGACGCGCTCCGGCGACGCGCAGGAGATCCGATATGCAACCAGGTGCGCTCGACGAGCGGCGCGGGAGCGCATAGCCGCATGTGGAGGAGGACCACCAGACACAGGTCCGTGGTCGCCGCGGTCCTGGTCGCGACCGTCGTCGTCCTGACGCTGGATTTCCGCACCGGCCTCATAGACGGGATGGGCGGCGTGGTGTCCGAGATCGTGAGCGTGTTCCAGGCCGGCGTGCGGACGGTCGTCCGTCCCATCGAGGGTGCGGTGGGGGGCGTGCGCGGACTGGGCTCCCTGCGCCAGGAGAACGAGGAGCTGCGCCAGGAGAACATCCGTCTCCGCGACCAGGCGGCCAGGTTCGAGGGCGTGGCCCGGGAGAACGCCCAGCTGAGGCGCCAGATGGCCCTCGAGGATGCGATCGGCATCACCGGCGGTACCCGCGCCCGCGTCATCGCCGCGTCACTCTCCTCGCTGGAGCGGTACCTGGAGATCGACAGGGGAGCGGCGGACGGTGTCGAGGTGGGGACGGCGGTCCTGGCCCCCGAGGGCCTCGTCGGGCGCATATCGGAGACCTCGGCCCGCTCGTCGCGGGTCCAGCTCCTGACGGACGCCCAGTCCGCCATCGGGGTCAAGATCGACCGGAACGGGGAGACGGGCGTCGTCACGGGCATCGGCGGCAACCGCCTGAGGCTCGAGCTGGTGGACCGCACCGCGCTCGACCGCGGCGCCCTGCGGGTGAACGACATCCTGCTCACCTCGGGCTACCAGGGAGGGGTCTTCCACTCCAACATCCCGGTGGGTGTCATCGAGGAGGTGGATCCGTCGCCGCGGGGGACGACCTATCGGATCACCGTTCGCCCGCTGGTCCGGCTCTCCCGTCTGGACATCGTCACGGTCGCGCCCAAGCCCGCGGTGGTTGCGGCCACCCCCGGTCCCGATGCCCAGCGCACGCGATGAAGCGGTACGGGATCTACGCTCTCGCCTGCTTCACCGCCATCCTGTTGTCGAGCGAGCTCGCGTTCAGCCTGCCGATCGTCGGAGTTGGTCCCGACCTGGTCATCGTCGTCCTCGCCACCTTCGCCATGGCCGAGGACCCCAAGACCGCCGCGATAGCGGGGTTCGCGACGGGACTCGGCAGGGATCTCCTGATCTCGTCTCCCGCTGGGCTGTCCGCGTTCGCGTACTCGATCACCGCGTACTCGGTGGCCCTCGCGGGTACCGCCCGGGGGGTGTGGACCTATCTCGGCCTGATCGCCGGGGCGACCTTCGCCTCACACGCCCTGTTCGGCTTCGGCTCCATGCTGCTCGGCCAGGACATGTCCGGCACCCCCCTGGCGCGTGTCGTGCTCGTGACCACGGGCTACAATTCTCTCCTCGCCCCTCTCCTCATGCCCCTCCTTCGCAAGATCGCGCTCGCCGAGCGTCCAGGGGGCGCGGAGTGAGGACGGCGTCCCGGACCCGCGAACAGAGCGACCGATGAGCAACCACCTCCTCAGATCCCGGCTGTCCGTGATCCACCTGCTGACCGTCTCCCTGCTCGTCACGCTCGTCGCGCGCCTGCTCTTCCTGCAGGTCCTCGCCGGACCGCAGCTGCGAGAGAGCGCCGAGCGGACCTCCATCCGTCTCATCTACTCGGCCGCTCCCCGCGGCTTCATCTTCGATCGCGACGGCGACGCGATCGCACGGAACCGGACGGCCGTCACGGTCGCCATCGACGTGTCGGTCCTGCCGGCCGACCCCGCCATCCGGGACCGTGTCCTGCCCGCCCTGGCCAAGGTGCTGGACATGGACGAGTCAGACGTCCGCGACGTCGTTGAGGACCCGCAGCTCGGGTACTACGAGCCCCGCCCGCTCGCCGTGGACGTCCCGATGGAGAAGGTCGTGTACCTGCTCGAGCACCAGGCGAGGTTCCCGGGGATCAGCGCCCTCGAGATCCCGGTGCGGGAGTACCCGAACGGCGTGCTGGCCGCCCACGTGGTGGGACACGTGGGACGTATCAATGCGCAGGAGCTCGAGGAGCGGCAGAAGGCGGCCCCCGATGCCGACGACGAGGACGCCGTCCGGCGGCGGTACAGGGCGAACGACCAGATCGGGAAGATCGGGGTCGAGCGCGTCTACGAGGACTGGCTGCGGGGGACGCCTGGGCTGCAGAAGATCGCCGTGAACGTGCGCGGGGAGCGGGTCCAGCAGCTGCGCCACCTGCAGGCCGAGAGGGGGTGGGACGCCGTCCTCACCCTGCAGGACGCGGTCCAGCAGGCCGCCGAGGAGGGCCTCCTCCGAGGTACCGAGATAGCGCGCCGCATCATGGACCCCGACACCGGTGAGAACTACAAGGCTCCCGCGGGAGCGGTCGTGGCCCTCGACCCCCGGGACGGCGAGGTGCTCGCGCTCGCTTCCTATCCGACGTTCGACCCCAACCTATGGGTGGGCAAGGTGCCCCAGGAGGAGATCGATCGGATCAACGACCCCGAGTCGCACCAACCGCAGTTCAATCGCGCCATCTCGTCCACGGTCGCGCCGGGATCGACCTTCAAGCCGATGACGCTGGCCGCCGCCTGGGAGGCGTCGTTGGTCGAGCCCGAGTCGACCTTCAACTGTCCGGGGTTCTTCCAGGTCGGGACGAGGCGCTTCCGTGACTGGGATCCGAAGGGGCACGGGCAGGTCGGGCTGACCAGGTCGCTGGTCGAGTCGTGCGACGTCGTGTACTACACGATCGGCGTCGAGATGAACGAACGCCGCCAGGAGATCGGCGAGCACCTGCAGGAGACGGCCAGGAAGTTCGGGTTCGGTACGAAGACCGGGATAGACCTCCTCGGGGAGCGGGAGGGGCTCGTGCCGGGGGAGCAGTGGAAGCAGGAGAGGTTCAGCTACGCCCAGCCCTACGACCGCAGATGGTTCCCGGGTGACGCGGCGAACCTCGCCATCGGTCAGGGCTTCCTCCAGGTGACCCCCCTGCAGCTCGCGGTCGCGTACGCCGCTCTGTCCAACGGCGGCCACCTGGTGCGTCCGCACGTCATGCGGTGCCTGTCGAAGCTGAACGTCAGCGAGCTCCCCGCCGACCCCTGCCAGGCTCCGGACTCGATCGTCCCCGACGCCGCCAAGCCGCGAGCCGAGCAGAGGATCCGGCTGAACCCGACCGCCCTCGAGTTCATCTCCCAGTCGATGGAGGGGGTCGGGCTCGGAGAGGGCACCGCCGCGGCCGTCTTCGCCGACTTCCCGTTCGACCGGGTGACGTTCGCGGGCAAGACCGGGACGGCGCAGGTGGCCAAACGGCAGGACTTCTCGTGGTTCGCCGCGTTCGCCCCCGCGCGCGACCCGGAGATCGTCGTGGTCGCCATGGTCGAGGAGGGCGGGACGGGTGCGCAGATCGCCGCTCCCATCGTGAAGCGGGTCCTGGAGGCGCATTTCGGACTCGAGCCCGGGAACTTCTCGGCCGGAACGAGGGCCGACTGATGGCGCTCACCACGCCGAGGACGCTGGGTGGGCGTAGCGCGGCCGCGATCCGCCACATCGACCTCGTCTCCCTGGGCGCGGTCGCCGCCCTCGTCATCATGGGACTGCTCGCGGTGTTCACGGCGACCGTGGATCCCGACAACCCGGGGCGCGGGATCCTGCAGGCACCCAGCGAGCTCTTCAATCGGCAGCTCGTCTTCTGCGTCATCGGCGCCGTCACGCTCATCGTGGCGATCGCGTTCGACTACCGGATCTTCAAGGTCTACGCGGGCGTCATGTACATCGTGACCGTGCTGCTGCTCCTGGTCGTGCTGACCCCACTCGCGGAGAACGTGAAGGGGTCGCAGCGCTGGATCTCTCTCGGCGTGCTGAAGCTTCAGCCCTCGGAGCTGGCCAAGCCTGTCCTCATCTGCATGCTCGCCGCGTACATCTCCGAGCGGCGAGGCTTCCTCGAGCTGCGCGACGTGTTCAGGTGCATCGGCCTCACGGCTCCGTTGGCGCTGCTGGTCTTCCTGCAGCCCGACTTCGGAACCATGCTCGTCCTGGCCTTCATCCTGCTCGTGATGCTGGTGATCGGGGGTGCGGACTGGCGCCAGCTGCTCGTCATCTTCGCCATCGGGGTGATCGGGGTCTTCGGCCTGTTCAAGCTCGGGATCGTGCACGACTACCAGGCGGCACGACTGAAAGCGTTCCTCGACCCTGACGCCGACCCCACCTCCACCGGCTACAACTACCGGCTGACCAGACAGGCGATCGGAAACGGGGGGCTGACCGGGACCGGCATCCTGCCCGAGAGGGACGTCCTCTCGCTCACCACCAACCTCGAGTTCGTCCCCGAACGCCACACCGACTTCGTTTTCACGGTGATCGCCGAGCAGATGGGCTTCTTGGGGGGAGCGACCATCCTCCTGCTGTACGGGGTGCTGTTCGTGAGGGGGCTGCGAGGCGCCGGTCAGGCGCGTGACCTCTTCGGGACGGTGCTGGCCACCGGGATCGTCGGGTACCTGACCTTCCAGGTGTTCGTGAACATCGGGATGACCGTCGGTCTCGTCCCGATCACCGGCATTCCCCTGCCCTTCGTGTCGTACGGGGGCTCGTCGCTGGTCTCGTCTGCCCTGTCCCTCGGCATCCTGCTGTCCGTTCAGATGCGCAGGTTCGCCCGTCCCATCGGGTGAGGGCCGCGGGGAGGCTCCCGGGGGGTGCTATGCTGAGCCGGTCTTTGCAGCATCCGGTCCGCCCGTACCTGGACGGTGACCCGCGATGCGAGCGGCCCGACGGGGACCTCCGCCAGGCGTATCCGCCGCAGACGTCCCGACCTCCGGTGCCGTCGTCGGCGTCGCGTCCCGCGCCGGGGTGGCGGTTATCGAAGGCAGGAGCGCCTTGAGCACACAGTCACACCGTGGCCGCCGTAGGGGCGGCCAGCGGCGACGTCCGCCGCGTCGTGCGCCCACTCCCCGTCCCCCGGCCGACCGCGTCATGCTCGTCGGCGGCTCCGTCGAGCACGCCCATGTGGCGGTCCTGGAGGACGGCGACCTCGTCGAGCACTACGTCACCCGCAAGTCCCGGCCCTCGCTGGTCGGCAACGTGTACCTGGGCCGGGTGCAGAACGTGCTGCCCGGGATGGAGGCCGCGTTCGTCGATATCGGGCAGCCGCGCAACGCCGTCCTGTACGTGGGCGAGCTGATCGGGGAGGAGGAGCTCGAGGGCGGACAGCAGCCACCGCGCATCGAGCAGGTCCTGAGGTCGGGCCAGCAGATCCTCGTCCAGGTCACGAAGGACCCGATGGGCACCAAGGGAGCCCGCCTCACGACGATGGTCTCCCTGGCCGGGCGGTACCTGGTGCTCGTCCCGAACGGGACGGGGTACGGGATCTCGAAGAAGCTCCCGGACGACGAGCGCTCACGCCTCCGCGATATCGCCCGGTCCATACGCCCGGACGGGTACTCGCTCATCGTCCGGACCGCCGCCCAGGGAGCCCAGGCCGATGAGCTCCAGAGGGACCTGGACCGCCTGGTCCGACTCTGGCAGGAGATCGACAAGAGGAGGGGTGGCAAGGCCCCGGTGGAGATCTACGTCGAGCCCGACCTCGTGATCCGCGTGGTCCGCGATCTCTTCGGGAAGGACTTCGGGAAGCTCGTGATCGAGGACCCCGACGTCCACGACCGGGTGATGAAGTACATCCAGGCCGTCGACCCTGACCTGGCTCAGCACGTGGAGCTGCACCAGGGCCCCCTCTCGATGTTCGACACCTACCACGTCACCGAGCAGCTCAGGAAGGCGCTCGAGCGCAAGGTCTGGCTCCCTTCGGGGGGCTACATCGTGGTCGACCGCACCGAGGCGTTGACGGTCGTGGACGTGAACAGCGGGCGGTACGTCTCGGGGAAGACACTCGAGGACACGGTCGTGAAGGTGAACCTGGAGGCGGCCGAGGAGGTCGTCCGCCAGCTGCGGCTGCGCGACATCGGCGGGATCATCGTCATCGACTTCATCGACATGCTGAAGGCCCAGAACCGTGAGGAGATCCTGCGCGCCTTCCGCGAGGCACTCGCCAAGGACAAGACGAAGACCCAGGTCATCGGGATCTCGCCCCTCGGGCTGGTGGAGATGACGCGGAAGAACGTCTCGGAGGGTCTGGTGGAGGCGCTCTCGACCCCCTGTCCGACGTGCGAGGGCCGCGGCGTGGTGATCGAGGGAGATCTCGCCTGACGTGGTAAGATTTCCGGCGCAGTTGTCCGTTCGCAGGAGAACCCAACCATGTACGCCATCATCCGCACGGGCGGGAAGCAGTACCGGGTCGCCCAGGGCGACGTGATCACCGTGGACCGGCTCCCGGCCGACCCCGGCGCGTCGGTCTCGTTCGCGCCCCTCATGCTCGTGGACGGTGGCGACGTGAAGGCCACCCCGGCCGACCTCGACGGCGTCGCGGTGACGGGCGAGGTCGTACAGCACGGCAAGGGCCGCAAGATCAAGGTCTTCAACTACCACGCGAAGACCGGTTGGAAGAAGACGAAGGGCCACCGTTCGTACCAGACGACGGTGAGGATCACGGGGATCGGTTAGCGATGGCTCACAAGAAGGGCGGCGGGTCCTCCCGCAACGGCCGCGACTCCAACCCGAAGTTCCTGGGCGTCAAGGCGTTCGGGGGCGAGACGGTCAAGTGCGGCAGCATCATCGTCCGCCAGCGCGGGACGAAGATCCACCCCGGGCTGCACGTGGGGCGGGGCGGCGACGACACCCTGTACGCGAAGGCCGCAGGGCAGATCCGCTTCTACGATTCCAACGGGCGCAAGTACGTGACGGTCGAGCCGTCGCCGTCGTAGCGGCCGGCCCTCGTACGACCCATCCGACCGACGGGGCCTCCGAGGCCCCGTCTCCCATCTACCCCCGATGAGCACAGGGTTCGTCGACGAGGCAACCATCTGGGTCCGCGCCGGAGACGGTGGGGACGGGTCCGCCTCGTTCCACAAGGAGAAGCATCGCCCGAAGGGGCGTCCGGACGGCGGGGATGGCGGCAAGGGGGGCTCCGTGTACCTGGAGGCCGACGCCAACCTGCATACGCTGGCCAACTACCGGTTCCGGCGCATGCACCGGGCGGAGAGCGGGTCTCGCGCGTCGGGCAACGGACGCCACGGCGCCAGCGGCGGGGACCTCGAGCTCCCCGTCCCGGTGGGCACGGTGGTCCGAGACCACGCGACGGGGGACGTCCTGGCCGACCTAGCGGTCGCGGGAGCCCGCTACGAGGTGGCCCGCGGGGGACGCGGGGGCCGAGGCAACATAGCGCTGGCGTCCGCCGCCAACCGCGCCCCCGACTTCGCGGAGCGCGGAGAGGACGGGGAAGAGGTCCAGATCGACCTCGAGCTGCGTCTCGTGGCCGATATCGGCCTGCTCGGCTCCCCGAACGCCGGGAAGTCCACCCTGCTCGCTTCGCTCAGCGCCGCCCGCCCGAAGGTGGCCGACTACCCCTTCACGACCCTCGAACCCCACCTGGGCGTGGTCGAGCGCGCGGACCGCCGCTTCGTGATCGCCGATCTCCCCGGCCTGATCGAGGGAGCGGCCGAGGGCCGCGGGCTGGGAACCCGCTTCCTGCGCCACACGGAGCGCTGCGCGCTCCTCGCCGCGGTGGTCGACCTCTCGGTCGCCGACCCCGTGTCCGAGATCGAGGCGGTGGTGTCCGAGGTCCGGGCGCACGACCCCGGGCTGGCTGAGCGGGTCCGGGTGGTCATCGGGACGAAGACCGACCTGGAAGGAGCCGGCCGCGGGGCGGACGAGGTCGCCGCCTGGGCGCGAGAGCGCGGGATCGCCGCGGTCACCGTCTGCGCTCCGCTGGACGAAGGGCTCGGCCCGCTCCTCGACGTCCTCGAGGCGGAGGTCGCGCGGGCCGAGCGCGAGCGGCCCCCTGCCGAGACCTTCGCCCTGTACAGGCCGGTGCGGGCCGACCACGTGAGCGTGCAGCGCGAGGGCGGCGCCTTCCGGGTGACGAGCGCCCGGGTGGAGCGCCTGGTCTCGATGACCCCGCTCGCCAACCCGCGCGCGGTGAGGCACCTGCAGAGGAGGCTGTCCAGCCTCGGCGTGAACCGGGCGCTCGCCGAAGCGGGAGCCGCCGAGGGAGACGAGGTGCGCATCGGGGAGGCCGAGTTCGAGTACCACCCGGACGGATCATGAGCCGGTCGAAGCTCTCGGACGCGCGGCGCGTCGTCGTGAAGGTCGGAACCTCCTCTCTCACCGACCCCGAGGGGCACCTGGACCGGGCCCGGGTGGAGCGGTTCGCGAACGAGCTCTGCGACCTCGCAGACGCGGGGCGAGAGCTCGTGTGCGTCTCCTCTGG
>Ga0247713_1000830_pt1 | contig 17131 bp, 15 predicted proteins | sample 21E_NmetaG_FD_189936 | JGI IMG/M metagenome (GOLD analysis project Ga0247713, IMG submission 189936) | Soil microbial communities from hillslope of Landscape Evolution Observatory, University of Arizona, Oracle, AZ, United States - 2-1-E_N | ecosystem: Engineered > Artificial ecosystem >... | reverse complement strand
GGTCTTCGTCTTCATGCCGCGAGCCTAGGGAGCCGGTGCGACATCTTCGACCGCACGCGAAGAGACCCGGCACGTCGGCCGGGTCTCTTCGCCTTGGGGTCCAGGTTCTACCCGGAGTTCGGCCTTTCTAGCCGTCGTCTCCGGCGTCGCCCGCGGCGCCGGCCATCTCGACCGGCAGGGTGTCGGGCGACCGCTCGGCCTTGCGGAAGACGATCTTCTTCTCGCCGTCGACCTCCTCGGCGTCGACGACGATGCCGTCGCCCGCCTCGAACTCCTTCCAGAGGATCTTCTCCGCCAGCGGGTCCTCGACGAGACGCTGGATAGCCCGGCGCAGAGGTCGCGCCCCGAGGGCGGGGTCGTAGCCGGTCGCGGCGAGCACGTCCTTCGCCGCGTCGGTCAGCGTCACCGTGACGTCCTGGCTCTCGAGATGCTCCACCACCCGCTTGATGAGGAGGTCGACGATCTGATGGACCTCCTGCCGGCTGAGCTCGTGGAAGACGATTGTCTCGTCGATGCGGTTCAGGAACTCGGGCCGGAACGAGCGCTTCAGCTCCTCGTTCACCCGCTCCTTCATCTTCTCGTACGTCAGCTCCTCGGTGGCCTGTCCGAAGCCCATGGCCGGCTTTCGCAGGTTCTGCGTGCCGAGGTTCGACGTCATGATGATGACCGTGTTCTTGAAGTCGACCGTCTTGCCCTGAGCGTCGGTGAGACGCCCGTCCTCGAGGATCTGCAGCAGCGTGTTGAACACGTCCGGGTGCGCCTTCTCGATCTCGTCCAGCAGGACGACGGAGTAGGGACGCCGCCGCACGGCCTCGGTGAGCTGGCCGCCCTCTTCGTAGCCGACGTACCCCGGCGGCGAACCGACGAGCCGGCTGACGGTGTGCTTCTCCATGTACTCGGACATGTCGAGCTGGATCAACGCGTCCTCGTCGCCGAAGAGGAACTCGGCCAAGCTCTTGGCGGTCTCGGTCTTACCGACCCCCGAGGGGCCGAGGAAGATGAACGAGCCGGCCGGCCGCTTCGGGTCCTTGAGGCCGGCGCGCGTCCTGCGGATCGAGCGCGAGACGGCCGAGATCGCGTCGTGCTGACCGACGATCCGCTTGTGAAGCTCCTCCTCCATCCGGAGCAGCTTCGACGTCTCCTCCTCGGTGAGCGACGTCACGGGGATCCCCGTCCACGAGGACAGGACCTCCGCGATCTCCTCCTCGTCGACCTCGGCGAGGGACGTGCCCTGCTCGGTCCGCCACTCGCTCTCCTTCGCGCTGCGCTCTTCCATCAGCCGCTTCTCGTCGTCGCGGAAGCGGGCGGCGCGCTCGAAGTCCTGCTGCTCGATCGCCTCTTCCTTCTTGCGACGAACGTCGGCGATCCGCTCCTCGAGCTCCTTGGAGTCGGGCGGCTGCCCCATCCGCCGGATACGCAGCCGGCTACCGGCCTCGTCGATGAGGTCGATCGCCTTGTCGGGCAGGAAGCGGTCGGAGATGTAGCGGTGCGCGAGGTTCGCGGCGGCAACCAGACCGCGGTCGGTGATGTGCACCCGGTGGTGAGCCTCGTAGCGGTCGCGGAGCCCCTTCAGGATGTCGATCGTGTGCCCCACGGAGGGCTCGGGGACCTTGATCGGCTGGAAGCGCCGCTCGAGAGCGGCGTCCTTCTCGAGGTGCTTCCGGTATTCGTCGAGCGTCGTGGCGCCGATGGTCTGGAGCTCGCCGCGCGCGAGCATCGGCTTGAGGATGCTGGCGGCGTCGATCGCGCCCTCGGCGGCGCCCGCACCGACGAGAGTGTGGAGCTCGTCGATGAAGAGGATGATGTCGCCCCTCGTCTTGATCTCCTTCAGGACCTTCTTCAGGCGTTCCTCGAAGTCGCCGCGGTACCGGGAGCCGGCGACCAGGGCACCCAGGTCGAGCGTGTAGAGCTGCTTGCCCTCGATCGTCTCGGGCACCTCACCCTTGACGATGGCCTGCGCCAGACCCTCGACGATGGCCGTCTTGCCGACGCCGGGCTCGCCGATCAGGACCGGGTTGTTCTTGGTCCGGCGAGACAGGACCTGCATGACGCGCTCGATCTCGTTCGCACGGCCGATGACCGGGTCGAGGCTGTTCTCGCGGGCGAGCTGGGTGAGGTTGCGGCCGAACTGGTCGAGCACCAAGGAACCCTGCTGCTCGCCCGTGCCCCCGCCCGTTGCGGCGGGTTCGCCCTTCTGGCCGGAGTAGCCGGAGAGTAGCTGGATGACCTGCTGACGGACTCGGCCGAGATCGGCGCCGAGCTTCACCAGCACCTGCGCCGCGACGCCTTCGCCCTCGCGGATCAAGCCGAGCAGGATGTGCTCGGTGCCGATGTAGTTGTGCCCGAGCTGCAGCGCCTCGCGCAGCGAGAGCTCGAGGACCTTCTTGGCCCGCGGGGTGAAGGGGATATGTCCGGAAGGAGGGGACTGTCCGGCGCCGATGATCTCCTCGACCTGCTGCCGAACCTTCTCGAGGGAGATTCCGAGCGACTCGAGCGCCTTGGCGGCGACGCCCTCCCCTTCGTGGATCAACCCGAGCAGGATGTGCTCGGTCCCGATGTAGTTGTGGTTGAGAAGCCTCGCCTCTTCTTGAGCGAGGACCACCACCCTGCGGGCCCGGTCGGTAAAGCGTTCGAACACTGGGCTCCGCCTCCTGTCTGGTCGTCCGGTGGAGCCTCGACCCTCACCGGGAGTCCTTCGGTCGATTATACGGAGGGGGTGGGACGGAACCCTGCTCCTCTCCGAAACGTGCGTCTTCGGGTTTCAACACCGGGAGGGCATCGGACGTTCCCCGCCGGGCCCCGATCCTTCCCCTAGGACGCCGGTCGCAACCGAAAGGTTGCGACGATGCGGCCGTTGTGACGGCGGTCAGTGGACGGGGTCGTTCCGAGGCGTCGCCACCGCGAAGCGCATCCGGCGCGCCGGCGGCGGAGGCGCGTTCGGCGGTGGAGGCCCGCGGAAGAGGTGCTCCCAGTCGGCGGGTGGTATGTCGGTTCGTCGTCCGTCGATCGCGAAGCCGCGCGCAAGTGGGAGCCAGGGAAGGTTCTCCGGCAACCGGTGGGAACGCGCCACCCCCTCGCGCGGGATCGTCCACAGTCCGACCGCCCCCTGGTCCACGAGAGTGTGGTCGTCGGGGCCGAGGACGATCTCGCCTCCGGCGAACCGGCGGCCCGACAGATGCTCGAGTGCCCGCGCCAGGTCCTCATCCGGATCGGCGCGCCGCACCGCCCAAGCGATGGCGCGCGCGGCGTCGTAGGCACGCTGCTCCCAACCCAGCGGCGGCGCGCCCCACCAACCACGGAACGAGCGATCGAAGGCGTCGAAGTTCGGAACCGGAAGGAGATGAACGCCGCGCGCGTACGTGTCGACCCCGATCGTCCCTGCATACGCCGAGTCGGCGACGGCGGTGGCGATCGCCTGGTCGAAGCCGGCGACCTGCGGCCGCCAGTGGTCGCGGCGCACCCGGCGCACCCGCAGTCGGCGGGGCGCGGAGGCGATACGGGCTTGGGCGGACGTGCGGTAGGCGGCGCCCATCTGCCGCAACGACGCGAGCGCGGCGACGAACGACGGCGAGTCCCCCTGCACGACTACGGCTTCGACCCGTCGTCTCTTCAGCCGTCGCAGGGCATCCGCCACGTCTTCCGCATCCGCATAGCGCGCCACGGCCGGCCGCCGCGGATCGAGCGCGGCGCGCAGAGCGGCCACCGCCACGTCGCCCTGTGACCCCGTGGCGGCCAGCATGCCGATGCGGCGGTAGCGGCGGTCCCGCAGGAAGTACGCCGCCAGGCGGCGCGCGCCCCACACGAACGAGGGTGAGGCCTGGAAGACGTGTGGCGTCAAGGCCCGGGCGCCGTAGAGGTCGCCGTGCACGAGGACGGCGGGGATACCCGCCTCCGCCAGGGCCTCCTCCGCTGCGGGCAGCCCCTCGGGCGGCCCGGCGTAGACGACGCCGACCGCCCGGTCGAGTCTCGCTATCTCCTGCACGCGCCGCGTCGCCTCGGCGACGTCACCTCCATCGTCGAGCGCGACCAGCTCGAAGAGGAGATCTCCCTCCCGCCGCGACTGATTGAGCTCGTGCACCGCGAGATCGGCCCCTTCGAAGGCGTCCTCGCCACGCCACGCGTCGGGTCCGGACAGCGTCCCGACGAGCGCTATCACGAGACCCTCCGACAGCGTCGGCCGGCCGATCGGCGGATCGTCGAGCGCTACACCATCGGGCCCTTCTCCCAGGCAGGCCCCCAGAAGGAAGGCGACGAGCAGCGAGGCCGTCGCGCGGGAGAGGCGACGTGAACCCCTCATCTCTCCGGCTTCAGCACGGGGAACAGGATGACCTCCCGGAGCGAGCCCGACCCGAGCAAGAAGGTCAACAGGCGGTCGACGCCGAGACCGAACCCACCCGCCGGCGGCATCGCGTACGCGAGGGCCTCCAGGAAGTCGTCGTCCGGAAGATGCGCTTCCGCGTCGCCTGCGGCGCGCGCCCGAGCCTGTGCCTCGAACCTCCGCCGTTGCTCTTCCGGGTCGTTCAGCTCCGAATAGATGGGCGCGATCTCCATGCCCCCGACGATGAGATCCGCGTGCTCCGTGAATCCGGGGATCTCCCTGTGGTCCTTGGCGAGCGGCGAAACGTCCTTCGGCATGCCGACGACGAACGTCGGCTCGTGCAGCCGCTTCTCCGCCACCGCCTCGAAGATCTCCATGAGGACCTTCCCCGCGGGCCACGTGGGAGCGATCGAAACGCCGGCGTCGGTCGCCGCCCCCTCGAGCCGCGCGCGATCCTGCGATCCCCACGCGTCCCTGAGATCCGGACCGCCGCCCTCTTCGATGGCCTCGAACATGTCGATCCGTCGGAAGGCGCCGCCAAGATCCGACTCCGCGCCGGCGGCGGCCCCGACGGCGCGGGCGATCTCGCGCACGAGGCTCTCCACTAGGTCCATCGTGTGGTGGAAGTCGACGTACGCCTCGTACGCCTCGAGCATCGTGAACTCGGTGTTGTGCTGCGTCGACACTCCCTCGTTGCGGAACGACCGGTTGAGCTCGTACACGCGCTCGAAGCCGCCGATCAAGAGTCGCTTCAAGTACAGCTCGGGGGCGATACGAAGATAGAGATCGATATCCAGCGCGTTGTGATGCGTCGTGAAAGGCCGCGCGATCGCGCCGCCGGCAACCGGCTGCAGCAGAGGAGTCTCGACCTCGATGAAGCCTCGCCCGTCGAGGAACGATCGGATCGACGAGTTCGCCGCGGCGCGCGCAACGACGGCGCGCCGCGATTCTGGGTTCACGATGAGGTCGAGGTAGCGCTGCCGGTAGCGGACCTCGACGTCGGTCACCCCGTGCCACGTGTCGGGCATCGGCCGGAGGCAAGGCGCGAGCACGACGAAGCTCGTGGTCCTTATCGAAAGCTCGCCGCGACGAGTGACGATGACCTCGCCCTCCGCTCCGACGATGTCGCCGACGCCGACCTTCCCGAACCGTTCGAGACCTTCCTCGCCCAGCACCGCGTGCTGCGCGAAGAGCTGGATCGTCCCCGATGAGTCCTCCAGGTCGGCGAAAGCAACCTTTCCGTGTGAGCGGACGGTTTTGATGCGCCCCGCGAGTCGGACGATCTCTCCGGTCTCCGAGCCGGGCTCAAGCTCGCCGTGACGCGCGCGCACCTCAGCGACCGACGCGGTGCGGTCGAACGAGTACGGGTAGGGCGCGTCGGGAGCGGGCACCGGTCGATCCTAGTCGTGGCCTAGACCTGATCCAGGTTGCGCTCGAAGATGATGCGCAGCCCCGTCAAGGTCAACACCGGCTCATAGCGCGCGATCGTCTTGCAGTGCTCGACGATGACGGGTCCGAGACCTCCGGTAGCAACGACCGACGCCTCGCCACCCAGCTCGTTCGTCACGCGCTCGACGAGGCCGTCGACCATGGCGGCCGTTCCGTACATCAGTCCCGACTGCACAGCGGCCACGGTCGTCTTGCCGATCGCGGCCGGAGGAGCCACGAGCTCCACGCGGCCGATCTGGGCGGTCGACTGGAAGAGGGCCGACGCCGCGGTGTCGACGCCGGGCGCGATCGCGCCGCCGAGGTACTCGCCGCGAGCGGAAACGGCATCAACAGTGATCGCGGTTCCGAAGTCGACGACGACTACCGGCCGTCCGTGGTTGAGAGCGTGAGCCGCCACCGCGTTCGCCACTCGGTCGGCGCCGACCTCGCGCGGGTTGTCGGTGAGCACGGCGATGCCCGTCTTCACGCCCGGCTCCACCACTACCGCGGGATAGCCGAAATAGCGCTCGGTCATCTGCCTCAGTTCCTGTGTGGCACGCGGCACGACCGATGAGATCACGACCCCTGTGATCTGACGGGAGAAGGAGAGGTCCGCCAGACGGAGGAAGTCGCCGAACATGAGCGCGAGCTCGTCTGCGGTACGCGCCGGAACGGTCGAGAGCCGCCATTCGTGCTGCAAACGGTCTCGATCGAAGACGCCGAGATGCGTCTGCGTGTTGCCGACGTCCGCGGCTAGGAGCACGTCGCCACGTCCGCGACCTCGGTCACGAGGCGATTGCGTTCGTCGACCAACACGACTCGAGGCGTGTGCCCCTCGAGCTCCGAGTCCTCGTAGACGCCGTAGCTGATGACGATGACGCGGTCGCCGGGATGGACCAGGCGCGCCGCGGCACCGTTGAGACAGATAGATCCCGAGCCGCGCTCACCCTCGATGACGTAGGTGACGAGACGCGCCCCGTTGTCGATGTCGACGACGTGCACCTGCTCGTGATCCACCAGATCGGCTGCGTCCATCAGCTCCCGGTCGATCGTGATGCTGCCCACGTAGTTCAGGTTCGCGTCGGTCACGGTCGCGCGATGGATCTTCGATTTCATCATCGTTCGCTGCACTGGAAACCTCCCCGTCGTGGAGTCCTGTCGGTACCCCCGAAAGATGCCGCTCGCATTCTCGCGTCTCGCTGCGCTCAGGTCCGCGTGGGCTCCACCAGCAGGTTGTCGATCAGGCGAGCAGGTCCGACGCGCGCCGCGACCGCCAGAAGGACGGGCGCGTCGGGCCGCGGCGCGCCGAAGGTATCCGGGTCCACCACCCGCGCGTAATCGGTCGCAACCGCCGGCGCGGCGTCCAGCACCTCCCTCATGGCGCGCTCGGCCTCACCGAACTCACCGCGCCTAGCGAAAGGCTCGCCGGCGCGAAGTGAGCGGAAGAGTGCGGCGGCGCTCTCCCTCTCCGACTCGGACAGGTAGACGTTCCGGCTGCTCCTCGCCAGGCCGCTCGGCTCGCGGACGGTGGGGCAGACCACCAGCTCGAGCGAGAAGTCGAGGTCGAGGATCATCCGCCGCAGGACGGCTACCTGTTGCGCATCCTTCTGTCCGAAGAAGACGCGGTCGGGGGTGACGATGTTGAACAGCTTGGCGCAGACGGTGGCGACGCCGTCGAAATGTCCGGGTCGCTGCGCGCCTTCGAGAGGGTCCGATACACCCGCAACCCGCACGACCGTCGCGCGGCCCGGCGGATACATCTCCTCCACCGGCGGCAGGAACACCACGTCCGCTCCCTCCGCGCGCAAGAGATCGACATCCCGGTCTTCGTCCCGCGGGTACGCGTCGAGATCCTCCCCCGGTCCGAACTGCAGCGGGTTGACGAAGATGCTCACGACGACCGATGCGCCGGTGGCCCGCGCCGCGCGCACGAGCGACAGATGTCCCTCGTGCAGTGCTCCCATCGTGGGGACGAAAGCGATCTCGCGGCCGGCGCGGCGCGCCGCGGCAACGGCGCGCCGTACCTCCGCACGCGTGCGAACGACGTTCATGCGCCCTCCAGCAGCTCCGTCATGCGCGCCGCGACCCGCTCATCGATACGACCGGCCCTCAGGGCGACGTCGATGACGAGGTGAGCCGCAGTCACGTACGGCCGGACCAGATCGGGCGCCGTTCGCGCCAAGCTCTCGAGATGCCGCGCCACGGTGTCGAACTCGCCGCGCACGACCGGCCCGGTAAGCGTCGCCCCGCCGCCCGAGCGCGCGTTCTCCAGTGAGCCGCGGGCGAGCGGGTGGAGGACGTCGACCGGATCCGCGATCCCGATGCCGCCCAGAAGCGCCTCTCCGGCGCCGATGAGGGCGGAGATGCCGTTCGCCGTCGTGACCGCGGCCGCGTGCCAGACCGGCCGGTCCCGCTCCTCCACGCGCACCGGGGCGCCGTCGAGGAGACCTGCCACGACGGCTTCACACCAGCGATCGATCTCGGCGTCGCACGTCACGCCCCAGGCCGATCCCGGCAGCCGGTCGACGGCGGTCTCCACGTCGGGGCATGCCTGCACCGGATGCAGGGCTGCGCGGCGGACTCCGGCGGGCGCACCGAGCGCCCCTACGCCGAGCGATCCCGACAGATGCCACAGGATCGTCCCCGGGCGGACGCGCTCGCTCACGAGACGCGCCACCTCCGGGATCGCCTCATCGGTCGCGCCGATGAGCACAACGTCGACCGGGGGGAGCTCCGCGATCTCGACGGCCGGGGCCCCCAGGAAACGGGCGGCGCGGGTCGCGGAAGAAGGAGTGCGGGACGCCACGGCCGCGACCTCCACCCCGCGTCGCCGCAGCAGCACCCCGACCGCCGTTGCGACCCTGCCGGCCCCGGCGACGGCAAGAGAGAAATTGAGAGCGCTCACGCGATGACTCTAGGTTCTGAGGCGGGAGCGGAAAGAGAAGATCCGGTTCTCGTCGAGAGGACGCGCACCCCCGCAGGAGAAGGTCGTGACCGCCGAGTAGCACGTCGCACCGTCGAACCGCGTGCTGCCGTTGCTCAACACCAGGACGACGCGTTTTATCGACGAACGGGCGAACGGGACGCCGAGCGCGCCGTCTCCGCGTCGATCGAGGCGGATGTGGCGCACGTGGATACCTCCCCCGCGGCGGAAGATGACGGCGGCCGCATGGGTTCCGGCGCGCCGCGGCGGTCCGGCGACGGAGATCCGAAGGCGCGCACCGGCCGGAACGCGGCGCGCCGGCCGGAAGGCCACGTACCCGGTTGTCAGGTGGTCGAGCTCGGTCCACGAACGGAACCTCGGCGCCCGCGGCCGGATCATCACATCGCGGAGCAACGGGACGTCCCTCCCGACCTGTGCCCGATAGCCCGCCCCCTCCTCGTAAGTGCGGTGCGGGATCAGGTTGGCGACGCCGAAGTCGTTGAAGGCGCGGCGGAATGGCGACCCCCGGTATGCAACCTCTTTGGCGACGGCCCGCAGTGAATAGTCGTCCTCTCCGGCCGGGTGGGGTCCGAAGGGGCTCGCATCCGCCCTCTCCCAGATCCGCCGGATGACGGTCGGCGACCCGGCGATCTCTCCGTACTCCGACAGGAAGCGCCAGAAGAGGAAGGAGCCGTAGGGGAACAACCCCTTCGTGGGGTGCAGCACGTCGCCGTAGTCGAGCGGAACGCGTGGGGCCACGAGGTGGCTCGCGCGCAAGAACTGGTACGAGTCGTTGATGTCGTCGTAGACCTCGTCCTCGAACCAGACGGCCGTGCCCTCCATAAGCCAGACGTCCTCGAAGGCGTCGTACGCGAACTGGATCGCGTGGAAAAGTTCGTGCGCGGACGTGACGCGCAGCGAAGGCAGTCCCGGCTGAGGGTATTCCGCGTAATCATCATCGAGCACGCAGTAGGCGGACGCGTCGAAGTAGGGATACGTGCTCGACTCGTCGATCATGTTCGGGTCGTCGGTCGTGCAGTATCCGTAGATCTTGTTCTCCGGCCGCGCCAGGTTCATCACGTAGATGTCCGTGCGGCCGTCGCCACCGTTGTCGCCTGAGGTTGCGTCCGACTTCGGCGGCCGGTACCCCGTGGCCTCGGCCACCTCCCACACCCGTGTTGTCTCCGCGACGACATGGTCGATCCAGTCCGGAAGGCCGTTGGCGTCTGCGTCGCCAAGGTCCGGGGCGTCCTCGGTCGAGACGACCCAGTGGACGCAGAAGCGCGGGGTGCAGTGACGGCGGAAGTCCTCCGGCGGAGCCGTGTAGTGCGGTTCGTCGCCTCCCGGTGGTCCCGTCGGGCGCGCCAAGAGCCTTCGCGCCCGGAGGTATTGCAGGCCGGAGAGATCCCGCACACGCGCCGCAAGATCGCGCAGGTACATCGTGGCCAGCCGTGGCTCGGTGCCGCGCCCTACCGGGGTCGGGGCGAAGACCGCGGCCGCCCGCTCCAGGGCGTAGCGCGCCTCGGTGATGCGGCCGGCGGTCAGGGCGCGCCCGATGGCGTCGTCACCGGCGGGAGCGAGCGGCGGAGCGCGCCGACCCCGTGGTTCGGCGGCCGCGGGACCAACGATGCCGATGACCAGCGCGGTCGCGACGAGCATGATCGTTATGCGGTAAGCCTTCAGCGCGTCCCCCCAGATGACGGTCGGCGCAGAAGAGACTAGAGGAATCTCTAGAGAGCGCCTACCCGCTCGGCGGTTCCTTCCGCCTCGTCGAGCAGATCCGCGTAGGGGCTCCCCCATGGATCGCGAACGTCGGGCTCGACCTCCAGGAGGGGGACGAGCACGAAACGACGCTCTCCCATACGCGGATGCGGGATCTCTAGGTCCGGTTCCACGATCTTCTCGTCGCCGTGGAGCAGCAGGTCGAGATCCACGACCCGAGGCCCCCATCTCAGCTCACTCGGCTCGCGGCCGATCCGGCGCTCGATCCGCTTGCAGGCGTCGTACAGAGCTCGCGCCGGGAGCGTCGTCTCCACCCGCACGACGGCGTTGATGAAGGAACGCTGCGGAGGCCCGCCGATGGGTGAGGTCTCGTAGAGAGAAGAGCGTCCGGTCACCGTTATGCCCTCGGTGGAGTCCAGCTCGTCCACGGCGCGCCGGACGAAGGACTCGCGCGTCCCGACGTTCGACCCGATCCCGATGAATCCAGTGACCATCCCGACGGGTTTACCCATCACGGCCGCCGGATGCGCACCGAAACCAGATCCACCTTCTCGTCGATGGGCGGGTCGGGCTTCTGCACCTCGACGACGACGTAGTTGACCGCCGGGTGGGTCAGGCAACGATCGGCGATGTCCTCGGCGAGTCGCTCCAGCAGGCGGACCTCCGCGCCGCGCACGAGATCCGCCACCTCGACCGTGAGCCGGTGGTAGTCGACGGTGTCGGCGAGGTCGTCGGAGGAGCCGGCGCGCCGCGTGTCCACGTGCAGGTCGATGTGGACGACGACGGGCCGCGGCTCATCCCGCTCGGCATCCGTCCAGCCGATCCTGGTGTCGACCCGAAGGTCGTGGATCCGCACGACGTCGCTCACGAGGTCGGGACCCTGCCGTCGCGGATCGCCTCGGCCATCACCACAACGCGCTTCATCTCCTCGACATCGTGGACGCGCACGATGTGAGCTCCCGATGCGACGGCCCACGCGACCGTGGCCGCCGTTCCCTCGAGCCTCTGATCCTCGGGCAGGTCGAGCACGGCTCCGATGAACGACTTCCGCGACGTTCCCACCAACAGGGGATACCCGAGAGCCAGATGCTCGTCGATCCGCCTCAGCATCTCGAGGTTCTGCTGCGGGGTCTTCGCGAATCCGTAGCCGGGATCGAGAACGATCGACGCCGGCGAAACGCCGATGTCCTCCAGCTCGCGCGCGCGCTTCGTGAGGAAGTCGCCCACGTCCTTCACGACGTCGGCATAGTCGGTGAGCGAGCGCATCGTGGCGGGCGTCCCGCGCGAGTGCATGAGCACGATCGCTGCGGACGTCTTCTGTGCGACGCGGTCGATCGAGCGGTCGGAGGCCTCGCCGGAGGTGTCGTTCACGATCGAGGCACCCGCGTCGACCGCCGCGCGCGCGACCGCCGGCTTGCGTGTGTCGATGGAGATCGGAACGTCGACCTCCGCCGCGAGCCCTTCAACGACCGGGAGGACGCGCGCCAGCTCCTCCTCCTCCGGCACCGGCTCCGAGCCCGGCCGCGTGGACTCACCGCCGACGTCGACGATGGCCGCTCCCGCGGCCACCATCTCGAGCCCGTGGGAGACGGCGCGATCGGGATCCAGCCACAGCCCGCCGTCGGAGAACGAGTCGGGGGTGACGTTCAGCACGCCCATGACTGCCGTCCGCTCCAAGGAGAGGATGCGTCCGCGGCAGTGGAGCTCCATCGCGCTAGCGCCGGTGGATGAACGACATCGCCTCGGCGCGGGTCTTCTCGTTCTCGCGGAAGATGCCGCGGACCGCCGACGTGACGGTCTCACTGCCGGGCTTCTGCACGCCGCGCATCGTCATGCAGAGATGCTCTGCTTCGATCGTCACCAGCACACCGCGCGGTCGCAGCGCGGCTTCGACGGCATCGGCGATCTCCGTCGTCAGACGCTCCTGCACCTGGGGTCGCCGGGCCAGCACCTCGACCACCCGGGCGAGCTTGCTGAGACCGGTGATCTGCCCCGACTCGTTAGGGATGTAGGCAACGTGCGCTTTCCCGATGAACGGAACGAGATGGTGCTCGCAACACGAGTAGAGGGGGATGTCCCGCACCATGATCATCTCGTCGTGACCCGCGTCGAAGCGGACCTTCAGCTGTTCCGCGGGATCTACGTCGATGCCGGCGAAGATCTCTTCGTACATGTCCGCGACGCGCTCCGGCGTCCTCTGCAGCCCCTCCCGATCGGGATCGTCTCCGATCGCCTCGAGGATCTCGCGCACCGCGCGGGCGATGCGCTGCTTGTCGATACGTCGCGGGAGGCGGTGAACGCGCTCGGGATCCGTCATGTCACCAGCCTAAACAGGAACGGGAAGGAGATCAGGCTTCGCCGAGGCCGGGACGGAACGAACGGCGCGGCGAGGGCTTCCGCTCGGCCTGGTCCTCCCGGTTCTCGTTATCGCGCTGCTCGCGGCGAAGACGCGCCCGCTCGACAGGGTTGTCCGGTGATTGCTTCGCGACCTCTGCGAGGATCTCCTGCACCTCTTCCTTGTCGATCGACTCTTTCTCGAGCAGCCGCTCGGCCATGAGATCGAGCTTGTCGCGGTACTTCGTGAGGATCTCGCGCGCCTCGTCGTGGGCCTCCTGGACGAAGTTGCGCACCGCCTCGTCGATCTTCGCCGCGACCACGTCGGAGTAGTCCTTGACGTGCCCGTAGTCGCGCCCGAGGAACGGCTGCGACTCACTCTCGCCCAACGCCAACGGCCCGAGGTCGCTCATGCCGTACTGCGTCACCATCTGCTTCGCGATGCGTGTTGCGCGCTGGATGTCGTCGCTGGCGCCGGTAGTCGGCTCGTCGAACACGATCTCCTCGGCGACACGTCCACCCAGGAGCATCGCGAGCTCGTCCACCATCTCGCTGCGGGTCACGAGGAAACGGTCCTCGGTCGGCAGAGTGAGCGTGTAACCGAGAGCGCGGCCACGACTCACGATCGAGACCTTGTGGACGGGATGCGCGTACGGCAGGGCATGGCTGACGAGCGCGTGACCCGCTTCGTGATAGGCGATGACCTTCTTCTCGCGGTCCGAGATCACGCGGCTCCGGCGCTGCGGTCCGGCGAGGACGCGGTCGACCGCCTCCTCGAGCTCGACCATGCCGATGTCGGGCTTGCCGAAGCGCGCTGCGAGCAGCGCCGCCTCGTTGACGACATTGGCAAGATCGGCGCCCGTGAAACCGGGCGTCCGACGCGCCAGCACCTCGATGTCGATCTCCTTGCCGAGGGGCTTACCGCGCGTGTGCACCTTGAGGATCCCGACGCGGCCGTTGAGGTCGGGCCGGTCCACGACGATCTGCCGGTCGAAGCGACCCGGGCGCAGCAGCGCGGGGTCGAGGATGTCGGGACGGTTCGTCGCCGCGATCAGGATCACGCCCGACTTCATGTCGAACCCGTCCATCTCGACGAGGAGCTGGTTGAGCGTCTGCTCGCGCTCGTCGTGTCCGCCGCCCAAGCCGGCGCCGCGGTGGCGGCCCACGGCGTCGATCTCGTCCATGAAGACGATCGCCGGGCTGTTCGCCTTCGCCTGCTCGAAGAGGTCTCGGACCCGGCTCGCCCCGACACCGACGAACATCTCGACGAAGTCCGAGCCGGAGATCGAGAAGAAAGGAACGCCCGCCTCGCCGGCGACCGCCCGCGCCAGGAGCGTCTTCCCGGTGCCCGGCGGCCCGTAGAGGAGCACCCCCTTGGGGATCTTCGCCCCCATCGCCTGGAACTTCTGCGGCGCCTCGAGGTACTCCTTGATCTCCTGGAGCTCCTCGACGGCCTCGTCCAGACCGGCGACGTCGGCAAAGGTGATCTTCGGTTGATCCTTCGTCACCATGCGGGCGCGCGACTTACCGAAGGACATGACGCGGTTGCCGCCACCCTGCATCTGCTGCATCAGGAAGAAGAAGAAGCCGACGATGATCAGGATCGGGAGGAACTGGAACAAGACGGACAGGAAGACCGATCCCTGCTGTGGATCGGCTGAGATCTCGACGCCGTTCGTGCGTGCGAGATCGGCGAAGTCGTCGACGGTGTCCTTCGGGAGGAAGACCTCGTACCGCTCGCCGTTGTCGAGCTCGCCCGTGACCTTCTCGTCCTTGGTGAAGAATTTGGCCGACTTGACGTCACCCTGCTCGACCAGGCCCACCCACTCGTTCACCGATTCGAGCGCACGAGGTTGATCGGCCGCGCCTCGGTAGATCTGGAACACCCAGACGACGGCGATGATCAACACCAGGTAAAAGACGGCGGATCTAAACACTCGATTCATCGTCGCTCCACAGTAGCAGTCCCCCGTAAGTCCCCTGTAAGTACGGAACCCGGAGGAACGGCGGATTGTTCCGCGTCAGTGCGTGCTTGCGTCCGAGCGGTAGGCCGCTTCCTTGAGAACGCCGATATACGGGAGATTGCGGTACTTCTCCGCGTAATCCAAGCCGTACCCGACGATGAAGACCGGCGGGATCTCGAAGCCCGGGTAGCGCACGTCCATCGGGACCGCTTGCTCACCCTTCTTCCAGAAGAGGGAGCAGATCTCCAGCGACGCCGGGTTCCGCGCCTCCAGATACCGGAGGAGGTAGTTGATCGTCAGTCCCGAGTCGATGATGTCCTCGACGAGCAGGACGTGGCGGCCGGTTATCTCGTAGTCGAGATCCTTGAGGATTCGCACGACCCCGGAGGACTTCGTGGAGGAGCCGTAAGACGACACGGCCATGAAGTCGAACTCGACCGGCAGGGTGATATCGCGCGCGAGATCCGCCATGAACATGAAGGCGCCCTTCAAGACACCGATCAAGAGGAGGTCCTGGCCGCGATAGTCCTCGGATATCTGCTTCGCGAGACGGCCGATCATCGCCTGGATCTCGTCGGCGCTTATGAGGACCTCTTCGATGTCTTCGTGGAGGTCGGAGGACATCTGCGGCATCCTACTGCTCTCCCTCGGGCGGCTCCGGGCCGGACGGATCGCCGCCGGAAACCACGACCTCGTCGCGTTCGAGCACGATCTCGCGCCCACCCGCGACCCCGAAACGCGCCCCGGGCGCCGCGCCCGTCTCGAGCGCGTCGAGCGCGGCTTCGATGCCTCCGTGGCGGTCTCGCACGCGTCCCACGGCGCGCTCGAGGAGACGCCGGCGGAGCGCACGCGGGAGAGGTTCGAGCGTAGGGCGCGGGATGGCGATCCGCCCGGACGCGTCGGCCGGCAGCCCCGCGTGGAGGCGTTCCGCGATCCCGTCCAGCGCCCCTGCGTCCTCCGCGAGGCGTTGCGCGGCGGCCGCGATCCGCCGGACGGCGGCGTCCCCCCACCGGTCTTCTATCGCGCCGACGAGGAGGCGTCTGACGGCTACGCGCTCGAACCGGAAATCGTCGTTGGCAGGATCCTCGACGAACGCAAGCTCCCTCTCCTCGCAGTAGGAGCGCGTCTCGGCGCGCCGTACGTCGAGCAGCGGGTGGATCCGGTTCCCGTCGGAGTAGCGGATCCCGGCGAGACCTTCAGGCGGCGCGCCGTGGATGAGCCGGGCCAGCGTCGTCTCGACGCGGTCGTCGAGGGTGTGGCCCGTAGCGACGCGCCGAGCGCCCGTCTGCGCCACGACGATGTCGAAGAACCCGTAGCGGAACGCCCGCGCACGTGCGTGAAGGTTCGGACCCTCCAGATCGGGCGCCCGCACGACGTGCGCGTCGAAGCCCGCCCGAGCCGCGCCGGTGGCGACCTGGGATGCGACCTCGTCCGATCCGGGAGACAGCCCGTGGTCGACGTGTGCGACGTGCAGCGTGAGATCGAGCCGGGTGGCGATCCGACCGAGGACGTCGAGGAGCGCCACCGAGTCCGGTCCGCCCGACACCGCAACGACGATCGTGTCCCCCGTCTCGATCAGGCGGCGCTGCTCGATCGTCTTGAGGACGCGCTCGACGGTCGAGAACCCGGGTCCCCCGATCCCCGTCACGCGGCGACCCGGGCGAGCCACAGCTCGGGCTTCCTGACCTCCTCGAGCGAAGGGAAGGAGTCGGGTGAGGTCCAGATCTCGGAGAGCCCCTCGACCCCCCGAGCCGCCACGACCCGGTCACAGAAGAGGCGACCGAGCTCGTACTGGCGCAGCTTCATCTCGAGGCCGATCGCGTGCTGGAACAGGCGCTGCAGCCGCGAGGTCTGTTCCCGCCGACGCTCGAACACCGAGCGCATCTGCGCGAACGAAGGGATGACCTGCTCCCCCACGAGGTCCATGACGAAGTTGCCGTGTCCCTCGACGACGGCCATCAGAGCCTGCACGTCGTCCATCGCGGCTCGCTGCTCGGGCGAGGACAGAAGGTAGACGGGGTTCCGTTCTTCGGGCGGCAGCTTTCCCGATACGAGGCGAGCGACGCCGGAGCGGAGACGAGACGCGAGCGAACGCATGTCGAAGTTCGCCGCGTCGAGGTAAGCCTCGACCAGTGTGAGGAAGCGGGATCGCAACCACGGGACGCCGGCGAACTGGAAGCGGTGCGTCACCTCGTGGACCGCGATCCAGAGCGCGAACTCATGCGGGACGAAGCCGAACCTCCGCTGCGCCTCGACCATGTTGATCCCGACGAAGTACAGCGCGCCGGGATCGTCACGGGCGTCGGAGACGAGAAGGTCGTACTGGCCCAGCACCCGGCGCGAGACGTAACCCAACAACGCGCCGACCTCGACCGACAGTACGCCCCGCTGCGCGACCCGCGCCGGGAGCGGCATCCGGTCGAGGTCGGCGCGTTGTTGGGT
>Ga0247713_1000829_pt1 | contig 17138 bp, 15 predicted proteins | sample 21E_NmetaG_FD_189936 | JGI IMG/M metagenome (GOLD analysis project Ga0247713, IMG submission 189936) | Soil microbial communities from hillslope of Landscape Evolution Observatory, University of Arizona, Oracle, AZ, United States - 2-1-E_N | ecosystem: Engineered > Artificial ecosystem >... | reverse complement strand
GTCGCTGGGGTCGCGCCGGGGACCGGGGCGCCTGCCGGTGCGGAGCGCCTCGGGGGGCTCGTGCTGCCCGGGCTCGTGAACGCGCACAGCCACGCCTTCCAGCGGGCGCTGCGCGGGCGCACCCAGGCCGGCCGGGGCAGCTTCTGGACGTGGCGGGAGCAGATGTACGCGCTGGCAGCCCGCCTCGACCCCGACCGCGCCCGCGCACTGGGCCGCGCCGCCTTCGCGGAGATGGCGCTCGCCGGGTTCACCACGGTGGGGGAGTTCCACTACGTCCACCACGACGCCGGCGGCCGGCCCTACGCGGAGGAGAACGCAATGGGCGCCGCGCTCGTGGAGGCGGCCCGCGACGCCGGCCTGCGCATCTGCCTGCTCGACGCCTGCTACCTCACCGGCGGCATCGGCGTGCCGCTCGACGGCGTCGCGCGGCGCTTCGGCGACGGCGACGCCAACCGCTGGGCCGAGCGCGCCGAGGCTCTTCACGCCACCTACGCCGGGGCGGATGACGTCGTGGTCGGCGCGGCCGTCCACTCCGTGCGGGCCGTCCCCCGCGAACAGGTCCCCACGGTCGCCGCATGGGCCGAAGGTCATGGCGTGCCGCTGCACGCCCACGTGTCGGAGCAGCGCGCGGAGAACGTCGCCTGCGGCAAGGCCTACCGGCTCACACCGACCCGGGTGCTCGCCGACGCGGGGGCGCTCGGGCCCCTGACGACGGCCGTGCACGCCACGCACCTGACGGCCGGCGACATCGCCTGCCTCGGCGACGCCCACACGCACGTGTGTCTGTGCCCCACCACGGAGCGCGACCTCGCCGACGGCGTCGGGCCCGCCGCCCGGCTGCGGGACGCCGGCGCGCCGCTCACGCTCGGAACCGACAGCCACGCGGTCGTCGACGCGTTCGCCGAGGCGCGGGGCGTCGAGCACCATCTGCGCCTCGTCACCGGCCGCCGCGGCCACCTGCGCCCCGCCGCCCTCCTCGCGGCCCTCACCGCCGACGGGCAGGCGAGCGTCGGCTTCGCCGACGCGGGGCGCATCGAGGCGGGCGCGCGGGCCGACCTCGTCGCCGTGCGCCTCGACTCGGTCCGCACGGCCGGCGCGGACCCCGCCACGGCCGCGGACATGGTCGTGTTCGCCGGCGCCGCAGCCGACGTGACCGACGTCGTCGTCGACGGCCGCCGGGTGGTCCGCGACGGCGTCCACGCCCTCGGTGACGTGGGCCGCCTGCTCGCCGACGCGGTTGCGGACGTCCAGCGCGACGACGCCCCGTGAACCCCGCCCGCCCCGCACGCCCGGCGGCCAGCCCGCGGGGCGCGGAGTGAGCACGACGCTGTTCGACCGCATCGGCCAGCTCGTCACCTGCGCCCCGGAGCTCGGCGACGGCTCGCCCCTGGGGCTCGTCGGCGAGGCCGCGCTCGTCGTCGAGGAAGGACGCGTCGCGTGGGTCGGCGCGGCGGCGGGCGCCCCGGCCGCCGACGAGCGCGTCGCCGTCGGCGGGCGGTGCGTGCTTCCCGGCTTCGTCGACAGCCACGCGCACCTCGTATTCGCCGGCGACCGTTCCGAGGAGTTCGCTGCCCGCATGGCGGGGCGGCGCTACACCGCCGGGGGGATCGCGCGCACGGTCGCGGCCACGCGCGCGGCGGACACCGAGACGCTCGCGTCGGTCACCGCCCGCCTCGTCGACGAGATGGCCCGGCAGGGCACGACGACCGTGGAGATCAAGTCCGGCTACGGCCTGTCCGTCGAGCACGAAGCCCGCTGTCTGGCCGTCGCCCGACGCCACACCGACGAGACGACCTTCCTCGGCGCCCACGTCGTCCCGCCGGAGCACGCGGGGGACCCGGACGGCTACGTCGCCCTCGTCGCCGGCCCGATGCTCGAGGCGTGCGCGCCCCTGGCGCGATGGGTCGACGTGTTCGTCGAGCAGGGCGCGTTCGACGCGGACCAGGCCCGCGCGGTCCTCCGCGCCGGCGCGGCCCACGGTCTGGGCGCCCGGGTCCACGCCAACCAGCTCGGGCCCGGCCCCGGCGTCCGGGTCGCCTGCGAGGTCGGGGCGGCTTCCGCCGACCACTGCACTCACCTCGACGACGGCGACGCCGCCGCGCTCGCCGACGCGGGGGTCGTCGCGACGCTGCTGCCGGCGGCGGAGTTCTCCACCCGCTCGCCCTATCCGGACGCCCGGCGGCTGCTCGACGCGGGCGTCGTCGTGGCCCTCGCGACGGACTGCAACCCCGGCAGCTCCTACACGACGTCGATGCCCTTCGCCATCGCCCTCGCGGTGCGCGAGATGGGCCTTTCGCCGGCCGAGGCCGTGTGGGCCGCCACCGCAGGCGGCGCCCGGGCCCTGCGCCGCGACGACGTCGGCACCCTGCGCCCCGGCGCCGCCGCCGACCTCGTCGTCCTCGACGCGCCGTCGCACGTGCACCTCGCCTACCGTCCCGGCGTGCCCCTCGCCGCGGCGGTGTGGCGCGGGGGCCGCCGGATCCACTGAGGGCGGCGACTTACCCCTGTCCGCCCTCCCCGGCGTCGAGCCGGCGCACGAGGGTCACCGGCGCGACGCAGCGGTAGGCGTCGGCGACGATGCCGGCGACCTCCTGCCAGTCCGGGGCGACGTCGAGCCGCAGCCCGATCCAGCCGCGGTGGCCGACGTAGGGCGGACGGAAGAAGCGCTCCGGCTCGGCTTCGACCATCTCCTCCTGCACGCCCGGCGGCGCGGGGCAGACGAGGGCGAGGCGCCCGTCGCCGTGGTGGTCGTCGGTGAGGTAGCACAACGTCCGCTTGCCGCGTACGAAGAACGTCACGGCGCCGTGGCTGACCCGCTCCGTCACCTCCGGCATCCCCCCGCAGATGCCGCGCAACCGGTCGGTCGCGGCGGCGACGTCGGCGTCGCTGTACGGCAGCTGGTCCCGGGCCGTGGGCTGCATCGCCGACCGAGTATCCTACCCGCAGCGTGCGCAGTCGACGGCGCGGGGGCGTCGGCGGCCCAGCACCCGCGAACGCGCACAGAAACGGGTGGCCCGCGAACAGGGGTGCCAGGCACGCACCGCATGCCCGGGATCACCCTGAGGATGACGCGGTCCCGACACCGGCCCACTCCACAGCCGTGGAGGGCGACCACCAGAGGGTCGCGACCTCCCGCGCTCCGGGGGGCGGGAAGCGGTCCAAGAGCGTGCGGATCTCCGGGTCCCGCTCGGGCCCGACGCAAAGGCGTCGGCGCACCATGGCGACGAGGTGCTCCTCGTCGTGGTCGCGCCACGGGCGCTCCCAGCGCTCCACCGCGACGTCGTAGCCGAGCTCGCGGGCGACCTCCGCGGCGTCCGACGCGGTCGGCCCGTCCGGGCGGTGCAGCCCGTGCAGGTGCTGCCAGTACGGGTTCATCCAGGAGACAGGGTGCTCCTCGGTGAGCTCGACCACGACCCGCTGGCGGGCGTGATCGTTCAGGGCCCGCAGGAACGGCCCGGCGTCGGGCGCGTTGTAGAGCACGTTGTGGCAGACGACGACGTCGACGGGGGGAGCGCGGTCCGCGACCTCGGGCCAACGGCCCTCGACGAGCAGATGCCCGGCTCCCTGTGCCGCTGCGCGCTCGGCGAACGCCGCGAGCATGTCGGGGCTCTCATCGACCCCGACGAGGAGACTCGCGGGCGGCACGAGGGGCAGGCTGGCCGCCCCCCCGCCGCAGCCGACGTCGAGCACGCTGCCGCCCACGGGTAGCGCCTCGAGGGCAACGCGCCGCGAGGGCGTGTACCGGGTCACCGCGTCGTCCGCGATGCGGGCGAACAACCCGACGTCGAAGCCATAGGGGGGCTCCGGCGCCTGAGCGAGGATCTCCTCGGGCAGGGCCCACGCCGCGAGCGCGTCGGCCCAACGCCGCGCGGCCGGGCCGTGCTCCTGCGGGGACGGTGTCGTGGTCATGACCGGCGACTCTACCGGCAGGCCGCCGGGTAGGACGCCGGCACCCCGCCACCCCGCGGAGCCCTATCCTCCCGCCGGTGAACCCGACCTGCGTGACCTGGAGGCGGTCACCGCGCTGCTGCTCGGGTGAGCGGCTACGGCCGGGCGACGCCGAGGAGCACGGCCGCCATGTCGTCGCGCGGCCTGCCGCCCTGGAAGTCGACGACCTCGTCGACGACCGCCTTCGCGACCTCGGTCGCCGGCCGCCCCCGTCGGGCGTGAAGCGCGCGCTCGAGGCGCTCCTCCCCGAAGAACTCCCTGCCACGACGCCCCTCGACGAGACCGTCGGTGTAGCAGAACAGCGCCTCGCCCGGCTCGAGGACGAGCGTGGTGTCGGGCAGCACCGGATCATCCAGGACCCCGAGCAGGGTCCCCGCCTCACCCACCGGGCCCGTCCCCTCCTCCCGGACGAGGATCGGCAACGGATGCCCGCCGCTTGCGATCGTCGCGTGCACCCGGCCCTCGCCGTCGCGCTGCACGCAGAGGTACACGACGGTGCAATGGCGCTCAACGGCGTTGTTGCGCAGCAGGGCGGCGTTCAGCGTGGCGAGCACGACGCTCGGGCGGTGGCTGCCCATCGCGGCGGCGCGAATGGTGTAGCGGGCCAGCGCGGTGACCGCCGCCGCCACGGCGCCCTTGCCGCAGACGTCGCCGACGGCGACGGCCCAGCCCCCGTTGCCCGTCTCGAAGACGTCGTAGAAGTCTCCGCCGACCTCGTCGCCCCGCCCCGCGGGCCGGTAGGCCGCACCGACGTCGAGCCCGGGGATCACGGGAGGCGCGGGCGGGATGAGGCTCGCCTGGAGCGTCTCCGCGAGCACCCGCGCGCGTGCCTCGGACCGCTCGGCGTGCTCCCGGGCGCGGAGCAGCTCCCGCTCGTACTCGCGGCGGTCGCTGGCGTCGAGCACGCTCGTGCGGAGGACGTCGCCGTCCGGCGTGTGCACCCTGATGGCGTTGACGAGCACGGGCAGTCGGCTGCCGTCGGCGCGCACGAGCTCGAAGGCGACCTCGCGGGCCCGCCCCTGCATCGCGAGGAGCGGCGCGTAGTGCGTCTCGTGGTAGATGCGCCCGCCGACGCTGAGCAGGTCGACGAACCGGCGCGCGCCGACGAGCTCGTCGCGCTCGTAGCCGAGCCAGCTCAGCAGTGTCTCGTTGACGCGGATGATCGTCCCGTCCGGCAGCGTCGACAGGTAGCCGCACGGCGCGTGCTCGTAGAGGTCCTCCGCGTTCTCCGCGGGCACGACCGGCACCGCCACCTCCTCCTCGGGCGCGGGCCGGCTGCTCATGCCCGCGGGGAGGCGAGGAACGCCTTCATCGCCGCGACGGTCTCGTCGGGCGCGCTGAGGTTCGGGCAGTGTCCGGTGGCGGACATGCGCACGTACTCGCTCACCGGGAGGTGCTCGTGCACGTACTCGCCGACGGACTCGGGGGCGATCACGTCCGCCGAGCACTGGAGCACGAGCGCGGAGGTGCGGACCTGCGGCAGGTCCGTGCGGTTGTCGCTCAGGAACGTCACGCGGGCGAAGCGGCGCGCGATGTCGGGGTCCGTGCGGCAGAAGCTGTTCGTGAGCTCCTCGCCGAGCTCGGGCCGGTCCGTGTTGCCCATGATCACCGACGCCATGGCGCTCGACCAGCCGAGGTAGTTGCTGTCGAGCGACTCGAGGAGCTCGTCGATGTCGGCCCGGCTGAACCCGCCGGTGTAGCCCTCGTCGTCGATGTAGCACGGCGACGGGCTGACGAGCACGAGGCGGGAGAAGCGCTCGGGCTCGGCGATCGCCGCGAGCACGCCGATCATCGCGCTCACCGAGTGCCCGACGAAGATGACCCGTTGCAGGTCGAGCTCCTCGCAGATCACCAGGACGTCGCGCGCGTAGCCGTGCAGCGACCAGTACCGCGCGGGGTCGTAGGCCGACAGGTCCGAGCCGCCCGCGCCGACGTGGTCGAAAAGCACGATGCGGTAGTCGTCGGCGAACGCCGGGGCGACGAACCGCCACATGTGCTGATCGCACCCGAAGCCGTGCGCGAACAGCATCGGCTGGCCGTCCGCACGACCGGAGATGGTCACGTTGTTGCGCGCTCGGACGTCCATGACGAGGTCTCCTACCTTTCGACGACCGGTCAGCCGCCCTCGAACGTGAACAGCTCCACCGCCACCGCCGCGTCGCAGCCAACCGTCGTGCCGGCGTCCGCGAGCAACCAGCGCAGGAACTCGGGGTCGCCCATGGGATGGTCCCCGAGCGCCTCGAGGTAAACCCTGTGCTCGGCGAGGGAGGCGACCGCGAGATCCACCGTGTCGCTCACGTCGATCGCGTGACGCGCCTGCGGCGAACCGGCGACCATGACCCTGCGCGCCTTGTGCGCCTCCCCGCCGACCCGGGGGAAGATCCAGCGGTTGCCGGCGTCGGCGACGGCGTCGATGACCGCCGCGCCGACAGCCCGGTGGTCCGCGGAGTTGAGCGCCCCCGCCTGACCCCAGGTCTCCCGGTGGTTGATCGTCACGACGGTGTCGGGGCGGTGGCGGCGGATGGCCGCCGCGAAGTCCCGGCGCAGCTCCGGGCCGTACACGAGCACGCCGTCGGCGTGGTCGAGGAACTCCACGACATCCACGCCGACCACCGCGGCGCTGCGCTGCTGCTCCGCGACGCGCAGCGGCCCGCACTCGTCGGGCGCGAGCCCGTCGATTCCCGCCTCCCCGCGCGTGGCGAGCAGGTAGACGACCTCGTGGCCCTCACGGGTCCATCGTGCGACGGCGGCGGCCGGCCCGTACTCGAGGTCGTCGGGGTGCGCCGCGATTGCGAGCACCCGCCCGACGTCCCCCTCGAACAGCTCCCGTTCGGGCCCCGACGAGCCTTCCATGGTCGACCTCCCGGGTCCCCGTGCCCCACGCATCGGGACGACCCAGACTACGGTCCGCCGAGCGCTGCGTGCGAGGGTATCGGCACATGCGCCGCTTCGCCCGGTGCACCGCGTCGAGGCGGATTCGACGTCCACCCTGCGCGAGGAGCTATGGGGAGCGGGCACTCGCTGCGGCGCCCGCCGCGAGGCCTCAAGGCTCGTCGTACGTCGGATTCCACATCACCCGGCGAACCGATGGTTGCGGAGCGCCGCGCCCGGAAACGGTAGAGTGGCAGCGTCGCAACGGACCGTCGATCCCTGCGGGGGTCCGGTCAAAGGTCCGGGTCGACGCGAACCGGCAAGGCGTGCGGGAGCCGCCCGACGACGAGCTACGGGGCCTGCCGGTCGGATGGCGTCGCGGTCGCCCGCGTGCAGGGGCGTCCGCGGTGGACGGCTGACGCGCGGCCGGCTCGGCCGGCTGGAAAGAGGGAAGACCGATCAGCACGAGCACGCAGTCAAACCCGCTCACGGCGCGCGAGTTCCGGCGGCTTGCGCAGGCGCACGTCGACGGGTGCGCCTCCGACGCCGACGTCGCCGCGCTCGAGGCGCACGAGGACGATTGGATCTTCGCCCTCGAGGAGCTGCTTCGCGACGCCGAAGCGGCACTGGAACGGGTCCGCGCGAACGTCACCGGTCCGGAGCGCGAGCTCGTGCTCGCCGACTTCACCGATGAGCGCGACCGGATCGACGCCGCGCTCACCGCGCTGGCCGGTGAGCACGAGCCCGAGCCGGAGCCCGCGCACCGGTCCGCGCGGCGGACACCGGTCGAGCCGCCCCCGTCCGACGAGCCGGCCATCGCGGGGCTCCAGCTGTCGTGGTCGCCCGGCCACGTCATCGCCTGGGCCGCCGGCGCGGCGGCCGAAGCCGATGCCGTCGAGGCGGTCCGTGCCCGGCTGCACGCCGCAGCCGCGACCGACGCCTGGGCCGGCGCGCCTCCCGTGACCCTGCCCGGCGGCGGGAAGGCCGAGGCGGTGGCGGCACCGCTGACCTCCGTGCTCGGGTGGCTTGTCGCCCTCGACTCCACCGCCGGTGACGAGTCCCTTGGGGCGAGCGCGACCTGGCTCGGTCTCGCGGCTGCGCTCGCGGTCCGCCTCGTCGCCCAGGGCCGCATGGTCCCGCAGCTCGAGAAGGTCGCCGGCAAGGCCGAAGGAAACGGCCGCGCCGGTCGCTCGGCGTTCGCCGTGCGCTGGGCGCCGGCCCTGATCGACGGGGACGAGCTCGCGGCGCTGGCCCGGTCTCGCCCCGGGTCGGTCGCGGCCGTGCACGGCGCCGGCCAGGACCCCCGGGCCTTCACCGAGGCCGTAGTCGGCGACTTCATCGACGCGATCTGCCGGGACGCCGCGGCGCGCGTGGAGGTTCCGGCGCCCCCACCCGACCCGCGCTCCGACCAGGAGCTCGCCGAGGCCTTCCTCGCCCGTCTCGACGGGACGGCGTTCTCCGCCTCCGAGCAGCGCGCAGGCGAGCTCAGCCGTGGACTCGCGCGCTGGGCACGGCCCCTCACCGGGCATGGCCGGCCCCGGCTCGTCGTGCAGCTCGACCCACCCGACGAGGGTGACGTCTGGCATCTGCAGACGCTCCTCGGGGAGGACGGGGAGCGCCCGACGCGGGTGGAGGCGGCCATGTCGACGGTGTCGTCGAGGCGGCGTGAGGGCATCAAGCGTGAGCTCGAGCGCCTCGAGGCGCTCTACCCGCCGCTGCTGCGCGGCAAGGCCTCCCGGCGGGGCGAGGTGGCGCTGAGCCAGGACGAGGCCTGGGACCTCATGACCGGCACGGGACCGGTGCTCGTGGCCGCCGGCTTCGACGTGCGGGTGCCTCCCCTGTCCCGCCGCAAGCCCTCTCCGGGGCTGCGCCTCACCTCCACGCAGGCTCAGGACACGGCGGTCGGGGCCCAGCAGCTCACGAGCGTGCGCTGGTCGGCGGTTTTCGACGACGTCGAGCTCACCGCCGCGGACATCACCCGGCTCGCGGCCGAGGCCCGCCCGCTCATCAAGGCCCACGGCCGCTGGGTCGAGCTCGACCACGCCGACCTCGAGGCCGCCGCGGCCGCGCTCGCCGAGCGGGCCGACCGCACCCGCCTCACCGGGGCGGAGATGCTCCGCCACGCGCTCGGCCTCGACGGGCCGTCCCTGCCCGGCGGCATCAGCGTGGCCGGCGACGGGTGGGCGGCCGATCTCATCCGCAGCGCCGGCAGGATCGCCGAGCATCCGTCGACCAACCCGCCCGGCTTCGCGGGTGAGCTGCGCGGCTACCAGGCCGAGGCGCTCGCGTGGTTGGAGTTCATCGCCCGCGCCGGCCTCGGCGGGTGCCTGGCGCTCGACATGGGCCTCGGCAAGACCCCCGTCATGCTCGCGCACCTGCGCGCGACCGCGGGCGGCAACCCCGCGCTCGTCGTCGCACCGCCGGCGGTCGTCGGCAACTGGGCCGCCGAAGCGCGCCGGTTCGTCCCCGACCTCCGCGTGGTCGTGCACCACGGGTCGAACCGCGCCGAGCGGCCCGACATCGCGGCCGAGGTGGCCGACGCCGACCTCGTCATCACCACCTACGGCACCGCGGTGCGCGACATCGACGCGCTCGAGGACGTCGCGTGGGACACGCTCGTGCTCGACGAGGCGCAGGTCGTGAAGAACCCCACGAGCGACACCGCCCGGCAGCTGCGGCGGCTGGCGGCACGAACCCGTGTCGCCCTCACCGGCACGCCGATCGAGAACGGCCTCGGCGACCTGTGGGCGCTGCTCGACTTCACGAACCCCGGGCTCGTCGGGGACCGTGCGACGTTCGTCGCGCAGCTGTCCCGGCGGGGCGACGCCCGCAGCACCGCCGAGCTGGCGCTGCGCACGCTGAACGGCGTGCTCGTGTTCCGCCGGACGAAGGCGGAGCCACTCATCGCCGCCGAGCTGCCCGACCGGATCGACGTGCTCGACCACTGCCCCATGACCCCCGAGCAGGTCGGGCTGTACCAGGCGGTGCTCGACGACCTCGTGGCGGCGAGCGCGGAGGAGGGGCCGCCGCGGAAGGGCGCGGTGCTCGCCGCGATCACCGCCCTGAAGCAGATCTGCAACCACCCCGCCGGCTACGTCGACCGGGACGGACCGCTCGCGGGCAGGTCGGGCAAGCTCGCCCGCCTCGAGGAGCTTGTCGACAGCGCGTTCGAGGCGGGGGAGCGGGTGCTCGTCTTCACCCACTTCGCCTCCTGGGGGGAGCGCCTCGCCGCGCACCTCACCGAACGGACGGGGCTGCCTATCGCGTGCTACCACGGCGGCCTCGCGCGCGGCCCGCGCGACCGCATGGTGCGTGACTTCCAGCAAGGCGACGGGCCGGGCGCGCTCGTCCTGTCCCTGAAGGCCGGTGGGACGGGGCTCAACCTGACCGCCGCGAGCCACGTCGTGCTGTACGACCGCTGGTGGAACCCCGCGGTGGAGGACCAGGCGCGCGACCGGGCGTGGCGCATCGGCCAGACCCGCACGGTGGTGTGCCACCGCCTCGTGTGCCCCGGCACCGTCGACGAGCGGGTCGAGGAGGTCGTGGCCGGCAAGCGCCGCATCGCCGACCTCGTGCTGCCCGAGTCCACTTCGATCGACGACCTGCAGAGCGACCAGCTGCGGGCCGCGCTCGGTCTCGACCCCGACGCGCTGCTCACCGACGACACCGTCTCCGACGGGCCGCACGCGGGGGTGGCCGCATGAGCCGCTCGCGCAAGCAGCAACCGGCCCAGCGCGCACGGGGGGACCGGCGCCGCCGCGGTGCAGGCGGCAAGCGGCGCGCCGACGAGAACGTCGCGGGCTTCTGGGGCGCGCCGTCCCAGCTGCCGCCCGCGCGCCACGACGTGCGGATCACCGACGTGCCCGCCGCCACCGTGCGCTCACTCGGTCCGCCGCCACTGCCCGGCCACGAGGTGGTGGCCGAGCACTACTTCGCGGCGGTGTACGACCGGGCGGTCGCGCTCGCCGGCGCGCTCGCGGCCGTTGGCGGGCTCATCGAGCCCGACGAGCTCGTCGACCGCGACGGGGACTGAGCGGGGGGCTGGCGCTCGGGACGTCGCCGGTGCACGATGGGAGGCCGCGTCCCTGCGCACCTGTGCTGGAGGCCTCGACATGCGCGCCCGACTCGGCTCCTGGGCCCCGCTCACCGCGCTCATGCTCGCGCTCGCCGGCTGCGGCGAGACGGCGCCCGACGAGCCGGGCGCCGCACCGGCGGGGGGCACCATCACGTTCTGGGACGGCCAGTGGGAGAGCCTCGACGTCAACAACGCCATCGCGGCGTTCGTCCTCGAGCACGGCTACGGCTACGACACCGAGACGGTCGTGCTCGCCGCGCCGGTCATGGAGCAGGCGCTGCCCCAGGGCGACATCGACGTGGTCATGGAGCTGTGGGCGGTCAACCGCGTCGAGTGGTACGAGCAGGTGATCGCGGAGGGCACGGTGATCGACATCGGACCCGTGCTCGAGCGCGCGACGCAGGGCTACTACGTGCCCCGCTTCGTGATCGAGGGTGACGACGCGCGCGGCATCGAGCCGGCGGCCCCCGACCTCGAGTCGGTCTTCGACCTGCCCGACTACGCCGACGTGTTCGCCGACCCCGAGGACCCCGGCCGGGCCGCGCTCGTCAACTGCCCGCCTGACTGGGAGTGCGCGGCCATCACCGAGGTGAAGTTCGCCGCCTACGGGCTGCTCGACGACGTGAACATCCGCAGCCCCGGGTCGCCTGGGGCCCTGGACGCGGAGCTGGTGGGAGCCTACGAGCGCGGCGAGCCGGTCGTCGGCTACTACTGGGAGCCGACGGCGCTCATGGGCCGCTTCGACTTCGTGCAGCTCGACGAGCCCGAGTGGACCGAGGAGTGCGAGGCCGCCAACGAGCAGGCCCGCGAGCAGGGGCTCGCGTCCGCCGACGTGCCCGCGCCCGCCGACGTGCCCGAGGAGGCGGGTTGCGGCTTCCAGACGCACCCGGTAACCAAGGGCATCCACGCGGGCCTGCAGGAGCGCGCCCCCGAGGCGGTCGAGTTCCTCGAACGCATGGAGGTGGGCACAGACCCGTTGAACGAGGCCGGGGCGTTCATCGTCGAGCACGACGCCGACGCGCAGGACGCGGCGCTGTGGTTCTTCGAGAACTACGACCACTGGAGGGACTGGCTCGACGGAGAACCCCTCGAACGCGTCGAGGGGGCGCTGCGCGACGCCGGCGTGGACGTGTGAGTTCGTGCGAGGCTGGTGGGCCGTCGTGGCGCCGCGCGTGGCTGGCGCGACAAAGGGAGGCCGGAGATGGACCTCGGCTGGCTGACGGAGTTCCCCGAAGAGCTGCGCCTACCGCTGGCGGACTGGGTCGACCGCCTCGTCGCCTTCCTCCTCGCGCACTTCGGTGAGCTGTTCGCCGCCATCCGTTCGGCCATCCTGTTCGTGCTCCTGCCCATCGAGCGGGCCCTGCTCGCCTTGCCATGGAGCCTCGTCGTCGTGCTCCTCGCCGTCGCGGCGTGGCGGGCCGGGGGGTGGCGGCTCGCCGCCGGCGTCACGATCGGGCTCGTCGCGATCGCCTCGTTCGGCACCTGGACCGCGACGATGATCACCGCCGCGATCGTCGTCACCGCGGTCGTCGTGGCGGTGACCACCGGCATCCCGCTCGGCATCGCCATGGCCCGCAGCGCCCGGGTGAGTGCGCTCATGCGCCCCGTGCTCGACTTCATGCAGACCCTGCCGAGCTTCGTCTACCTCGTCCCCATCGTCATGCTCTTCCGGATCGGCCGGGCCCCAGCGCTCATCGCCGTGCTCGTCTACGCCATCCCTCCGGTCATCCGGCTCACCGAGCTCGGCATCCGGCAGGTGCCCGGTGAGACCGTGGAGGCGGCTGCGGCGTTCGGTTCGACACCGGCGCAGATGCTGCGCAAGGTCGAGCTGCCGCTGGCGTTCCCGACGATCATGGCGGGGGTCAACCAGACGACGATGATGGCCCTCGCCATGGTCATCGTCGCCTCGCTCGTCGGAGCGCCGGGACTCGGCGAGGTGGTCCTTCGCGGGCTCGGGCGCCAGGACGTCGGGCTCGCGTTCGTCGGTGGGATCGCGATCGTCATTCTCGCCATGGTCATGGACCGCATGACGCAGGCGTTCGCCGGGGGCTCGGGCGTGGCGAGGCGGAGCACGGGAGCGTGAGCGGGCAGCCGAAGATCGTCGTGCGCGGGCTCTCCAAGGTCTTCGGCCCGCATCCCCGCCGGGCGCTCGAGCTGCTCGCAGAAGGCTGCACGAAGGAGGAGATCCTGCGGCGCACGGGAAGCACGGTCGGGGTGGTCGACGCGAGCTTCGACGTGCACGACGGCGAGACCTTCGTCGTCATGGGCCTGTCGGGCAGCGGCAAGTCGACGCTTGTCCGGTGCATCAACCGACTCGTCGAGCCCACTGCGGGCAGCGTGCTCATCGACGGCGACGACGTGGTGCGCATGGGCGCCTCCGGCCTGCGCGACCTCCGACGCCGCAAGGTCGCCATGGTCTTCCAGCACTTCGCGCTCCTGCCGCACCGGGACCTCCTCGGCAACGTCGCCTACGGGCTCGAGGTGCAGCGCATCGCCCGCGACGAGCGGGAGCGTCGCGCCCGCGAGGCGCTCGCGCTTGTCGGGCTGGCCGGCTGGGAGTCGAGCCTGCCCGACGAGCTGTCCGGCGGGATGCAGCAGCGGGTCGGCCTTGCTCGGGCGCTCGCCACGGACCCCGACATCCTCCTCATGGACGAGCCCTTCTCCGCCCTCGACCCGCTCATCCGCCGGGAGATGCAGGACGAGCTCATCGACCTGCAGAGCAGGATCGATAAGTGCATCGTGTTCATCACGCACGACCTCGACGAGGCGCTGAAGCTCGGCGACCGCATGGCGATCATGCGGGAGGCCAGGATCGTGCAGGTCGGTCGTCCCCAGGAGATCCTCCGCCACCCCGCCGACGACTACGTCGCCTCGTTCGTCCAGGACGTCGACGCGTCACGGGTGCTGGTCGCCCGTGACGTCATGACCGACGTCGGAGACGTCGTGCGCGGGGGTCACGCACCCGACGTCGCGCTGCGCATGATGCAGCGCGCGAGCCGGTCGAGCGCGTACGTCACCGACGCGGAGGGCAGGTTGCTCGGACTGCTCACGGCCGACACCGCGGCCGAGGGGCGCAGGGCGCAGGTCGACGCGGTGCGCGACCTGCCCCTCGATGGGTACGCGGCGACGCCGCCCGACACGGCCCTGCGTGCGCTCATCCCCATGGCGGCGGAGGAGCCCTACCCCATCGCGGTCGTCGACGCCCAGGGCAAGCTCGTCGGCATGGTCCCCCGGGTCGCGCTGCTGCGGGGACTCGTCGGAACCGAGCCGCCAGCGGCGGGCAGCGCGCAGCCCGCCGGGATCACCCGAGGGGAACGATGACCCTCAGCGGCGGACCCGGCGCTGCACCGGCTCAGCGGGTCGTGAGCCCGCCACGACGACGAGGCCGTCGAGCAGCCGCCGGGTGACCGCGGCGATGTCGTCGACCGCCCTGTCGAACACCGCCGCGTTCGCCTTCGACGGGGCGCGGTAGCCGCTGACCTTGCGCACGTACTGGAGCGCGGCGTCGCGCACCTCGGTGTCGCTCGCCGGTGGTTGCGCTCCGCGCAGCTGCTGGATGCTTCGGCACATTGCACAACCTTAACCGCGTGTCCCGGTCGGAGGGCCGGACCTTCGGACACGTCCGCGGCCGTCAAGCGCGCGCCCCGATCGGCCGATACCGCTCCCAGAGGAGAGGGAATCGGCAATGGGACTCGCAAGAAAGCTGCAACCCGGCTCCGCGGGCGGCCTCCATCCGGTCGCGACCCGGCCGGTGGACCTGCTCGAACGTGGAATCGACCAGGGCTGGCAGCGTGCGCAGGGGATGGTCGCTCTGCTGTCGTGGGACGACCTTTCGCAGGCGCTGACGTCCCAGCGCGCCGGACTGATCGACGCGTGGCTCACGCTCACGTCGGTCGGCAACGGCGCGCATCTGCTCGTGGTGCGCGCGGCGTTGCTCGCCACGACCCGCCGGCCCGACGACCGCCGCCTCCACCCTGCCGGCTTCCAGCCGGGTGAGCGGCCGGGGGAGTGGTTCAGGCCGGTCGGACCCCACGACCTCGACGTCATCGTCCGGGTCCTGAAGGGTCCGCTCGAGGTCGCGCACCCGCAGGTCCTGCGGTTCTCGCTCCTCGCTGCGGACGCATCCCCTCTTCGGCTGCTGTTCGGGCCGCTGCGCGAGCAGGCGCGCCGCCCCGTGGCCGCGGGTCCGCACACGCAGACGTGCCCGGCGGGCTCGACGCCGTCCGGTCCGCCCTGCAGGGGCTGCGGCCAGCCGCTGGAGGACCCGGAGAGCGTCGCGCGCGGCTACGGTTCCGTCTGCTGGAAGGCCCTGGTGGGCGGCAGCTCCACCGGCGCCGGCCCGCGCTGACCCGCGGCCCGCGGGCCGGCGGTCAGGAGCCCTCGGGCGAGCCGACCCGGTAGCGGGCGCGGTAGCGCCGCTCGAACCACGCGAGACCCCCCGCGAGCAGCACGAGGACCGCGCCGTCCGGAACGGCCCCCTCGCCTCCCTCGACGGTGCCCCTGCGCGGGAAACCCGTGGAAATCCGCCCCGGCGCGGCCAGCACCTGGGACGGTGCGCCCTCGGGCGGGGCGACGGCCACGCCCGGCGCGGCGATCATCGGGGGCAGCACGCCCGGGGCCTCCCCCTCACCCATGCCGAGGCCACCGAGACCGGTCGCGTAGCCCTGCTGCAACCGCGGCGCACCTGCCGACCCGGCGGACGGCCGCGGAGCAGCGACCGGAGCGGGGGGAACCTCACCACTCGACTGCACACCCGCCTCGGGGGGCGCCGCCTCCGGCGGAGGGGGCCCTGCTTCGCCCGGGGGCGGCTCGCCGGGCGCCGGCTCCTCGCCGGGTGGCGGAGGCGGGTCCTCCGACGGCGGAGGCTCGCCGTCGGGTGCCGGCTGCTCGGGCGACGACTCGGGCGGCGCCGCGGGGGCGTCCTCGTCGGGTTCGACGCCCGGGAGCAGGGTAGACCCCTCCCCCTCCGGTGTCGGCACGGGGACGGTCGCCCCACCACCGATCGGGCCCTGGTGCGAGTCGGCCGCGGCCTGGCCGCCGGTGGCGAGCACCAACGTCAACGCGGCGGCCGCCACGAGCACAAGCAGGTGACGGTCGCTGCCGGATGAGCAGGCGGCCCGCGTGGGATGCGCGGCCGGCGCTTGGAGGGGGGAGGAGCTCCTCCGCGCCCTCGGGAACGACGGCATACAGGTCTTCCTTGGTCGACGGCCGGACCGACGGTACCCGCTTCGCCCGGCAGATGACAACACCCCTTTCCCCGCTCCGAGGTGGCAGGATGTGTGGCGTGGTCGGCCGCGCGGCCGGAGCGGGGGGATATGGGCGAGTACATCTACGACGCGGGCTGGAAGCGGGAGCGCGAACGCCTGCGCAGCCTCGAGGCGACGGCGGACCCCGCGACCCTCGCGGCGTTCGCCGCGGTCGGCGTCGCACCGGGCTGGCGGTGCCTGGAGGTCGGTGCCGGCGGGGGTTCCGTCACGGCGGCGCTCGCCGCCCTCGTCGACCCGGGCGGTACGGTCGTCGCCGTCGACCTCGACACCCGGTTCGTCGAGGCGCTCGATGCGCCGAACGTCGAGGTCCACCGCCTCGACATCACCACCGACCCGGTCCCCGGTGGCCCCTTCGACCTCGTGCACGCCCGCGCGGTCCTCGAGCATCTGCCCTCGCGTGACGAGGTGCTCGCCCGGCTCGCGGCGCTGCTCCGCCCCGGGGGATGGCTCGTGGTCGAGGACGTCGACTTCCTGCTCCCCGTGAACGCCGACCCGGCGGCGGTCGCCGCGCCGACGCCGGAGGTCGCCCGGCGACTGGCGGCGATGTGGCGGGCGAACGCGACGTTCATGGCGACGAGCGGGGTCGACCCCGAGTACGGCCGCTGGCTGCCCTTCCGGCTCGCCGACCTGGGACTCGAGGGCGTGGGAGCCTCGGCCGCCGCGCAGGTGCTGACCCCGACGGCACCGTCGTTCGCAGCGGCCCGCTGGTCACTGGAGCACCTGCGGGGACCGCTCGTCCAGCAGGGCCTCCTGCGCGACGAGGAGGTCGACGCGCTGCTGGACGACCTCCGCCGCCCCGTCAGCGGGTGGGGGCCGCTGTTCGTGACCGCGTGGGGGCGGAAGCCCCCGGTTGCGGCCGCCTAGGCGGGCTGCCAGCAGGTTGGCGAGCGGGAAAGTTCCCCGCACGGTGTGTATCACCGGGGGGTGGACGCTGCTCAAGTAGACAGTGAGTCCGACCGGTTGGGCGGGGGGAGCCG
>Ga0247713_1000828_pt1 | contig 17141 bp, 17 predicted proteins | sample 21E_NmetaG_FD_189936 | JGI IMG/M metagenome (GOLD analysis project Ga0247713, IMG submission 189936) | Soil microbial communities from hillslope of Landscape Evolution Observatory, University of Arizona, Oracle, AZ, United States - 2-1-E_N | ecosystem: Engineered > Artificial ecosystem >... | reverse complement strand
GGCTGGGGGGCCGGCGGATTCGTTTGCGGCGGGGGGGTGAATATGACGGCCGGCGTCACGGCCATGAATATGGCGCAGTGGTTGGGTATCAGCATAAACACGCTTCCGGAGAGATCGACGGCCATGGCGTAGGGTTCCTCGAAGGCAAAAGCCGCCGCCTTTCCAGCGGGCTGATAGGCCCTTTGGCCCGAGCCCACAACAGAGTTAATGACGCCGGTCGATAGGTCGACCTTGCGAATTCGCCGGCTCGCTCCGTCGGAGATGTACAAGTGGCCGCCGAATGGGTCTACGGCGACGGTCTCCACTTTCAGGCGGACCGACGTGGCCGAGACACCGTCCTGATCGGCAGCACCGCCGCCGGCGACGACACTCTTCGACCCCGTGACAGGATCGATCCTGTACACCGTGGGCGCGTTGTACCCGGCCGCATATAGAGCGGTTCCACCGGCGTCCACAGTGAGACTGCCTACGCCGGTCTCCATCGTGACAAGTTTCGTCAGCTTTGCCGTCGCCATATCCAGCCGGTGAATCGCGCCACTGTTCACGTCCCCCACAAACACATGGCCGAAGATGTCAGCGGCGATCACTGAGCCACGCGGGACTGTGAGGGGTGAGCCCAGGGCCTCGCCTGCCACCGTGCGGATGGTAGGAACCTGCTCGCGCAGGTTGACATGGCGGATGGAGGATGGCTCGAGCACATACAGATCTTGGGCCTTGGAATCGACGGCGACTGCGATCGGCGACAAGGCGACGGTTTTTGCATCTGCACCTTCGGCTGCCGAGCCGGTTAGTCCCAGGTTCCTTTGGCTGTAGAACGTTGAAGACGTCGAGGACGAGGTGGGTGGATCCCTGGGAGGCACCCCAGCTACCCATCCGTTCACTCCTCTCACGACGGTCCGATCTGGCACGAAACGCTGCGTTCCGCTGGCGTCGACCGCCAGCGAGCGGACGGTGGCGAAGGAGCTGTCGTAGAACTGCGCCGCTCCAAGAGGCGCTCGCCCATCATCGCCCTGCTTGTCAGGCAGCAAGGAGTCGTCGGTACAGGCGCCGCCCGCCCCTTGCCCGCCGACAAGTGACACGTCGCCGGCATCAGCCGACGCAGGACCCGGAAAAGTGGCGGGAACGCACGCGAGCAGCAGAACTACGCCCAAGGCCACACCGCGTCGGAAGGCCGGCCTTCGGGTCATACCCGCCGGCTCCGAAACACGACCACGCCGGCCCCAATCAGCACCAGCGCGCCGGCCACCGCGCCGAAGAGCATCCAGTCGGGGCTGGCGCCGGCGTCGCCGGGGAGGAGGACCTCGGTGGCGAAGACGTCCTGCTGGGTGCTGCCGAAGGTGGCGTTGCGGGTGTCGGGCCAGGCGGCGAGGGCGGCGGTGGGGCGGGAGAGGATGGCCAGGCGGGAGCCGAACTCGACGAGGCCCTTGGCCGAGGGCACGTAGTAGGCCTGGCCAATGCGGGAGTCGGAGCTCTTGGCCGTCAGACGCAGGTTGGGGGCGAAGGTGCGGCCGTTGTCGGTGGAGTAGGTCAGGTAGGCGTCGTTGCTCAGGTTGCGGGGGTCGTTGCGCCGGTCGAGGAAGACGGCGTCGACCCGGCCGTTGCCGGCGACGGAGAGCCGGAGCAGGTACTGGTCGGAGCCGTTGCCCTCGGGGTCGTCGTTCAACCGAACCGGCGCCTCCCAGGTGCGGCCGCCGTCGGGGGAGCGGGCCACGAAGACATCTGGGTCGCCGTTGCGGGAGTCCCACCAGCCGGCGAAGAGGCGGCCGGACCGGTCGGCGGCCAGCGCCGGCGGCGGCATGGTGAAGATGAGCATGACCCGGCCGGACGGGACCAGGCCGTCGTCGACGACCACACCACGGCTCCACCGCTCGCCGCCGTCGGTCGAAGAGGTCACCACCACCGACCATTCTCCCTGCCAGACCGCCCCTTCCAGACCCTGGTAGTCGACGGCGTCGTCGCGGAGATCGAAATAGGCCACGTGCACGGCACGGTCGGGGCCGAGAGCCACGCTGGGGGCGACGGCTCGGGGCCGGGCCGGGTCGCTGATCTGGACGGGTTCGGTGAACGTGCGGCCGCCGTCGTCGGAATGAGCCGTCACGATGGGGTTGGACCCCGCCGGCAGGCCGCCGAGGCCCGGGCGGGAGGACGTCTTCAACCAGACCAGATGGATGCGGCCGGCATCGCCGATGGTGGGGTCGATGGCCATGCGGACCATGTAGTTCTCCGGCCCCAGGACCATCTGGGGCGGGGAGAACGTGCGGCCGCGGTCGGTGGAGCTGGTCAGGAAGGCGCCCATGGGGCTGTTGCCGAGACCTTCGAGGCCGAGGAACAGGTAGTAGAGGCGGCCTTTGCGGTCGAAGCCCACCTCGGGGGCGTAGCACTTCTCGGCGCCTTCGGGGAGTGTCGGGACCGGGTTGGCGGGCTGCCAGCCGCGCCCCCCGTCGCCGGAGACCTGAAGCCCGCAGGAGAACTCGGGGGCGTCGGAGCGGTGGGCGAGGGCCACGAAGCGGGGCTGGGTGGGATCGGCGGCGAGGGCCGGCGAATTGTTCGCTTCCCCACGGCGCAGGTCAGTGGCGGTCACGGGTACCTCGGGAATCACGGACGGTCGGTCAGCGGCGGCGACACTGGGGTGGGGAAGGAACGCCCCTCCCGCCAGGCAGAGCCCAGCGGCGGCCACGAGCGCCGGACGGGTCACGCCGACCCGGCGATGCACCACACCCAGGCGGGACGCCCGCCCGGGTGTGGCAGAGCGAAAAGCGTCGATCCGGCCGGAGCTAGATGACAGTGAACGTGGCGCCGCCGGTGCCGGTCGAGTTGTTGGGGGTCGCGTCCTTGAAGCACAGCTGGTAGGTACCCGGCGCGGTGCTGGTGCTGACGGTGCCCCGCACGGTGCCGATGAGGCCGTTCGCCCCGGCGAAGACGTGGGTCGGGTTCAGCACGTCGAAGGTGACCATGCAGGCGTGGGTGTCGTGACCCGTGTTGCCGGCGCCGCCGAGCACCAGGTGGTAGGGCACGCCCTGGATGGCCCCCGTGGCGTAGGCACGGATGGTGGTGCCGACGGGACCGCTCTTGGCCTTGGTGCCGTCGGAGTACCAGGTGCTGCCGGCCACGACGGTGCAAGCCCAGGCCAGCGACGCCACGGCGATGACCCCGGCAAGAGCGGAGAAGACGATTGCCGCCGCCCCACGCGCGCCAAGGCGCCTTCTGCTGCTTCGTGATTCCACGTTTCCTCCCTATGGGTCGGCCGTCTCGGGACGGCCAACACCGTCAAAACCCGGCCACCAGCCACTTTGTCTTACGTTCATCGATCATCGAGCACCTTGTGACGGATGGTCAATGAGTGTGTAACGCATATAGATGCGACCCGTGACTAGGAGATCCGGAACTCCGAGCTCATGCCCTTGAGCGAGTGGGGCACGCCGTCGGGGCCCGGCACGAAGCAGATGAAGGCGTAGCGGCCGGGCCCGAGGTCCACGGCGAAGGTGTCACGGCTGCCCGGAGGACGCTCCGGCACCTGAGCGTAGGTGAGGGCACCCCGGCGGTTCGCCGACCGCAGCTGCTCGTCGATCGGTGGGACGTCCTCTTCGAGCTCCACCAGCACCAAGGAGTGGGGCTCGGCGCCGGCGTTGACCACCCGGAACACCGTCCGACCAGGCGGGATCCCGACCTGGTGCTCGAACCGGTATTCCGTCATGACCACGTCGACCGACGTGGGACTCGGGGGCAGGGCCGCACCGTCCGCACCTCCCGCCACACAGGCGGCGGGAAGCGCGGCAGCCAGAAGGAAGGCCGGAGCTCTCCAGCCCGTCAGGACCCGCCTACGGCGCCGGGCAGCCCGTCAGGAGGGCGTCGAGCTGGGCGTTGCCCTGGGCCCGGATGGCCTCGAGCTGGGCCAGGGCGGCGGCCTGCTGCTGCGGCGACAGGCCGGACTGGATGACCGCGACTCGGGCGGCATCGATCTGAGCGTTGAGCTGGGCCCGGGCGGCACGGATCTGGGCGCACTGTGTCGGCCCAACCGTGGTGACGGGACCACCGCCGATCGTGGTGGTCGTCGGGGCGACGGTGGAGCTGGTCGTGGTCGGCGCCACCGTGGAGCTGGTCGTGGTCGGCGCGATCGTCGAACTCGTGGTCGTCGGCGCGATCGTCGAGCTCGTGGTCGTCGGGGCGACGGTGGAGCTGGTCGTGGTCGGCGCGATCGTCGAGCTGGTCGTGGTCGGCGCCACCGTGGAGCTGGTCGTGGTCGGCGCCACCGTGGAGCTGGTCGTGGTCGGCGCCACCGTGGAGCTGGTCGTGGTCGGCGCGATCGTCGAGCTCGTGGTCGTGGGGGCGATCGTGGAGCTCGTCGTGCTGGAAGTGGTGCCCCCACCGGCGAAGGAGATGGTGTGCAGCGCCTGGAACTGACCGCTGGTCGACGTGGCCTGCACGTAGCACTGCACTCCGGTGGCGTTGCAGTCGATGGTCTCGCCGCTGCCGGCGGCGACGAAGGTACGGGTGACGGTCGCCGTCGTGGTGAAGTTGCCGGCGCTGTCGGAGGTGAACGTGCCCAGGGTGTTGGAGAGGGCGGTCGTCCCGTTCGGCAGCTCGGCCGCCTGGACGATCAGCCCGCCCTGGTTCATGCCGAAGCCCGCGCCCGTCACCTGGACGAGCTGGCTGTCGGGCAGGTTCTGCCCGTTGTTGGGGCTGACGTCGATCGTGACGCCCGGCTGCTCGCCTTGCGGATCAGCGAGGGCGACACCCACACCGCTCACGGTCAAGGCGATGAACAGGGCGAGCGCTGCTCTTTGGCGGCGTACGAGACGGTTCATGGGGCGGTCCTGACTCCTGAGGGGTACGTGGTGGTGGGCTTCAGAGTTCTACGTGCAAGGCCCGTGACCGGACGTCACGGTATTCCCGCCGGCTTGGCGAAGCAATCATGCGCCGGCGTTGCATCCCCGAGCGGCCAGTTCCTGGTCGATCCGGGTGTTGACGACGGTCCGGTAGGACTCGATCTGCGGGGCTATCGACGGGTTCGCCGCCCTCGCCGCGTCGAGCTGGGCGTTGACGACCGCCCGGTGGAACCGGAGCTGGTCGCAGACCGAGGCGGTGGGTACCGACGTCGTTGTCGTCACCGGCGCCACGGTGGTGCTGGTCGAGGTGCTCGTCGTCGGGCTCGTGGTCGTCGAGGTGGAAGTGGAGGTCGAGGTGGAGGTCGACGAGCTGGTCGTGGTGGGCGGCAGCGTGGTCGACGTGGAGGTCGACGTCGACGTCGACGTGGAGGTGGAGGTCGAAGTGGACGTGGACGTCGACGTCGAGGTGGACGACGAGGTCGTCGACGGCTCGGCCTGGAAGCTGATGTGGTGGGCCGCCGAGCGGGTCTCTCCCCCCGTGGTGATGGTGGCGAAGATCACGCACGGCGTCACCACGCAATTGACCACCGTGCCGTTGGTGGCGGTGAAGGTGGACATCACCGTGAAGTCGACGGGGACCGTCGCCGGGTCGTTCGGGCTGTTCGGTGCCCCGATCGGGTTGAACTCACCGTTGCTGCCGGTGGTGAACAGGCCCCGAGGCGACTCGCAGAGGGTGAGATCGGCCGTGCACTGCCGCAGGGTGCCGCCGACGGCGTCGGCTCCGAAGCGCCGGCCCGTGACCTGGACGACCTGCCCCGACACCAGGTTGTCGCTCGGCGTGACCAACAGCTGGGGGTCGGTGAAACGCGGGTCGGGGAACGGCGGCAGGGTGGGCTCGTACTCGTGAGCGAACGCTGCTCCCACGAGGCCGACGAGCATGGCGATGACAACGGCAAGGAAAGCCGGTTGACGTGCGCTCCGCCTGGTCAATTTCGTGTCCTCCCGTGGTCCGGCGCTCCGCACGCTAGGCGGCAACCGGCGCCTGTTGCAACGATCATGGTGTCGGCACCCTCCGCCCGGTGTCCGCGCTGGTCTGTTGGCTCAGAAGGAACCCACCGTAGGCCAAGGCTGCGGCCAGGCAGATCCCCGCCCACGCGCCTATACCCAAAAAGCCGTTGTTGGCCAGCAGTTTGGCCACCACCAGGCCCAGAACGACCGCTCCGGCGACCAAGTGCAGCTGTTCGGCCCGGGGGACCGACGAGGAGACCTTGGTCGCCACGACGTGCACGACCATGAGGGCGGCGACGACCGCCGACGCGATGCCGAAGAAGGCCTGTGGGTTCTGTATCCCCCGGCGGTCCATGCGGAACGACGGCAGGGCGATGCCGAACTGCTCGAGGTCGACGTCGATGGCGAAGCGGTGCCAGGGAGCGAACACGAGGTCGACCACGAGCAGGGTGCCGGCGGCGACGATGATCATCTCGGCGCGGGTCCACGCCCGCCCGCCCGGTGCCGGACCGTCAGTCGCCATGGTTCAGATCGTGCAGGTCTGGCTCCCCGTCTTGGATGCCGTCGGTGGGTCCGTCCTTCCCGCGCGCGGGTCGAACGATGCTTGTCGGTGAACGGGCGGAATGCAATAGTGGCGAATCACATCTAGGTGCCGGATGGATGTATCCGGTCCGGGCTACCGTGGAGCCATGAGGGTGGTCGCAGGCGTCGCCGGTGGGCGACGGCTGCAGGCGCCGGCCGGGCGCCAGGTTCGGCCCACCAGCGAGCGGGTCCGCGAAGCTCTTTTCAACGCCCTCGGGAGCATGGACGCCATCGCCGGCGCCACTGTGCTGGACCTCTTCGCCGGCACGGGCGCCCTGGGGATCGAAGCGCTGTCCCGTGGCGCCACGACAGCCACCTTCGTCGACGCCGACGCCAGGGCCGTGGCCGCCATCAAGGCAAACCTGCAGGCCACGGGCATGGCGGAGCGGGGTCGGGTCGTCCAGGCCGATGCCATCCGCTACCTGACCGAGCGGGCCCCGGCGACCTTCGACGTCGCCTTCGCCGACCCCCCGTACGCCTTCGACGGCTGGCCGCTCCTGCTCGAGGTGCTCCCAGCCCGCCTGGTCGCGATCGAGGCCCGCGCCCACATCGACCTCCCGCCGGGCTGGCGTCCCCTCCGTTCGAAGCGCTACGGCGATACGGTGGTGACGCTGGCGCGGTCCGAGGCCGGCGCACTGCCGGTAGACGATGCAGGGCCGGAAGAGGGGTAGATGCCGAAGGCGCTCATACCTGGTTCGTTCGACCCCGTGACATTCGGCCACCTGGACGTGATCGAACGCACGGCCCGGCTGTTCGACCACGTGCTCGTGGCCGCGGTCGGGAACCCGCGCAAGGCGGCACCGCTGTTCAGCCTGGAGGAGCGCCAAGCGATGCTGGCCGAGGTGACGGCCCATGTGGACAACGTCGAGATCGGCTCTTTCGACGGGCTTCTGGTCGACTTCGCCATGGCCAACGGCGTCCAGGCCATCGTGAAGGGCCTTCGAGCCGTCTCCGACTTCGACGTCGAGCTGCAGATGGCCCAGATGAACGAGCGGATGTCCGGAATCGCCACCGTGTTCTTCCCGACCGCCCCCGAGCACTCCTTCCTGTCCTCGAGCCTGGTGCGAGAGGTGGCACGCTTTGGCGGCGACGTATCGTCCATGGTGCCTGCCCCCGTCGCCCAGAGGCTGAAGGAGCGCTTCAACCAGTGAGCGAGCACCGAAGCGAAGCTGAGGAGCGGAGCTCCATCAAATGCTGCGAGCACCGAAGCGAAGCTGAGGAGCGGAGCTCCATCAAGTATTCATCGCTTCGCCACCGTGAGATGGTGAAGCGATGATCGTCCCGGACCGCCACAGCGAGGCCATGGACACCGAGGTCCTGCTCCGGCGGGTGCTGGACCTGGTGAACTCCGCTCCCAAGATGCCCCTCTCCTCCACCGTCCGCCTGGAGAAGGACGAGGTCGTGGAGATGCTCGAGGAGGCCATCGCCCGCCTCCCTGAGGAGATGCGCCAGGCCCGTTGGCTGCTCAAGGAGCGCCAGGAGTACCTGGCCAAGGTCCAGCGGGAGGGTGACGAGATCCTCGACGCGGCCCGGGAGCGGGCGGAGCGCATCGTCCAGCGCACCGAGCTGGTTCGGGAGGCCCAGCGGGTGGCCAGCCGCACGCTGGAGGAGGCCAACGACGAGGCCCGAAAGCTCAAGCACGAGGCCGAGGACTACGTCGACCAGAAGCTGGCCAGCTTCGAGATCGTCCTCGAGCGGATCACCAAGACGGTGGTGGGTGGAAGGCAGAAGCTGCGGGTAGCACCTCTGCCCGAGGCCGACAACAGCGACCAGATCGCGGCCAACGCCGAGCCGGACACCGGCGAGGTGTTCTTCGACCAGGACCAATGGTGATGCTCTATGAAGCCGTTCGTCGTCAATGTCGCCGACCTGGTCAACAAGCCAGGGGCCCGGCGTAGGGAGCGGGTCGAAGGGCGGCTGCCCGGGCCGGTGGTCGTCGTCGACTCGACGTTGCGCACCGAGCTCCCCGTCGTGGTCGACGTCCTGCTGGAGTGGGTGTCCGACGGGCTCCTGGCCACCGGGGCGGTGGAGGGCGCATGGGAGGGGCCGTGCCGGCGGTGCCTGAAGCCGGTCCAGGGCACCCTACGGGCGGATGTCCAGGAGCTCTTCGAGGCCAACCACCGTGAAGGGGAGACCTACCGGCTGGGCCACGACTTCATCGACGTGGAGCCGCTGGCCCGCGAGGCGCTGGTCCTGGACCTGCCGCTGGCCCCGCTGTGCCGGGAGGACTGCCGTGGGCTGTGCCCGACGTGTGGGGCCGATCTGAACCGGGGCGACTGCGACTGCCCGCCGGCGGAGGTCGATCTCCGGTGGGCGGCGCTGGATGTGCTCCGCCTCGCCGCCGACGAGTAATATCGTCCCCTTATGGCTGTCCCGAAGAAGAAGACGTCCAAGGCCAAGAGCCGTAGCCGGCGAGCGTCGGCGTGGCGCCTGGGCAGCCCGCCCCGCAGCATGTGCCCCCAGTGCCGGCAGGCCAAGCTGCCCCACGTGGTGTGCGGCAACTGCGGCTGGTACGGCGGCCGCCAGGCCATCGAGGTTGATTAGTCGCCTTCGCAAGCGGAGCTTGCTCGGCGAGGCAATCGCGCTACGGGTGACCGGCGGAGCCGGTCACCCTTCGCCGTGCTTCTCCGGCCGGTAGCCGAGGGGGCCGCCTCTGGCGGCGTCCGACGGCCACCGGCAATTCTGGCGCCATGACCGGCGCCTCTCTCGACGTGAAGCTTCCTATTGCGGTTGACGTGATGGGGGGCGACAAGGGGCCCTCGGAGATCGTGGCCGGGGCGCGGGAGGCGGCGGAGCGGTTCGGGGTGCCCGTCGCGCTGGTCGGGCGGCCGGAGGACATCACCGACCCGGGTGAGCTGGAGGTGTGGGCGGCCTCTGAGGTGATCGACATGGCGGACGATGCCATGCAGGGCGTGCGGCGGAAGAGGGACGCCTCGATGGTCCGGGCGGCGGAGGCGGTGCGCGACGGGCGGGCGTCGGCCATGGTCAGCGCGGGCAACACCGGTGCGGCGATGGCCAGTGCCCTCCTGCGGATGGGGCGCATCAGCGGCGTGGCCCGGCCGGCGATCGCCACGCTGCTGCCGGTTCCCGGCTCCACGCCCAACGTCCTCCTGGACAGCGGGGCCAATGCCGAGTGCACGCCGCCATGGCTGGTGGAGTTCGCCCAGATGGGTGCCGCCTACGCCTCGCTCCGGCTCGGCAAGAGCGAACCCACCGTCGGCCTGCTGTCCATCGGTGAGGAAAAGAGCAAGGGGAACGACCTGGTCAAGGCGGCCCATCTGCTGCTCGCGGCAGAGGGCGCCCTCTCCATCGGGCGGTTTGTCGGCAACGTCGAGGGCCGCGACGCCCTCACCGATGCCGCCGACGTCATCGTCACCGACGGGTTCACCGGCAATGTCGTGCTGAAGACCCTCGAGGGCTCGCTGCGGGTCGTGGTCAACGCCCTCCTCGGGGCGATGATGTCCACGGATGAGACCAAGGCGGCGGCCAAGGTGCTGTTGCCTGCGCTCATGCCCCTCCAGACCGAGCTGGACCCCGACACCTACGGGGGTGCCGCCCTGCTCGGGGTCGACGGGATCTGCATCATCAGCCACGGGTCGTCGTCGTCCCGGGCCATCGTCAACGCGGTCGGGTTGGCGGCGGAGATGGTGGCCGGCGACCTGGTAGGGAGCATCCGCCGGGCCGTCTCGCCCGGGTAGCTCCGTTCACAAGCGCACAAAGTCGGGTGCCGGTACACTCTCGCCGGTTTCTTGTCCCCGAAGTGAGGAGCGTTTGCGGCCGTGCCTGCCGAAACTGATGTCGAGCAGGGCCCGCTGGAGCGCCCCGAGGTCCTCCAGCTGGTCCGTGACCGCCTCGCGGACATCCTCGAGATCGACCCGTCGAGCATCTCGGAGGGCGCGTCGTTCACCAACGATCTGGGCGCCGACTCCCTGGCCATGATCCAGCTCGTCGAGGACCTCGAAAAGGAACTCGGTGAGCGCGTCGGCGAATTTCGCATCCAGGACGAGGACCTCGAGGACCTGAAAACCGTGCGCGACGCCGTCGACTACGTGCTGGGGCGCGTCGGCGGCGCGGCGTCCAACTGAGCCGCCCGCCCGACCCGGAGGGCTTGATTGAGCGGTTGGGGCGGCCCTTTGGTGACCGTGAGCTTCTGGCGCGCGCCATGGCCCACCGCTCCTGGTGCGCCGAGGTGCCCGGCAACCTCTCCAACGAGCGCCTGGAGTTCCTGGGCGACGCCGTGCTCGGCCTGGTCGTGACCGACTACCTCTACCGCACCTACCCCGACCTGCCCGAGGGCCAGCTGGCCCAGGTCAGGGCCTCGGTGGTCAATGCCGAGGCGCTGGCCGAGGTGGCCGAGGACATCGATCTCGGGTCGGACCTGCTCCTCGGCAAGGGCGAGGACGCGTCGGGCGGCCGGGAGAAGCCGTCGATCCTCTCCGATGCCATGGAGGCGGTCATCGGCGCCGTCTACATCGACGGTGGCTGGGCGGCCGCCGAGGACCTGGTCATGCGGCTGCTCGGGGAGCGCATCATCGAGGGCGCCGCCGGGCCGGGAGGCCACGACTACAAGACCCGCCTGCAGGAGCTGTGCGCCCGGGTCTACGACGAGCTGCCCCGCTACCATCACCAGTCCGAGGGGCCCGACCACGCCAAGCGCTTCCTGGCCACCGTGTCCGTCAAGGGCGAAGTGGTCGGCCAGGGCGACGGCCGCTCGAAGAAGCAGGCCGAGCAGGCCGCGGCCCGCATGGCCTGGGAGCGCCTCGCCGGCGCAGGCCTGCCCACAAATCTCGATCCACCCCCCACTGCTGAAGAGGACGATGCCTGAGCTGCCCGAGGTCGAAACCATCCGCCGCGACCTGGACAAGGAGGTGGTCGGCAAGCGGATCAAGCTGGTCGACGTCACCGGGATGCGGTCGATCCGCCGGCATCCCAACAAGAAGCACTTCATCGCCAAGCTGGAAGGCCACAAGATCACCGGCGTCGAGCGCCGGGGGAAGTACCTCCTCCTGCGCCTGGAGGGGGGCGACATCCTGGTCGCCCACCTGGGGATGAGCGGCCAGTTCCTGCGGGCCCGCAACGAGACCCGTGACCCCCTGACCAAGCACACCCACGTGGTCATCACCTTCACCCAGGGCGGCCAGCTGCGCTTCATCGACCCCCGGACCTTCGGTGAGCTGTTCGTCACCACGCCCGAGGAGCTGCCCGACGTGGTGCCCGAGTTGGCCCATCTCGGCTTCGACCCGGTCGAGGACATGATGAGCTGGACCAAGTTCGGCGAGCTGCTGGTGGCCCGCAAAGCCAAGCTGAAGGCCCTGCTGATGGACCAGAAGTTCTGCGCCGGCATCGGGAACATCTACAGCGACGAGATCCTCTTCGCCGCCGGTTTGCGGTACGACCGCTCGTCGGAGACGTTGTCGAGCCAGGAGGTCCGCCGGCTGTACCGGGCCATGGTGGAGACCCTGCAGGACGCCATCAAGCACCGGGGCTCGTCGCTGTCCGACGAGCAGTACCGGGACCTGTTCGGCAAGACCGGCGAGTACCAGAACATGCACAAGGTCTACGACCGCGAGGGCGAGGCGTGCCGGCGGTGCCGGAGCACCATCGCCCGGGTGAAGTTCAACGGCCGCTCGTCCTTCCTCTGCCCCCAGTGCCAGGTTTAGGGTTTCGTCCTCGCTGGCGCTCGGACGAGTTGATCGTGCTCCGGGTGTCCGGCGGAGCCGGCCACCCTCCGCCGTTCCTTTCTGGCCGGCAGCCGGGCGGGGCCGCCTCACGGCGGCGCCGGCGGCCGCCGGCGTGAAACATCCGCTTGTTGCCGGTGGTCCTGGCGACTACATGGAGGTTCGCCACCTTGTTCTGAGGGGGACGAACCGGGAGATCGGGGCCGAGCTGGCGACGATGGCGCTGGAGCGGCACGGGGTGGCGCCGGCCGCCGGCGGCGATCCGCTGGTGACCCGGGCCCGCCGGCGCTGGTACCGGCGCGAGTGGCCGGCGCACTTCGAGCGCATGCGGGGGGTGGCCGACGTGCACGGGCTGGCCGTCGACGACGACTCGGCGGAGCTCGGGCTGCTGGCCTACCTCGGGGCGCCGCCGGGGTGCTCGGTGGCGTGGCTGCCTGAGTCGAAGACGCTGAGCCGGAACTACGACTTCCCTACCGGCACGTTGACGGAGATCCTCGGCGGAGAGGCCCAGCCCGGGGAGCTGGCGATGACGGCCCGGCCGTACGTCGTCGAGACCCATCCCACCGACGGGGGCCCGTCGTGCCTGTTCATCTGTGCCTACGAGCTCCTCGGTGGCTGCATCGACGGGGTGAACTCCGAAGGCCTCGTCGTGGCCCTCCTGGCCATCGACGAGCCCGTCGGGGGCGACCCGACGCTGGCGCCGGCCGTCGGGCTCAACGAGATCCAGCTGCTCCGGTTCGTGCTGGAGACGTGTGCGACCACCGCCGAGGCCCGGGAGGCGCTGCTGGCCGCCAAGTACAGCTACATGTTCCTCCCGTGCCACTTCCTGGTGGCCGACGCCGGCGGAGACTCCTTTGTGTTCGAGCGGACCGCCAACGCCGATCACCTCATCGAGGGCGGGGGCGAGGTGCAGGTGGTGACCAACCACCTGCTCCACGGCCGCCCGTCGCTCGACGACCTGCCGGCGGAGGACGGCCCGTCCGCCACCTACGCCCGGGCCCGCCGGCTCACCGCCGCGGTCGCCGGCCGTACCGGCCTGTCGCACGAGGAGATCAAGGCGGCCCACGCCTGCGTGCACCGGGAGGATCCGGCGTCGCCCTCCCGCACCCTGTGGCACGGGCTCTACGACGCCGTCGACCGCACCCTGGAGGTGTCGTTCTACCTGGGCGACGACCCGGCCGGCGGCGTCCGGCGCTCCCCCTACCTCTCCTTCTGGTTGCAGTAACCCCCCAAATACGCGGGTAGGTGCAACCAGAACGGAAGGGGGGTGAGGGTCCGCGGCATCCGCCACCCTCGCCGGTAGCGTGGATTCGATGTTCCTGCGGTCGCTCACCCTCAAGGGTTTCAAGTCCTTCGCCGACCCCACGACCCTCGAACTCGAGCCGGGCCTGACCGCGGTCGTCGGCCCGAACGGGAGCGGCAAGTCCAACATCGTGGACGCGGTGGCATGGGTGCTCGGCGCCCAGGGCCCCCGCTCGATGCGATCCACCCGCATGGACGACGTGATCTTCGCCGGCACCGGAAAGCGCTCGGCGCTGGGGCGGGCCGAGGTCACCCTGACCATCGACAACACCGCCGGCCTGCTGCCCATCGGGCTGAGCGAGGTCACCATCACCCGCACGCTCTTCCGCACGTCGGGGGAGAGCGAGTACTCCATCAACGGGGCGCCATGCCGGCTGCTCGACGTGCAGGAGCTGCTTTCCGACACCGGCGTGGGCCGCCAGCAGCACGTGATCGTGTCGCAGGGGAACCTCGACAACGTCCTCGACGCCCGCCCGGAGGACCGCCGGCTCATCATCGAGGAGGCGGCCGGCATCCTGAAGTTCCGCCGGCGCAAGGAGAAGGCCGAGCGCCGGCTGGAGGCCACCGAGGCCAATCTGGTGCGCCTCGCCGACCTCAACCGGGAGGTGGGCCGCCAACTGAAGCCCCTGGAGCGCCAGGCCGATGCCGCCCGTCGCCACGACGCCCTGGCCGCCGAGCTGCGGGCGCTGCGCCTTCACCTGGCCGGCCGGGAGTTGGCCGCCCTGGCCGCTCGCCAGCAGGCCGCCGCCGCCTCCCGCACCCGCCTGGCCGCCGAGGAGGCTTCCATCCGCACCGAGTTGCGGGGCCTGGACTCCTCGGTCGCCGCCGCCCAGGCGTGGCTCGCCGCCGCCGGCGGCACGGGGCTGGGTGAGGCGGTGGGCCGGCTGGAAGCCCTGCGGGAGCGGGCCCGGGGCCTGGCCGCGGTGCTGGCCGAGCGCCGGCGGTCGCTCGGGCGCGACCGGCAATCGGCGGTCGACACCAACCTCGTCTCCTCCCTGGAGTCCGAAGCCGCCCGCCTCGCCGCCGAGCTGGCCGAGGTCACCGCCGAGGCCGGCGAGCTGGCGCCCCAGCGGGCCGAGCTGGCGGAGGCGGAGGCGGCGGTGGCCCGGGAGCTGGAGGCGCTTGCCGTGCCGCAGCCCCGTGCCGACCGGGCCGCCGAGGCGCGGGGCGAGCTGGCAGCCGTGCGGGACGGCGCCGATCAGGGCCGGGCCGAGATGGCCCGCCTCGAGGCGCGCCTGGTCGCGCTGGAGGCACAGGCCGCGGAGTTCGACGCCCAGGTCACCGGGCGGCGGGCCGAGGTCGACGGGGCCACCGTCGAGGAGCGGGCCGCGGTGGCCGCCGCCGAGGTGGCCGAGGCGGCGCGCACGGAAACGGCCGCTTGTCTCGAGACGGCCCGGGCCGAGGCCCGTGAGACGGCGTCGGCCGAGAAGGTATGGACGGCCCGGGCCGAGGCGCTGGCCATGGCCCTCGCCGAGTCGGCTGGTGAGGCCGGCGCCGGCCGGCTGGCGGCTGAGGCCGGCGTGCTGGGCCCCCTCGTCGAGCTGGTCGAGGTCGACCCCGGCTGGGAGGGCGCATGGGCGGCGGCGGCGGCCGAACTGGTCTACACCGTGGTGGTCGACGGCGTCGGCGCCGCCCGCCAGGTGCTGGCCGGCCTCGACGACGCCGGCCTCCTGGCCCTCGGCGCGCCGGCGCCGGCGCCGGCCGCCATGCCCGCCGGCTGTCCGGGCGAACCGCTGCGGGCCCACGTCCGCTCCCCGCACCCCGGTGTCGACCGACTGCTCGACGTGCTGCTGGCCGGCGCCGTCGTCGTCGACGGGGGCTGGACGGAGGCGCTCGACGCCAGCCTGGCCCACCCCGATGTTGTGGCCCTCACGAGGGCCGGCGACCGTTTCGGGGCCACTGCCTGGCGGCGGGGCAACACGGGCACTGCCGCCACCCGTATCGCCCTCGACGAGGCCCGCAGCCGCTGCGAGGAGGCGGTGGCGGCCGCCGCCGGCGCCGCCGCCCATCTCGCGGAGGTGTCGGCCGAGGCGGAACGGGCCGTCGCCGTGGCCCGGGACGCCGCCCACCGGCGTGACGCGGCCGCCCGGGCCGCCCGCACCGCACGAGCCGACTTCGAGCGGGCCCAGACCCGCCGGCGCGAAACGCTGGCCGAGGCCGAAGGTGTCCGGTCCCACGTCGAGCAGCTGGCCCGCCGGCTGGCCCACGAGGAGGCCCGCATTGAGGAACTGGCCGCCCTCCTGCCTGTCCTGGAGGCCGAGGAGGCCGCCGGCGCCGAGGAGGCCGCCCGCCTGGCCACGGCCCGGGCCGGAGTCCAGGACCGTATGTCCGCCCTGCGCAGCCGGCGCACCGGCCTCGACATGGCCGCCACCGCCCTGACCGACCGCCAGGCGTACCTGGGCCGGCGCCTCGGCGAGACCGAAGAGCGCCTGGCCCGCTACACCGCCGAGCGGGAGGCGGCCGGCGCCCGGCGCCAGGAGATCGAGCTGCTGAGCACCCGCACCGGGCGGCTGGCCGCCGTGGTCGACGACCGGTTGGCCGTCCTGGAAGCGGAGCTGATCGACGTGCGGGCCCGCCGGGAGCGCCAGGCCAAGGCCCTGGCCAACGCCTCGGGGCGGCTGGAGGACCTGCGCCGCCGGCGCCAGGACGCCGAGCGCCGGCTGGAGGAGGTGCGCGAGCGGTGCCGCCGGGCCGAGCTCGACGAAGCGGAGTCCCGCATGCGCCAGGAGGCGGCGGTGGAGAGCCTGCGCCGGGAGCTGGACTGCGAGGCCGACACCGCCATCGCCGCGGGGTGCCCAGAGTTGAAGGACGGCACCAGCCCGGCCAGCCGGGTCCGGGAACTGGAGCGGGAGCTGCGCCTGATGGGCCCGGTCAACCCGCTGGCGCTCGAGGAGCTGGCGGCCCTGCAGGAGCGCCACGCCTTCCTGGCCGCCCAGCTCGACGACGTCAAGGGCACCCGCCGGGAGCTGACCAAGGTCATCCGGGCCGTCGAGACCGAGATGGCCCAGCTGCTCGCCGCCGCCTACGCCGACGTCGCCGACCACTTCGTCCGGCTGTTCGAGACCCTGTTCCCCGGCGGCCAGGGGCGCCTGCGCCTCACCGACCCCGACAACCTGCTGGGAGCGGGCATCGAGGTGGAGGCCCGGCCGGCGGGCAAGAACGTCCGCAAGCTGTCGCTGCTCTCGGGCGGCGAGCGGTCGCTGGTGGCCCTGGCCTTCCTGTTCGCCGTCTTCCGCAGCCGCCCGTCGCCCTTCTACCTGCTCGACGAGGTCGAGGCGGCGCTGGACGACGTCAACCTCACCCGCTTCCTCGACCTGCTCGGGGAGTTCCGCCAGGAGGCCCAGCTTCTGGTGGTCACCCACCAGAAGCGGACCATGGAGGCGGCGGACTGCCTGTACGGGGTCACCATGCAGCCGGGCGGGTCCTCGCGGGTGGTCAGCGAGCGGGTGACCGCCACCGCGTAGGTTTGACCGCCGGCGGCCGGCGCCGCCGGAGGCGGCCCCTCACCGCTGGCGGCCAAGAAGGACGGCGGAGGTGGCCGGGCTCCGCCGGCCGCCCGCAGCGCAACTGCCTCGGCGAGGAAGCTCTGCTTCCGACGCCGAAGGGGGATCCGGCCTCCCGGGGGGGCAGCCGTTACCGGTACCCTGGTGAGCTATGGAGATCGTGCTCGGACTGCTGGCCGTCCTGGTGGTCAGCGGCCTGATCGCCGCCTTCATCGCCGCCCGCCCCCGCCGGCGTGATACCG
>Ga0247713_1000827_pt1 | contig 17159 bp, 14 predicted proteins | sample 21E_NmetaG_FD_189936 | JGI IMG/M metagenome (GOLD analysis project Ga0247713, IMG submission 189936) | Soil microbial communities from hillslope of Landscape Evolution Observatory, University of Arizona, Oracle, AZ, United States - 2-1-E_N | ecosystem: Engineered > Artificial ecosystem >... | reverse complement strand
GCCTGGGTGTGGGGGTCTCCGGTCCGGGGGGCGGCGGACACCTCGACGAAGACGTCCTCCGCCGTGCGGACGTCGAGGCTCCCGGGCGCCGCCGGGTGGTCGAAGACGACGACATCGGCGCGGCCGTCCCCGGCCGGACGGCCGACGGAGGACGCGTCCGGAAGGGCACGGAGCTCGTCGCGCAGCACCGGGCCGAGGCCGGGGAGGGCGGTGGCGAAGAACCTCATGGGGTCAGCCTGCCACGTCGGTGGCGGTGCATACGCTCCCCCCATGCTCCTCGAGCTGCGCGCGCGCGATCTCGGGATCCTGACCGAGGCCTGCGTCGCCTTCGCCCCCGGGCTCAACGTCATAACGGGGGAGACGGGCGCCGGGAAGACCCTGCTCATGACCTCGCTCGCCCTGCTGACGGGGGCACGGGCCGAGTCACGCCTGGTCGCGGCGGGCTCCGAGGCCGCGTACGTGGAGGCGGTGTGGGAGCGCGCGCCCGACGACGAGGGGGAGACCGAGCTGATCGCCGCCAGGCGGATCGGAGCCGACGGACGGTCGCGGTGCTGGGTCGACGGCAGGCTGGCCCCGGTCTCGGTGCTGGCCGAAACCTGCGGACCGCTCGTCGAGGTGCACGGACAGGGGGCCGGGTTCGCCCTCGCCGACCCCAGGGTGCAGCTGGAGCTCCTGGACGCGTTCGCCGGGACGGGCGAGATGCTCGCCTCGTACCGCCGGGCGCTCTCGGAGCTGCGGGCGTCCGCCGCCGAGCTAGAGGCGATCGAGTCGTCGGAACGGGAGCGGATCCGTGAGATCGAGTTCCTGTCCTTCCAGGTGTCGGAGATCGACCGGGCGCGCCTGCGTCCCGGCGAGGACGAGGAGGTAGCGCATGCGCTCGCCCGGCTCGAGAACGTGGAGAGGCTCGCCGCCGACGCCGCCCAGGCACTGGCCCTCGTCGGTACGGAGGGGGCGTCCGGTGCCCTCTCCGAGGCGGCGAAACTGCTCGGGGCCGCGGCCGCGCTCGACCCTTCGGTCGCGGAGGTAGCCGACCGGGTGACCGCGCTGGCCGCTGAGGCCTCCGAGGCGGGCCGCGACGTCCGCGCCTGGGCGGAAGGTCTGGAGGCCGACCCCGAGGCGCTCGAGGACCTGAGGGACCGCTCCGCCGCGATCGCCGCCCTGAAGCGCAAGCACGGAGCCACCGTCGAGGAGGTCCTGGCGGCTGCGGAGGACGCGCGCGCCCGCCTCCTGCGCCTGGAGGGGGCGGCCGACCAGGCGACGGAGCTGCGGGGGCGTGTCGCCTCCCTCACGACCGAGGTCGAGGCCATCGGGGGCGAACTCTCCCAACGACGGCGCGAGGGAGCGGTGCGTCTGGCCGAGCTCGTCAACGAGGAGCTGCCGGCCCTCGCGCTGGGCTCCGCGCGGTTCGAGATCGCGGTGGAGCCCGGGCAGGAGCACACGGAGCGCGGACACGACCGCGTCGCGTTCCTGTTCACCTCCGACCGTCGCCGCCCCCCGGGCCCGCTGGGGAAGGTCGCGTCGGGAGGGGAGCTCTCCCGCGCGATGATCGCGCTCACCCTGGCCAGCGCCGCGACCCAGGCCGCACCCGTCCTGGTCTTCGACGAGGCGGACGCGGGCGTGGGCGGCGCGGCGGCCCTCGAGCTCGGCCGGCGGCTCGCTCAACTTGCCCGAACCCGTCAGGTCGTCGTCGTCTCCCACCTGCCGCAGATCGCCGCCTTCGCGGACCGCCACCTCGTCGTCAGCAGGCACGACGGGGGCGTCGCGGTCAGGGAGGTGCACGGCGAGGAGCGCGTCGGAGAGCTCTCCCGGATGCTGGCCGGGCTCGGCACCTCGGAGACCGCCCGCGCCCACGCATCGGAGCTCCTCGAGCTCGGCCGGGCCGCGGGAGCCGCCAACCCCCGCGCATAGCCGCGGGTTACGCTGGTCCGACCCCCTGGGGTGCATCCATGCCGATCCTTCCGACACGCCTCCGACGTTCACGGTCCGCGGCGCCATCCGGCGCGCGGTCCGGCGGCGCCACCGTGGAGGGGACGGTCCGGATGGACAGACGCACGAAGGACCTCGTCCACCGCATCCACCCCGGCAACGTCGCGGTCATCGACCACGTCGACCTCGACCGCATCGCGGCGGAGAGCCTGCTCGAGCACGGCGTCGCCGCGGTGGTGAACGCCTCCCGCTCCATCTCCGGGCGGTACCCGAACCTCGGGCCCCTCCTGCTCGTCAAGGCGGGCGTGGTGGTGATCGACGACGTCGGACCGGATGTATTCGACAGGGTGCGGGAGGGGGAGCACGTCACCGTCGAAGGGGACACGCTCCTGCTCGACGGTGAGGTGGTGGCGAAGGGCACGCTCCTGGACGAGGGCTCGGTGACCCAGGCGATGGACGAGGCGCGCCGCGCCCTCTCCGCGACCGTGGAGACCTTCGCCGAGAACACGCTCGCCTACGTCCGGCGCGAGCAGGACCTGCTGATCGACGCGGTGCGGCTCCCGGAGCTGGAGACCTCCTTCAAGGGCCGGTACGCGCTCGTCGTGGTCCGGGGCTACCACTTCAAGGACGACCTGCACGCCCTGCGGGGGTTCGTCCGGGAGATGAAGCCGGTCGTGATCGCCGTCGACGGGGCGGCGGACGCCTGCATAGCCGAGGGGATACGTCCGGACATCATCTTCGGGGACATGGACTCGGTCTCCACGCGGGCGCTGGGGTGCGGAGCCGAGCTCCTCGTCCACGGGTACACCGACGGCGCGGCCCCCGGCGCGGCCGTGCTCGAGGCGCTGAACCTCCCCCACACGGTCGTGACCGCGCCGGGCACCAGCGAGGACGTCGCGATGCTCCTCGCGCACGAGCAGGGAGCCGAACTCGTCGTCACCGTGGGGTCCCACGCGTCGGCGATCGAGATGCTGGACAAGGGACGGAAGGGCATGGCCTCCACCTTCCTGGTCCGCATGCGCCTAGGTCCGAACCTGGTCGACGCCAAAGGGGTCTCCCAGCTCTACCGGACCCGGGTCCGGACGCGCGACCTCATGCTCCTGGTCGGCGCCGCGCTCTTCTCGATGACCATCGTCAGCCTGGCCGTCCCCCCGATGCGCTTGTTCTGGGAAGGGGTCTGGGACCAGCTGACCCAGCTGATCCGCGTCGTCCTGTGATCGACTTCCGGTACCACATCGTCTCGCTCGTGGCCGTCTTCCTGGCCCTGGGCCTCGGCATCCTCCTGGGCGTGACGGTCTTCTCGAACGCGCTCCCCGAACGCATCGAGGCCGACCTGCGCAGGGCCCGGGCGGCGCGAGACGACGCGCAGCAGCGCGCCGACCAGCTCACGGCCGAGCTCAACTCCAACGAGAGGATCCTGCGCGACGAGGTGGCCCCATGGGTCGTCGACCGCCGGCTGGAGGGACGGACCGTGCTCTTCCTCAGCGACGGCGGGGAGGCGGACCCGTGGCGGACGGACGTGCGGAGCTGGGTGCTCAGCGCGGGAGCCCGTCCGGCGGGCAACCTCGTGCTGACCGAGAAGTGGCGCCTGGACCGCGAGGGCTCCGCCCAGGAGCTGGTCGAGTCCGTCGTGCGTCCGATCGTCCCGGCCTTCGACCCGGGTCAGGACCCCGCCCAGGCCGCGCTTGCCCTCCTCGGTCAGCGCCTGACGGAGCCGACCGGTCAGGCGCTCGTGGCCGCCCTCACGCAGGCCGGGTTCGTGGTCGTGGAGGGCCGGGAGGGGGACCAGCCGTGGCCGCCGCGGGAATCCACGGTCGTGGTGCTCTCGGGCGCGCACCCGCGCAACGCTCCGCACCCTCGGTGGCTGGCCGCGTTCGCGCGCGGGAGCTCCCAGGTGACCGGGACGCTCGTCGTGGCCGGGGAGCCGGACGCCATGTCGGCCGTCCAGCTCCTGCGCCAGGACCCGGGCGAGGCCCCCCGCCGGCTTTCGACCTTCGACACGGCCGCCGACGACGTGGGGGGGATCGGGGTCGTATCCGCGCTGCAGGTCGCCATCGCCGAGCGCGGAGGCCACTTCGGACGCGGGCCGGACCGCCGGTACCTCCCGCAGCCCGCCTGACCGTGCAGCCGCCCGACGAGATCGGGACCGAGACCGGCCTGCTCCGCTCCACGGCGCAGGTCTCCGCGATCACCGCGCTCGCCCGCCTGGTGGGCTTCGCGCGCTGGATCGTGCTCGGCCTCACCGTGGGCACGACCTACCTCGGCAACGTCTACCAGACGGCCAACTGGATCCCGAACATCCTCTTCGAGGTGGCGGCGGGCGGGGTCCTCGCCGCCGTGCTCGTACCGACCTTCGTGGAGGAGATCGCCCGGCGCCCGGACCAGGGCATGAGGGTCGCGTCGGCGATAGCCAACACGATGCTCCTGGCCTCGCTCCCGCTCGTGGTCGCCGGCGTGGTCCTCGGCAGACCGATCATGGGCGCGCTGCTGGCGGGGGTCGAGGACGCCGCGGTGCGAGAGCGCCAGGTGGAGCTCGGCACCTGGTTCCTACGGTTCTTCCTGCCCCAGATCCCGCTCTACCTGCTGGGGATGGTCATGCAGGGGATCCTCCACGCCCACCGCAGGTTCGTTCTGCCTGCGCTGGCTCCGCTGCTCTCGAGCCTGACGGTGATCGCGACGTACGTGATCTTCTGGGCGCTGGGTCCCGGCGCGACCCTCGAGACCGTGACCATCGCGCAGCTGTACGTCCTCGCGGTGGGGACGACGCTCGGGGTCGTCGTCCTCTCGCTCTGTCAGCTACCCGCGGTCCTGCGCCTGGGGGTGCGGTGGAGGCCCGTCCTCGGGTTGGGGGACCCGGCCCTGCGGTACGCCGTCCGCGCGGGAGGATGGGGAGCCGTCTACGTGGCGGTGACCCAGGCGGGGTTGATCGTGAGCCTGCTCTTGGCCAACCGGGTGGAGGGCGGGGTGGTCGCGTTCCAGATCGCGTACGCCTTCTTCGAGCTCCCCAACGCCCTGGCCGGGCTCCCGGTCGCGATCACGCTGTTCCCTTCGCTCGCGCGAGCTTTCGTGGAGCGGCAGGAGGAGCGGTTCGCCGAGCTGCTCTCGAAGGGGTGGCGGATCGTGGTCCTCGTGGCCGCCCCGGCCGCGGCCGGGCTCTTCGTCCTCGCCCCCACGCTGACCGACGCGCTGCTCGGATGGACCCCCTCGGCCGACGGGTCGCTCGTCGCCGCCACGCTGCGCGGCCTCGCTCTGGGCGTGCCCGCCTGGGCGTTGGTGGCCACCCTCTCCCGCTCCTTCTACGCCCGGCAGCGTACGGCGCCCCCGGTCGTGATGAACGCGACGGCGATGGCGGTGTACGCCGCCACGGCCTTCGGCATCACGTGGGTGACGGGGGTAACCGGACCCCTGGCCATGGGCGTCCTCGGGCTCGGTCTCGGTGTCGGACACGTGGCGGGCGCCGCGGTGGGGACGGGTCTCCTCGCTCGAGCCGTCCGGGGATGGCCCACGAGGACGGACCTGGCCGCGGTCGCGGCCACGCTGGTACGCAGCGCGGCGGTCGGGGCGGCCGCCCTGGCGGTCACCCGCCTCATGGACGGGCTCCCCTCCGCGCTCGTCGCCGCGTCCGGCGTGGCCGCCGGCCTCGTCGTGTTCGCGGTCCTCGCGCACCGTTCGCCGGACCTGCGCGGAGCGGCCGGCCTGCTCACGCGCGGCCGGGCCCCCCTAGGGGAGCGGACGACGTGAGATCGGTCCTCCACGTGCTGGGACCGTCCCACGGCGGCATCAGGCGGCATGTCCGCCACCTGGCCGCCAACCCGCCGCCCGGGTGGGAGACGGCCGGCGTGGCGGGTCCGGCCGACCTCGCCCCATATCTCGAGGGGCTCCCGTTCCGCCCGGCGTCCGCCCTCTCGGTGCCGGGGATGCGCTCCGTCGAGCTGGTCCACGCGCACGGTCTCACCGCGGGGGCCTGGACGGGAGCCCGGCCCCTGCGGCCGCCCATCGTCCTCACGCTTCACACCGACCCCACCCGCGTGGGGCGGTCCTCCCGGTCTCGGGCGCTCGGCGCGGTCGCCCCGCTGGTCGTGGCGCGGGCGGCCGCCGTGATCGCCGCGTCGGCCGAGGTGGCGGGAGCCTTCACCGGCGCGGTCCACATCCCTCCGGCCGTCGACCCCCGGGGAGCGGCGGTGCGACCACGGGCCGAGGTGCGCGCGGAGCTCGGGGCGGGGCCCGACGACGTCGTCGTCCTCACCCTGGCGCGGCTCTCGCCCGAGAAGGACCTGGACATCCTGCTGGACGCCGTCCGAGAGGCCGGGTGCCTCGCCTGGATCGCGGGGGACGGTCCCGAGCGACGACGGCTCGAGCGCCTGGCGGACGGGCTCCCCGTTCGCTTCCTCGGGCACCGGGAGGACGTCGCCGACCTGCTCGCGGCGGCGGACGTGTTTGCCCTGACCTCGAGGAGCGAGGCGTACCCTATCGTCGTGGTTGAGGCGGTGACGGCCGGGCTACCGGTCGTGGCGACGAGGGTCGGCCAGGTCCCGGACATCGCAGGCGACGCCGGGCTGCTCGTCGCGCCCGGGGACCGCACGGCTTTCGCCGCGGCGCTGCGGACGGTGACCGGCGACCCATCCGCCCGGGTGCAGCTCGCGCGCGCGGCCCGCGCCCACGCACTGCCCACCCCGGCCGAGCTCGTCGAGCGGGTGGGAGCCGTCTACGACGAGGTCGTGGGGCGATGAAGCGAACCGCCTCCGTCGTCGGATGCGCCCTGGCCCTGTTGGTCCTCGCACCCCCGGCGCCGGCCGCAGCCCGCGACGCCGAGAGGGTGGTCATCGTGACGCTCCCGGGTGTCACCTGGTTCGACATCATCGAGGCGGACACCCCCATCCTGGACCGGCTCACCGACCGGGGAGCCGCGGCCGCCCTGTCCGTACGCACGGCGATCCGTCCGTCGGTCCCGGAGCGGGCCTACCTGACGCTGGGGGCGGGCAACCGGGGGCAGGTCCGGCAAGGAGACGCGGTGGCCAGCGAGGCCTACCGCGCGGACGAGGTGGTGGGCGCGGTCAGCGCGTCCGACGCCCTGCGGACGATCGTCGGCTCCCATCGGTCCGGCGCCGTCGTGCACCTGGGGATCGCCCAGCTGCACGCGATGCAGGAGACGCGGCTGTTCGGCACCCGGACCGGGTCCCTCGGGGAGGCGCTGGCCCGGGCGGGGATACCGACGGGGGTCGTCTCGGCGGGCGACCTCGCGCTGGAGCCCCGACCGGACCAGCGGCGGCGGGCGGTCACGCTCACGGTCGTGGACGAGCAGGGGACGATAGACCACGGCGCGGTGGACGGTCTGCTCACGGCGGACCCGTCCACCCCCTTCGGGGTCCGGACCGACGAGACCGCCTTCCGGGCGGCCGTCCGACAGGCCGTGGGCTCGGCGCGCGTCGTCGCCGTCGAGCCCGGCGAGACCCTGCGCGCCGACGAGTTCTCGCGCATCGCCTCACCCGAACAGGCGGTGAGGCACAAGGAGGAGGCCCTCGAGCGCGCTGACGCGCTCGTCGGCGTGGTGGCATCGGAGCTGGGGCCGCGCGACGTCCTGATCGTGGCCGCCGTCTCCGGACCGCTCAACCAGCGGGAGGAGAGGCTCACCGCGATCGTCGCCCACGGGCAGGGGTTCGAGGGGGGCCGGCTCGTCTCCCCGACGACCAGGCGCGACGGGATAGTGGGCCTGATCGACATCGCGCCCACCGTGCTGGGGCTGCTCGGGGTGGAGAAGCCCGAGTCGATGAGCGGCAGCGCGATGCGCGCGACCGGGGAGTCCGAGACGGACAAGGCGGCGGCGCTTCACCGGCTGAACCGCCAGTCGGTCTTCCGGGAGGCCTTCTCGGACGTGGTCTTCGTCGTCTTCGTCGCCGCCCAGGTGGCCCTGGCTGCCCTCGCGTTCGTCGCCTTCCTGCGCCGTCAGCGGTGGGCGCTCGCCGCTCTGCCCTGGCTGGCCTGCACGATCCTGGCGATGCCGTCCGCGACGCTCATGGTCCGGCTCGTCGACGTCTCCCGGTTCGGGCACCTGGTCGCGCACCTGATGCTCTGGACCCTCGTCGCCGCTCTGACCATCGCGGCCCAGTACGTGCCCGGCCCCCGGTGGGCGGGCGGCGTCCTGCTCCTCGGGCTCACCACGCTGTCGTTCGGCGCGGACCTGCTCACCGGGGCTCACCTGCAGACGAACGCTGTCTTCGGACACTCCCCGATCGTGGCCGGTCGCTTCTACGGGGTGGCGAACGCGGGTTTCGGGATCCTCGCCTCCGCGGGCATCCTCGCGCTGATGGGCATCGTCGACCTGCGCGGGCGCACCCGCGCACCGTACTGGGCGGGAGCGGGACTCCTCGTGCTCGTCGCGCTGGTGGGGCTCCCGCCGTTCGGCGCCAACTTCGGCGGGTTGATCACCACGTTCTTCGCGGTCTGCGTGACGTGGCTGCTCGCGCGGTACGGGCGGGTCCGGTGGCGGGTAGCGGTCGCGGTCGCCGCCGCCGCGATCGCACTGGCCGTCGTCGTGAGCCTCGTGGACATGACCCGTCCGGCCGTGGACCAGACCCACCTCGGCCGGTTCGCCTCCTCCGTCGTGCAGGGTGGCCTGCCGGCCCTCGTCCGGACCGTGCTCCGCAAGGGGCTGGCCAGCGTCGGGACGCTCGGGTTCACGGGCTGGACCTACATCATCCCCGTGAGCGCGGCCGTGATCGCGCTCCTCGTCTACAAGCCGAGGGGGGTCCTCCGGGACGTGATCCCCCGCCATCCGGTGCTGAGGGCCGGCCTATGGGGGACGGTAGTCGTGGGCGTGGTCGGGTTCGCCCTGAACGACTCGGGGGTCGTCCTGCCCGGGGTCGCGATCGCGCACGCCGCGCCGCTGCTGGTGCTCATGGGCGTGGAGACGGTCTCCCCGACCGCGCGCCCCGCCGCGGCGGCGGCCGTGGAGCGCGCCCCGGTCGAGCCGTGACGGTCGCGGCGGTCGCCATCGTCGCCGGGTGGCTCGCCGCCTGGCTGGCGCTGCGTGGGGCGCGTCCGATCCTGTGGGGGCCACGCTGCACGCGGACGAACTACCGGGGGCGCCCGGTGAGCGCGGTGGCGGGCGCGGTCCTGCTGGCGTCCGCCGGGGTGGGTCTCGCCGCTGCGCTGCGGGCGCCGGAGGGGAGCACGGCGGGGGCCACCCTGGCCGCAGCGGCGATCGTGATGGGCGCCCTGGGGCTCGTCGACGACCTGTACGGCGGAGGTCCGGGGGGAGGGTTCGCGGGACACCTGCGAGCGCTCGCCCGCGGCCGGGTCACGACCGGGCTCGTGAAGGCGGCCGGTGGGGGAGTCGTCGGGCTGGCGGCCGCTTGGGCCCTCGGGCTGCGTGGACCCTGGGTCGTGGCCGGCGGGGCTCTCGTGGCCCTGACCACGAACCTGGTCAACCTCCTCGACCTGCGCCCCGGCCGGGCCGGGAAGGTGTGGTTCGCCGCCTGGGCGGCGACGGTGGCCTCGGGCTGGCTGCCGGTCCCGGCTCTCGCCGCGTCGGGAGCGGTCGCCGGAGGGCTGGCGGCGCTCCTCCCCGACGACCTGGGGGAGCGGGCGATGCTCGGTGACACCGGGGCCAACCTGCTCGGCGCGGCCCTCGGCGTCTCGCTCGTCGCCGCGCTCCCGCCTGGGGGGATGCTGGTCGCGCTCGGAGCGGTCGCTGTCCTCACCGCGCTCTCCGAGGTGGTCTCGTTCAGCACGGTCATCGAACGGGTCCCCCCTCTGCGCGCCCTCGACCGGCTCGGCCGGGAGGGTGTCGGCGGCGAGGGATAGGGTCCGGGGGCGTGCTACCGTGGGACGACCAGGGAGGTAAGACGTGGCCAGACACATCTTCGTGACCGGAGGTGTGGCCTCCTCCCTCGGAAAGGGCATCACCGCCGCCTCGATCGGGCGACTCCTTCACTCCCGGGGGCTCAACGTCGTGCTCCAGAAGCTCGACCCCTACATCAACGTCGACCCGGGGACGATGAACCCGTTCCAGCACGGCGAGGTGTTCGTGACCGAGGACGGGGCCGAGACCGACCTCGACCTCGGACACTACGAGCGCTTCGTCGACACGAACCTCAACCGTGAGTCGAACGTCACCACCGGACAGATCTACTGGTCGGTCCTGCAGCGGGAGCGCCGCGGCGAGTTCCTCGGCGAGACGGTCCAGGTGATCCCGCACATCACGAACGAGATAAAGGAGCGGATGCTCGCCCTCGGCCGTGACTCGTCGGTGGACGTCGTCGTCACTGAGGTCGGCGGGACGGTCGGCGACATCGAGTCGCTCCCGTTCATCGAGGCGATCCGGCAGATCCGTCGGGAGGTCGGCCGGGAGAACTGCCTGTACGTCCACGTGACGCTCATCCCGTTCATCGGTCCGAGCGGCGAACTGAAGACGAAGCCGACCCAGCACTCCGTGATGGCGCTGAGGTCGATCGGTGTCCAGCCCGATCTGATCGTCTGCCGGTCCGACCGGCCGATCGGCGCGGGGCTGAAGGAGAAGATCTCGCTGCTCTGCGACGTCGACCTCGAGGCCGTGGTGTCCGCTCCGGACGCGCGCAACCTGTACGAGGTGCCGCTCGTCCTGCACCGAGAGGGTCTGGACCGGCAGATCGCCCGGCACCTGCGCCTCCCGGCCGGGGAGCCCGACCTCACCGCCTGGACCGATCTGGTCGACCGGATCAACTCGCCCCGCGGATCGGTCAGGATCGCGCTCGTCGGCAAGTACGTCGACCTCCCGGACGCGTACCTGTCCGTGACCGAGGCGCTGCGTCACGGAGGCATCCACCACCGCCTCGACGTCCAGATCGAGTGGATCGCGTCCGACAACATGCTGGACGACGGGGAGAAGCTGGCCGGCTGCGACGGGATCCTCGTCCCCGGCGGGTTCGGCGTCCGAGGGATCGAGGGGAAGATCGAAGCCGTCCGGCACGCTCGGGAGAAGGGCATCCCGTTCCTCGGCATCTGCCTCGGCCTGCAGTGCGCGGTCTCGGAGTTCGCGCGCAACGTGGCCGGGATGGCCCACGCGAACTCGACCGAGTTCGACGAGGAGACCCCGTTCCCCGTGGTCGACCTGCTCGCCTCGCAGCAGGGGGTGGAGGACCTGGGCGGCACGATGCGCCTCGGCTCGTTCCCGTGCGTGGTGAAGGAGGGCACGAAGGCCTACGAGGCCTACGGCGAGAAGCTCGTCCACGAGCGCCACCGCCACCGCTACGAGGTGAACCCCGAGCTGATGCCGAAGCTGGAGGCCGAGGGCCTCGTGGCGTCCGGCACGTCTCCAGATGGGCGTCTCGTCGAGATCGTCGAGGTGCCGGACCACCCCTGGTTCGTCGCCGCCCAGTTCCACCCGGAGTTCCGGTCGCGCCCCAACCGGGCGCAGCCTCTGTTCAGGGACTTCATCGGCGCCGCCGCCACGCGCGCGGGCCTGTAGATGCGGGAGCGGGTCCTCGGCTCCCGGACCGTGTTCTCCGGGAGGATCCTGAGTTTGCGCGTGGACGAGGTCGAGGCGGCGGACGGGCACCGGTCCACCCGCGAGGTGATCGAGCACGGCGGAGCGGTCGGGATGGTGGTCGTCCACGACGGGGAGGTCGTCCTCGTCCGGCAGTACCGCCACGCGACGGGCGAGGTGCTGCTCGAGATCCCGGCCGGACGCCTCGAGCCGGGCGAGGAGCCGGAGGCGACCGCCCGCCGGGAGATGGTCGAGGAGGTCGGGCTGCGGGCCCACGCCCTGGAGCACCTGGCCACGTACTACACCGCGGCGGGCTTCTCCAACGAGCTGTTCCACCTGTACCTCGCGCAGGAGTGCGAGCCCGCGGCGGGGGAGACCGACGAGGGGGAGGTGCTGGAGGTCGTCCGGCACCCGGTCGGTGAGCTCGACGAGCTGATCTCGTCCGGGGAGGTGCGAGACGCCAAATCGCTGATCGGGCTGCTCATGCTGGCCCGCCGGCGCTGATCGCGGCGTCCGGGACGGGAGTGCCTGGGCTCCCGGTGCAGCCGCCGGTTACGCTACGGCCATGCGCATCGGTGTCCCCCGCGAGGTCATGGAGTCGGAGTACCGCGTCGCCCTGACGACGGCCGGGGCGCGGGAGCTCACCGCGCTCGGCCACGAGGTGCTCGTCGAGACGGGAGCCGGGGTCGGGTCGGGGCTGCGCGACGAGATGTACGAGCGGGCCGGCGCGCGCATCGTCGCCACGGCGGCGGACGCCTGGGGCGCCGACCTGGTGATGAAGGTGAAGGAGCCGCAGCCGTCCGAGTTCGGACACCTGCGCTCCGGACAGATCCTCTTCACCTACCTGCACCTGGCCGCCCACCGGGAGCTCACGCTCGCACTCGCGCGGTCCGGGTGCGTGGCGATCGCCTATGAGACCGTGGCCGAGGACGGACGGCTCCCGCTCCTGGCCCCCATGAGCGAGATCGCCGGCCGGATGGCCCCGCAGGCGGGCGCGCACTACCTGGAGAAGGAGCACGGCGCCGGCATCCTGCTGGGCGGGGTCTCCGGGGTCCGGCCCGCACGCGTGGTCGTCATCGGGGCCGGGACCGCCGGACGCAACGCCGCCTTCCTGGCCGCCGGCATGGAAGCCGAGGTGCTCCTCTTCGACCGCAACGTGGACCGGCTGCGGGAGGTCGACTTCATCCATCGCGGGCGGATCATGACGCTGTACTCCAACCGCGAATCGGTCGAGCACGCGCTCCGCGAGGCCGACCTCGTCATAGGGGCGGTCCTCGTCCCGGGAGCCAAGGCTCCGATCGTCGTCCCCGAGTCGCTGGTGAAGGAGATGAAGCCGGGCTCGGTCCTCGTCGACCTCTCGATCGACCAGGGCGGGTGCATCGAGACGGCCCGGGTCACCACCCACTCCGACCCGATCTACGAGGTGCACGGGGTCGTCCACTACTGCGTGGGCAACGTGCCGGGGGCCGTCCCGCACACATCCACCTACGCCCTGACCAACGCGACCCTGCCCTACGTCGAGCTGATCGCCAACGAGGGGCTGCACGGCGCGCTGCGAACCCACCGTCCGCTGTCCGGGGGGGTCAACGTCTACGAGGGGACGATCACGAACGAGGGCGTCGCCGAGGCGCACGGCCTCGAGGCGACGCCGATAGACGCCCTGGTCTGATGTCGGCCCTGCCCGACGGGCTGCGCCGAGCCCTCGACTCCTTCGTCGACTACCTGCGCGTCGAGAGGGGAGCCTCACCCCGGACCGTCGAGGCGTACAGGCGGGAGGTCCTGCGGTACCTGCGCCACCTGGCGGGGGAGGGGGTCCGGACGCCCTCGCAGGCGCGTCCCGCCGACGTGGCCGCCGTCCTGCAGGCCCGGGCGGACGCCGGCGCGGCCGCCTCGACCATCCATCGCGCGCTGGCCGCCGTCCGCCACTTCCACCGGTTCTGCATCCGGGACGGGCTCGCCGACTCCGACCCGGCGGCGCTCGTCGACGGGCCCAAGCGCGGGCTCTCGCTCCCGAAGGCGCTGGCCACGGCCGACATAGTCGCGATCATCGAGGCGGCGAACGGGAGCCGGCCGGCCGACCTGCGCGACCGGGCCATGCTGGAGCTCCTCTACGCGGCCGGGCTCCGGGTCTCGGAGCTCGTCGGGCTCGACGTCGACGACGTCGACCTCGACTCCCGCAGCCTGCGCGCCCTCGGGAAGGGCGAGAAGGAGCGCGTCGTACCCATCGGGGGCCCGGCCGCCGACGCGGTCGGACGCTACCTGGTGCAGGGCAGGCCGAGCCTGCTCGCCCGGTCGCGGGGGACGGCCGCGCTCTTCGTCTCCGCCCGCGGGAGCCGGCTCTCACGGCAGAGCGCATGGAAGGTCGTGAAGCGGTACGCCGGCCGGGCCCTGCCCGACCGGAGGGTCCACCCGCACGTCCTGCGCCACTCTTTCGCGACGCACCTGCTGCAGGGCGGAGCGGACGTGCGCGTTGTCCAGGAGGCTCTCGGGCACGCTAGGCTGTCTACGACGCAGGTCTACACACTCGTGAGCCGCGACACCCTCAAGGACGTGATCGAGTCCGCGCACCCCAGGGGCCGGACGCGCCGGCGGCCGGCCGCCGGGTCGTAGGGTCTGCGCGGGGAGGATCTATGACCGGGACCTTCGACGACATACAGCGCCGCCTCATCGACGAGCGCCGGGAGCTGGTGCAGCAGCTCGAGGACATGGGCTTCGACCCGAACACCGGCTCGCCCAAGGACGTCGACTTCGAGCACGGCTTCGCAGACTCGGGGGCGGCCACCGCCGAGAAGGCCAACCTGCTCTCGCTCGCCGAGGCGCTGATGGCGACCCTGCAGGAGGTCGACGCAGCGCTGCGCGCGATCGACGACGGGACGTACGGCGTCTGCACCAACTGCGCCAAGGAGATCCCCATCGAGAGACTGGAGGCGCGCCCCCAGTCCCGGCTCTGCGTCACCTGCAAGCAGGCCGCCGGAGGCTGATATCGACCGCGCCGCCCACGTCGTCCTGCTCGTCATCGACGGCCTCGGGGTCGGCGCCCTCCCCGACGCGGCCGCGTACGGCGACGAGGACGCGAGCACGCTCCTGCACGTGGCCGAGCGCACCCACCTGAGGGTCCCGAACATCGACCGCCTGGGGCTGGGCCGGGTGCAGCCGGGTCCGGGCCTGGGAGCCGATCCCGTGGGCGCGTACGGGCGCATGGCCGAGGTGTCCGCCGGCAAGGACAGCATGACCGGACACTGGGAGCTCGTCGGCATCGTCACGGAGCGGCCCTTCGAGACGTACCCGAACGGGTTCCCCGCCGAGGTGCTCTCGCGGCTGGAGGACAGCATAGGGATGCCGGTTCTCGGCAACGTCGTCGCCTCGGGGACCGAGGTGCTCGAGCGGTTCGGGGAGCAGGCCTGGCTGAGCGGGTGCCCGATCGTCTACACCTCAGCCGACAGCGTCTTCCAGATCGCCGCCCACACCGACCACACGCCCCCGGACATGCTCTACGGCTGGTGCGAGTTCCTCCGCATGCTGATGGGCGACTCGGTGGCCCGGATCATCGCGCGGCCGTTCACCGGGACGCCCGGGGCCTTCCATCGGATCGACCACGGACGCCGTGACTTCCCCGTCCCCCTGCCGGGGGGGTCGGTGCTCGAGCTCGCCTTCCACGCGGGGGTCCGGACGGTGGGCATCGGGAAGGTGCGCGACCTGTTCCCCGGCCACCCGTTCGACGACGTGACGGGTCCCGGGCGCGACGAGAAGGCGATGCTCGCGCTCGCCGAGCGGGTCCGGGAGGGGTCCCCCGGCCTCACGCTCGCGAACGTGGGGGATCTCGACTCGAAGTACGGGCATCGCAACGACCCCCACGGATGGGCGGTGGCCTTCCACGAGCTGGACGACCGGCTCCGCATGGTGCTCGAGCTGCTGGGCGACGACGACGTCCTGATCGTCACCGGCGACCACGGCAACGACCCGACCACCCCGGGCACCGACCACACCAGGGAGTACGTCCCGGTCCTCGCCTGCTCGGGCGCGGGTTGGCGCAGCGGCGGTCCTGCTCAGAGCGTGGGGGAGCGGGAGACCTTCGCCGACGTGGCCGCGACGATCGCCGAGCTGCTCGACCTGGACCCGGACACGATCCCGGGGACCTCGTTCGCCCCGGACGTCCCCTGATGGTCGTCGCCGAGGTCCTGGTCGTCCTGGCCATCATCCTGGGCAGCCTCGTCATCCACGAGAACGCCCACGCGATCGTCGCGCTGCGCCTGGGAGACCCGACCGCGCAGCAGCAGGGGAGGATCACCCTCAACCCGATCGCGCACCTCGACATAGTCGGGTCGTTGATCCTGCCGCTCTTCCTCTTCGTGGCTACGGGGTCGGCCTTCGGGTACGCCAAACCGGTACCCGTCAACCGGTTCATGCTGCGCAACGGAGACCGCGGGTTCGCGATCGTGGCACTGGCCGGTCCCGTCTCCAACATGCTGATCGCCATCGTCGCGGCGTTCGTGCTCCGGCTGACCGGGCCCGGACCGCTGGGGGTCGTCCTGCGGGTGATCCAGCTGAACGTCCTGCTCGCCGCCTTCAACCTGATCCCGATCCCGCCCCTGGACGGCTCCCGGCTCATCCGGCCCTTCGTAGGGAGGGGAGGTGTCCAGCTCCTGGACCGGATCGAGCCGTACGGGTTCCTCCTCCTCTTCGCCCTGCTCTACCTCGTGCGGCCCCCGTACTTCCCGTTCGACCTGATCGGCTGGTTCGTCCAGAACATCTCGGGTCTCCTGATCAGGCTCCTGCCGCTCTAGGGCCGTCCGCGGGGTCGGGTACCCTCGTCAGACATGACCTCCCGCGTCGTCACGGGCTACCGGCCGACCGGCCGGCTCCACCTCGGCCACCTCCTCGGCACGATCGACTCGATGCTCGAGCTGCAGGCCGCACACCACTGCTACTTCTTCATCGCGGACTGGCATGCCCTGACGACCGACTACGAGGACCCGTCTCGGATCGCCCAGGACACGCGCGACGTCGTCCTCGACTGGATCGCCGCGGGGGTCGACCCCTTCCGGACCACCATCTACAAGCAGTCGGACATCCCGGAGGTGGCCGAGCTCGCGCTCGCCTTCTCGATGGTCACCCCGCTCTCCTGGCTCGAACGCAACCCGACCTACAAGGAGCAGCTCCGGGAACTGTACGGACGCGAGATCGCCACGTACGGGTTCGTGGGCTACCCGGTGCTGCAGTGCGCGGACATCACGATCGTGGGGGGAGAGACGGTCCCGGTCGGGGAGGACCAGCTGCCCCACCTCGAGCTCACGCGGGAGATCGTCCGTCGCTTCAACCGCCTCTACGGCGACCTGTTCCCCGAGCCGGCGGCGATGCTCACCGAGGCGCGCAAGGTGCTCGGCCCCGACGGGCGGAAGATGTCCAAGTCGTACGGGAACGTGATCTGGCTGGACGACCCGCCCGAGCGGATCCGGGAGGTCGTCCGGACGGCCGTGACCGACCCGAACAAGGTTCGGCGCACCGACCCCGGCGACCCGTTCGTCTGCAACGTCTGGCGCTGGTGGCGGGACTTCTTCCCCGCCGAGGAACCGCGGGTGGTGGGGGGGTGTCAGGCGGGAGAGCTCGGGTGCGTGCAGGACAAGGACGACCTGGCCGAGCGGCTGGGCGAAAGGCTGGCCGCGTTCCGCGAGCGCCGGGCCGAGCTCGCGAGCAAGCCGGGGATGGCGGAGGAGGTCCTGTCGGCGGGGCGGGCGAAGGTGCGCCCCATCGCGACCGAGACGATGGAGCG
>Ga0247713_1000826_pt1 | contig 17168 bp, 12 predicted proteins | sample 21E_NmetaG_FD_189936 | JGI IMG/M metagenome (GOLD analysis project Ga0247713, IMG submission 189936) | Soil microbial communities from hillslope of Landscape Evolution Observatory, University of Arizona, Oracle, AZ, United States - 2-1-E_N | ecosystem: Engineered > Artificial ecosystem >... | reverse complement strand
GCCCCCACCAGGACGACCGCCCCGCCGGCCACCCACGCCGGCCACCGCCGTCGCGCAGCCATGCCCCACAGCATGCCAAAGCGCCCAGTGTCCTTCCCCCCGGACGAGCCCAGGAGGTCACCTTGACCCGGACCCAACCCCGTCTGCTCAGCGCAGCGCTGGCCGCGCTCCTCGCCGTCGCGCTGCTCGTTGCCGCCCCACCGCCCGCCGACGCACATCCGGACGCCTGCGAGAAGACCGAGGAGTCCGGCACCAGCGCCTTCCAGACCGTGCTCGGCTTCGTCAACGTCTTCGCCTCGTTCTTCGACGTCGCTCCCTCGGCGGAGGCGCACGAGGAGGAGTGCTTCACCGAGGCGGAGATCGCGGCGCTGGACGACTCCGGCGCGACGCTGCGGTCAGGCGAGACCGCCAGCTCGAAGATGACGCTGCTCGCCAACCTGCCCAAGTCCGGGCCGTTGTCCGGGACCAGCGCCTACAACAGTGACCTCGCGTTCTGGGGCAACTACGCGATCCAGGGCAACTACAACGGGTTCCAGGTCGTGGACATCCGGCAGCCTCGAGAACCCCAGATCGTCGGCCAGGTGGACTGCCCGGGTTCGCAGAACGACGTCTCGGCGTGGCGCAACCTGGTGGTGACCTCCACCGACAGCATCCGCACCGACGACTCGTGCGCGAGCCGATCGGTCACCGGTGCCACCGCTCGCGGAATGTCGAAGGAGCAGCAGCAGGGGCTGTGGGAGGGCATCCGCGTCTGGGACTGGTCGAACCCGGCCTCCCCGCAGCTGCTGACGAACATCAAGACCTTCTGCGGTTCCCACACCCACACGATCCTGCCCGACGAGGCGAACGACCGTGTCCTGGTGTACGTGTCGTCCTACGACATCGCCACCGACTACGACAACTGCAACAACACCACGCACGGCCGGTGGACCCACATCTCGGTGGTCGACATCCCGCTGTCGGACCCGACCCGTGCCACCGTGACCATCCACAACCCCTGGGAAGGGACCGAGTTCACCCCTGTCACGCAGGGCGTGGAACCCGGCGCGAACCGCACGACCGCCGGCTGCCACGACATCACCGTGTACCAGGCCAAGGGCCTTGCGGCAGGTGCCTGCACCGGCGAGGGCGTGATCTTCGACATCAGCAACCCGGAAAAGCCGACGGTCATCAGCCAGATGGTCGACGAGAACTTCGTGTTCTGGCACTCGGCGACGTTCAGCCACGACGGCCGCAGCGTCCTGTTCACCGACGAGCTCGGGGGCGGTGGATCGCCCACCTGCAACCCGGGTATCGGCCCGAAGCGCGGGGCCAACGGGATCTACGACATCACGGATCCGACGGCCCCGATCTTCGCGTCGTACTGGAAGCTGCCGCGCACGCAGAGCAACACCGAGAACTGCGTCGCTCACAACGGCAACCTGCTGCCGATTCCCGGCAAGTCCGTGTTCGTCCAGTCCTGGTACCAGGGCGGCATCGCGGTGACGGACTGGACCGACCCGTACAACCCGCGTGAGCTGGCCTGGTTCGACCGTGGTCCGCTCGACGACAACCAGCTGGTCCTGGGAGGGACGTGGTCGGCCTACTGGTACAACGGCCACATCTACTCCAGCGACATCCAGCAGGGCTTCGACGTGTTCGAGCTGTCCGCGTCGGTGTTGAACATCGCCGACCGGCGCAAGGCGATGAGCACCAAGCTGCGCTACCACAACGCGCAGACGCAGGAACCGCTGTAACGCCACGCAAGGGGAAGGGGCCCGCCGGATGCACAGCGGGCCCCTTTTCGTTGCCGGTTACTCCGGGAGACGGAAGTCCAAGTCGGCCGTCACGTCCTCGACGTCCATCTGCGCCTTTTGCAGCTTGCCGGCGTAGTCCCAGTTCATCGACTGCCAGCGGGTGAACTGCTCGAGCACCCACACCCCCGACTGGCGGCTGCCGTTGCCGGACTTGCCGTTACCACCGAAGGGCAGGTGCGCCTCGGCGCCCGAGGTGGAGTTGTTGACCGACACCATGCCGGCGCTCACCTGCTCGCGGAAGCGGAACGCCCACGACGCGTTGCTGGTGTAGATGGCCGACGACAGCCCGTAACCGTGGCCGTTGGCCAGCTCCATCGCCTCGTCGAAGTCGCTGAACGAGGCGACGCCGACGATCGGCCCGAAGGTCTCGGTGCGATAGATCTCGTCCTTGGCGGTGACGCCGTCGACGATCATCGGGTGGTAGTACAGCCCGGTGTCGGGGTCGCCGACGAAGCCGCGGCGGGGGTTGTCGCCGGTGATCCGTCCGCGCCCCGTCGAGCCGTGGACGGTGTGGTGGCCTTCGACCAACCCCATCCAGTCGGAGAACCGCTCGGCGAAGCGCTCGTGGATCATCGGTCCGTACAGCACGTCGCGCATGGGGTCGCCGATGACGGCTTGCTCGGTGCGCGCGACGAACCGCTGCAGGAAGTCGTCGTGCACCGACTCGTGCACGATCACGGTGCCCAGCGAGGTGCACCGCTGACCGGCGGTCCCAAAGCCGCTGAACAACGCGCCCTCAGCAGCCAGGTCCAGGTCGGCGTCGGGCATGATCACCATCGGGTTCTTCCCGCCCAGCTCCAGGCAGGGGTTTTGCAGGTGACGCCCGCACAGCTCGCCGATGCGGACCCCGACGGCAGACGACCCGGTGAAGCCGACCTTGTCCACCAGGCCGGCTTCCAGCGCCTGGGTGAGCCCCTCGAACGTCGTTGCGCCGTCGGCCTGGACGGTGTTCAGCACGCCTTCCGGCAGCCCGCCGGCCAAGAACAGCTCGGTGAGGGCGTCGCCCAACGCCGGCGCGTACTCGGCCGGCTTCCACACCACGGTGTTGCCGCACAGCAACGCCGGCACGAGGTACCAGGCAGGCACGGCAACAGGGAAGTTTCCGGCGGTGATGATCGCGGCCACGCCGACCGGCTTGCGGAAGGTGAACAGCTGCTTGTCGTGCATCTCGCTGGGGACGGTCTGGCCGTACAGCCGGCGACCCTCGCCCAGGAAGAAGTCGCAGGTGTCGATGATCTCCTGGACCTCGCCGAGGGACTCGGCGTAGGGCTTGCCGATCTCCCGGGTCACCAGGCGCGCCAAGGCCTCCTTGTTCGCCTCCACGATGCGCCCGATCTGCTGGATGGCACGCCCGCGTCGGGGCGCGGGAGTTGCTGCCCAGGCGGCTTGTGCCTCGTGGGCGGCACGGCAGGCATCGACGAATGTGGCGGCGTCGGCGAGCTTGACCTCGGCCACGACCTCGGTGGTGCGCGCCGGATTGGTGGACTGCATGGTGCCGCCGGGCGCGTCGTCGCGCGGTGCGTTGCGGATCCTGGAGGCGATCGTGGGTGCCATGACATGGGCTCCTAGTGGTGTTCGATGCGGTCGAGGACGCGATCGAGCGCGTCACAAGCCGTAGCGAGCTCGTCCTCGGTGACGTTCAAGGTGGGCCGGAACCGCAGACTGCGCTCCCCGCAGGGCAGCATCAAGACCCGCTCTTCGACCCGCAGGCGTTCGCGGACGTCGTCGCGCAGCGACGGGACCCCGAAGTCGACGGCACAGAACAGACCACGCCCTCGGGCGTTGCTGATCGACGGGTGACGATGCTGGAGCTCGGTGAGCCGATCGAGCAGACCCTTGCCCTTGCGTCCGGCACCGGCGATGAGGTCGGCGTCCTCGATCACCTCGAGGATGCGGCGTGACCGAACCACGTCGGTGAGGTTGCCGCCCCAGGTGGAGTTGATCCGTGACGGCACCGCGAAGACGTTGTCGGGCACCTCGTCGATGCGACCGCCCCCCATGACGCCGCAGACCTGCGACTTCTTGCCGAACGCCACGAGGTCCGGCGACAACCCAAGCTGCTGGTAGGCCCACGCAGTGCCGGTCATGCCGAAGCCGGTCTGGACCTCGTCGAGCACGAACAGCGCATCGTGCTCGCGGCACAGTGCCTGCATCGCTTGGAGGAAATCAGCGCGCATGTGGTTGTCACCACCCTCGCCCTGGATCGGTTCGGCGATGAAGCAGGCGATGTCATCCGGGTTGGCGTCGAACGCGGCCTGCGCCTGGTCCAGCGCGCGGCGCTCAGCCGTCTCCACCTCGTCGAAGTGCTCCGACAGCGGGAAGCGCACCGCGGGGACGTCGATGCGCGGCCAGTCGAACTTCGGGAACAGCGCGGTCTTGACTGGCTCGGTGTTCGTCAACGACAGGGTGTAGCCCGACCGTCCGTGGAACGCTTTGGTCAGGTGCAGGACCTTGGTCCCCTTGTGCGGATCGCGGCCGTTGACCCGGTTGTGCCGCCGCTTCCAGTCGAACGCCGCCTTGAGCGCGTTCTCGACGGCCAGTGCCCCGCCCTCGATGAGGAACAGGTGCGGCAATGCGGGATCGCCCACCACCCGCTCGAACGTCGCGACGAACTCCGCCAGGTGCGTGGTCCAGACATCGGAGTTCGCGGGCTTGTTGACCGCGACCTCGGTCAGGTCGCGCATGAAGTCCGAGTCGTCGACCAGCTCCGGCGGATTCATGCCCAACGCGACGGACGCGAACTGGCTGAACATGTCCAGGTACCGGGTGCCGTCGCGTGCGTCGACGAGCCAGGAACCCTGTGATCGGTCAAGGTCGAGCACGAGGTCGTAGCCGTCGAACAGCAGGTGCCGGCTGAGGGTGTCGATGACATCGCCGGGGGCGATGCGGGCATGGGTCACTGGCACTCCTTTCGCGTGGCGCCAGTGTCGCGGCCAGCGGCCGCGCGGTCACCGGTCGAACCGTCGACAGTCCTCCCCCGCCGTGACGTATCGTGGAGAGATGCCGACGATCCGTCACCGGCAGGCGACCACCGACACGGTTGACGAGCGCATCCTGGCGCTGCTGCAAGCCGACGCCCGGATGACGATGGCCGACCTGGGACGGCGCGTGGGTCTGTCGCGAACCGCGGCGCTCGCACGTGTCCGGCGCATGGAGGCCGACGGCGTCATCCGCGGGTACCACGCGGACGTGGCAGTCGAACCCGAAGAGGCGCACGTCGCGCGCGTGGGTGTGGTGCTCACCACGTCGGACACCTCGTCGTACGTGCGTCGCCTGTTGGCGCTCGACGAGGTGTCCGAGGCGGAGACCGTCGCCGGGGAGTTCGACCTCCTGCTGCGCCTGTCCGCTCCGACGGCCCGGCGTCTGGACGAGGTGCTCGACCGCATCAACGGCTGGCGTGAGACGGTCCGCACGACCACGTTCGTGGTGCTGCGCCGCTACCCGTAGGACCAGTCCAGCCGCTTCCGGTGGTAGTCGGCGTCGAACTCCGCTGTGTCCTCGAGTCGGTCGAGCTTGGGCACCGGCACCGGGTTTAGGTGGTCGTGCGGCGTGGCCACCGCAGCGGCGAACTCCTCGGCGTAGGCGTCCAGCGCGCTTTGCACCACCAGCGCGTGGCCGACCGGCAGGTAGCAGCGGTTACCTTCGCTGACCAGCAGGCAACGCCGGCGGATGTCCTCGAGGTCGGCGGGCGACGACCCTCCAGCGCACACCGCCGCGAGACGCTCCCAGATCTCGACACCGTGGAGCTTGCACGGGGGGCACTGGGCGCACGATTCGACGGCAAGGAAGCGCGACAGTGTGGCCACCACGTCGACGATGCACCGGCTGCGGTCGTACACCACAAAGCCACCGCTGCCCAGCCCCAGGCCCGCTTCTGCGAAGGAGTCGAAGTCCATGGGCAGGTCGAGCACCGCCGGGGTGATGACGGCGTTGGAGACACCGCTGTAGACCGCCTTGACGTCCTCGGCTTCGGCGATCTCGAGCAATGTCCGCAGGGGTGTGCCCAGCGGCAGCTCGTAGACACCGGGGACAGCGACATCCCCTACGACGGTGAACACCATCGTCCCTGGGGCCTCCTGGGTGCCGTGCGCCCGGAACGCCTCGGCACCGTGGGCGAGGATGTCGGCCACGTGGGCGAATGTCTCGACGTTGTTGACCACCGTGGGGTTGGGCGACTGCATCGTGGCGTGCAACCCGTACATGTAGGGCGGAAGGATGCGCGGCATCGGCAGCTTGCCCTCGATGACCTCCAGCAGCGCCGTCTCCTCGCCGTACAGGTACTCGTCGGGACCGACGACGACCTCGAGGCGGTCCGCACCGTCCCAACCGGCGTCCACCATCTCCTTGCGCGCAGCCGCGAGGCGCTGGGCCTCGTGGGCGTAGCGGCGCTTGGTCGCGACGACCACCGGCGACGCGCCCAGTGCGCGGGCCGCGATCAGCATGCCCTCGAGCACCTGGAAGGGGTTGCGCGCCATCAGGGCGCGGTCCTTGTAGGTGCCCGGTTCCCCCTCGGCGGCGTTGCACACCAGCGCGGGATGTCCGTCGCCGGCGGCCTCGAGCACCGACGACCACTTGCGTGCGGTGGGGAATCCAGCCCCGCCCCGGCCCCGAAGGCCGGCGTCGTCGACGATGCGGAGGACGTCCGCCGCCGGTAGGCGCAATGCCGCGGACAGTCCCGCGCCCCCGCCCAACGCGCGGTAGTCGGCCAGGGAGGCGATCGGCTGGTCGGGCAGCACACCCGAGCGGGTCACGGCAGATCCTTCCGTCACCGCCACCCTAGCGGGTCCCGCCGGACCTATCCCCCCTTGGTGCTCCAGTGCCACGGCTCGGACGGCAGGTTGTACAGGCCATAGGTCTTCGCGTTCTTCTTCAGCCAGTCGAAGGCCTTGGTCCCGGCGATGCTGCCGATCCCGCCGCCCGAGAGCTTGCGGTGGAAGTCGATGGCCAGTCCCTTTTCGTGCAGCGACCGGCCGGGGACGGCGGTCGGGGGGCTGCACATGCTCGAGGACTTGACGTAGATGTCGTAGTAGCGGGGCCCGCAGTTCTGCGCTCGCAGCTGCACCTGACGCGCGTGATCGCGGTAGCCGTAGCCGCCGAGCTTGAACCCGTCATCGGCGGCGTGGACCAGCAGCCCGCGGACCCGCCGGCCGATGTCGCTGGCGACCACGATGCCGCCCACCGTGGTCAGCTCCGGCGTCGGTGGCGGCGAGGTGGTGAACAACCCGTCCTTGGCGCTGCCGAATGCGCGCACGCGGCCGTCGTTGGCCAGTACCCAGTAGCCGGCGCCATCGGGCGCCGCAGCGATACCCACGGCAGGAGCGTCGAGCGAGGCGTTGCCGTGGTGCGCGCCGGCACCGAACGCAGTGACCCGGCCGTTGCGCTGGAGCACCCAGTACCCGCCCCCGCTGGGGTGGGCCGCGATGTCCACGGCCGCGGGCCCGACCGGCGTGCCCAGGACCTTGCTGGCGCCGTACGCGTAGACGCGGCCCTGCCGGTCGAGCACCCAGTACCCGGCCGCCTCCGGGTGCGCGGCGATCCCGGTGACCGGTACGTCTGTGCGGGGCGCGCCCAGGTTGGTGGCCGTCCCCGTCGCGACGATCTGTCCCTGGCTGGTCACTCGCCACAGACCGTCACCCCGGCGGGTGGAGGCCACCCCGACCACCCGGCCCTGACGATTGACGATGCGTGCGGTCTGCAGGGTCGCCGTCCCCTGGCCCGTGGTGCGCCCGTTGCGCCGCGTCCGCCAGAACCCACCGCCGGTGGGGAACGGCGCGATGGCGGCGGCCCTACCGCTGAAGGTCTCGGCGGATCCCTGGGCCGTACCGCGTGACCACACCTGGCCGTCGGACATCAGCACCCAGTAGCCGGGCCCCATGGGATCCGCGGCGATGCCGACCGCGGTGGTCGCGGTCTGGGCCAGCGCCCCCGGCATCCGCGGCAGGGCAAGCCCCACGGCGGCGATCCCGCCGGCCTGCAACAGCTGTCGTCGTGTGAGAACGGTCACGTCTCCCCCTCCATGGCCCCTGTTTCGGCCGGTCCGCCACAAATGTTGAGTACGACGTGGCGCCCAGTCCGCGGAGTGGTTGCGATTTGGTTGCGGTTGCGATACGGTTGCGGGTGGAGGTGGCCATGAGCACACGCACCGATCTGGACCCCAAGCAGGCGGCAAGGCGCCTGGTGTCCCAGCACGACGACACCACGTGGTTGAGCACCTTCGCCGCGGAGCTCGACCGGCGCTTGCACACCGAGCAGCTCGCGCGCGTGATGTCGTTGTGGCAGCTGTCGCGTTCGGACCTCGGCCGCGTGTTCGGCGTGACGCGCCAGGCGCTGACCAAGTGGCTGCACGACGGTGTCCCGGCCGACCGCGTCGCCGAGGTGGCCGACCTGGCGGCCGTCAACGACCTGCTGGTGCGCTACCTGAAACGAGATCGCATCAGCGCCGTCGTGCGCCGTCCGTCGGACAACCTCGACGGGCGCAGCCTGCTCGACCTCGTTGCGGAAGGGCGGACGACCGAGGCCCTGAACGCCGCGCGGCGGATGTTCGCCTTCACCGACGCCCACGCGTGATCACCGAGCCGCTGGTCGACGACCACCATTGGCTGCGCATCTGCGACGCGGGCTGGGCCGACCCGCTCGACGACACCTACGCGCAGCGGACGGGCGGTCGGTGGAACCCACCCACCTCGTGGAGGACCCTGTACCTCAACGAGGATCTGGTCACCGCCCGGCTGAACCTGGAGCGATTCGTCGCGGGATGGCCGTACGAGCCGGAGGACCTGCGGGCCGACAACGCCCCGCACCTGGCGGTGGCGGCCTTGCCACGCCGGCAGACCGTCGCAGACGTCCACACCCCTGAGGGCGTGGCGGCGGCGGGGCTGCCACCCTCGTATCCGATCGCGGCCGACGGCGCGCTGGTCGCACATCGCGACTGCCAGACGGTGGGCCGGCGAGCCCGCAAGGGCGGCCTTCGCGGCGTCCGTTGCCGTTCGGCGCAGACGCCGCGGGGCGCCGGCCGCGAGCTGGCGTGGTTCCCCGCGACCGCACGCAGCCGCGCGCGGCTGGTGCAGCGCATGTCCTTCGACGAGTGGTACTGGGCCTGACGCGCCCGGGCTGCTAGGAGGCGGTGGCGACGACCGCGGTCGCGCCGCCGAGCGCGAGGTGGCCGTCGCCCAGATCGGCGTCGCCGGCGACATACCGGACCGTCCAGCGGTCATCGGGCAGGGGGACTCGGCACGGGTCGTCGGTGAGGTTGCAGGCAACGAGGGCATCACCGCGCCGGAAGGCCAGCGTGCCGGCGGGGGCGTCGAGCCATCGCACCGGCATGTCACCCAGTCGAAGGTGCGAACGCCGCACAGACACAAGCTCGCGGTACCGCGACAGCCACGACTCGTCGTCGGCGGCCTGCTGGGCGACCGTGTCCTCGTCGGTGCGCCCACCGAGGGGCAGCCAGGGCCGGGCTCCCAGCGTGAACCCCATGCCGGGCCCCGGCGCCCACGGGATGGGGGTCCGGGCGGCGTCACGTCCGCGGTCGACGTTGCCCTCGTGCAGCGCCACCGGGTCCTGCGCGTCGTCCAGCGACAGCTGCCCGTCGAGCAGGCCGAGCTCCTCGCCCTGGTAGATGAAGGCCACACCCGGCAGACCGAACTGCGCCACCGCGACCGCCAGCTGCCGTCGCCGGCCCAGGTCCCCGCCGCCGTAGCGTGACGCGGCGCGGTGTCGGTCGTGGCTGCCCTGCACCCACGCGACACGCCCCGCCGGCAGCTCGGTGCCCTCGCGCAGCGCGGCGACCATCGCCTCAGCGTCCCAGCGGACGTGCAGCGGCTTGAACCAGAACGCCAGGTGCAGCCCGCTCCCGTCCAGGTAGCGCTGCATGAGGTCGGCATCGAGCAGGTAGACCTCGCCCAGGAGCACGGCGTCGTACGGGGTCATGACCTCGCGCCAGCGCCGGTACACGTCCACGACCGCCTGCTGGTCGGTGTCGTAGATGTGCTCGAGGGACTCCCACTCGGTGGCGACCGTGCCCAGCTCCGCCGCGTCGGGCACCTCGGCAGGCGGGTTGTCAGGCAGGGCGGGATGCTTGACCAGGGCGTGCGCCACATCGATGCGGAACCCGTCCACGCCCCGGTCCAGCCAGAACCGCAGGATCTCGTCGAACTCGTCTCGGACGGCGGGGTTGTCCCAGTTCAGGTCAGGCTGCTCGGGAAGGAACAGATGGAGCCAGTACTGGCCCGTCGCCTCGTCCAGCGACCAGGCCGGCCCACCGAACACGCTCATCCAGTTGTTCGGTGGCCCACCGTCAGGCGCGGGGTCGCGCCAGATGTAGTAGTCGCGGTGGGGCGACTCGCGCGACGAGCGGGCGGACTGGAACCAGACGTGCTCGCTGGAGCTGTGGTTGGGCACCAAGTCGACCATGAAGCGCATGCCCAGCTCGTGCGTGCGGGCGATGCAGGCGTCGAGCAGGTCGGAGTCCCCGAAGACCGGCTCGACGCCGCGGTAGTCGGCAACGTCGTACCCGTGGTCACGCATCGGCGAGGGATAGAAGGGCGTCACCCAGACCAGGTCGACGCCCAGCCAAGCGAGGTGGTCGAGCCGATCGTGCAGACCCTGCAGGTCGCCGACGCCATCACCCGTGCCGTCGCTGAACGACCGCAGGTAGACCTCGTACCCGACGGCGGCGTCCCACCACGTCACGCGCCGACGTGGGCGGGCTGCCCCTCCGGCTCGGTGCTCGGCAACGCGTCGTCTTGCGCCCACGACAGCAGCCCCGTGTCGGTCCACGACAGCAGGTCTGGGTTTGCGGGCACGACGCGGACGCCGAAGCCGTACTCGCCCGAGGCGCTGCAGCGGAACCGACCGGAGAACACCAGCTGCCCGTCGCGCTCCTCCTCCAGCTGCAGCGACTGCACCGAGCGCTCGTCGATCATCCCGTCACTGAGCACCGGACCGTGAACCAGCTCGACGGCGACGTCACCCGGGTCCAGGTCGCCGGCGTCCACAGTGGCCAGCACCTGGCGTTCCTGTCCGATGTGGGCAGCGCCCTCGTCCCCCCCGATGCCGTGGATGGACACGCTGGGCCAAGCGGCGCGCACCCTCGCGCGCCACTGCGCGAGCTCCTTGGCCCGACGGTGGTCGTCGGCGTTGAGACGCGTCGCACGGATCGACAGCGGCAGGTACAGGTTGACGGTGTACTCACGGACCATCCGCGTCGCGAGCACCCGCGGGCCCAGGGTCTGCAGGGAGCGGCGCATCAGACTCAGCCATCGCCGCGGCAGCGGTCCGCCGGTGCGCTCGTAGAAGCTGGGAACGACGGTGTGCTGCAGCAGCTCGAACAACGACTGGGCGTCGGCGGCATCCTGTTGGGCGGTGTCGGGGTTGTCCTCGGCGGCGCCGATCGCAAAGCCGTTGTCACCCGCGAACATCTCGTCCCACCAGCCGTCCATGGTGGAGCAGTGCAGCGCTCCGTTGAGCACGGCCTTCTCCCCTGACGTGCCGCATGCCTCGTGGGGCCGGCGCGGGTTGTTCAGCCACACGTCGACGCCCTGGTACAGGGCGGCGGCCAGGTCCATGTCGTAGTCCTCGACGAACACGAACCGCGTGCGAATCTCCGGGTCGGCCGAGAAGTGCACGAGCTGGCGGATGATGTCCTTGCCGAGGTCGTCGCGCGGGTGCGCCTTGCCGGCGAACACGAACTGCACGGGCCGGTCGGTGGACAGCAGCATCTCGCGCAGCCGGTCGGGCTGGCGCAGCAGCAGGTTGCCGCGCTTGTACTCGGCGAACCGCCGCGCGAACCCGATCGTCAGCGCGTCCGGGTCGAAGATCTCCTCGGTCCAACCAAGCGTCGCGGCCGTCTCGCCACGCCGCTGGCGTGCGGCCCGGACCGACGTGCGCACCCGCTGCACCATCCGTTCGCGGGCCCGGCTGCGGGCGCGCCACAGCGCGTCGTCGCCGATCTCGTCCACGCGTCGCCACGCGTCGGGGTTGTGTGCCCAGTCGGGGGCGAGATAGCGGTCGTACACCGACGCCATCTCCGGGCCGACCCAGGTGGCCGCGTGCACACCATTCGTCACCGAGGTGATCGGCACCTCGTCGCTGGGCAGTCCCGGCCACAGGCCCTTGAACATCTTGCGCGACACCCGTCCGTGCAGCTGTGACACGCCGTTGGCCACCGCGGACAGGCGCAGCCCCATCACGGCCATGTTGAAGCTGCCGTGGCTGCCGTGGGACTCCTGCTGGCCCAGCGTCATCAGCTCGTCCAGCGAGATCCCGCAGTCGTGCGCGAAACCGGTGAAGTACCGCTCCATCAGGTCGTACGGGAAGACATCGATGCCGGCGGGCACCGGGGTGTGGGTGGTGAACAGCACCGCAGGACGGGCGCACTCGACGGCCTCGTCCAGTCCCATGCCCTCCTCGGCCATCATTCGCCGGATCCGCTCGAACTGCAGGAAGCCGGCGTGCCCCTCGTTGGAGTGAAAGACCTGCGGCGGCTCGGCCTGCCACTGCGGGCCCAGCTCGCCGAGCTCCCGGGCGAGGTCCAGCGCCCGCATGCCGCCGATGCCCAGCACGATCTCCTGGCGCAGCCGGTGCTCGACGTCTCCGCCGTACAGCTTGTCGGTGACCACACGGTCCTCCGGCGCGTTGGCCGGCATGTCGGTGTCAAGCAGCAGCAGCGGCACGCGACCGACCTGGGCCTTCCAGATCTGGCACACGACGGTCCGGTCGCCCAGCGCCACCTCGATGGTGGCCGCGGCGCCGTCGCGTTCCAGCCGTGCCAGCGGCAGGCTGAGGGGGTTGAGGTCTGGGTAGCGCTCGCCTTGCCATCCGTCGGCGTCCAGCTGCTGGCGGAAGTACCCATGGCGGTACAGCAGGCCGACCCCGACCAGGTCCACGCCGAGGTCGCTGGCCGCCTTGAGGTGGTCGCCGGCGAGCACGCCCAGGCCCCCCGAGTAGATCTGCATCACGTGCGTGATGCCGAACTCGGGCGAGAAGTAGGCCACCCGCGGCGCCGGCGGGCGGATCGACTGCGCCCATCGTGGTTTCTCCATGTACCGGCGCAGGTCGGCGTGCGCCTCGCCCAGCTCCTGGATGAAGGCGGCGTCGTCGACCAGCGCCTGGGCGCGGTCCGCGGACAGCCGGCCGAGCAGCGCGACCGGGTTGCCGCCAACCTCCTCCCACGCGTCGGCGTCGACCCACCGGAACAGCTCGACCGTGCGCCGGTCCCACGCCCAGCGCAGGTTGGCGGCCAGCTCGGTCAGCGGCTGCAGGGGCTCAGGCAGGGACGGGTGGACGCGGAAGGTGCGCAGGGCCTTGATCGTCACGTCGGCAGACTCCGGGTCGATCGTGTCGGGCGGCGGCCAGGCTAGCCCCTGACGGCCCTGGGCTTCACAGTGCGAGGATTCATCTCCCCGCAGTCCGGATACGTCACAACCAGGACTGCGACAGGCCGGACGAGGAGCAGGCATTGAAGGGTCGGGTGCAGGTACAGAACGTCACGCCCACCGTGGACTGTGGCCGCTATGCGGCCAAGGCCATCGTCGGCGACGACGTGATCGTGGGCGCCGACGTGTTCCGCGAGGGCCACGACAAGGTCGCCGCGGCAGTCCGGTACCGGGGCCCCGGCGACGACGGCTGGTCAGAGACGCCGCTGCGCCTGGACTCCAACGACCGCTACTACGGCAGCTTCCCCGTCGACTGTCTGGGGCCCTGGCGCTTCCAGGTCGTCGGCTGGACCGATCACTACGCGTCGTGGCTCGACGGCCTGGTCAAGAAGCACGCCGCCGGCCAGACCGACCTGGACGTCGAGTTCGAAGAGGGCGCCCGCCTGCTCGAGCGCCGCAAAGCGCCCAAGGCGGTCAAGGAGCTGATCCGCGAGACCACGGAAGTGCTGCGCAGCGACGCGCCCCAGGAGCGCAAGGTCGCGGCCGCCGCCGACGGCGACCTCCAGCTGGTGCTGGAGCGCCATCCCGAGCGGCTCGACGCGACGACCACCAAGCCCGACCTGGCCGTGTGGGTGGACCGCGAGATCGCGCAGTTCGGCGCCTGGTACGAGCTGTTCCCGCGCTCGGAGGGCGCCTACGTCGACAGCGAGACCGGCAAGGTCCACAGTGGCACGTTCTCGGAGGCCGCCAAGCGGTTGCCCGCGGTCGCGGATATGGGGTTCGACATCGTGTACCTCCCGCCGATCCACCCGATCGGCAGGACGTTCCGCAAAGGGCCCAACAACACGCTGAGCCCCGGCCCCGACGACCCCGGGGTCCCCTGGGCGATCGGCTCGGAGCAGGGCGGTCACAAGGACATCCATCCCGACCTGGGCACCATCGACGACTTCGACGACTTCGTCTCGGAGGCAAACCGCCACGGGCTGGAGATCGCGTTGGACTTCGCGATCCAGTGCTCCCCGGACCACCCGTGGGTCGCCGAGCACCCCGAGTGGTTCAAGCACCGCAGTGACGGGACCATCGCCTACGCCGAGAACCCGCCCAAGAAGTACCAGGACATCTACCCCATCGACTTCGACACCGATGACCAGGACGGGTTGTGGAACGAGCTGAAGTCGGTAGTCGAGCACTGGATCGGCCACGGGGTGAAGATCTTCCGGGTCGACAACCCCCACACCAAGGCGCTGCCGTTCTGGGAGTGGCTCATCGCCGAGATCCGCACGGACCACCCCGACGTGGTGTTCCTGGCTGAGGCCTTCACCAAGCCCAAGATGATGCAGACGCTGGGCAAGCTCGGGTTCAGCCAGAGCTACACGTACTTCGCCTGGCGCAACACCAAGCACGAGCTCACCGAGTACCTCACCGAGCTCGCGCACACCGACATGGCGAACTACTACCGGCCCAACTTCTGGCCGAACACGCCCGACATCCTCACCGAGTACCTCCAGCACGGCGGACCGCCGGCGTTCAAGATCCGGCTGGTGCTGGCAGCGCTCATGGCGCCGTCGTACGGGATCTACTCGGGCTATGAGCTGTACGAGAACGTGCCGGTGCGCGAAGGCAGCGAGGAGTACCTGAACTCCGAGAAGTACCAGTACCGGCCGCGCAACTGGGATGACCCCGCCTCGCTGGCGCCGTTCATCGCACGGATCAACGAGATCCGCCGCAACCACGCCGGCTTCAAGTACCTGCGCAACATCTGGTTCCACGGGGTCGACAACGACCAGCTCATCGCCTTCTCCAAGGTGTCCCCGGGCCGGACCGACGCGGTGCTGACCGTGGTCAACCTGGACCCATACAACGCGCAGGCGGGCACGACCTGGCTTGACCTGTGGCAGCTCGGGCTGGAGCACGCTGGTCCGTTTGAAGCCCACGACCTGATCACGAACACGACGTACATCTGGCACGGCCCCAGCAACTACGTGCGACTCGATCCCCACGACGAGCCCGCTCACGTCCTGCGCCTCCGCGCGCTGTAACAAGGAGTTCCGATTGGGCAAGCAGCAAAGCGGTAGGGCCGCATAGATGGCGCTGAGCAACGACCCCCTTTGGTACAAGAGCGCGATCTTCTACGAAGTCGTCATTCGCGGCTTCTACGACTCGAGCAATGACGGGACCGGGGACATCCGCGGGCTGACGGAGCGGCTGGACTACCTCGAGTGGCTGGGCATCGACTGCATCTGGCTGCTGCCGTTCTACCGGTCGCCACTGCGTGACGGCGGCTACGACATCAGCGACTACCTCACCGTGCTGCCGGAGTACGGAGACGTCGACGATGTCGTCGAGCTGCTGGAAGAATCCCATCGTCGCGGGATTCGGGTGATCGCCGACATGGTGATGAACCACACGTCCGACCAGCACCCGTGGTTCCAGGAGTCCCGAAACCCCGACTCGGACAAGCGCGACTGGTACGTGTGGTCCGACACGGACGAGAAGTACCAGGACGCCAGGATCATCTTCGTCGACACGGAGATCTCGAACTGGACGCACGACCCGGAGGCGGGCGCGTACTACTGGCACCGGTTCTTCTCCCACCAACCGGACCTGAACTACGACAACCCCGACGTCCAGGAGGCCATGCTCGACAACGTCCGGTTCTGGCTGGCGCACGGCCTGGACGGCCTTCGCCTCGACGCCGTGCCGTACCTGTTCGAGCGCGAGGGGACCAACTGCGAGAACCTGCCGGAGACGCACGACTACCTGAAGAAGGTCCGCAAGGTCGTCGACGACGAGTTCGAGAACAAAGTCCTGCTCGCCGAGGCCAACCAGTGGCCCGCCGATGTCGTCGAGTACTTCGGCGACGGTGACGAATGCCAGATGGCCTTCCACTTCCCGGTCATGCCGCGCATGTTCATGGGGCTGCGCCGAGAGGAGGCCAAGCCCATCGTCGAGATCATGACGAACACGCCGGACATCCCCGACAACTGCCAGTGGGGCATCTTCCTGCGCAACCACGACGAGCTGACGCTCGAGATGGTCACCGACGAAGAGCGCGACTACATGTACAAGGAGTACGCGCGTGACCCGCGGATGAAGATGAACGTGGGGATCCGCCGGCGCCTGGCCCCACTGCTGGACAACAACCGCCGGGCGTTGGAGCTGTTCCACGCCCTGCTGTTCAGCTTGCCCGGCACGCCGATCATGTACTACGGCGACGAGATCGGGATGGGCGACAACATCTACCTGGGTGACCGCGACGGCGTCCGAACACCGATGCAGTGGTCCATGGACCGCAACGGCGGTTTCAGTCGGGCCGACTTCGCGGCCCTGTACGCGCCGCCGATCATGGATCCCGTGTACGGCTTCGCGTCGCTCAACGTCGAGGCGCAGCAGCGCAACCCGCACTCGCTCTTGCACTGGGTGCGCAACCTGATCGATGTCCGCAAGAAGCACCCGGTCTTCGGCACGGGCTCGTTCCGTGCGCTGGAGACGTCCAACCCCAAGGTCCTGTCGTTCCTACGCGGCGAGCGCAATCCGATCCTGGTCGTTGCCAACCTCGGAGCCTCGGCGCAGCCGGTGGAGCTCGACCTGATCGAGTACGCCGGCCACGTCCCGGTGGAGATGACGGCCCGGACGCCGTTCCCTCCGATCGGCGAGCTGCCGTACCTGCTGACGCTCGCGCCCCACGGCTTCTACTGGTTCGAGCTGACCACGGGAGACCTGGAGGAGTGACGGATCTGCAGCACCTCGCCGGCCCCGACGCCTTCGACGAGCTCGCCGTCGTGCTGCGGGACTGGGTACCCCGGCAGCGGTGGTTCGCCGGCAAGGCCCGCGACTTCGGCGATCTGCGACTGCATGATGCGGTGCTGGTGACCGCCCCAGGAGAGCCTGACCTGGTCCTTGAGGTGCTCGTCGAGGTGGCGTACGACGACGGGCATGCCGAGACCTACCAGGTGCCGCTGGCTCCCGGCGTGGAGCCCGGCGAGCAGGGCTGGGT
>Ga0247713_1000824_pt1 | contig 17209 bp, 15 predicted proteins | sample 21E_NmetaG_FD_189936 | JGI IMG/M metagenome (GOLD analysis project Ga0247713, IMG submission 189936) | Soil microbial communities from hillslope of Landscape Evolution Observatory, University of Arizona, Oracle, AZ, United States - 2-1-E_N | ecosystem: Engineered > Artificial ecosystem >... | reverse complement strand
TTGGGGATGTTGCGCGCCTCGTCCTCGGCCTTCTGGCGGGCCCGGCGGGTCAGGTCCGCGGCGACCTCGTCCACGGCGTCGTAGAGCTCTTCGTGGGTGCCCTCGTTCCACACCACGTGCGTGGCGATGGCCAGCTTGGACTCCAGCGGGGCCTGCGCGTCGACGCGGGCCTGGGCCTGCTCGGGGGTTAGGCCGCGCCGCTCGACGAGACGCTGCACCTGAGTCTCGGGCTTCGCAGCGACCACCAGAACGGCGTCGTAGCCTCGGTCCACGCCGGCCTCGACCAGCAGGGGCACGTCCAACACCACGACACCGTCGAACGCCTGCAGCACCTCGAGGCGGCTCGCGATCTCTGCGATCACCGGGGGGTGGGTGATCTCGTTGAGCGTCGTCCGGCGGGCTTCGTCGGCGAAGACGACCGCCCCCAGCGCCGCCCGGTCGATGAACCCGTCGGCGTCGAGGACGTCGACGCCGAAGTGATCGACGATCTTGCGGTAGGCGGGTTTCCCCGGCTCCACGACCTCGCGCGCGATCTGGTCGGCGTCAATCAGCTCCGCGCCGTGCATGACCAAACGCTCGGCGACGGTCGACTTGCCGGCGCCGATGCCACCGGTGAGCCCGACGAGGAACACGACGTGCCGTCCCTACCCGGGCTGCTCGGTCTCCGGCGTGTCCTCGCCGCCCGTGGCCTCTGCGTCCGCAGCCGCCACATCGGGGTCCTTGGCCTCGTCGGCGAGCTCGTCGTTGCTGGGCTCAGCCGACGCTTCGGTCGCGTCCGCCGAGTCCGTCGTGTCCGCCGCGTCCGGGCTGTCCGCCGCGTCCGGGCTGTCCGGCGAATCCGGGCTGTCCGGCGAATCCGGGCTGTCCGGCGAATCCGGGCTGTCCGGCGAGTCCGGGGAGGTGACCTCCTCGGCGTCCTCACCGGACGTCGGCGTCCCACCGAGCTCGGCCACGACGTCTTCCAGCGACAGCCCCGCAACGTCGGAGGGCTGCGAAGTCTCCGTCTCCGCGTCGCGCTGCTGCAGGGCAGCCGCCAGCGCGGCGCCAACCGCAGAACCGCCGGTGCTGTCCGCGTCGATCGAGGCCTCGGAAAGGTCGGCTGCGGGAGCCTGCTCGATCTCCGGCTCCTCGCCGTAGCCAGCCTTGACGGCCTGCTTCAGCGACAGTGAGATGCGTCGCCGGACGTCGTCGATGTCGATGATCTTGACGGTGACGCGGTCGTTGACCTTGACGACCTGCTCGGGCAGCTCGACGTGAGCCTCGGCCAGCTCCGAGATGTGGATCAGACCCTCGATGCCTTCCTCGACCTTCACGAAGGCGCCGAAGGGCACGAGCTTGGTGACGTTGCCCTCGATGAACTCGCCGACGTAGTGCTGCCGGGCGAACTGGCGCCACGGGTCTTCCTGCGTCGCCTTCAGCGACAGGCTGACCCGCTCACGCTCCAGGTCGACGTCGAGCACCTCCACCTCGACCTCGTCGCCGACCTCGACGACCTCACCCGGGTGGTCGATGTGCTTCCACGACAGCTCGGACACGTGGACCAGGCCGTCCACGCCGCCGAGGTCGACGAACGCACCGAAGTTGACGATCGACGAGACGGTCCCCTTGCGGACCTCGCCCTTCTGCAGCGTCTCCAGGAACTCTCTCCTGAACTCAGACTGTGTTTCCTCCAGGAACTTGCGCCGCGACAGGACGACGTTGTTGCGGTTCTTGTCCAGCTCGATGACCTTGCACTCGAGCTCGCGGCCGACGTACGGGTGCAGGTCGCGCACGCGGCGCATCTCCACCAGCGACGCGGGGAGGAACCCGCGCAGCCCGATGTCGAGGATGAGCCCGCCCTTGACGACTTCGATGACCGTGCCGGTGACGGTGGCCTCGTTCTGGTAGATCTGCTCGATCTTGCCCCAGGCGCGCTCGTACTGGGCGCGCTTCTTCGACAGGATCAGTCGGCCGTCCTTGTCCTCCTTCTGGAGGACGAGCGCCTCGATGAGGTCACCGACCTGCACGACCTCGTGCGGGTTCACGTCGTGCTTGATCGACAGCTCGCGCGACGGGATGACGCCCTCGGACTTGTAGCCGATGTCGAGCAGCACCTCGTCGGCGTCGACCTTGACGACCACCCCCTCGACGATGTCGCCGTCGTCGAACTCCTTGACGGTCTCCTCGAGGGCCTGCAGGAACGCCTCCTCGGAGCCGAACTCCTCGAGGATGATCTGGGCGCCACGCTCCCGCTCGGTGCGGGGGCCCAGGTCCAGCGTCTGGGTCGGCGTCTCCTGCGGTGCTGCGGTCGGGTCGTCGGTGCTCATGGGATGGGGTCGTCCGGTCTCGTCGGTTTTCCTGGGCATGCGCCGGCTCGTGGACGGTGCGCGCAAACACGGCAACGCACCCGGCAGCGCGGGCGAAGGCCCGAGTGTCGCGGCTGCGTATGTCCGTGTCAACGTGACGACTACGATCCGCCGGTGCCGCCCCGACCCGAGTCCCTGTCGTCGTCGCAGGCACGGCGCATCGCGCTGGCCGCGCAGGGGTTCACCGACCCCCCGCCGACCGGCCGCGTGGACCGCCGCCACTTTCGCCGGGTCCTGGGCCGCGTCGGGCTGCTGCAGCTGGACTCGGTCAACGTCGCGGTCCGGGCGCACTACATGCCACTGTTCTCCCGGCTCGGGCCGTACGACCGCGACGCGCTCGACCGCTGGGCGTACTCGTCGGGAGAGCTGTTCGAGTACTGGGGGCACGAGGCCTCGCTGCTCCCGGTCGAGCTGCACCCGCTGCTGCGGTGGCGGATGACGCGCGCGCTCGACGGCGAGACGTGGGGCGGCGTGCGGAAGGTGGCCCAGGACCGGCCCGAGTTCGTCGCCGCGGTCCTCGACGAGGTCCGCCGGCGAGGGCCCCTGCGCGCAGGCGCCATCGACGACGGCCCGCGGGTCCGCCGCGGCACGATGTGGGACTGGAGCGACGCGAAGAAGGCGCTGGAGTGGCTGTTCTGGACGGGGCAGGTCACGCCTGCCCGCCGCGAGCGGTTCGAGCGGCTGTATGACCTGACCGAGCGGGTGCTACCGGCCAGGGTGCTGGCCATGCCGACGCCGTCGGAGGAGGACGCGCACCGCGAGCTGCTGGTTCGCGCCGCACGCCACCACGGGGTCGGCACGGCCCGCGACCTGGCCGACTACTTCCGTCTGCCGATCATCCACGCGCGGGCACGCTTGGCCGAGGCGGTCGAAGACGGCCGGCTCGTGAAAGCGCAGGTCGAGGGCTGGCGAGAGCCGGCGTACCTGCATCCAGAGGCGCGCCTGCCCCGGCGGGTGCGTGCCCGGGCGCTGCTGTCCCCGTTCGACCCCGTCGTCTGGGAGCGGGGACGCGCCCAGCGGCTGTTCGCGTTCCACTACCGCATCGAGATCTATGTCCCCGCGCCGAAGCGGCAATGGGGCTACTACGTGTACCCGTTCCTCCTGGACGACCGCCTCGTCGCCCGCGTCGACCTCAAGGCCGACCGGCGCGCCGGCCGTCTGCTGGTGCACGGTGCCTGGGGGGAAGACGACGCCGACCCCGCCTCGACGGCCTCCGCGCTGCATGAACAGCTGCAGGCCATGGCCGGCTGGTTGGGTCTGGACGAGGTCACCGTGGGCGACCGCGGGGATCTCTCCGGCGCGTTGCGAGTCGCCGGGTAGCGGTCAGTCGCCGGTGTCGGCCGCGGCCTTCGCCGCCTCGATCCTGCTGGTCGACAGGCGGCCGACCGCTGCCAGCAGCGCGACGAGGTGGACCGCCGCGCTGACGAAGAACGGCGATCGCAGGGCGAGCTCACGCCCCGCGACTGGCTCGGCGAGGGTGACCAGCAGACCACCGAGCAGCGCACCCAGCGGCATCATCCCCCAGCCGAAGAACCGATAGACGCTGTTGACTCGGCCCAACAGGTGGTCGGGGATGATCGACTGTCGTAGCGAGACGGTGATCACGTTCCACAGGACCGCCGTGAACATGTACACGGCGAACATGGCCCCCACGACGAACGCGTTCGACGTCGAGCCGATCACGGCGGCAGTTACGGCGCCGCCGCCCAGCGTGAGGTACAGCGAGGGGCCGGAGCCGATGCGGCGAGTGATGTCGGCGGCCACCTGACTGCCCAGGATCCCACCCAGCGCGGATGCGGTGGCGAGCAGGCCGAAGCCGCGGGGCCCCAGTCCCAGGATCTCCTGGACGAACAGCACCTCGGTGGCCAGCATCATCGCGCCCATGCCGTTCATCACGCCGAGAAGGATGGCCAGCGTGCGGATGAGCCGGTGACCCCACAGCCACCGCAACCCCTCGGCGATCTCCGCGCGCATCGGGCGTCGGGGCGCCGCGACGTCCGCGGCCGGGGCCCGGAACGTGCCGGCGATCCACACCATGAGCAGTGCCGAGATCCCGAACGTCGCGGCGTTGCCGGCGAAGGGCACCGCGATGGCGAGCGCGATCAGAAAGCCTCCCAACGGCGGGCCGACGAACTGGTTCATGATCAGCTCGGCACCCCACAGGTTGCCGTTTGCGCGCTCCAACCGGGACTTGGGCACCAGACGCGGCAGGATCGTCTGTGCGGAGTTGTCGTAGATGACCTCGGCGGCGCCGAGCACCAGCGCGGCCGCGTACAGCGCCGGTATCACCATCACGTCCAGCGCCACGGCGACCGTCACGCCGGCAGTGACGACGAAGCGGGCGCCGTTCATCCAGATCATCAGCAGGCGCCGGTCGCCGCGGTCCACGATGGCGCCCGCGTGCAGGCTGAACAGCAGCCACGGCAACCGCTGCGCGACCGCGACCCCGGCGATGAGCGCGGGGTTGCGCGTCAGCAGAGACGCGAGCCACGGATACGCGATCTGCGCGATGCCGTCGCCGAGGTTGGAGATGACGCTGGCCGACCACAGCTTCCAGTAGCCGGCCCCCAGCCCACGGAACCGTGGCGGCTTGGCGGGCGGCTCGGAAACGACGACCGCACCGGGGCCTGCGCTCATGACTCCCCGCTGGCCGGCCTCAGCCGTGCGCGTGCCCACGCCAGCGTGCCCGCAGCCATGCCCTTGAACTTGGGAACCTCGTCGAGGGCAGCCACCAACAGCGGCGTCTGCGGGGGCAGCTGATCCTTCAATGCGTGATAGACCGCGGAGCGACCCTGGTCGCTGTCCACGAAGACCAGGCCTGGCCGCAGCGGGCGAATCTCCAGCCAGGGGCCCTCGGTGGGCGCGGGCAGCTCGTGTCCGTCGAGATACGCCAGGTACAGCACGCTAGTGCTTTTCGGCCTCGGCCCACGATGGCCCTGTAGCCGTGTCGACCTCCAGCGGAACGGCCATGTCGACCACTCCCGCCATCTCCCGGACGAGCAGCGCATGCAGCTGCTCCTCCTCCCCCGGCGCCGTCTCACACACCAGCTCGTCATGCACCTGCAGCAGCAGCTGCGACTGCAGACCCTCGCGACGCATGGCCTCGTACACCGCGGTCATGGCCTTCTTGATGATGTCGGCGGCGGTGCCCTGGATGGGGGCGTTCAGGGCCATCCGCTCGGCCATCTCCCGGCGCTGCCGGTTGTCGCTCATCAGGTCGGGCAGGTAGCGCCGGCGGCCGAACATCGTCGAGGTGTACCCGTCGACCCGCGCCTGTGTCACCACCCCTCGCAGGTAGTCCCGGACCCCCGGGAAGCGGGCGAAGTAGTCGTCCATCAGCTCGCGCGCCTCGTCGGGCGGGATGCCCAGCTGCTGGCCCAGACCGAACGCGCTCAGCCCGTAGGCCAGGCCGTAGGTCATTCCCTTGATGCGGCTGCGCAGGGTGTTGTCGATCGACGAGACCGGCAGGTCCCACACCATCGAGGCGGTCGTGGCGTGGATGTCCTCGCCGGAGGCAAATGCCTCCAGCAGCCCGTGGTCGTTCGACAGATGGGCCATGACCCGCAGCTCGATCTGGCTGTAGTCGGCGACCAGCAGGGACGTGAAGCCCTCGCCGGGAACGAACGCACGGCGGATCTCCCGCCCCTGGGCCGTGCGAATCGGGATGTTCTGCAAGTTGGGGTTCTGCGACGACAGCCGCCCCGTGACGGCTACCGTCTGGTTCAGCTCTGCGTGGATCCGCCCCGTCGTTGGGTTGATCAGCGGCGGCAGCGCGTCGACGTACGTCCCCTTGAGCTTGGAGACCTCGCGGTACTCCAGCAGCGGCTCGATGATCGGGTGGGTGTCGATCAGCGACTGCAGCGCCGCGGCGTCCGTGGTGTACCCGGTCTTGATGCGCTTGGTCTTGGGCAGCTCCAGGCGCTCGAACAGGATGACCTGCAGCTGCTTGGGCGAGTCGAGGCTGAACTCCTCGCCGGCGTAGCCGTAGATCTCCTCCCGCAGGTCGCGCATGCGGTCGCCGAGCTCGGCGCCCATCTCGTCGAGGACCTGCCGGTCCACGGCGATGCCGGTGTGCTCCATGGCGGCCAGGACAGGCACCAGCGGGAGCTCCAGGTCGTGCAGCAACGCGCGCTGATCTCGCTCGTCGAGCTCGTCGTCGAGCAGCACCGCCAGCTCCAGCAGTGCCTCGGCGGCCAGCGCGCGCTGCTCCCAGCCGTCGTCGACCGCGATGGTCAGCTGGCCGGTGTCCGCCTCGGCCGTGTCCGAGCGCAGCTGCTTGTTCAGGTACTGCAGCGCCAGCGCCTCGAGCTCGTAGGACCGCTGCTGGGGGCTGACCAGGTAGGCGGCGAGCTCGGTGTCCACCGCGATGCCCTCCACCGTCCAGCCACGCGAGCGGGCGGCGTGCAGCAGCGCCTTGGCGTCGTGGACGAACAGCGGCCGGTCCGGGTCGCCGAGAACATCAGCGAGCGTCTTGACGTCGGCGTCGGTCAGGTCGTCCAGTGTCGCGGTCGCCGGCTCCGCGCCACTCACGGCGACAGCGACGGCGTCCCACCGCGTCGCCGGCGGCCGTCCCGAGGTGAACGGCAGGACGGCCACGGGCAGCTCGGCGGTGCAGGCATCGAGCCAGCCGGCGAGCTCACCCGGCCCCAACCGCCGAGGCTGGGCGCTGAAGCTGCCGGCTTCGGCGGTCGTCTGCTCGGCGAGCACCTGCTCGGACAGCCGCTCCCACAGCGAGCGGAACTCCAGCGTGGCGAACAGCCGGCGCACGGCATCGGCGTCGACGTCGCCCATGCGCAGCGCCTCGACGGGGGCGGGTACTTCGAGATCACGTTGGAGCTGGGCGACGGCGTACCCGTCCCGGACGGCCTGCTCGTGCTCGGCCAGCATCGTCGGGAGCTTCTTGCCCTTGACCTTGTCGAGGTTGGCGAAGATGCCGTCGAGGTCGCCGAACTCGTCCAGCAGCTTCGCCGCGGTCTTCTCCCCGACGCCGGGGACACCCGGGATGTTGTCGCTGGGATCGCCGCGGAGCGCGGCGAGCATGGCGTAGCGGTCGGGGCCGACGCCGTACTTCTCCTGCACCGCTCTTGCGTCCATGAGGACCGTGTCGCTGATGCCGCGGCGGGTGTACAGCACCGTGGTGTGGTCGTCGATGAGCTGGAACGCGTCGCGGTCGCCGGTGACGACCAGGGTGTCGATCCCGCCTTCCCGCGCAACCGCGGCGTACGTGGCGATCACGTCGTCGGCTTCGCAGCCGTCGACGCCCACGGTGGGGATCTGCAGGGTCTGCAGGACCTCGAACACCAGGGGGATCTGTGAGCGGAAGTCGTCCGGGCTGTCCTCGCGGTTGGCCTTGTACTCCGGGAGGATCTCGGTCCGGTGCACGGGGCGTCCCCGGTCGAACGCGACGGCCACGTAGTCGGGGCGCTGCTCCCCCAGCAGCTTGATGAGCATCGTCGTGAAGCCGTAGACGGCGTTGGTCACCTGACCGGTGGTGGTGCGCAGGTCCGGCGGCAGAGCGAAGAACGCCCGGTACGCCAGGCTGTAGCCGTCGAGGATGGCCAGCAGGGGCCGGGAGCGGTCAGGCACGCTCCGACCCTACTCGCCGAGGTATGCCTTGCGGACCTCGGGGTTGGTCAGCAGCTTGTCGGCGTCGTCGCTCAGCACGATCTCGCCGGACTCCAGCACGTAGCCACGATGGGCGAGCTTGAGCGCGCCGAAGGCGTTCTGCTCGACCATCAGCACCGTGGTGCCCTGCCCGTTGATCTCACGGATCACGGAGAAGATGGTGTCGATCAGCTTCGGTGCCAGACCGAGTGACGGCTCGTCGAGCATGAGCATCCTGGGGCGGGCCATGAGCGCACGGCCCATGGCGAGCATCTGCTGCTCGCCGCCCGACAGCGTGCCGCCGAGCTGCTTGCGACGCTCCTGCAGGCGGGGGAACAGCTCGAACACCCGGTCGAGGTCCCCTTTGAGGTTGGACTTGTCCCGCCGGCCGTAGGTGCCCATGTCGAGGTTCTCGGTGACCGTCATCCGCGGGAAGATCCGCCGTCCCTCGGGGCTTTGGGAGATCCCCAGCGCGACGATCTCGTGCGACGGCAGGTTGTGGATCGGGTTGCCCCGCCAGCTGATCGAGCCCGTCCGCGGGTTCTTCACCCCGGAGATGGTCCGCAGCGTCGTCGTCTTGCCGGCGCCATTGCCGCCGATCAGGGTGACGATCTCGCCCTCTTCGACATCGAAGCTGACGCCCTTGACGGCCTCGATGTTGCCGTAGAAGACGTGGATGTCGTCGACTTCAAGCAGTGCCATGCGCAGCGGCCTCCGCTCCGAGATAGGCCTCGATGACGTGTGGGTCGTTCTGCACGTCCTTGGGTGGCCCCTCGGCGATCTTCTTGCCGTAGTCGAGGACCGACACGCGATCGGAGATGCGCATCACGACCTTCATGTCGTGCTCGATGAGCACCACGGTGACGCCCGACTCGCGGATCTTCTGGATCAGGTCGTTCAGCCGGCCTTTTTCCACCGGGTTCATGCCGGCCGCCGGCTCGTCGAGGAAGATCAGCTCCGGCTCGGTCGCCAGCGCCCGCGCGATCTCCAGCCGGCGCTGGTCGCCGTACGCGAGGTTCTTCGACAGCTCGTTCTCGGTACGCCCGATACCGACGAAGTTGAGGTACTCGCGCGCGCGGTCGATCGCCTCGCGTTCCTCCCTGCGCTGACGCGGCAGCCGCAGCATCGCCCCGCCGACCATCGACTTGGCCTGGATGTCGGCGCCGACCACGACGTTCTCCAGGGCGGTCATCCCCTGGAACAGGCGGATGTTCTGGAACGTCCTGGCGATCCCCTGTGCCGTGACCTGGTGCGGTTTGAGGCCGACCAGCTTCTTGCCCTTGAAGGTGACCTCGCCCGAGGTCAGCTCGTACAGGCCGGTGATCAGGTTGAAGAAGGTCGTCTTGCCCGCGCCGTTCGGGCCGATGATGGCGACGATCGAGCCCCGGTCCACGACGAAGTCGACGGCGTCGACGGCGGTCAGCCCGCCGAAGCGCTTGGTCGCCTGGCGGACGTCGAGCAGCCGCTCGGGGGCCGTGGCCGCCGCTGCGGTCGCGCCCGTCTCGGTCATCCGGGGCTCCCCTCGGTCATCAGACTCTCGCTGTCACTCTCGGTGGTGGCCAGCTTCTCGTCGGCGGCGGTGGTCTCACCGTGCAGCTCGGCGCGACGCTGTCCGCTCGGGAACAGGCCCTCGGGACGCAGGATCATCACCGCCAGCAGGATGAGTCCCAGGATGAACAGGCGCCAGTCCTCCGGGTTCTCCGCGATGCGCAGGAACGGGATGCGCAACCACGGCGACAATGCGGCGAGCAGCACACCGATGCCCAGCAACCACCAGCCGTACGGTGGACCGACCCTCGTTTTGATCACCCGCAGCACGATCAGAAGGCCCACCACCGCGAGGATCGTTCCGACCGCGATGAAGATCTGGATGAACGGGACGACGTCGAAGTCACGCAGCGCTTCCTGCGTGAAGCCGATGAAGATCGCGCCGGCGATCGCACCCACGATCGAGCCCATTCCGCCGAACACCACCATCGCCAGCACGATGATCGACTGCAGCAGCAGGAAGTTCTGCGGGTTGATGAAGCTGGTCTTCACGGCCAGCATCACACCGGCGAAGCCGGCGGTCGACGCCCCGATGGCGAAGGCCCACACCTTCATCTTCAGGGTGGGGATGCCCATCGCCTCGGCCGCGAGCTCGTCCTCGCGGATGGCGACCCAGGCGCGCCCGACCCGGCTGTCTGCCAGCCGGCGCACGATCAGGACCATGATGATGCAGATCGTGACGGCGAGGTAGTAGTACGGCACGGGGTCGAGCCCGAAGTCCGCGAAGCGGGCACCGAAGGGCGCCAGCTGACGGCCCAGGACCGGTGACAGCGCCAGGAGTGCGATGCCCACGACCGCCGTGGCGATGATGATGGAGCGCAGCTCTGCGCGGCGTTCCCCGCTCCGCCACCACAGGGCCGCGGCGATCGCCAGCACCAGGACACCGACGAAGGCCACCACCACGATGTAGTTCAGCGTCTGCGGGTCGGCGAACGGCAGCTCGAACTGCGGGATGGCGGGCACGCCCCGGGCGCCGTTGGTGATGCCCTCGGCGTTCAGCAGCGTGATGCGGACGATCTCGTGGAAGCCCAGCGTGACGATCGCCAGGTAGTCGCCACGTAGTCGCAGGGTTGGCAGGCCCAGCAGCACACCGGCCAGCATGGTCACCAGCACCGCGATCGGGAAGATCAGGAACGGGTCGATCGTGAACGGCGGCTGCACCGGCATGCTGCCGGTGAAGTACGCAGCGGTGTACGCGCCGATGGCATAGAAGGCGACATACCCGAGGTCCAGCAGGCCGGCGAACCCGACCACGACGTTCAGTCCGAGTGCGAGCAGGACGTAGAAGGCCACCCGGTCGACCAGCACCGTCCGGTAGAACGGCGTCATGAAGGGCAGCTGGGGCAGCACGTACACGATGATGATCGGGATCGCGATGATCAGCGCCCGCTGCAGCGGGGTGGCGTTCGCGAACCGTGCGCGCCGGCGCTCCGCCCGGTGCCCGTACGCCTCTTTGGTGTCGCGCCAGCCAGCCGACAGCGGCGCGTAGATCTTCCGCATCTCCGCACGCGCGTTGCGGATCCGGTTGATCCGGCTGAGCTCCTGCTCGGTCTCTTCGACAGTCGTCATGCTCGCTCAGCCACCTTCTGCCCGAGGATGCCGGTGGGTCGGATCATCAGCACGAGCACGAGGACGGAGAAGGCCAGGGCGTCTTTCCAGCGGGCGCCGTCGGCGATGCACAGCGTCCCGAGGTTCTCCAGCTGTCCGAGCAGCAGTCCGCCGAGCATGGCGCCGCGGATGTTGCCGATGCCTCCGAGGACGGCTGCGGTGAAGGCCTTCAGGCCGGGGATGAAGCCCATGTTGAACCGCACCGACCCGAACACCATGCCTTGCAACATGCCGGCGGCGCCGCCGAGCAGACCGCCGACCACGAAGGTGATCGCAACGATCCGGTCGATGTTGACGCCCATAAGACCGGCGGTCTCTGCGTCCTGGGCGACAGCCCGGATCCCCTTTCCGGTCTTGGTCTTGTTGACGAAGAAGTCCAGGAACGCCAGCAGGATGATCGCGGACACGATGACGATGAGCATCTTGTTGTTCACGACGACGTTGGCGACGCGGAACACCTCGCGCGTCGGCAACAGGTTCGGGAACTGCAGCGCGTTCGCCCCGTACCGGATACGGGCCGCGTTGGACATGATCAAGAACAAGCCCATCGCGGCGATGAGCGCCGCTAGTCGTGGCGCTCCGCTCTTGCGTAGTGGGCGGTAGGCCACCCGTTCGATGAGCATGGCGAGCATGCCGGCGATCACCATCGCCGCCGCCAGCGTGGCGAGCAGCGCCACCGCGGTCCCCCCCAGAGGACCACCTTCGTCCTGGAGGAAGTTGCGGCCGACGAAGGTCGCCGTGAACGCCCCGCTCATGAAGATCTCAGAGTGGGCGAAGTTCAGCAGCTCCAGAACGCCGTACACCAGCGTGTAACCGATGGCGATGACTGCGTACAGCGCGCCGGACTGCAGTCCCAGCACCAGGCCCTGGACGATCCTGGGCGTATCCGTCAAGCAGTCGGGCAAGTCCCGCCTCCCCGGCAGTCGAATGGCCACACGCCGTGCGCCGCGCACGTTGGCGGCGACATGCTAAACGATGAGTGCAAACAGCTGGTGCAATCGGAAGGGGTGGGCGCAACGCCCACCCCTTCCGTCAGTGCACTGCGACGGCTAGGAGGTCTCCTCCTCGGCGCCGCCGTCCTCCATCAGCTCTTCGGGAGCCTCGATCTCGGCCTCGAGCGTCCACTCGCCGTTCTCGACGACGAAGACGTTGAAGGCCTGGCCGGCGATGTCACCGTTCTCGTCGAACGACACGGACCGACCGCCGAAGACCTCACCGTCGAAGTTGCGGATGTGGTCGTTGATGGCAGCACGGTCGCAGCCGACGGTCGCGATCGCGTCGATGATGATCTGGGTCGCCTGGTAGGCCTCGATGGTGAACGCACCCGGGCTCTGGCCACCGGAGATCTCGTCGTAGGCGCTGGTGAACTCCTCGGGGGCCTCGTTCGGGTTGGCACCCGGGTAGCTGGCGTAGGAGCCCTCAGCGGCGTCACCGGCGACCTGGATGAACTCGTCGTCGAACGCACCATCGTCGGAGATGAAGGCCACGTCGCCGGCGCCCTGGTCAGCCAGCTGGCTGCGGATCAGACCGGCCTCGGAGAAGTAGCCACCGAAGAACACCGCGTCAGCGTTGGCCTGCGTCACACGACCGACCGCCGCGCTGTAGTCCTGCTGACCCTGCTCGACGCCCTGGCGGGCGACGATCTCCACGTCCATCTCCTCAAGGCTGGACTCGACGAGGTCGGCCAGGCCCTTGCCGTAGTCGGACGAGTCGTCGAGGACCGCGACGCGCTCGGCGCCCAGGTTCTCGGCGATGAAGCGGGCAACCACGGGGCCCTGCGCGGCGTCGGTGGCGACGACACGCGAGAAGTGGGTCCAGCCCTGCTGGGTCAGGTCGGGGTTGGTAGCCGAGGGGCTGAGCATCGGCAGGCCGGCCTGGTCGTAGATCGGGCCGGACGCGGAGGTCTCACCCGAGAAGGCGGGGCCGACCAGCGCGAGGATCTGCTCATTGGCAGCCGCGTCGTTGGCCAGCGCGGGCGCCTGGTCAGGCAGACCCTGGGAGTCGAAGCGCTCGATGGACAGCTCCACGCCCTCGGGAAGCTGGCCACCGCCGGGCAGCTCGAGCGTGCCCTCCGCGGCCTGGTCGATCGCCAGCTGGATGCCGTTGACCATGTTCTCGCCCAGCGCGGCGTAGTCGCCACTGAGCGGACCCTGGTAGGCGATGTTGTAAGAGCCTTCCTCGCAGCCAGACGCCGCGTCGTCACCACCCTCGGTGGCGGTGTCCTCACCGGTGTCACCGGTGTCACCGGTGTCGCCGGTGTCGTCGGTCGGCGTGCCGCCACAGGCGGCCAGCAGGAGCGCCGACATGATCAGCGCGATCAGATAGGTGAGCTTTTTGCTCAAGGCTCGTTCCTCCCTCAGAGGTTTGTCGTCAGGCCCCGTATAGGAAACGGGCCACCCAGGAAACGCGGCCGGGACGTTACTACACCTGTCGTGCTCCGACCACCACTCCAACGCGGGAGTGCCCCTGGGGAGTTCCCGCGTTTTCCGCGGGCATTTCACCCGCTACAGTGACCGGGCGCAACCGTTCCGGACTGACGACACAGGACAGGGGAGCACCGGTGGGCTACCTCGCGGGAGTCATCGCCATCGCGATCATCGTGTTCGGGTGGCCGTACTGGCCCATCGGCTGGATCGCGATCGCCATCCTGCTGGCGGCCGACTTCGTGCTCGAGACCTAGGACCGGCGCTACAGCACCTGGGACAGGAACGTCTTCAGGCGCTCACTGCGGGGGTTGCCGAAGAACTCCTTGGGCGCCGCTTCTTCCACGATCACGCCGTCGTCCATGAACACGACCCGGTTGGCGACCTCGCGGGCAAAGCCCATCTCGTGGGTGACGACCATCATCGTCATGCCCTCGTTGGCGAGGCTGCGCATGACCGCCAGCACCTCCCCCACCAGTTCCGGGTCGAGCGCCGACGTCGGCTCGTCGAACAGCATCATGTCGGGTTCCATCGACAGCGCCCGCGCGATCGCGACGCGCTGCTGCTGGCCGCCGGACAGGTGGGCCGGGTAGGCGTCGATCTTCTCGATGAGTCCGACACGCTCGAGGTTGCGGGAGGCCACGTCCTTGGCCTCAGCGGTGGAGCGCTTGCGGACCCGCCGCTGCGCGATCGTGAGGTTGCGGAGCACCGACAGGTGCGGGAACAGGTTGAACGACTGGAACACCATGCCGATCTTGCTGCGCAGCATGTCGACGTCGGCGTCCGGGTCGGTGATGTCCTCACCCTCGATGAAGATGTGACCGGCTGTCGGCTCCTCGAGCCGGTTGATGCACCGCAGCAACGTCGACTTTCCGGATCCGGACGGCCCGACCACGCACACGACCTCGCCCAGGCCGACCTCGAAGTCGATCCCCTTGAGCACCTCGAGCTGGTCGAAGGACTTGTGCAGGTCTTCGACCTTGATGGCGGGGGTACCCGGGTTCATCAGCGGGCCCGAGCCTGCCGGCGCTCCAGCGCCGCGACGAGCTGTGTCAGCGGCAGGGTGATGGCGAGGTAGGCCAGTGCGATGACCAGCAGCGGCGTGCCGTTGAACGTGGAGGACATCAGGTCACGGCCGAACTTGGTGAGCTCCTTGCTGCCGACGGTGGTCCCGAGCACGAACAGCAGCGACGTGTCCTTGATCAGCAGGACCAGCTCGTTGGTCAGCGGCGGGATGATGATGCGGAACGCCTGGGGGATCACGATCGAGACCATCGCCCAGCTGCGGGTCATACCCAGCGACCTCGCTGCTTCCATCTGTCCCTTGGGGACCGCCTGGATGCCGGCGCGGATCGTCTCGGCCATGTAGGCCGCCGCGACCAACCCCAGCCCCAGCGTTGCCTTCCCGAGGAAACCGCCGGGGATGTTCACGCCGAAGGCGATGGGGATGCCGAAGCCGACGAAGATGATCGTCACCAGCGCCGGAAGACCGCGGAACAGCTCGATGTAGCCCGTGGCGATCCACCGGTACGGAGCCACGCTCGACAGCTTCATCAACGCCAGCACCAGACCCAGCGTCAGCCCGAAGGCGAACGAGGTGGCCGTGTAGACCACGGTGTTGCGGGCGCCCTCGGTCAGCACGGCGGGCCACATCCGCGCGGCGATGTCGGGGTTGAAGAACGCCCGCTGGATCGTTGCGAAGTCGGCCACGACGGCGGCCGCCACCACGAAGAGGATCAGAACCGCGTACAGGGTCCCTCGAAACAGCCGCGCTCGCTGACGAGGGGTGAGCCGCCGCTTCGGCGGGGGCGGCGCACCGGGGGAGTCGGTGGACTCCCCCGGCCGCTGCGACGGCTCGACGTGGGTCACTCGGCGTTACCGAACCACTCGTTGTAGATCTCGTCGTACCGCCCGTCGTCTCGCAGCGTCTGCAGGGCGCCGTTGACCGCCTCGGTCAGCTGGGTGTTCCCCTCCTCGGCGGCGAACCCGTACTGCTCGTCGGTCTGGTAGGTCTCGACGACCTCGACGCTGTCGTCTTCCAGGGTGCGTCCCTGGTTCACGACGAGGTCCTGGATGACCCCGCTGATGTCGCCGGCCTCCAGCGCGACGAAGATGTCGCCGGGGTTGTCGAACGACACGATCTCCGCGCCGTCCGGGGTGTTCTCGTTGGCGTAGGTCTCACCGGTGGTGCCGCTCTGGACGCCGATGCGCTCGCCGGCCAGGTCGTCGATCGACGCGATGTCGCTGTCACCCTTGACCAGCAGGGACTGCTCGGCCTCGAAGTACGGCTCGGTGAAGTCGATGCTCTCCTCGCGCTCCTCCGTGATGGTGATGGAGGCGGCGGCGATGTCGCATTGGTTCGCCGCGAGCGCGGTGCCGCTGACGATCGGGTCGAAGCCGCTGTTGACGACCTCGGTGTCCAGCCCCAGCTCCTCGGCGATGGCGCGCATCAGCTCGATGTCAAAGCCCGTGAACTCGCCGGTCTCGGGGTCCTCGAACTCCATCGGCGGGTACGGCGAGTCGGTGCAGACCGTCAGCGTTCCGTCGGTGACGAGGTCCAGGTCGGCGCCGGCGGCGCCATCACCCTCGGCCGGTGTGGCCCCGTCATCTGCCGGCTGCTGCGTGTCGCCGTTTCCGCACGCCGCGAGCAGCAGCGCGAGGACAACGAAGGGGACAAGCATCCAACGTGCGGTGGTGGTCACAGCTGTTCCGTCCTTCGGTTCGGTTGGGCGGTTTGGTTGGCCGCGATGCGGCGCCAGATGGTAGAGCAACGGACGAACGCGTCGTTTGTATCCCGCGCCGACCGCGCCTCAGTCGTCTTCGTCCTGATAGCGCTCGATGACCTGGGCGGCGACGGCCTTCATGGACAGACGGCGCTCCATGGCGGTCTTCTGCAACCACCGGAACGCCGCGGGCTCGGCCATGCCCTCGTGCTCCTGCAGCAAGCCTTTGGCGCGCTCGACGACCTTGCGAGCCTCGAGCTGATCGGTGAGGTCACCGACCTGGTCCTCCAGCCCCTGCAGGTCCTTGAACCGGCCGGCGGCGATTTGGATCGCCGGCAGCAGGTCGTGCTTCTGGAACGGCTTGACCAGGTACGCCATGGCGCCGGCGCGTCGTGCCTTCTCGATCAGGTCGCGCTGGCTGAACGCGGTGAGGATGAGTACCGCCGACAGCCGCTCCTTGGTGACCTGCTCGGCCGCCTGGATGCCGTCCATCACGGGCATCTTCAGGTCCAGGATGCACAGATCGGGGCGCAGCTCGCGCGCGAGGCGGACGGCGGTGGCGCCATCGGACACCTCCGCCACGACGTTGAAGCCCTCCTCCAGGAGCATCTCCTTCAGGTCCAGGCGGATCAGCGCCTCGTCCTCGGCGATCAGGACCCTGATCGGCCGATCCGCCGCCTCGTTCACCTGGGTTTCCCCTTCCGGTCTCGTGGCCTGGGCGTTCACCGGTTCCCTCCCGCCGTGTCGAGCAGCCGGTCCAGCAGCTCGTCCTGCTCGGCGCTGAGCTCGGCGACCCGCCGGCGCAGCTCGTCTTGCTCGCGTTGGAGCCGGCGCAGGTCGCCGGTCGCTTCGCGGTGGTCGCGGCTTGCCAGCGGCGTCTCAGCCACGATGGCGCTGGTCTCGGCGTCGTCGGCCACGCCCTGCTGGTAGGCGACCTGCTCCTCGACGATGCGCAGCG
>Ga0247713_1000823_pt1 | contig 17212 bp, 17 predicted proteins | sample 21E_NmetaG_FD_189936 | JGI IMG/M metagenome (GOLD analysis project Ga0247713, IMG submission 189936) | Soil microbial communities from hillslope of Landscape Evolution Observatory, University of Arizona, Oracle, AZ, United States - 2-1-E_N | ecosystem: Engineered > Artificial ecosystem >... | reverse complement strand
CCCTGCTCCTGCTCTCCGGCTGAGCGGGGAGCGCGCCGGACGCGCCGGGCGGCCCGCGGTGGCCGGGCGCCGCCGGACCGACCATACCGTTCGAGGCCCCGCGTCGACCGACCGCGTGCGGGCCGGCGCCGGCCCACTGCTGCGCGAGTACGGCGCGTTCGACGACGAGCGGTAGAGGTAGGGTCGGCGTGATGGGGATCAAGGTGGAGGCGGAGCCCGGCGAGCTCGGGTTCGACGCCGGCCGGCTCGCCCGGATCGACACCCACTTCGGCCGCTACGTCGACGAGGGGCGCCTCGCGGGCTGGACGGTCGCCGTCGCCCGGCACGGCCGGGTGGTGCACCTGAGCCATCGCGGGCTGGCCGACGTCGAGGCGGGGCGGCCGGTGGCCGACGACACGATCTGGCGCGTCTACTCGATGACCAAGCCGATCACGTCGGTCGCCGCGATGATGCTGGTCGAGCAGGGCGGGCTCGAGCTGACCGACCCCGTCTCGCGGTACCTCCCGGCCTTCGCGGACGCGCGCGTCTACCGTGCCGGCTCGGCGCTGAACCCGGCCACGGTGCCCGCGGTGGAGCCGATCCGGATCTGGCACCTGCTCACCCACACCGCCGGGCTCACCTACGGCTTCCACCACGCCCATGCCGTCGACGCGATGTACCGGGCGGAGGGCCACGAGCTCGGGGTGCCGGCGGGTACCGACCTCGCCGCGGCCTGCGACACCTGGGCCGGGCTGCCGCTGCTGTTCCAGCCCGGCGCCGAGTGGAACTACTCCGTGGCGACCGACGTGCTCGGGCGGGTCGTCGAGGTCGTGTCCGGGCGGCCGCTGGACGCCTACCTCGCCGAGCACGTCCTGGGCCCGCTGCAGATGCGCGACACCGCGTTCTCGGTCGGCCCCGACGACGTCGACCGGCTCGCCGCGCTGTACGTCCCGGGGCTGCACCGCAGCGCGATCGGCGACGCCGCGACGAGGCCGCCGACGTTCCTGTCCGGGGGTGGCGGGCTCGTCTCCACGGCCGGCGACTACCACCGGTTCACGCAGATGCTGGCGCACGGCGGCGAGCTGGACGGCGTGCGGCTGCTGTCGAACCGGACCGTCCGGTTCATGGCCACGAACCACCTGCCCGGCGGTGCCGACCTCGAGGAGATCGGTCGGCCGCTGTTCGCCGAGTCGTCGTTCCGCGGGGTCGGGTTCGGGCTCGGGTTCTCGGTGGTGGTCGACGCCGCGGCGGGCCGGGTGCTCACCAGCCCCGGCGAGTTCGCCTGGGGTGGGCTCGCCAGCACCACGTTCTTCGTCGACCCGGCCGAGGAGCTGACGGCGATGTTGTTCACCCAGCTGATGCCCTCGAGCACCTACCCGCTGCGGTCGCAGCTGCGCACCCTGGTCCACCAGGCCCTCGTCGACTGATCGGCGGTACCCGATGTCGAACGTCCTCGCCCACGTCCTCCGGATCGGCGTCATCGCAGTCGCGCTGTGGGTCGCCACGCTCGTGGTCGCCGGGATCGAGGCCGGCGGCGACACCACGGCCACCCGGATCGGCACCCTGCTGCTCGTCGCACTCATCTTCGGGCTCGTCAACGACGTGCTCAAGCCGGTGATCAAGACGCTCGGCTGCCCGCTCTACCTGCTGACGCTCGGGCTGATCGCGTTCGTCGTGAACGCCCTGCTGTTCCTGCTGGTCGGCTTCGTGGCCGAGGGGATCGGGTTGCCGTTCACCGTCGACGGGTTCTGGTCGGCGTTCTGGGGTGCCATCGTGGTCGGGATCGTGGGCTTCGTGCTGCACCTGGTCATCCCGGACCGCTTCGACCAGCGCTGAGCAGCCGAGCGCGCCGTGGAGCGTCGCGGGCGGCCCGGCGAGGACGAGTTCGCTCAGCGTGAGAGTGCGGTCACTCAGGGGTAGTATGACGTTTCGCGGGACCTACCGCGGGTAGCGACTCAGCGGCGAGCGCGCACCGGACCGCATCGCTTGCGGAGGTGAGTCGAGATGACCCCCATGGACCATCACGAGAAGATGCGGCTGCGGGCCGCGGCTTTTCGGGTGACCCGGTTGTACCCCGGCCCCGTCGGTGAGCTGCTCTCCCGGGAGCTGCTGACCTGGGAGGAGTTCGGGTACCGCCTCGGTGGCCGCCAGCTGATCATGCGGCTGGTGGACCACATCCTGAAGGCTCCGATCGACGCCGCCGCGTAGGCGCCGGCGCCGGATTGCTCAGCGGCCGTCCAGGATGGCGGCCGGCACCGACCCCGCCGCAGGCTGGCCGTCGGCGAGGCCGCCCACGGCGGCGCCCACCACGAGCAGCGCGGCGAGCGTGACGAGGCCGCCCAACCGTCCCAGCACGTCCAGCGCGCGCGGCAGGGGGCGGGGCGCGGCGGGCTGCGCCGGACCGGGCATGGGCACACCACCGGATCGGGAGGGTAGGCGGCCGGCACGGCCGCCTACCCTCCCTTCGTCCGGTGCCGCCCCGGCGTTAGCGCGGCGTCGAGGTCCCGCGTCGGGCGCCACGAGTGCCGCCCGCCGCGCCGTCAGCGCTCGTCGGGGTCCGCCGGACGGGCCTGGGCGAGGCCGGTGACGGCGTCGGCGGGGTCGCCGCACGGGTCGGCGTGCCACCAGCCGAAGGGATCGGGCAGCCGCGCCCACGCCGCCGGGCCCGCGGCCAGCTCGGCATCGGTGAGCAGCGCCGCGCGCAGCCGGGCGTGGATCCCGGCCGGATCCGCCTCGTGGGTGAGCACCGTCAGGTGCTGGGCGCGGTCGCCGAAGCGGTCGTCCCAGGACAGCGCCGCCATCGCCCGGCGGTCCGGACTCGCGGCCTCCCACGCCGCGGGACCGCCGGCGGCCAGCCAGTCGCCGGCGTGGCCGACCCGCAGCCCGCCGCCGGCCGACTCGAGCCACAGCACGGCGTCCGGCCGCGTGGCGAGCCAGACCCGCCCGCGGGTGCGCACCACGCCGTCGAGCAGCACGTCGACGGCGTCGTGCAGCCGCTCGGGATGGAACGGGCGGCGGGCGGCGAACAAGGTCAGCCGCACCCCGCACTCCGGCTCCAGTGGCGGGGTGCCGCGCAGCAGGGGGTCGTGCACGCCGTCGACCCGCCCGCGCCGCGTCCGGACGCCGAGGGGCGGCACCGGCTCGCGCAGCTCGGCGGGGAGCACCCGAGGCGCGCCCGGCGCGAGGCGGGCGAGGACGGCGTCGGTGCGGGCCAGCCGCCACGCGTCGGCGGTGCCGGTGCGCACCACGACGTCGGCGAGCTCGGCCTGCCCGACGGCGACCTGTGCGAGCGTGCGTTCGTCCCCGGGCAGCGCGGCGAGCCCCCGCTCGGCCGGCGTGACGTCGCCGGTGGCGTCGTCGAGCCAGCTCCCGACGTCGACGACGGCGACGACGCCGCGCAGGTCGGGCACCGGCGGCCCGTCGGGCAGGACCTCGGTGAGCGCGCCGCAGACCGGCTCCGGTTCGAGCACCGGATCCAGGTGCAGCAGGATCCGCGCGGGCGCCCCGGGTCGGGCCAGCGCGCGCACGTCCTCGCACAGGGTGCGGGGGATGTCGGCGCGGCCGGGCGGCAGCGTCGTCCACTCGTCGAGCCCGCGGTGACGCAGCCGGCGGTGGACGACACCGCGGGCGGCGTCGCGCAGGTCGTGGTGCAGGACGGCGAGGTCGGGGTCACTGGCGCGGAGCGGGGCGATCACCTGCTCGGCACCGGCGGCGGCCAGGCCGGTGAGGACGAGGAGCTCGGGGGTGGCGGGCACACATCCAGCTTAGATGAAAACAGTTGTCAGGTGGGGGGGCCGGCGCCCCCAGGTGCGCGGCTGCGTCGCGGGCCCGTGTAGCATCGTCCGAGCCCGACCGGGGAGGCCTCCGGACGGCCGTGCCGCCCCTTTAGCTCAGTCGGCAGAGCGTCTCCATGGTAAGGAGAAGGTCTACGGTTCGATTCCGTAAAGGGGCTCGACCGAGGCGTGTCATCGCACCTCGTGCAGCGGCGTAGCTCAGTCGGTAGAGCAAGCGGCTCATAATCGCTGTGTCGCCGGTTCAAGTCCGGCCGCCGCTACCAGTCCGGCCACGTTCCACGAATGACGCAGGAGGCACCTCCGATGGCCAAGGCCACCGACATCCGGCCGAAGATCACCATGGCCTGCGAGGAGTGCAAGCACCGCAACTACATCACCAAGAAGAACCGGCGCAACGACCCCGACCGACTCGCGGTGAAGAAGTTCTGCCCCAACTGCCGGGTCCACCGCGTCCACCGCGAGACCCGCTGATCCGGTGCCCGACGCGGGGTTCGTCGGCCGTGCGCTCCCGCCGACCGAGCCGTACCGGGTCGGCCGGGAGAAGGTCCGGGAGTTCGCCCTCGCCGTCGGCGAGGGCGCTTCCGTGTGTCACGACGTCGACGCCGCCCGCGCCGCCGGCCATCCCGACCTGGTCGCCCCGCCGACGTTCGCCGTGACCTTCACCATGCCGGTCATGGAGGCGTTCCTGCGCGATCCCGCGTTCGGGTGGGACTACTCGCGGATGGTGCACGGCGAACAGTCCTTCACGCTGCGCCGGCCGATCCACGCCGGCGACGAGCTGGTCACCGTCCTGCACGTCGACGACCTGCGCACCCGGGCCGGCAGCCACTTCCTCACCCTGCGCTGCGAGGTGGCGGACACCGCCGGGGAGCCCGTCCTCGAGGCCACCGCGGTGCTGGTGACGCGGGAGGCCGCGTGAACACCGGCGCCGAGCTCCCCCCGCTGTCGGTGCGCGTCACCCGCGCCGATCTCGTCCGCTACGCCGGCGCCTCCGGCGACTTCAACCCCATCCACTGGAGCGAGCGGATCGCCACGGGTGTCGGGCTGCCCGGCGTCGTCGCGCACGGCATGTTGACGATGGCGCTGGCCGGCCGGTTGATCACCGGCTGGGTGGGCGACCCCTCCGCGGTGCGCGAGTACGCGGTGCGCTTCACCCGTCCCGTCGTGGTGCCCGACGACGACGAGGGCGCGCTGCTGGAGCTCACCGGTAAGGTCGCCGAGGTCGCCGAGGAGCCCGGGGGGGAGCGCACGGCCAGGGTGTCGGTCACCGCCCGTGTCGACGGGAGGACCGTGCTCGGGCGCGCGCACGCGGTCGTCGCGCTCTGACCCTCGCGCGCCCTGCGGACGTGCGGTGGCGGGGGGCCGGACGGGGTGCCGTACACTCGGTTCGCCGGGTGCACCGAGGTCGGCGCACCCGCCCCGCGCGCGCCGCCGATGTGCGACGCGGGCAGGTTCTAGGGGCGTAGCTCAACTGGCAGAGCAGCGGTCTCCAAAACCGCAGGTTGCAGGTTCAAGTCCTGTCGCCCCTGCCACCACGGATAGGTCCGGACAGCGCCAGCTGCCGGGGTGCGGCGGAGCTGGAGGATGCGTGACTGAGGAGCGCGAGGCGAACGGGGACGGGCGGGAGCGCCCGCGCACCGCCGCCGACCGTCGGGGTCGTCGTTCCGGCACGGCTCCCGCCGGCAAGGGCGGCGGCTCCACCGCCGTCCGGGACGCGCGACCCGGGAAGGGCTCGCTGCCGAGTCGGGTCGTCCGGTTCCTGCGCGAGGTCGTCGCCGAGCTGCGCAAGGTCATCTGGCCCACCCGCAAGCAGCTGGTGACCTACACGATCGTCGTGCTGATCTTCGTGTCGTTCATGATCGCGCTGGTCGCGGGTATGGACTACGTGTTCGGCGAGCTGGTCCGGCTCCTGTTCGGCACCTGACCGCACGCCCATCGACGACGGAAGCGAGAAGCACGTGAGTTCCCCAGACGGCCGGCCGGACGACATCGACTCCGGGGAGGACGCCCCCGAGTCCGAGCGTCCGGTGCAGGACGTGGACGTCGAGCAGGCGCACGGCGCGGAGGTCGCGTCGAGTTCCTACACGGGCGAGGAGATCCCCGGGGACGCGCAGATCGCCGACGCCCCGGCCGAGGACCCGCCGGCCGAGGACGTCGAGGTCGACCCGGCCGAGGAGCTGCGCGAGGCCCTGCGTCGCGCCCCCGGCGACTGGTACGTCGTGCACTCCTACGCCGGCTACGAGAACAAGGTGAAGGCGAACCTCGAGACCCGCGTGCAGACGCTGGACGTCGAGGACTACATCTTCCAGGTCGAGGTGCCCACTGAGGAGGTCACCGAGATCAAGAACGGCCAGCGCAAGCAGGTGCAGCGCAAGGTCCTGCCGGGCTACATCCTGGTGCGGATGGAGCTCAACGACCAGTCGTGGGGCGCGGTGCGCAACACGCCGGGCGTCACGGGGTTCGTCGGCGCCACGTCCCGGCCGTCCCCGCTGACCATCGACGACGTCGTCAAGTTCCTGCTGCCGCGCACCGAGGCCCGCAAGCCGGCGGCCGCCGCGGCGGGGGCGCCGGCCACGGGCGGCGGCAAGCCCACGATCGAGGTGGACTTCGAGGTCGGCGAGTCGGTCACCGTCATGGACGGGCCGTTCGCCACGCTTCCGGCCACGATCAACGAGGTCAACCCCGACGCCCAGAAGCTGAAGGTGCTCGTGTCGATCTTCGGCCGCGAGACCCCCGTCGAGCTGGCCTTCAGCCAGGTCGCCAAGATTTAGTCGCAAAGGACGGACATGCCCCCCAAGAAGCGGAAGCTCTCCGCGGTCATCAAGCTCCAGATCAAGGCCGGCGCGGCCACGCCGGCACCGCCCGTCGGCCCCGCGCTGGGCCAGCACGGCGTGAACATCATGGAGTTCTGCAAGGCCTACAACGCCGCCACCGAGGCCCAGCGCGGTGACGTCGTGCCGGTCGAGATCTCGGTGTTCGAGGACCGCTCGTTCACCTTCGAGCTCAAGACCCCGCCCGCCGCCCGGCTGCTGCTCAAGGCCGCCGGCGTGGAGAAGGGCAGCGGCGAACCGCACCGCGTCAAGGTCGCGTCGGTGACCATGGACCAGGTGCGCCAGATCGCCGAGACCAAGATGCGCGACCTGAACGCCAACGACGTCGACCAGGCCGCGAAGATCATCGCCGGCACCGCCCGATCGATGGGCATCACGGTCAACGACTGACCACCGCACGCGTGGGAGGGCCGGCGCGGCTCGCACCACGACCTGACCCACGAGGACAGCAGACATGAAGCGCAGCAAGAACTACCGCAAGGCCGCCGAGCTGGTGGACCGCACCCGGCTGTACAGCCCGCTGGAGGCCGCCGAGCTCGCGAAGGAGACGGCGTCGGCGTCCGCGATGGACCCGACGGTCGAGGTCGCGATGCGGCTGGGCGTCGACCCGCGCAAGGCCGACCAGATGGTCCGCGGCACCGTCAACCTCCCGCACGGCACCGGCAAGACCGCCCGCGTGATCGTGTTCGCCTCCGGTGACAAGGCCGCCGAGGCCGAGGCCGCCGGCGCCGACGCCGTGGGCGCCGAGGACCTGATCGAGCGGATCCAGGGCGGCTGGCTGGACTTCGACGCCGCCATCGCCACCCCCGACCAGATGGCGAAGGTCGGCCGGATCGCCCGCATCCTGGGCCCGCGCGGCCTGATGCCGAACCCGAAGACGGGCACCGTGACGATGGACGTCGCTAAGGCCGTCAACGACATCAAGGGCGGGAAGATCAACTTCCGGGTGGACAAGCAGGCGAACCTGCACCTGGTGATCGGCAAGGCGTCCTTCGACACCGAGAAGCTGGTGGAGAACTACGGGGCCGCGCTCGACGAGATCCTGCGGGCGAAGCCGTCGGCGGCCAAGGGCCGGTACATCAAGAAGGTCACGGTCTCCACCACCACCGGCCCCGGCATCCCGGTGGACCCGAACCGCACCCGCAACCTGCTGGTCGACGAGGCCCCCGCCGTCTGATCCCACCCCTCCGGGGTGGGTCAGCGGATCCAGTCGGCGAGCACCGACTCCACCGGCTCCGGTTCGGCGGGGGCGCCGGGGAGCTCGGCGGCCGTGCGGGAGAAGCGCGGTGCCGGGGCCGCCTCGGCGCGGCCGTCGCGCTCGACGATGGTGCCGCGCGCCTTCAGGTGGGGGTGCTGCGCCACCTCACCGAACGCCAGCACCGGGGTGACGCAGGCGTCGGTGCCGTCGAACACCGCGGCCCACTCGTCGCGGGTGCGGCTCGCGAACACCGCCGTGAACCGCGCGCGCAGCTGCGGCCAGCCGGCGGGGTCGTACTGGTGCGGCAGCCCGGCGGCGTCGATCCCGAGACCGTCGAGCAGGGCGCCGTAGAACTGCGGCTCCAGCGCTCCGACGGCGACGTGGCCGCCGTCGGCGCAGGTGTAGGTGTCGTAGAAGGGGGCGTGGCCGTCGAGCAGGTTGGCGTCGCGGCGGTCGGTCCACAGCTTCTGGCCGAGCATGCCCCACACCATCTGCGCCAGCAGGCTCGCGCCGTCCACCATCGCCGCGTCGACGACCTGCCCCTCGCCCGAGCGCTGCGCCTCCCACAGCGCGGCCAGCACGCCGACGGCGAGCAGCATCGAGCCGCCGCCGAAGTCGCCGACGAGGTTCAGCGGCGGCACCGGCCGCTCCCCGTCCCGGCCGATCGCGTGCAGGGCTCCGGTCAGGGAGATGTAGTTGATGTCGTGCCCCGCCCGGGGGGCCATCGGCCCGTCCTGCCCCCAGCCGGTCATCCGGCCGTAGACGAGCCGCGGGTTGCGGGCGTGGCAGTCGGCGGGGCCGACGCCGAGCCGCTCGGTGACGCCGGGGCGGTAGCCCTCCAGCAGGACGTCGGCGTGCTCGACGAGCCGCAGCACCGTCTCCCGGCCCGCCGGGTCCTTCAGGTCCGCGGTGACCCGGCGGCGCCCGCGCAGCGTGGGATCGGCGTCGGGCGAACCGATCCGCAGCCCACCGGGGCGGTCGACGCGGACGACGTCCGCGCCGAGATCGCCGAGGACCATCGCGGCGTGCGGTCCGGGGCCGATGCCCGCCAGTTCCACGACCTTGAGCCCCACCAGCGGTCCACTTCTCAGCACCAGCACCTCCGTTGTCCGACCTGCTGTCGTCACGCTACGGCGACCGGCTCGAGGTCGACGGCCGAGCTCGCGGCCGTCGACTAGCGGCCGGGGAACAACATCGAGTTGACCGGCGCCATCGTGTCGACGAGTTGCGCCCGGCTCCGGATCCCCAGCTTGGTGTAGACGTGTGCGAGGTGGGTCTCGACCGTCCGCACCGAGAGGAAGAGCCGCTCGGCAATGTCGGAGTTGTTGAGCCCTACGACGGCCAGGTGGGCCACCTCCTCCTCGCGGGAGGTGAGGCGCGGCGGGGCCAGCTGGTCGAGCGCCGGCGTGCGCGGGACGTCGCAGTCACGCGCGAGCCTCGCTGCCGCCACCGCGGAGGTCGACGAGTCCCGGCGGGCACCGGCTCGGCCGTGGGCCGTGGCCGCGGATGCGCGGGCGTCCGCGGCCAGGAGCAGGGCGCCGATGTCCTCGAAGCTCGTCGCCACTTCGTCCAGCAGCGGGCCGGAGTCCGCGAGCAGGGCTTCGACGTGCTCCGCGTAAGCGTCCGACAGTCGGCCTTCGACCTGCTCGGCGAGCCGGCGGAGCCGTTTGGCCACCTCGGCTGCGCGCCCGAGGCGGGCTGCAGCGTGCAGCATCCCCGCCTCGATCGCCCACTGGCCTCGGTCGGCGGCGACCCGCGCTGCTTCCTGCGCGTACCGGGCCGCTTCGGACCGACGCGACTCGTCCGCGGCCCGCCATGCTTGCGCGAGTAGCAGTTGAGGCTCGAACTCTTCCGTCGTGGGTCCTCGGTGCGACACGACCCGCGCGAGTTCTCCGTCGCCGGGAGGATCGCCGAGCAAGGCGTGGGCCTGGATGAGTTGCGCCGCGCACCACGGCAGTAGCCCCATCGGGTCACAACGGTCGAAGCCGGCGAAGGCCTCCGTCAGCCACCTGACCGCCTTGCGCAGGTGCCCCGTCTCCTGCGCGGCGATCGCCATGAACAGAGCTGCGACGGCATCGCCTGCGGACTCGGGGGAGGCCATGGCCCGCGCGTGCAGGGTCTCGGCCCGCCGCTCGAGTTCGGTGAGCCGTCCGGCGCACTGCAGCGCGCCAAGCTCGCCCTGGGCCAGGGCCAGCCGCACGACCGAGTGTCCGGGTCCGGCCGGGGTGCGCACCAGGGCCGCGTTGCCCCTCTCCGCGGTGGCCAGCGCGGCATCGTTCCTGCCGATCATCGCCAGCCCGGCCGCGACCGCCGCCGCTGCCAGGGGCTGCGCCAACGCGCGCCGATCAGTGCCCGACGCCAGGTTTCCCCCGAGCTCGACGGCGTGCTGTGCCAGCCCCGACCGGGACGCAAGGAACGCGCGGGTCGCGACCACGAGGTCGCGTGCCCCGGCGTCCGTCACCCCCGGTGCAGCGCCGGCGAGGACCGATTCCGCGTCGTCCCGCCTTCCCAGACCGCAGAACAGGTTGATCGCCCGCAGCATCGCGAGCCGGGACCGGTCCTCGTCGGAACCGACCAGGGCGGTGGCAGCGGCCGCGAGCTCCTCGGCTTCGGTGTGCCGCCCCTGCCACTGCACCGACTCCAACAGGGCGAGGTGGGCGGTGACGCCGGCGCCGGCATCGACCGCGGTCCGAGCCAGTCGTTCGGCGAGCTGGTGGTCCGAACCGGCGTTGGCCCGGACGGCCGCTTCGAGGACCAGCTCGACGTCGAGCTCCGTCTCGTCGCCCTCCGCCGCCAGGCGGCCGAGCCGCGACAGCTCGTCGTCGGTGCGCGCCCGTGTCTGTCGCTGGGTCAGCTGCCGGCGGATGCGGCTGGCCGCCGCCTCGGGCATCTGGTCCCGCACCACCTCCGCGTAGAGCGGGTGTCCCATCCGGGCCTCGCGCCTTCCGGCGCGGTCGACGGCCACGAGGCCGCGTCGCTCCAGCGCCACCACCGCGTCGCTCGTGCTGAGCTCGAGCAGCTGCTCGAGAAGGAGCGGTTCACCCGTCGCGACCACGTCCAGTGCGGCGCGCTCTGCCGTTTCCGTCCGGTCCAGTTGCGCGAGCACGATCTCGACCAAGCGCGGCGTCGGGCGCATCTCGCCGACCCACCGCCATAGCCCGCCGCGCGGTCGGAGGTGGCCGGCGGCCTGTCCGCCCTCCACCAGCTCACGCAGGAACAACGGGTGGCCACGGGTGAGGCGCCACAGGCGCTCGGCGGTACGGCTGTCGACCATGCCTGCGAGAGCAGCGGCGACGAGGCGGTCGAAGTCGGGACGAGCGAGCGGGTGCAGCTCGAGACGCGTCGCCGCACCGTCCTTCCACAGCCTCGCCAACTGGTTCGACACCGGGTCCCCCGGCCGAAGTGTGATCACGAACGTGACACTGCTGCTGGTCACCAGCTGCTCCACCAACGTCAGGGACAGCTGGTCGAGCAGGTGCGCGTCGTCGATCGCGACGACGAGTGGCCGGTCCCCGCCCTGGTCGGCGATCGCCGACATCGCCCGCTGCAGCAGGGCGAAGGGGTCCAGCGCGGTCCTGCTCGGGGGTATCAGGTGCGCCATGGCGCCGAGTGGTACGGCGGCAGCGGCACTGGTTCCCGTCACCCACTGCGTCGCCCGGCCAGCTTCGCGCGCGACCGCCAGGGCTTCTCGCGCGAGCCGGGTGCGTCCGAGACCGGCGGCACCGGAGATGACCACACTGGGGCCCGAACCGGCCACGGCATCGATGAGGACGTCGCGCTCGGCCTCACGGCCCGTCAGGTTCCAACCGGTGTCGGTACCGGTCCGGGTAGGAGGAACGAGTGCACTGAGGGCAGCGCCCTGCGGACGGCGTCGTCCACGCTGGGTTCGGGTCCGAACCGGCGGCCTGCCGCTGCCACCACCGGCTGCCGTGTGCATGGCTGCTGAGCTCAACTTCTTCGCGGTACTCAACGTCGAATCCTGTCTGGTGTGCACGCCGCTGCTCGGGGCTAGCCGCGTAATGACAAACGAGTGGGACCGTTGCTGGCTGCGCCAGTCGTCCACTGTCAGCCGGGTCGCTCGGCCAGGGACAGGAAGGCCCACGCCGCTGAGGCGGCCTGTCGGGGACCGAACGGCCCGAGAAGCTCGGGACCGCTCAGCGCGAGCTGCGTCGGAAGCAGGGCGAAAACCGTCGAGCTCGAGGACGGGCCGGCCGGTGCGCACGTGCTGCTACCCGGGCCGGGGCTCGGTGTCCCCTCGACCGGCACGGAGGACTGCCGCTGCGGCGGGGCCCCAGCACGAGCAACGGTGCCGCTGCTGGGAATCGGCGAAGCCACGACGAACTGTGCGTCCGTCCCCGGCGGCGGCAGGTCGGGCAGCCCGGCGCCCGGTACATCGACGGACACGGCCCGTGGTTCCGGTGCGTCCCGCGTCACTGGCTCGCGGATCTGGCCCAGCTCCACGCGGTCGCCGCGCTCTGTCCGAGGCGCGGCGGACACGACGGGCCCTCCGCCGGTGTACTCCTGGGGCACGAAGGCGGTCTGCGGAGGCGCCAGGACCGGGGGGACATCCTGCGGAAGAGCCGCGGGTGCCACTCCCTGCCCGCCGGCGACCTCGCTGAGGGTGTCCAGCGCAGGGGTCGTGGTCGCGCGAACTACGTCGACGATCTCGCTCGTCGGTCCGGTTGCGAGTTCCCCGACGGGGTCTAGAACGCGGGCAGGAGTGCGAATCGTTTCGGAAGGGTCAAGGCGGGACAAAGTTGCTCGAGAATGGTTCTCAACGGTGTCGAGGCCCAGGCCAGTTGTGGTGGCGTCGAGCGCAGGGATGGCTTCGCGAACTTCGTCGTCGACGGTGGCGCCCCGCGATGCGCTGACGAGTTCGTCGACCGAGTCGAGAACGATGGTGGCTGCGCGAGCGGCTTCAAGAACGGGCTCGGAGCGAAGTGAGGGAGGGGGCGTGTCGCCGCTCCGGCCACGGGAGGGATCGTCCTCGCGGACGAGCGCGCCGTCGCGTTGATCGTTCGACTCGGCGCCCTGCGGGGTAGCGCTCGCCGAGAGGTCGTCTTCGGTCGCCTCGATCGACTCCGGCGCGGTGGCGCCCTCGCGGGCCTCGTCGGACCGGTCCTGGTCGTCGATCGGTGTCTCATCACCGGTAGGCAGGTCATCAAGTCGAAGGGGGACGGTCAGCACCTGCGCGCTGTCGAAAGCGGATCGTGGCCGGTCTACCCCGCCGTCCTGCGTGCCGTACGCAGGCTCGGCGTGCGCAGCGGTGGCCAGGATTACGTAGAAGGCCGAGAAAGCGCAGGTCAGCAAGACGAGGAGCAGCAGCCTGTGGCCGAAGCCCCGCGCGCCCTCCGCCTCGTCGATGACGTCTCCCCCCACGGTCCGTCCGTCGTCACGGGCGGTGTTCCCCGTCTGGTTGATGCCGAACCCCTCTTGGGGCGTGAATTGGTCACGTGCGGTTGCCGGCTCCTCGTCGGGATGCGAGGTGCCGCGAGCTCTTCGGACCCCGGCCGACCGCAGGGCAGCTCAAGCGCGGGCCGAACCTCGGAGTCGGCGCCCGAGCCCGAAGACGACACGGCGAGGTGGGCGACTCGCCGTGGAGCCGGGCTGCTACGTATGCCCGACCGCGGAAATACGTACGCGGAGGTTGTAACGCGTGCGTGTTGCCCCTGACGTCCGTAGCGATGCGAACCGAACATCGGTAGGTCAGCTGTTGCACGGCCGGTCCGCCGTGGTGATGATCGATCCATCCGAGTTGGTTGAACCGATTCGGTGGCCCGGGTGAGTGGAGTTCGGCGGCCCGCACGCGACTCAACACTTCTTTCCCGATCGAGCCCCAGCGCGCATAGATCGATCTCCAGGAGGAAATCATGTTCGAAGACCAGACCATCGAGCTGCTGCCCGCTCGCACCACCATGTGCGGCTACAGCGGCGGCAGTGGCGGCGGCGGGGACACCGCCGTGGCTATCGGCGGCGACGGCGGCAACGGCGGCAACGGCGGCACCGGCGGCATTGCCATCGGCAGCGGCATCAACCTGCTCAACGTCAACGCCGCGCTCCTCGGCAACGCCACGCAGGTCAACACCGCGGAGGCCGCGAACGGCGGCAACGGCGGCGCCGGCGGCGCCGCCGTTGCCGCCGTTCGCGCCAACAACTGACCCCCCACGGGTCGAGGCTCGCTGCCGCCGCTGACCGCGGTGCAGCTCCTCCCAACTGATGTCCAGGCGTAACCCTTTCCAGGAGGAAACCATGTTCGAAGACCAGACCATCGAATTGCTGCCCGCTCGGACCACCATGTGCGGCTACAGCGGCGGCGGTGGCGGCGGCGGGGACACCGCTGTGGCGATCGGCGGCGACGGCGGCAACGGCGGCAACGGCGGCAACGGCGGTATCGCCGTGCTCAGCGGTATCAACGCGGCCAACGTGAACCTCGCGGTCCTCGGCGACGCCAACCAGACCAACACCGCCTCGGCCGCGAACGGCGGCGACGGCGGCGCTGGTGGCAACGGCGGCAACGCGACGGCTACCAACAACTGACCGTTTCAGGTGCAGGCGCTCCGCAGCTGCTGATGCCGCTGCGGAGGGCTTGACCCGGGGGAGGGGAGGCTGCGTGCCGCCCCTCCCCTTGCCCGTCCGCACACTCTCTGTCGCAGCACGCCGTCCACCACGGGGGTCCTGATCGTGACCACACACGGGGTGCTCGAGCCTCCCGCCACCGCGCCCGCCGGGCGCGGCGCGGCTCGGTTGGTCGAGGGCACCGAGTTGATCGGGGAGTACCAGGGTTCGGGTTTCACGGAGCCGAAGTACCTGATCCGGCGGGTCGACGGGCAGGTCATGCAGCTGCCGGGCCTGCTGTTCCGGGTGGCTGGGACGTTGGACGGGCGGCGGGATCCCGCGCAGGTGGCGGACCGGTTGAGTGCGGAGCTGGACCAGGACCTGACCGCTGAGCAGGTGGAGTTCCTGGTCGAGCAGCGGCTGCGCCCGGCGGGGATCATCGCCGTCGACCCGGACGATCAGGTGGACGGTGCTGGTGCGGTGCCGGCCCCGATGAGGGCTGATGCGCTGTTGGCGTTGCGCTATCGGGTGGGAGTGGTCCCGGCGTCGGTGGTGTGGGTCATCGCGGGTGTGTTCCGTGCGCTGTTCTGGCCGCCGGTGGTGATCGCGGCGTTGGGTGCGTTCGTCGCTGCGGACGTGGTGATCCTGACTCAGGCCAGTGTCGGGGCTCAGGTGGTGGCGGGTGCGCAGGCGTTGGCCGCGCAGCCCGCGTTGACGTTGCTGCTGCTCGGGTTGTTCGTGGTGGCGGGGCTGTTCCACGAGTCCGGGCACGCGGCGGCGTGCCGGTACGGCGGCGCCCGGCCCGGTGGGATCGGGGTGGGGATCTACATCGTCTGGCCGGCGATGTACACCGATGTCACCGACGCCTACCGGCTCAACCGGCGGGGTCGGCTGCGCACCGACCTGGGTGGGGTGTACTTCAACGTCATTTTCATCGTCGGGGTGAGCGTGGCCTACCTGGTCACCGGCACCCCATGGCTGTTGATCTTCGTGTTGCTGGCGCACCTGTGGACGGTGTCGCAGTTCATGCCCATCATCCGGTTCGACGGGTACTACATCCTCGCTGACCTGGTCGGTGTGCCCGACCTCTTCAGCTACCTGGGCCCGGTCCTGAAAAGCCTGCTTCCATGGCGCCCGGCCCATCCCCGGGTGCGCGAGCTCAACCCGTGGGCCCGGCGGGTGATCGTGGCCTGGGTGCTGGTGGTCGTGCCGATGCTGGCGTTCTACGTGGTGTCGTTCCTGCTGCTGGCGCCGCGGGTGCTCCCGGTGGTGTGGCAGGGCATGCTGGGGTTGCTGGCCGCGGTCGACACCGCGGCGCGGGCCGGCCAGCTGGCGCTCGCCGCGCTGGGGGTCGTCCAGGTGTTCTTGCTGGTGCTGCCCTTCGTGGGCGGCTCGCTGATCACCGTGTGGATCGGCGGGGGATTGCGCCGCGGCGCGGTCAAGCGCTGGGGCCGCGGCTGGCTGCAGCCGGGCAGCTGGCACGCCGTGCGCCGCTACGGCGCGGTGGCGGTGGTGGGGGCACTGGCGGTCGCGCTGGTCGCGCGGGTAGCGCGCGTCGCGACAACACTGCCGGCATCGCCAGCCGAGGCGGGGCTCAGCGACAGCGCGTTCGCCGTGCTGGAGTCGGGACGGGCCGGCTCGCCCGGGGTCGGAACCGGTGAGCTCGCCGTGCACGAGCAGCTGGTCGCCTACGCGCGGCTCACCGGCGTGTTCGAGCGGCACCCGACGGCGCTGACCGGCGCCCGCGAGCTCGCCGTGGTCGCCTGTGCAGTGCTGGTGGCCTGCGTGCTGGCCGTGGCGCTGCGCTACCGGCTTCGACCGCTCACGGTCGCGCTGCCGCTGGCCGCTGTGGCCGTGATGGGTCCGGCGGTGTCCGCTCTCGCCACGCTCGGTCCCGGGCTGGTCGGTGCTGCCTGGGCGGCGTTGGGGGCCGTTCTGCTGGCCTACGGGCGCGGACGCCGCCTGTTCGTCGTCCTCGCCGTGGTCGCGGTGGCGGTGGGTGTCATCACCGCGCCGCTGATCGCGGTGCCGGTGGCGGTCGCCGTGGTCGTGCGCAGCCGTCAGGTGTGGGCCGACCGCGTGGAGTCGCGGCGTTGGCTGACCATTGCCCTCGTGCTGGTCCCGGTCGCCGCGCTCGCGGTTGCCGTCGACGGTGGCTACCTCGGCGGGTCGACGCTGCAGGGCCCGGAGCGCGACGTGCTGCTGCTGGCCGCCACGTTCCTGGTGATCGCCGGACTCGTTCTGCGGCGGCTCCGGGCCGCCGCGGCGGCGGCCGGTGTGGTCGTCCTGGTGGCGTTGCTGCCGTGGCCCGCCGCCGGGGGTGCACTGCCGCTGCTGGTCGTCGCCATGCTCCCACTGGGCGTCCTGCTGGTCCACGCGCTCGCCGCGGGGCCGGCCGAGGATCGGCCGCACCCCCTGCTCGGGGCCGCTCTCGCCGTCCCCTTGGCCGCGGTGGTCATCGTCGGCATGATCCTTCTCCCGCTCTCCCAGCCACCGGGCGCGGCAGGGGTTCCCCTCGCCGGTGCGCCGGTGTCCGGGGGCGGTTCCGCACCGGGGAACGGCGCCGACCCGTCCCGCGTGACGGGCCCGCCCTCGCGCGAGCCGCTGTTGGGCGGTGCCCCGGCACCCGGTGACCCGGTACCCGGTGTCCCCCTCGATGGTGCCGCACGTCCGGTAGCTCCGCCGGCGGGCCCGGTAGCTCCGGCGGCGGGCCCGGTAGCTCCGCCGGCGGGCGCGGGCTCGCCGGCCGCCGCCGCGCCGAGCGCGGGCGCAGAGCGGGCGGGGTCTGGTCCGCGCACCACGAGCAGCGCGCCGCGGCCCGCGAGCGAGACCGCGGCGCGCTGCTCGTGGTGCGC
>Ga0247713_1000822_pt1 | contig 17224 bp, 14 predicted proteins | sample 21E_NmetaG_FD_189936 | JGI IMG/M metagenome (GOLD analysis project Ga0247713, IMG submission 189936) | Soil microbial communities from hillslope of Landscape Evolution Observatory, University of Arizona, Oracle, AZ, United States - 2-1-E_N | ecosystem: Engineered > Artificial ecosystem >... | reverse complement strand
TCAAAGGGGTCAGGCGTACCAAGAGCCGGTTCGGCGGACGCCTGGAACCCTTCTGCTATGTGTCGCTGGTCCTGTGGAAGGGCAAGTCGGACCTGCACACCGTCACCCAGGCCGAGGTGCTGGAGCCGTTCCGCCGGGTCAAAGAGGATCTGGACCTGCTGTCGTTGGGGGCGGTGATGCTCGAGGCTTGCGACCGGGTCACCCAGGAGTCCGAGGCTTCGTCGCGGGTGCTTGATCTCCTGGTGGAATCCCTGCACCGGCTGTCCCGAGACGACTCGCCGCTGGTGCTGGCCGGGTTCCTGCTCCAACTTTCATCTATTGCGGGATTTGCCCCGTCCATGGATCGCTGCGCCGAATGCGGCCGGCCGGCATCCTGGTTCTCGCCCGGACAGGGAGGGGCGGTATGCCCCGGTTGCCGTAGCTTCGATGCCGAGGAGGTGGGTACTGCAGTACTGGAACTAATGAGCGACCTGGTGGCGGCGCCGGCCTCCACCCTGGGGCCATCCTCCCGGATCCCCTCTGCCGAAACCGCGGTCACCGCCGGCCGGCTGGCCCGCTTCTACACCGAATATCACCTGGAGCGGCGCCTGAAGTCGGCGGCTGCCGCGGAGGCCATGGCCCGCTTCTAGCAGCCGGCGATGCAAGGACCCCGCAGGTGGGGATCGACCGCCGTGGGGCCGGGTACTCGGCGAAGGCCGGACCTCCGTCGCCTACCGAATCAACCGGCGGGACCTGGTGGCCAGGCTGGCGGCAATGGAGCTTTCAGTTACCCGCCTCAGCGCCTGAGCCGCTTTCACCCGGCGGGGGCGGGATCGGCACTATGTCTATTGACATGATCCGGCGCCGGCTTACGTTCGCCACCCGTACCCGCCACCCCTGGTAAGTGATCTCGTCGCCCCGTTTGGCCAGCCGGCCCAGCCGCTGGAGGATGAACCCGGCCACCGTTTCGTAATCGCCCTCGGGGAGCTGTAGTCCGGTGGCCTCGTGCAGCTCGTCGGGACGCAACCGCCCCGGGATGCGCCACCCCCCTTCGATCCGGCGAATGTCCTTCTCCCGGATGTCGTACTCGTCGCGGATCTCACCCAGCAGCTCCTCGATGATGTCCTCGAGGGTGAGGATTCCGGCCGTGGAGCCGAACTCGTCGAGCACGATCGCCATGTGGTTGCGTTCCCGGCGCATCTGCACCAAAACCCTGTCCAGCGGCAGCGATTCGGGAACCACGAGGGCATCCCGCATAGCGTCGCTGACCGTGATGCGGGGATCCTTGCGGATCTGTTTCAGCATGTCCTTGATGTGAACCACGCCCACGAACTCGTCGGGTCTTTCCCGCCAAACCGGGAACCGGGAGAAGCCGGTCGCCTCAGACTGGTCGAGCAGGTCGTCCAGCAGGGCGTTTACCGGGACGGCCACGCAGGCGACCCGGGGCACCATCGCCTCCACCGCCCGCTTTTCGGGAAACTCCAGGGTGCGGGCCAAAATGCGGCTCTGTGCCGACAGGATCGTTCCGCCCAGCCGGGCCTCCTCTACGATGATCGCAATCTCGTCGGGAGTGTGGACCTCCACCAGTTCCGGCCTGACCTCGATCCCCGAGCGCCGAAGCAAGAAATTGGCCGCTTCGTTGAAGAACCAGATCAGCGGACGGAAAACGAAGGTGAACCAACGCATGGGCGCGCTCACCCACAAGGCGACCTCCTCCGGCTTGGCCAGCGCCAGGGTCTTGGGAACCAGCTCTCCCAGAACCACGTGCAGGAACGTGATGAAGGTAAATGCGATCGCGGTGGCCACGGCATGGGTGGCGAACGTGGCCAGCGGGTCCGGGAGGTTGTCGAACCCCGAAGAGATCAGCTGGGCCAACACCGGCTCTCCCACCGCGCCCAGGCCAAGGCTGGCGAAGGTGATTCCCAGCTGGCAGCCCGACAGCATGAGGTTGATCTCGCCGAGGACTTTGAGGGTGACGGAAGCGCGCCGGGTTCCCTGAGCCACCAGCTCCTCGATGCGAGTCCGACGGACGGCCACCAGCCCGAACTCCGCAGCCACGAAAAAGGCATTTGCGGCGACCAGCAGCAAAATGGAGGAGAGCTTCCAGCCGGTCATGTGGCCCTCGAGGTCACCGGTCCATACATCCGGTTAAAGACTACTTGGTTGGAGCTACCGCCCCGCAGGAGCAGCGGTGGACCGGCCGGCCGGGCGGTCGGTAATCTGGCCGGGTGAGCAGGGAACTGTCGATCGGACCCAGAACGTTGGCCCTGGTGCAGGGCGACCTCACGGCGGTGGCTGCCGACGCGATAGTCAATGCCGCCAACGAGTCGTTGTCGGGGGGCGGGGGTGTAGACGGCGCCATCCATCTGACCGGCGGCCCGGTGATCATGCAGGATCTCGAGCGCCGGTACGGGAAGCACCGGCGTTGTGAAACCGGCAGCGCGGTAGTGACCATCGCCGGGGACCTGCCGGCGCAGTGGGTCATCCATGCGGTGGGGCCCCGCTGGCGGGGCGGGCAGTTCGGCGAGCCCGACCTGTTGTGGTCCGCCTGCCGCAGCTCGCTTCACATTGCCGACGAGCTGGGGGCCAGGACGGTAACGTTTCCCGCAATCTCCACCGGCATCTACGGCTACCCGGTGGAAGCCGCCGCCCCGGTGATCCTGGAGGCGCTCGCCGGCGGCCTGAAGGACGCCGCGTCGGTGGAGCGAGCCACGGTGGTCCTGTTTTCCGAGGCTCTTTTGAAGGAGTTCGAGGCCGGTCTTGACCGGTTGAGCGGCAACCGGACCGTCTGACCGCAGAGCGACCGCAGGCCTGCCATTTCACCGGCCCGGCGGTTCGATGTGTAGCATGGAGTTCAATGAGCACCCCTTCTTTGGAAACAATCGTCGACCTCTCCAAGCGCAGAGGCATCGTTTTTCAGTCCGGTGAGATCTACGGAGGCCTGCGTTCCGGCTGGGACTACGGGCCTCTCGGCGTGGAGCTGAAGGAGAACATCAAGCGCGCGTGGTGGCGCTCGATGGTGCAGCTGCGCGACGACATCGTGGGGCTGGATTCTTCGGTGATCCTCAACCCGACGACCTGGGAGGCATCGGGTCACCTGGAGGTGTTTACCGACCCGCTGGTGGAGTGCGGGAAGTGCAACACCCGTCACCGGGCCGACCAGATCGGCGACAAGTGCCCGAACTGCGGCAGCGACGAGCTGGGGGACCCCCGCAACTTCAACCTGATGTTCAAGACCCACATCGGCCCGATCGAGGACGACAAGAACGTCGTGTGGCTGCGTCCCGAGACCGCCCAGGGCATCTTCGTCAACTTCATGCAGGTGCAGGCGTCGATGCGCCGTAAGCTCCCGTTCGGCATCGCCCAGACCGGCAAGTCGTTCCGCAACGAGATCACGCCGGGCAACTTCATCTTCCGCACCCGCGAGTTCGAGCAGATGGAGATGGAGTACTTCGTGAAGCCGGGGACCGACGAGGAGCACCACCAGGCCTGGATCGACGATCGGTACCGGTGGTATCTGGATCTGGGTATGAGGGAGGAGAACCTTCGCCTGCGCGAGCACGAGGCCGACGAGCTGTCGCACTACTCCAAGCGCACCGTGGACATCGAGTACAGGTACCCGTGGGGATGGGGGGAGCTGGAGGGGATCGCCAACCGGGGCAATTTCGACCTAACCCAGCACGCCAAGTTCTCCGGCGAGGACCTGTCCTACTTCGATGCCGAGACCAGCGAGCGGTACGTGCCGTACGTCATCGAGCCGGCTGCCGGCGCCACCAGGGCACTGCTGGCGTTCCTGATCGATGCCTACCGGGAGGAGGAGGCCCCCAATGCGAAGGGCGGGGTCGACAAGCGCACCGTGCTTCGCCTGCACAAGCAGCTGGCTCCCATCAAGGTGGCGGTGCTTCCGCTGTCCAGGCACGAAAAGCTGGTGCCCCTGGCCAAGCAGGTGGCGCAGACTCTTCGCGCCGAGTACCGAATCGACTACGATGATGCCGGTTCGATCGGAAAACGTTATCGACGTCACGATGAGATCGGAACCCCCTACGCCGTGACCGTCGACTTCGACTCATTGGAGGACAGCGCCGTGACCATCAGAGACCGTGATTCAATGCAGCAGGAGCGTATCCCCATTGACGCGCTGACCGGCTGGCTGCGTCCGAGGCTCAGCTGGTGACTCTCCGCCTGACCGGCGAGGTCACCGTGGAGGGCGCCCCCACCGAGGGTGCCTACATCCGTATCAACGGCCCGTCCGGCGATTTTGTCTGGGAGGCCCGGACTGACGGCGACGGCCGGTTCGGGTTCAACCTGCCTGCGGGGCAGTGGACCGTGGTGGCGTTTGCCCCGGGAACCGAAAGGGAAACCCTGGAGTACACCCTGACCCCCGACGCTCCACCCCTGAACATCGACCTGAAGTCGTCGTGACGCCGGGAACTACAACCGCACCGCGGTACGTTTACGATTTCGAAGAGGGCGACCGGGACAAAAAGGATTTGCTGGGCGGCAAGGGGGCAAACCTTTCCGAGATGACCAACCTGGGACTGCCCGTCCCCCCCGGGTTCACCGTCACCACCGAGGCCTGCCGGATCTACATGGAGACCGGCGACTTCCCAGCAGGCCTGATGGACGAGGTGGCGGAGCACGTCGCCAAGCTCGAAGCGAAGATGGGCAAGAAGCTGGGCGACCCCACCAACCCGCTTCTGGTCTCGGTGCGCTCCGGCGCCAAGTTCTCCATGCCCGGAATGATGGACACGGTCCTCAACCTGGGCATGAACGACGAGTCCCTCAAGGGACTGGCCGCGCAGTCCGGCAACGAGCGGTTTGCCTACGACGCCTACCGTCGCTTCATCCAGATGTTCGGCAAGATCGTCATGGGCGTGCCCGGCGAGGAGTTCGAGCATGAGATCGAGCGGCTGAAGGAAGAGACCGGCGTCACCGAGGACACCGACCTGGGGGCCGGAGACCTGAAGGAGCTGACCGAGCGCTTCAAGCAGGTGGTCCAGGACCAGACCGGCAAAGGCTTCCCCGACACGCCGATGGAGCAGCTGAAGCTGGCCATCGAGGCGGTATTCAAGTCGTGGAGCGGCGAGCGGGCCAAGATCTATCGCCGCCAGAACAGGATCTCCGACTCGCTGGGCACCGGAGTGAACATCCAGACCATCGTCTTCGGCAACCTGGGAGAGGATTCCGGGACCGGGGTTGCCTTCACCCGCGACGCCGGAAGTGGGGCCAAGTCCTACCTGGCCGAGTACCTGCCCAACGCCCAGGGCGAAGACGTCGTCTCCGGCGCCCGTACGCCGCTGCACCTGGACGCCCTGAAGGAGTCCGACCGGGCTTCGTACGACAAGCTCACCGGCATCATGGCCCAGCTCGAGGACCACTACCGGGACATGTGCGACATCGAGTTCACGGTCGAAAAGGGCAAGCTGTGGATGCTGCAGACCCGCATCGGCAAGCGCACCGCCGGCGCGGCGGTCAAGATCGCCGTCGACCTGGTGGCCGAGGGCAAGATCTCCGAGCAGGAGGCGGTCCTGCGGGTCGACCCGTCGTCGCTGGACCAGCTTCTGCACCCGCAGTTCGACACCTCGGCCGACATAACGATCGTCGCCAAGGGCCTGAACGCCTCACCGGGCGCGGCCGTCGGTAAGGCGGTTTTCGACGCCAAGGAAGCGGTCCGAATGGCCGAGGCCGGCGAGAAGGTCATCCTGGTCCGGCCGATGACCGAGCCCGAGGACGTCGGCGGCATGTACGCCGCGCAGGGAATCCTGACCTCCCGCGGGGGCAAGACCTCCCACGCGGCGGTCGTTGCCCGGGGGGCCGGCAAGCCGTGCGTCTGCGGCGCCGAGTCGCTGAAGATCGACATCGACAAGCGTGAGTTCACCGTGGGCGAGCACCGGGTGGTCGAGGGCGACATCGTCGCCATCAACGGCAACACCGGCGAGATTGCCCTGGGCGAGGTCCCGCTGGTCGAGCCCGAGTTGTCCGCCGACCTAGTTCAGATCCTGGGCTGGGCCGACGGCATCCGCCGCCTAAAGGTGCGGGCCAACGCCGACACTCCCGAGGACGCAGCCAAAGGCCGGGAGTTCGGCGCCGAGGGTATCGGCCTGGCCCGAACCGAGCACATGTTCCTGGGGGATCGGCTGCCGGTCGTCCGCCGGATGATCCTGGCGCAAACCCCCGACGAGGAGCAGGCCGCTCTGGACGAGCTGCTGGAGCTGCAACGTGGGGACTTCATCGGCATCTTTACCGCAATGAGCGGGCTGCCGGTGACCATCCGCCTGCTGGATCCCCCCCTGCACGAATTCCTGCCCTCTTCCAAGGAGCTGGAGCTGCAGATCCAGGGGCTGGAGATCTACCGGTCGGTGGCAACCAGCGCCTCGAAGCACTTCCACTGGGAGCATATCGACGTGCCGCTGGACTCTCCGACAACCGTGCAATCGGTGGAGAAGGAGATCGCCGAGCACCGCAGTTTGCTGGAGAACGTCACCCGCCTGGAGGAGTCCAACCCCATGCTAGGCATGCGGGGGGTGCGGCTGGGCATCGTGAAGCCGGGCCTGTACGCCATGCAGGTACGGGCGATCATCGAAGCCGCGGTCCAGGTGAAGGCCGCGGGCAAAGAGCCGGTGATCGAGATCATGATCCCGCTGGTGGCGGTGCGTGAGGAGTTCGACATGATGCGCCGGGAAGCGCTGGCCATCATCGACGAGGTGTTCGCCCGCAGCGGGCAGAAGATCGACTATTTGATCGGGACGATGATCGAGCTGCCCCGGGCGGCTCTGACGGCCGGCGACATCGCCGAGACGGCGGAGTTCTTCTCGTTCGGAACCAACGACCTGACCCAGACCGCCTTCGGCTTCAGCCGGGACGACATCGAGGGCAAGTTCCTGCCCAGGTACCTGGAGCGGGGCATCCTCAAGGTAAACCCGTTCGAGTCGATCGACCAGGCCGGCGTGGGCCGTCTGATTGACATCGCCTGCAAGGAAGGCCGGCAGACCCGGCCGGGCCTCAAGCTGGGCATCTGCGGCGAGCACGGCGGCGACCCAAGCTCGGTGGAGTTCTGCCACGATGCCGGACTGGATTATGTCTCGTGCAGCCCGTTCAGGGTCCCGGTGGCCCGCCTGGCGGCCGCGCAGGCGGTTCTGAAGGAAAGCGAGACCGCAGGCTCAGATAGCCGCTGAAACCTAACTTGAATCGACTTCTAGAAGGGTCACGATTGCGTTCCCGATCGGATCACAGGCTGCTGGATCGATTTTCTTAATTGATGCGAGCTTCCGACATTTCGTCAGAGATGCGGCTAGCTGTTGGTTAGTCGAGACGACTGTTTGATCAGGAGTCTCGTCAGCATCTGTGGTGGGCTCATTGGGCGCACCACAAATGTCGGGAAGTTCGCTCTCGACCGTTGTCTCCATCGCTCTAGCCTCGGCGCAGGCTTTGGCGACCGTTATCCTGTCAGTTCTTTCGCTTTGAATTTTGTCACCAGCAAGTGCAATCGACAAAACTCCTGCCACGAACAATAAATACAAGGCGATTGCACCTCGACCGCGTACCGCTTTGGTGACCCGATTTCTAAGCACGCTCTTTTTGGCTCGAGCTAAAGTTGCGAGGATTTCTGTATAAATGAGGGATGCCTCGACTCTCGCTCTGTCGGCAGCCGTTACGGGGAGCCACCTTGCGATACGTTCCAAGCGCTGAGCTCTCGCCTCGTAAGCAGATAGTGACGTGACGTTGTTTAGGCGAGCAAGTTCGTCGTAGGCCAACTGAGTCGTTGCCTTCTCATCTTCAGTCAAATCTGGCATTTTCTTAAGGTTCACTCGGAAGGGGAGGGACCCTCCAATCCGCCAAAACCTATATGCAATTCCTAGGACTCCGAGGACCATGGCCAGAAATCCCGCGACGCCGACGACCGCCGCGGGTTTCTCTCCGGGTGGAATAGGCCAAATGTCACTGAATTGCGCTATGCCAAAAGCTGTTAGGAGTGTCGATCCGCCTCCCGCCAGGACTTTTCCTGCCAAGTCTGCCCTAGTTCGTAAAGCTTCGGTGGCCTCAGTAGCGTTCTTGAGAGCTCCCTCAGCTTGATTGGTTCGTTTGGAAGAAGACTCGCTGTCGCTCATTTCGAATGCTCTGAAGGTTTTGGACTCTCTGTGTGTTTCGGTATTTGGTTAGATGCGGGATCCAAATCATGATGCGCTTTCAACTCAGTGAGTCGAAAGCGAACGTCCATGAGCTCTTCAGCGAGAATGACCATTGACTCGGCATCGTGGTCATGTTCTGGAGCATCCACGCGAAGGGAGCGTGCTGCAATTAGAAGGGAATCAATCGCCTCAAACCACTTATGGTCATGAGCCATACATATGCTCCCTGGCAAACATAGGCTCAGTGAAGCACATTAAGGCCTGAATGTTAAGAGTGCATACAGCTGGAGAGTCCGATTAGTTGCTTGTAGTGGGTGGGCTCTCGCAACTCGGTAGTCATCCCCATTGAGCAGCTCCAAGGCCCGGGGTTCCACAACCAAGATAGATCACTGGATTTCAGAAAGTTGGCGGCTAGGAAGAGTGGCCCCCGGCAAGGGCGGAAGGGTACTTGTCCGGGAGCCACTGTCCCTAGTACGATGCGGTCGGAGGTAGTAGACCTGCACCGTTTAGGTTTCCCATCGTAGCACCCCTTCGGGGGTTAAAACCCATGCCCTAAAGCATTCTCATCGAGTTTTCAGGCAATCCTAATTGTCGGCTGTGGCGGCTAATATCTGGACGTGACAAGCATCCGCCAAAGCATTGAGAGCAACGAACTCAAGTTCCTTGCGCCGCAGGCAGCCCGGGCGGCCGAATCCCGGGGCCGGCGCTTTCCCGAGGATCCCCACCCGCTGCGCACGGCCTATCAGCGGGACCGGGACCGCATCCTGCACAGCAAGGCCTTCCGCCGGCTCGCCCACAAGACACAGGTCTTTCCGGCCCCCCTGGACGACCACTACCGGGTCCGGCTGACCCACACCCTCGAGGTCACCCAGGTCGCCCGCATCATCGCCCGGGCGCTTCGCCTGAACGAGGACCTGGCGGAGGCAATCTGCCTCGGCCACGACCTGGGCCACACGCCCTTCGGGCACCTGGGGGAGCAGGTGCTCTCGGACTTTTTGGGCCGGCCGTTTCGCCATAACGAGCAGTCCCGCCGCCAGGTCGACCACCTGCAGTGGAGAGGCGAGTCCCCAACCAGCAAGCCGGGCGGCCTCAACCTCACCTGGGAGGTCCGCGACGGGATCCTGAACCACACCTGGTCCATGCCGATGCCCGACACTCTGGAGGCCCAGGTCGCCCGGTACGCCGACCGGATCGCCTACCTCAGCCACGACATCGAGGACGCCATCCGGGCCGGCGTGCTCACCGTTGCCGACCTGCCGGACCTCACCAACAAGGTGCTGGGCAAGACCACCTCGGCACGGATCGACGCCATGGTCGGCTCACTGGTCGAGGCGAGCGCTCCGCTGGAGCAGATCGGGGTGACCCCGGAGGTCTTCGACGCCATGGCGGTCACCCGCAAGTTCATGTTCGAGCGGGTTTACAACCGGCCGGAATCCAAACACGAGCACGGGCGCATCGTCGCCCTCCTCAAGGAACTGGTCGAGCACTACCGCGACCATCCGGAGGACCTGCCGGTGGTCGACTCCAGCACCGACGACTTCGAGACCCGCCTCATAGACTACGTCTCCGGGATGACCGACCGCTTCGCCCTGCGGGAGCACGAGAGACTCTGCCGTGGCTAAGGGCCGCATCGTTCCCGAGGACCTGCAGGAGCTGAGGGACCGGGCGGACATAGTAGAGGTTGTCTCCGGCTACATGAAGCTGCGCAAGGCCGGAAGGGTCTTCAAGGGACTGTGCTGCTTCCACCAGGAGAAGACGCCGTCGTTCACGGTGGACCCGGCCAAGGGGCTTTATTACTGCCACGGCTGCGGCAAGGGGGGTGACGTCTTCCGGTTCATCCAGGAGACGGACGGGCTGACCTTCTCCGAGGCGGCGCAAAAGGTCGCCGACCGCTTCGGGCTGAACCTGCGGTTCGAGGGCCCCACCGAGCCGGCAGGTCTGCGGGCGTCGTTACTGCTGGCGAACAAGAAGGCGGCGGAGTACTTTGCCGGGCTGCTGGCGAAAAGCCCGGAAGCCGACGGCGCCCGCAAGTACATCGAAAGCCGGGGCTTCAGCCGGGCGGACGCCGCTCATTGGAACCTCGGCTTTGCGCCGCGGGGGCGGGACAACCTGTTTCGGCACCTCCTGGCGCAGGGTCTCGGCGCCAACTCGATAGTAGAGGCCGGCCTGGCTCTGGTCACCGAGGAGGGGGCCCACCGGGACCGGTTCCGCGGAAGGGTGATCTTTCCGGTTTCCAGCCTCACCGGCGAGGTGGTGGGGTTTGGCGCCCGGGCGATGGGAGACGATCACCCCAAGTACCTGAACTCCCCGGAGACCAGCCTCTACCAAAAGAGCAGGATCCTTTTCGGGCTGGACAAGGCCAAAGCCGAGATCGTCCGATCGGGTGTCGCCCTGGTCACCGAGGGCTACACCGACGTCATGGCTTTGCACAAGGTCGGCTATGCAAATGCCGTGGCCACCTGCGGAACGGCCCTCGGTGAGGAGCACTTCGCTCTGCTCAAGCGGTTCTGTGAGAAGGTGGTACTGGCGTTCGACGCTGACGCCGCAGGATCGGTAGCTTCAGAGCGAGGCTTCGGAATCCACTCCAAGGTAGGACTGGAGGTTCTGGTGGCTCCTTTGCCGGCCGGCAAGGACCCTGCCGACGTTGCACTGGAGGGCGGCCGGGAAGCAGTGCTTCCGCTGCTGGAAAGCGCAACCCCACTCATGCGTTTCGTCCTGGAAAAGGAGATATCCCGTCACAACCTCGATTCGGCTGAAGGCAAGTCCAAGGCCGTGCGTGCCGCGGTGGACCGGCTGTCGTGGGAGCCGAACGCGGTGACGCGGGGGCAGAATGCCCAGTGGGTGGCGGAGCGAATTGGTGTCGGCCATTACCAGGTGGACACCGTGCTGCGGGAGGTGGCTCAATCGGGCAACTCCTCGCCGTTTGCCCCCAGCCGGCGGGCCGGCCTCAAGCGCTCTCCGGGCCACGTCAAGGTCGAGCGGGAGGCGCTTGGGATCCTGCTGGACTCGCCCGAGAGGCTTTCGCAGGCGATGGCGATTATCGGCATCGACCACTTCACCCAGCCCGAGCACCGGGTGTTGTTTTCGGCATTGTCCGAGCTTGCATTGCATCCCGGCTCGGGAACGGTGATGGACGGGCTGCCCGACGACGATGCTCGCCGGTTCGCCGCGGAGCTAGCGATGGCCCCCGCGATCACCCGCGATCCGGAGGAGGTATTTCTCCGTTTGGAGGAGTTCAGAATCGTCAGGCAGATTGAAGAACTAAAGGCTAAACTCGACGGGTTTGACCCCGAGGGTGACGCAGATTCCTACGATCAGACGTTCCGGGAATTGATGCGTTTGGATGTCGAACGTCGAAAGTTCGACGACAAATGAGAGGACCCTATGGCGAAAGACGCTGAGATCGACGACGTGAAAGAGCTTGTCTCCCGAGGCAAGGAAAAGGGCTGGCTCACCGCCGACGAGATTGCGGATGCGCTGGGCAGCCTGGCACTAACCGCGGAGCAGGTTGACGGTGTTTACGCCCTGATAGTCGAAGAGGGCGTGGAGGTTGTTGAGCACGAGCCCGGTGCCGGCGACGACCAGGTGGAGGACTTCCGCCGGGACTCCGAGCTGCTGAAGGCTCCCACCAACGACCCGGTGCGGATGTACCTGAAGGAGATCGGCAAAGTCTCCCTGCTGACTGCCGACCAGGAGGTCGACCTGGCCGAGAGGATAGAAGCCGGTCTGTGGGCAGAGGAGATGTTGTGCGATCCCTCCAAGTTCGACCTGGAGCGCATCGAGACGCTGGCTCGCCGGTCGTCGCTGGACCTGGGCACCGCCACCCTCAGCCAGGACAAGGCCCGGGAGATCTGCCGGCGCATCGAGCGGGACGGAGTTCTGGCCAAGCGCAAGCTGGTGGAGGCCAATTTGAGGCTCGTTGTCTCAATCGCCAAGCGGTATGTGGGCCGGGGAATGCTGTTTCTGGATCTCATCCAGGAGGGAAACCTCGGCCTTATCCGGGCCGTGGAGAAGTTCGACTACAACAAGGGCTTCAAGTTTTCGACCTACGCAACCTGGTGGATTCGCCAGGCCATCACCCGGGCCATCGCCGACCAGGCCCGCACCATCCGCATCCCGGTCCACATGGTCGAGACCATCAACAAGCTGCTCAGGATTCAGCGCCAGCTGATGCAGGATCTCAACCGGGAACCGCTGGCCGAGGAAATCGCCGAGCAGATGGAGCTGAGCGCCGACAAGGTGCGGGAGATCATGAAGGTCTCACAGGAGCCGGTTTCACTCGAAACCCCTATCGGCGAGGAAGAGGACACCCACCTGGGCGACTTCATCGAGGACTCCGACGCGGTTGTACCTCTCGATGCCGCATCGTTCATTCTTCTGCAAGAGCAACTGGAGAGCGTGCTGCACACGCTGTCGCAGCGGGAGAAGAAGGTGATCCAACTCAGGTTCGGACTCCACGACGGGACCCCGAGAACGCTGGAGGAAGTTGGTAAGGAATTTGGCGTCACCCGGGAACGGATACGTCAGATCGAGTCGAAGACCCTTTCTAAGTTGCGGCACCCGTCGCGATCTCAGAAGCTGCGGGACTACCTGGAATAGACAGGTTGCGGGGGCGGACCCCCGCAACTGATGTCCTTAAGCTGTCGGGATCGAGCCGCCCGGCCGGACTGCACCGCCGTTGGCGCCGCTGGATCCGGAGCTTGTGCTGCCCGACTTTACGCCCGCTGCCTTGCTCATTACCGAGCCCATCAGCTCTTTGCCCGACTCGAGCTTGGCGTTCACCATCGGCTTAACCGGCTCGATGGCCTTCTTGACGGTGGGGGATTCGCTGACCTTCTTCATCTTCTGCTGGATCTGCTCGTAACGTTGCCGCCCAGCTTTGGCGCCCTGCATGTATCCGAGACCGAAACCGATGATCGCGCCTGTCTTGAAAGCTCCCATGCAACCTCCTTGTGATTGTCCTGACTCTTTATTCCTCTCAATCGCAGCTCATAAACGGGGCGGTTGATCCGAGGACCACTGCAGCAGGAGGCCGTTAGGCCCACAAAGGGGGTCCATTCGGCACTGTGGGGACGCCCGGTGTTGGCGTAATCTTCTCTAAGACGGACTGCTACGGTCCGGGGGCAGGGGTTCGGGACGGCAGCCTGAATTCCCCACCTTGAAACGGCTGGAGCGGCAGCTCGGCCGAATGTGGGTGAGATGCTTCCCTGTGCGTTCAGGGGCCTCACCGGGGGCGCAGTCCGGCGGGCCCCCCTCCACCCCCTCGTAATCTCTCAGAAAATCCCTAGGACTTTGCCTTGGCTGCTTCTGCCGCCAGGACGGCCGAGACCTCGGCCAGCTCCCGTTCGACTGCAGCGGCCGGCTCGCCTTCCAGGACGCCTTGTTCGGCCAGGTCCTCCAGGCGGCGGCACAGGTCGGCCAGGCGGCCGGCCCCCACGTAGTAGGAGCTTCCTTTCAACGTATGGGCCGCTATTGCTACGGCCTCGTGATCCCGCTCCTGCGCCGCTCGACGAATCCGTTCGACCTGTTTCTCGGCATCGGCCAGGAATACCCCGAGGAACTTGGCGAAGAACCCTTCCTTGCCCGGCCGCTCCAGCGCCCGCAGTTCCGCCAGCTTGGTCTGGTCGATGGGACCGGATGCCTGGTGGTTGCTCAACTGTCGCGTCCCGGCTGTCTTGCCTGGGCCCGGCTGAGGTAGGCAGCAGCTTCCGAACGTCGAGCAACCTCAAGCTTGCGGAGGATCACCGAGACGTAGTTCTTGACGGTCTTGTCCGAGATCTTGAGCTCTGTCCCGATCTGCCGGTTCGTCAAGCCCTTGGCGACCAAAGCCAGCACCCGGTCCTCCTGCGCGTTCAGCCGACGCAGCTTAGGGTCACCTGAGTCGAAGCGGGCGGTCCTCAGGCGCTCGAGAACCCTTTGGGTGACCTCTGGGTCGAGGAGGGCCTTGCCCTCTCCCAGGCTTTGGAGAGACTTCACCAACTCGGCGGACTGCACGCCCTTCAACAGGTAGCCGGAAGCCCCGGCCATAATCGAGTTGAACAGCGCCTCGTCGTCGGAGAACGAGGTAAGCATGAGGATCTTGATGCTCGGATCCAGGTCGCGGATCTCCCTGCATGCCTCCACGCCGCCGCCCTCGGGCATGCGCACATCCATGATCACGATGTCCGGATGGTACAAAGTTGCCTTTTGAACCGCTTCCGGCCCGTTGGTGGCCTCGGCGACGCACTCCATGTCGTCCTGGTTTTCGACCAGAGCACGAAGGCCCATCCTCACGACATCGTGGTCGTCCACCACCATCAGCCGGAGTTTCGTCATCACACCCCCCGCGAATACCGGGACTTCAAGTTCACCCGGCGATGCTAAAGTCTAAGCGTTCACCTCATTCGGGGGTGGCGCAATTGGCAGCGCGGTTGACTGTTAATCAATAGGTTGCGGGTTCGAGTCCCGCCCCCCGAGCAAATCAATGTACGTAGATTGACCCCACCCGGCCGTCGATCCTGCCGGTGCCTCCCAGGCGCCGATCGAGGACCAAGTTTTGACTATGGCAGGGGAGGAAATCACCTGGTTAGGGTCTTCTGCACAGGACTTCACGTTCGGACGAATGGTGCACAGGGTGCGAGGAGGTGAACTGGAGTGTTCGTCGACTTGGGCAGTTGGAAGACGCTCGCGGTGCGAGGCATGGCCGCACTGTTGTTTGGACTGTTGACGCTCGCCTGGCCCGCCATGACCCTGTTTGCCCTGGTCCTCCTATTCGGCGCCTACGTCCTGGTCAACGGGGCGTTCCTGCTGATCTCCACTCTCAAGGGTGAGCAGGATGCAGAGTCACGACTGGGGCTACTGGTCCTGGAGGGATCCGTGGGAGTGGTCATCGGAATCTTGACTTTTGTCTGGCCCGAGATCACCGCGCTGGCGCTGCTTTACCTGATCGCAACGTGGGCGGTCGTCACCGGGGTGCTGGAGATAGCCTCGGCCATCCGGCTTCGCAAGCACATCAGCAACGAGTGGTTGCTCGGAGCCGCCGGCGCTCTTTCCGTTTTGTTCGGGTTGATCCTGGTGGTGATGCCCGGCGCCGGGGCCCTTGCGGTCACCTGGCTCATCGGAATCTACGCCACGGTACTGGGGGTCCTTCTCACCGCTTTGGCCTTCAAGCTTCGCCGGCTCGAGATGCCCGCGCAGGGCGGTTCTGCCCCGCTCGGGGTCTGAGGGTTACCAGGAGAGCTCAATCTCGATCTCGGACTCTTCGCCGATCTCGACCTCCACCTTCAACTCCACCTCGGACGGAACCTTCGCCGAAAAGCGCATGCCGTTGCGCACGAACTCCACCTGGTTGTGGCGTGACAGCTGATCCGCCAACCCTCTGAGGCGCTCGGCGGCGGCTTCCCGGCTCATCGTCTGCTTTTCGGTTATCTCCAGCAGTTCGTCGGACACGGTGGCCTCCACGGTCGGTAGCCTGTGAGCGTAGCAGCCGGCACGCCGCCCCGGCCACCGGTGGGCGATAGGGGGGACCGCATGGCCGGCCAAAAGGAGGCGGCCCTACGCAAGATTCGCTTTCCGGTTGTGACTGCTGCGCGATACTCCGCAGGTGGCCATAGAAGAAGCCATAGCCCGCGGACAGAGCTCCCTCAAGCAGGGCAGATGGGCCGACGCCCGATCCCAGTTCGAGGAGGCTCTTCGGATGGAAGAGCGGCCCGAGGCCGTGCAGGGGCTGGCCGACGCCCTCTGGTGGTTGGGGGACGCCTCCGGATCCCTGCGGGCCATGGAGCGCGCATACGCCATTTACCGACAGGCGGGGGCGAACTTCGAATCGGCGATCATGTGCCTGTGGATCGCCGGTACCCACCTGAAAAGCTTCGGGAGCCGGGCGGCATGCAGCGGGTGGATAGCCAGGGCGGACCGCATCGTCGAGCAGGCGGATCTACAGGTCCTGAAAGGATGGATGTCCTGGAGCCGCTCGTTCGAGGCGACCGACCCGGCGGTCGCCAGGGCCCACGCCGAGCAGTCTCTGGCCGCCGCCCGTGAGCAGGGGGACCGGGACCTGGAGCTGTGCGCTTTGGCCGAGCTGGGCAAGGCGCTGGTGGGCATCGGGCAAGACCGTGAAGGAATGGCCCTGATCGACGAGGCAATGGTGGCGGCGATGGGGGGTGAGCCGGGCAGCCTCGACACGGTGGTGGTGACCTGCTGCTCGATGATGGGAGCCTGTGACCTGGCGGCCGACCTCGGCCGGGCGGTCGAATGGTGCCGGGCGGCCGACGGGTTCATGCAGAGGTTCGGGTCCCCCTTCCTTTATGCGGACTGCCGCTTGCGATACGGCGGCGTGCTGCTGGCCACCGGCCTGTGGGACGATGCCGAGCGCGAGCTGCTTGCGGCGGCCCGCGCCACGACTCCGGACACCGGTTACTACAGCCACGCGATCGCTCGACTGGCAACCCTGCGCATCCGGCAGGGCCGGCTGGAGGAGGCGAGCTCCCTTCTGGATCAGATGGGCGACCACCACGCCGCCCTGCTGCCGCTCGCAGAACTTCACGGCCTCAGGAACGATCATCGGATAGCCGAGAAGCTGCTCGGCAGGTATCTGTTGCTCGACGAGGCAGAGGCGGTGGAGCGGGCCCAGGCTTTGGACCAGCTGTCGAGCTGCCTATCGGCTCAAGGCAAGTTTGACGCGGTCCACCGTGTCAACGGGCAGCTCGAGGCCCTGGCCGGCAAGGGGACTATTCGGGCGGCCGCCCACCACGCTTTCGCCGCCGGCCGGGCCTTCGCCGCCGCGGAACAACCTGCCGAGGCCGAGCCGTTGCTCGAGCGCGCGATGCGGTTGTTTTCCGCGCACAGGCTTCCCTACGAGACCGCGCGGACAAGACTGGCTCTGGCTGGCGCCCTGGCCGGGCAGCCCGAGGTGGCGATTGCCGAGGCCCAAGGAGCCTATTCCACGTTCGAACGCCTGGGAGCAGCGGGCGATTGCGATGCTGCGGCCGGACTTATTCGCTCGCTGGGTGGTCCGGCGCGGACCGGGCCGAAGCACGTCGGCGTGCTCACCCGGCGCGAGCAGGAGGTGCTGCGGCTGCTGGGAGCCGGGTTGTCCAACCCCGAGATCGCCGAGCGTCTGTTCGTCAGCCGCAAGA
>Ga0247713_1000821_pt1 | contig 17233 bp, 11 predicted proteins | sample 21E_NmetaG_FD_189936 | JGI IMG/M metagenome (GOLD analysis project Ga0247713, IMG submission 189936) | Soil microbial communities from hillslope of Landscape Evolution Observatory, University of Arizona, Oracle, AZ, United States - 2-1-E_N | ecosystem: Engineered > Artificial ecosystem >... | reverse complement strand
GGTAGTAGTTGTCCTTTATATGGACGACGTAGCGGTCCAGGTAGAAGTCCTGGGCCCGCCGGGCGGACTCGAGCACCGCAGCGTCGCCCGACTTCTCCGCATATTCGACCAGGGCCAGGATCGCCTCACCCGAGTAGAAGGTCATCAGGTAGTCGGGGTCGAACTCGTAGTCGGGCTCGATGAGCCAGGGCCGAAGGGACCCGTCCGGGTTCTGCAGGGCAAGCACGCCCTTGGCCAGCATCTCCGCCTGGTGGCGGTGCTGGGGGTAGTCCGGGCTGTAGACCAGGGTTCTCAGCGCCATGGCGTTGGCCCCCAGCTTGGACTTGCTGTCGTAGTAGATGTATCCGTGCCCGCCCTCCTCCCGGTACCAGTGCTCAAGGAGGAACCCCAGGTTGGTCCGGTGCTTGGCCAGCAGGGCAGGGTCCCCGGCGGCCAGCTCGGCCAGCAGGCGGGACCCCATCAGCTGGCGCAGCTCGTTGTTGCGGCTGGTGTAGCTGTCTTTGACCGGGTCGTAGCTGTAGCGGAACAACCCCTTGTCCCGGAAGGCGGTGACCAAAAAGTACTCTTCGGCCCGCTCGAGCGACTGCCGGGTCAGCAGGCGGATGTCGGGTTCATCGGAGTGCTGAGCCGGTGCGCCGCAGGCGGCGAGCACCAGGGCCAGGGCAACGACGACGGCCGCCGGGCGCCTGCGGGCCCTATAAAAGGAAGGCGTCGGGCTTCGTGGTTTCAAGCTGCCTGGAGTGAACGTTTTCGGCTAGCCCTTCAATTCGTAGTCGAAGCCCCCGCGTCGGACTTGTGCCGTGTCTTCTCGCTGCCGGGTGACCGTGCACTCGATTTGCCCCGCTTCCAAGAGGAGACCTTCCGTACTCTATCGGCACCAAGATGCGTCGATTAAGCCGCTGTTCATCAAGCGCGCGCTCGAGTGGGGTACAGCGAGGTCAATGGCTCTTAATCCGCCTCCCGGCTAAGCGGTAAAGCCATCCGAGTCGTTGCGGGCCGGATCGCTCCAGATTCGGTCCTCGGCGAGTCCGGCAAGGAAGTCCCGAACCAGTGCCACAGCTAGCAGGGATGCGGGCAAGCTCAAGATCAGTTGAAGTGTGGTCATTAGGTGCCTCCTCATTGGTTGGTGTTGCCAATGATGGGAGGGCGCCTTTTAGGTCGGGTTAAGGCACGCTAAAGGCCCTACAACTCAGGTTCGTCTACTTCTCATGCCCCGAATGCCGGCTTCGGCCGGCGGGAACCGGCCCTTTAGCCGTTCGAAAGTCAACCTGAAGATCGCGGGTTCAGAGTACCTATCGACGGATGCGGATGAACCAGCTTCCGAACGGAACTGGCGGTCATGCCTGCAGGCTAAACAGTTAGGGGGAGGAAATGTCTACACAGGGTTACGAGCCAAGGCATCGGACATCGGGTTCCGGCAGGACTGCTGGCAGGAGGCGTCGCGGCTCCACCATAACGGTCGTTGCCGGCTTGTTGCTGGGTGCGAGCTTGATGTATGCGCCTGCCTACGCTTCAAGCCTGCTGGGAAGCCTGATTCCGGGCGCTACCAGCGTCGCTCACGAACAAGTGGAGCCGAGGGTCACCGACGTCGATAGCAATGAGGAGTTGAATAACTCGAACTTCGACGACCCGAACAGCGAGGTCGCCCCTTCTTCCCCTGCTGGGTCTGACTCCCCCTTCATCGTGGAGTTCACCGATGTGGACGGTATCGATGGCGAGGGATTCATCTGTCACGACGACACCTTTGATGAGGAAGTCGAGGAGCCGGATTCGCTGGAGGCTTCCGAAGAAGTTTAAGGCAGAGCAGCGTGGCTTCAGGGGCCCTAAGTTGAGTCCCCGAGGCGCAGTTCGAACTGGTCACCGCCCTCCTTTTGATGTGTGGGCTTTTTGCGGCCTGTATAAGACGCCCACTCCGGTGGGCACTGACTCTCGTGTGGATCGCATTCGAATCCAAGTTCGGAAGCGAAAAATAGTTTCTATAGGTTAGGAGATGTTTAGTGAAGCCTTCCAAGAGCCTGGACGCCGTCGGCATCGGCCGGTGGATCGTCGGAGCGGTCATGGCATTGATGCTAAGCGCCTGTGGTTCGGGGTTCTTAGGCGCTGACCTAAATCTGGTGACGCCATCCGAAGAGCAGGAGTCGGGGCGCGACGGTTCGCCACCCCCCGGAGCTCAAGCACCGGTGCAAGTTGAGCGTCCGAGATTCGAAAGCGTTAGCGAGGTGGCTGCATTCCTGGACGCCAACCTAGAGAGTGGATGCTCAAAGTTTTCCTATTTGATTGCCCCCGGTCAGATGGAAGCCCTGGCTGTAAGAGGCGAGAGCCCTGCAGACCTGTTCACTGCCGCTGAGCTCGGCCTGAGCGAGGAAAGCTTCGAAATGAACAATAGGATCATGGAGTCGGGGGGATGCATGCAGGGAGGCAGCCATAGTCTTGTGATTTCCCGATTCAACGGAGCGGGGCTTACGCTTGAAGAATACGGTCGGCGTTTGAAAAAGTTCATCCTTCCCGATGCCTGCCTGATTCTTCCTGGGGAAACGCCCAGCTTGGTTGCAAGCATCTGGTCTGACGGCCCCACTTTGTGGTATCACGAGGCAGGCAGCCGGGACTCCGGCGACGTGAGAGCCATGCCGATCGCACGGCGGCTGACGCTGGCGGATGAGATCACAGGACTGTTGGGTGGCATCGCGGTTCGCCACGATTGTGCGAGAGCGCCCAACAGCGTCCGACTCGACCGTCTCCCCGTAAGAGAGATCGATCGCAATAACCCATCTTTCGTGGCCGAGGAGTTTGTTCGTGAACTGCTATCGGGAGAGGATCCCGGCCAGTACGCTTCGCAAGATGTGGTGGACAAGGCTTGGAGCCAGTTTGGTGAGTTGGCCGGAACCGGCGTCAGCGTTCGCATCGATCCGGACTATTCTGAGGACACTGCGGGTGCCAAAGGCGAATGCGCGTTCAGCCACACAACCTACACCTGCTATGTGAGGATTGACCTATCGGACCTAGGCCGTCGAATTGTGACCATCTTCGTTACTAGCTGGGACGACGGCGTGGAGCTCGATGTTGACCTCCAACCCCTCGATCCACCCGGTAAGAACCGAGTTATAGATTCGCTTGGGAGCCCGTTCTAGGGCGGCCGTGGTGCCGTGTAAAACCGATCATCTCTTGACGCCGATGCGTCTCTTCCCAGCGCGAGCACGCGCCGGAAGCCCTACGAGTTCACCAGAATCCTCGGTGCAGTCGAACCTCGGTGTATTCGACCGGTACCAAATTCCCAAGATGTATCTCGCAATGGCCCCGATCGTTCTCTCGTCAGCTTCGAGAATCCTTGCCACAATGAGTCCGAGCAACGACATCAGATTCCGCGGACGATGAACCCGTAACCCACGGGTTGGACCAGCCATTAGATCCCTCCATATCTCCCCAGGATTGCCAGAACTGGATGAGTGCCGGCGTCCTAGTCGTGTGTGAGACCAATCCACCAGGCCCCTGGCTCTCGTTCAGGCCCCGGCGGGTCCCGGCGGCGATCTCAGTGTCCATTGACACGGCGGGCGCGGGGAACGATGGGGGCTCGCCAACTTTTAGCCTGCTAAAAGGGAAACTTTAGGCCGTGTGACTAACGTTGCGTCCACTAGAAAGTCGAACCCAATGCTCCGATTCGAACCCATCAAGAGCTGCAAACCCGTTATGTAAGGATGTGCTTGGCAAATCCAGGTTCGCATGCTCGAGATGTCCCACAACCAAGGCGAAGGGAGAACCAAATTGAGCGCATCCTGTCGATCGTGTGGACGTCTGGCCAACGCTGAGGCGTATTTTTGTGCCTCTTGTGGGGGAGACATCGCGATCACGGCCGAAAGCCGGAATGAGGTGGCAGCGGACCGCTCCTTGAAGCAGGCAGCATTTTTCGCCCCACTCGCACCTACCGCTGAGGCAGTGAACTCCCGGTCCAGGGCAACCTCGCCTCAAGTGGACCTGGCGGCGGTGCCTGTCGAGCTGGCCATTGCCCAGGTTCTCGCGGGCCTGGTGGGCCTTTATTACATCCTTACGAATCTTCGCTTTTTGCCCCAGAATCTGAGGTATCTCGTGGAAGTTCCGACCTATGGCGGTCTGAGTCTGACGGCTAGCGTCCTGCTGCTTGTGGTGGGCAGTGCCTTTTTGTATTCAATCCTTCTGCTCAAGGAGGGCGCCATGACGGGACGCTTGGTACTGCTGACGCTGGCAGCAGCGACGGTCGTCAGCCTGATCAGGGCATCCTGGGGCCCGTTCGTTTCTCTAACTCCGGCCCAGATGCTTGTAATGCTCGGATGCCTGTTGCTGGCAGGACTGCTTTTGTTCTCTCCAAATTTGAAGGTCCTCACGGGCTCGGGGGGAGCGGATGCCGGCAAGGTGCCTGATTCTGTCTGGGCGACCAGGACCCTCTTGCTGGCATTCGCGGGTCTGAGCGCCATGATGGCGCTTGGACTGCTGCCGATGATTGGCGACGGCTGGCAGCAGCCTGTGATCGGGATCGTCATCCTGGGTGCCGCCGGGATGACTGCCTCGCTCGGCCAGAGAATTGTCTTGGGAGACGTATCGATTCGAATGAAGCTTAGTGCGGCGGTGGCCGCCTGCTATGCGGCAACCTGGTTCTCCGCCATTTCTCCCACTTCGGCTACCTATGTCTTCGTCGCCGGTGCCGCTGCGCTAGCGGTGCTCTGGCTGGGAAATGCCTCGCGCAGATTTTTCGGCGATTCACTGATTGCCTATCCATCGTGGACCGGCGGACCTGTGGATTTCCAGAGAGCGGCCGAAGGGGGAATGCGGGCCATGAATCAGTTGGCCTCCGGCCGGGCGGCAACAATCGAGCCACAGGTTCCTTTGCGGCTGGCCGTCGTTGGACCGGTGGCCGATGGCGAGGCAAGGGAGTGCCCATTCCTAGAGATTGCTATCGCCGACCGAACCTTCCTGCCGTACTCATGGGACTTGGAACCGCCCCGTGAAGGCTACGTGGTAACCGCTCAGTTGAAGGCTCCTCCCGCGCTGGATCCCATCGGATTCGAAGAGCAGACGGAGCAAGGATTTCGCGGGACCTCCACATTGACCTTCGAATCATCCAGCCTGTTAGGCGTGGGCGTGCGTGGAAAGTCCCATATTGGAGAGGCTAGCCCCAAGGGCAGGGTCGTCGCGTGGGTATTGCCCTACCAGACCGTGAGCGAAGTCCGGTTGGTTGTCGACCAGGAGGATCAGGACATGATCGTCTTGGATCTGCGCTCCGGAGGTCAGGTCAAGATGCGAAAGCCCCGGCGCCTGGTGGGAGATTCTTGGGAAAGTATTGGCACCGCCGAGTTTCTGGCCCAGTTGCGTGCGAACGTCAAGAGGGGGTCTGTGTCGTGGGTGGTTCCCCGTGCTGTACCTACCGGTTCCGGCAACACCGCCGCCCCGGTCGCTGCGCCGATCACCCCTAAAGGTCTTGTGGGGGAGTATGTCTCCACATTCAAGCGGTTCGCCGATTTCCAGGGTAGGTCGGGGCGCCGGGAGTATTGGGTTTTTGCGCTAGTCAGTGGCATGATCTCGATCCTGCTGACGATTGCGTGGTATTCAAGCTTGGCTGCGAGTTTGAATGCTGCTATGGCCAATGAGGCCGGTGGCGGGGGGGCCTCTACGGGGTTGGCTTCGTTTCTCTTTGTGGGGTTCCACTTGGTCGCTTTTGTCCCGTATTTGGCGGTAGCGGTCCGCAGACTGCACGATACGGGCAGGAGTGGATTCCTTTGGCTGTTGGGCTTGATCCCGCTCCTCGGGCTGGTTCTGATCTACTTCACGCTCCTGCCTAGTGATCAAGGCGACAACCTGTATGGCCCGGCGCCGATCTAAGAACAGGAGGGGTCAAGTGCCTTGACCGATGTGTGTCCCAGCTTCAACGCTGAGGTTGAAGACATTGAGAGTGCGCTCCTTATCCGGGGCAAGACGTTCAGCCGTTTCTACTGACCTGAGGTTTGTAGCCCGGAAAACTTTGGCCGGTCCTTGGCCTTCCTTAAGTAGCCCTACGTATGGTTTGGTCACGGTTCTTTTATTCGAGGTCCGCTAGGGAACGGACGGTCCGGTGGTCGGAAGCACTTTGCAGTTCATGGTTCGCAATCAGTATCCTGCTCAACCAGAATTTACTAAAGAGGAGGCAATGACATGTCGGGAAGCATTCTTGCAACGCCGGAGGAACTCCGGGGTCACGCCAGCACCGTACGCAGCAAGGCCCAGCAGGCTCAGGGCGACTTCACCGCAATGCGAGCCCAGTTGGAATCTCTGGCATCGTCATTCCAGGGCCAGGCTGCTCAGGCCTTCCAGCAGCACTGGGAGCAGTGGCACACCGGCGCAACCCAGCTGATCCAGGGTCTCGAGGGCCTGGGCGGATTCCTTCAGACCTCGGCGGACGCCATCGAAGACACCGACCGTCAGCTGGCCTCTGGCTTGGGCCAGGGCTAGGCCGGACCGAGTCGGATAAGCGAGGAAGTCGCCATGTCCACACGAATCGAAATTGATCCTCCCGCCCTGCTGGAATTGGCGGGCCGGCTGTCAACTGTCAAGGCTGAACTGGAGAAGGCTCAGTGCGTCTTCAATGACGACGGCTCCATCCACAGCGCCAAGATCGACGGAGCCTTGGAGCACTTTTGCGGGGCATGGAGCGACAGACGGAATGAACTGGTGATTCACCTCCAGGGCGCCGGTGACTTCCTCAATAGCTGTGCTGAACAGTTCGCGGCCAGGGACAAGGAGCTAAAGGATGCGCTGGGGGCGCCCCGCTCCGCTGTTGAATCCAATGGGCGGCCGGCGGATTTACCGGCGGAGGGGGGCGCTACGCGCAACGGGGCGGGGCAAGTCGATCTTCCGATAGTTACCGCCGGTCCCGTTGCGTTTGTTGGAGCGCGGCCTTCCGGGACCACGGCACCCGGCTACTCGGAAATGCCGGGGCACTATGCCCCAATACCGGTGGGGGCTGCAGCTGGTGCAGCCACTCCAACGAATGGCGGTCAGCCCCCCGTGCCAGTTCAGCCCACCCCGGTTGTGCCGAGCCCGCCCGATGGATCTGAATATGACTTTGCGAATGGACCTCGCAACAGACCGACGGAACGTGGTTTCCGATCGGGCGGTCCGGAGGACTTTGCTGCCTGGTCGGTTAACGAGATGCTTCGAGATCAGGGAGCCGACTGGAGGTTCGACAACTATATGACCACGGGGGCAGCCGGCAATGATGCGGCGCACGGGAAGTGGGGGCCGGCGCACGGTTGGCTGGATCGGGCGGAGGAGCTCGGATTCGAACACGACGATACGCCCAGGGCCGGGGCAGTTGCTTTCTGGGGCAAAGAGTTTGGCGGCGGTGAGGGCAACGTGGCCATTGTCAAAGAAGTGAACGAGAACAGCTCGATAACGCTCGAATCGCTAGGTCGGCGCAGCGGCGAGCCGACTTTGCGCACCCTGAGGACGGGCAACCGACGGTGGCCCGAAGCATTCATTCATTTAGTTCCAGGAAGCTGAAGCTCAGTATCCGGCTCAAGCTCTTTCAGAAAGGTATAGAGGCAATTGTGAACGTCAATGACTACGCCCCCGGCTCACCGCAAGGAGTCCGGCAGATTGCATCTCGAATCGGCGACACCGGGACCATTGCCTTCGACGCCAAGCGGGAGATGGAGGCGATCAACGGTGTTGCCGGTGACGTGAAATGGGAGGGCGGCGCCCGAAATTCTTTCTCCGACTACGCCCTGGACCTGCCTGCCGAATTGGGGCGTATGGCTTCGAGTTATACCGCGGTCTCAGATGCTCTCAACACCTATGCATGGGAACTGGAAGACGTCCGCAATCAGGTGAACCAGGCACTTGCTCGCTACCAGGTAGCCGAATCACGTAAGAATCAGGCGGAGGGGGAGGTGTCACGGGCAGCGGTACGGCTGGGCCAGCTTCGATCGCAACTTCGATCTGCTCGAGTTAACGAGGCCTGGACGAAGACCCAATATGAGACTGTCAGCTTGGTCAATCACGACGCGGGACTCTACGAACAGTACCTCCGGGCCAGGAACTGGAGAAATCGCCTGGAATCCGAAGAGACGGCCGTGGAGCAGGTGCGTCTTCGCCACCAGGTTATCGCCAATTCAGCCGGCACCGAAATGGCTTCGGTGGTGGGAAGTCTGGATGATCTACGCAAGCAGCGCCAGCAGGCCGAAGTCAGGTGTAAACACCGTATTGACGCTGCTCTCGAGGGCGATCTCAAGAACCGAAGCTGGTGGCAGAAGTACGGCGATGCGGTAGTGGGCATGACCAAGGCGGTCTTAAACAAGGACTTCGGGGATTTCGTGTTCCACCTGAGGGAGTTCCTCGGTGGTCTCGCGGAGATTCTTCACAAGGTATCCATCGTCGTCCTGGTGGTCGGGTTGGTCGTAGCGGCGGTGGCCGCAGTGTTCCTGGGTCCTCTGGTTGCGGTGGGGGTGCTGTTCCTTACTGCGAAGCTCGCAGTCCTCCTGCATAAAGGCTCGAGGGTCCTGGCTGCTGGACGATTGGCGACTGGAGTATTTCTGAGCGCTACTGGACATAGGCACCCAAGGACCGGCAGTAGAAGCGTTACGGGGACGGACGTGCTTTTTGATTCTGCCGATCTTGTGATGACGATGGTGCAGGTGAAGATGGGAAGTGAGGCAGTGAAGAAACTCGGAGATGTGGTGGTTAGTCCTCAGTTCACCTATAAAAGCCTGCTAAAGGTGGCTAGGGATCAGGTTGATCCGAAGGACCTGATAATCGAGAACTCGGGAGCCATTCGGGAGAGGGCGAATCAGGCGATGAACCAAGCAGTTAATTCCTTGTCGCAGCCCACCCCACGAGCTAGGTTCAACAGTTCCTGGGACGGGCGCCGGCCCGTTAACGGACCGGTGTTTGCAAATTGAAGACCGCCCTTCCCACCTCTTTCAACCTCCAGTTGCCCGACGCTTGGTACCCGGTCTCCCTGGACAAGGATGATGTTCGGCGAACGGTCGATCAGGCGACAAAGGTGCCGGGCGGGGAATCCTTTTCCGCTGATCAGGTCGCCTGGCTGAAGGCTACGCTCGGAAAAATGGTCGTGGAAGCCAAGGATGCAGGAGTTAACTTCTGCGCCTCGTATGTTGATTTTCTCCCCGAGGAGGACGTTGTCCCCGCTACCTCCGAAGGGCCGCTCATTGACGATGAAGGCAAAATCGTTCCCGAGACGATTCCTCAGATGCTCCTGTCTGCGGTTGTTCTCTTAGCGACCTATCCTGCGACTGATATCTCGCCGGACGGCACAGCGGTCTCAGTGGAGGCACTCCTTGCCGCCCTAGAAACGCCGCCGAATTCGAGGACCCGCTACCTTCGGGATCCGACCCGGGTCGCACTCCCGGCGGGAGTGTCGGTGATGGTCAAGTCTTTGGAGACGTTCAACGCCCCCGAACTTCGGGAACCGATCCCCATATACGCCCTCACCTATCACCTGCCGATCTCGAATGGCGAAGGCCTGGCGCTCCTAGCCTTCCGAACCCCCTGCCTCGGGCTGGCCGATGAGTTCACCGAGTTGTTCGAGGCTATGGCTGAGTCTCTTGAGTTCAGCGACGAGCAGAACGGCTCCGCTTGATCGCCGAGTCACTGGAGTTTGCCAGCGAATGATTCCATCTAGGCGAGTGGCCGGCGGCCATCGACCTCAAGTCAGCCTTTACCGAAGCTAAACGCTCGAATCTCATACTCAGCCCAGCGAACGAGCGGCGGGACCGATCAGGTTCCACCCCATTTAGCGGAGGGCAGATCGTATGTTGTGTTTAGACCAGGTTCCCAGCGTTACTCAGGGCTGGAACAAATCAGGCAGGCTGAACCTCGCTTTCGATTCCAAGAAATTTCTCGGCAGCAAGACCGACTCTTCTCAACCGACTGAAGGTTTTGTCGTTCGGGCAGTCCTGGAAGGAACTGTGGCCAACTCCGGTCCCGGAGATGGGATTCAGGAGTTCAAGGGAACGTCAACGCTGGTGATCGACGAAGAGCACCTGATCGGTGTCGGGGTGAAGGGGAACACGCCCCAGGGAACAGTCGTGCCGGCGGGACCCGTGGTGGCCTGGCAGGTTTCGCTCCGTGAGATCAGCAGCATTGAGGTCGCAGTGGGTGATGACGCCAAAGTCCGGATCGTGATGCCTCTTGAGGGAACTGGTGGTCAGATCACGTTGTCGAAGCCACGATTTGTGACCCCCGAGTCGGCGTTCCGTGGACGTCGGCGAGATGGTGACGCTTCTTCGTCGGGCGCGGAAGGCGTCGATCCTTGCGGCGAACTGGTGGGGAGAGGAGCCGGATGCGGCCGATGAGGATGGCAATTGGTGGGATTGAGTACCAGGGGGGTCTACTCCGTCATCGGAACCTGAATCAGTGTCGTGTCGCCGGCCAGACCGAGTAGGGCCCGGCCGGCGGGGGCCGCGAAGAGGGTGGCTCGATCCAGGTTCCCGGCACCGATGAGTGCGCCGTCGTAGGGGCTTTCCGGACACAGAACAAGGCCCGATTTATGGCGGCGAACGCCCGGGATGTAACCGCTCATCTGATTCTTCAGAAACTCGGTGGGACCGGCTATGACCACCGCGAGACCGGGGCGTGCCTGTCCGACCAGAGCGGTAAGGCCCTGGTGATAGGGGTCGATCTGATCCGCATCGTCCACCAGAACCAGGACGCGATCTGCGGTGCTCGACACGGCCAAATCCGCAGTAGCGATGTCGTTGGCTCCCAGCACTCCCAGGACGCCGGGATTGCCGGCCAGTACTGCCAGCGGAGACTTTTTCGGTGTTACCACAAGAACGCTGACTCCGGCGGTCAGGGCCGACCGGGCCATGGCCAGCAGCGCAGTTGATCGGCCCTTACGGCGCGGCCCCGCTACGACGAACCCAGGTGCCTCTGCGGCCAGATCTATCCAGAGGGCGTCGCCTGACTCCGCAGACAGGCCTATAAGCACAGGAATCAAAGCATCGGGGGGCGGGGGGTTCGAGTCGGTCAGGACCTTTAGATCTACCTGAGATTGAAGCGAAGCCAGTTTCTTAGGACGTCGGCTACGCTCCACGCTGGCATCACGCTGGCCGATGCGCTGGGCCAGCTTGTCGAACGATTCCGCGGCCTGTTTGCCCGCTCCATCACTGAGGGTCCCGATCTGATGCACGCGGCCGTCGGAGAGTGCCCGCCCGGGTGGCATCTGTTCGGGCACTTTCGACGACGAAACTCCCAGGGCGTCGTAGTCGCCCGGGCTGTTAAAGCGCAATAGAAACTGGTGGGAGAAGGAGCGGCCGGCGCGTCCCATCGCCACCCACCTATCTCCGGCGACCACGGCCTGGAGGCCAAGGCGCTGGCCGTCCCCCAGTAGTCGAAGGATTCGGTCGTGGATCTGGGCTCCGGCTGCGGTCTGGGACTCTTCGTGGATGATCTCCCAGCCATCGATCAACAGAACCAGCCAAGGGAACCGGCTCTCAGGATCCCGGACCTGGGTGTTGTATTCGGTCAGATTGGCCGCGCCCACCTGTTCGAACTTCTCACGCCGCAACCTGACCTGTTGCTCCAAGTGTTCGATCATCCTTGAAGTCAACTCCCGATCGGAGGAAGCGACGCCGGCGCAATGGGGGAGCTTGGTCAACAGACTGAGCCCGCCGCCCGAGAAATCCAGGCCGTACAAGTGGGCTTCGTCGCAGGGCAGGGCGGATGCCACGCCGATGGCGGCGGTACGTAAAGCGGTAGTCCTCCCAGTGGCACCGCTGCCGGCTATGGCCACATGGCCGCCGCCCAGCAGGATGGGGGCCGGCATGTGGGCCTGTCTCTCGGGGTCGTCGCGCAGGGCGAAAGGGATAGCCAGACGGGAATCGGTAGCGGACATCTTGGCCAGCCGGCCGAGTTTTACCACCGTCGGCAGTGGTCGTGGCCAGGGAACTGCGTTCTCCGTCCAGCCGCTGTCGGCGGCTGCCTGCTTGATGGCCTGCACAAGGTCGAACATATCGGTGTCCGGGTCGGCAACTTCACCGACGGCGAGTTTCGCAGGGGGTGGGTGACCCAGTGAAGTGAAGTGGGACACCGAGACATGGAGCGGCCCGATGGGGCCGGTACCGGGCCGGGCGTTGCCCACTCGTGCGCACTGGAATTCGATCGGAGGTTGCTGGTGTGCCCGCTTGAACCCGCGGCCTCTGTGCCGTTCCGCGATGGCCGCAGCATCCGGCGTTCCCATGATGTCGATGCTCTGTTCCGGGCTGGCGGTTCGGAAGCACACCCGCAGCGGTGCGTTGGCATCGATCTGACCCGACACCACTCCGGCCGGCCGCTGGGTTGCCAGCAATAGGTGGACCCCGTAGGCGGCCCCGACACGCGCAACGCTGACAAGCCGGTCAAGTTGATCCGGCTGCTTTTGGGCAAGCTCGGCGAACTCATCGACAATGACCACCAGGCGGCCGAGGATTCCGGTCTTCTCCTGCCGTTTGGCCTGCTCGGCCCAGTAGCCCTCCAACGTGGAGGTCTTCAAGCTACGCGCTATCTCCTGGCGCCGCAAGATTTCGGCGTCCAGCAGCCGAAGTGCGCGTTCGAAGCCCGCCGGGTCGGTTTGCGTGGAAAGGTCGACTGCATGGGGGAGTTGCGCCGCCAATTGGTAGTCGTTGCCGCCCTTGAAGTCGATGAATAGGAAGGACAGGTCGTCGGGGTGGTTATTGGCCGCCAAGCTGGCGATCAGGGTCTTGAGGAACTCACTCTTGCCCGACCGGCTCATGCCCGCGATCACCCCGTGGGGGCCGTCACGGGTCAGATCGAGTTTTACGGGTCCCGCGGCCGAAAGGCCCACCGCAGCATCCTGCTGTCGTGACTGAGCGGCCCATCGCTGAGCGATGCCTTCGGGGCTGGGAACCGGCAGATTTAGCAGCTCAAGCAGGCGCAAGTTGGCCGGTAGCTCTTGAGCCCCCTTCTCTCCGATCACCTTGATGGGGGCCAGACATCGTGCCGCGAGGTCGCAGATCGCGGGCGTGACACCGTCCACGAGGACGCCCTCCTTGCGGGGTAATCCGGCGCGCTCGACCACCGAGCGATCGCCCACCTGCTCCAGGGCAACCGATCCGTTGCACCCTTCCGGAATCAAACTTTCATCAATGGATATTGCATGGACGCCCACCGCCGGCCCGTCCCGCATTATTTCCGCGGCGCCCTCCCCGAGTAGAGCGGAGGCGGTGTCGTAGATAACCAGTATCAACGGCAGCGGGCGCTCATTCCGGCGCTTGGATTTCTCCTCTCGCCGTTGCTTAATTAAGCTGCGCAGCTCTTCGATGCGGCCGAATGTCGATCCGGAGTCGCTTCCCACCAGAACGAACTGCTCGTCGGCGGCCCATCGTGCGTGGGGAAGCCACCGAACAAAGCCCCAGTCGTCCTCGGCGTCCTCGCCGCACAGGACAACCACACGAAGCTCGGCGGGAGAATGCAGGGTGGCAGCCTGCATGACGAGTGACCGCGCCAGCGCCCGGCTCCTTGGGACGTTGCCGGTCAAAGCGACGCCACCCAGTTCGCCGAAATCCACGGTCAAGGGGGCCATCCATAGGTCGCCCGGTTTCTCCGATTCGTCTGAGGATGAGATCTGCGAGGGCAGCTGGGTGCTGCCAAGCCTGAGAACCAGCAGATCCTTGTCGCTTCCCCTTCTTGACCATAGGTCCCGGCCGGCGGAACGGGCACACTGCAGGGTGGCTGCCGGATCAAGGGCGGTTTCCCGCTGCTGTCTTACCTCCCGTAAGCGAAGATCGCGCAGGACTTGTCTGGCCTTGACGATGTCCTGTTCGTACTGCCGTCGATCCTTTGCGTTCTTCCGATCCCAACTGCGTCGCCTGGAGGTGGAGTTGATCAGACCTACTATCGGGCCCATGGCCATGAAGGCCAGGAAAATCAACCTGCCCGTGATGAGCACAATGACCAGGGCACCGAACGCGGGGGCCATCATCATCAGGATGTTGAGCTTGGGCCGTTCGGATTCCTGAGGTTCGGTCGGAAATTGCACTTTGTTGGGAAGGTCCGGCTGGCCGGAGCGAAACTTACGGTTGAGCCCCAACTGTCCGGCGCCCAGGTCGACCAGAGTCAGTTCGGGGGAAGCCGCCGGTTGAATACACAACAAAGAGTTGCCTGCCTGGAACAGAGTGCCCGGTTCTATCGCTCGGGGTTCACGGATTTCTTCGCCCTCGACGATGGTGGTGTTGTTCGAGCCGAGATCCTCGATCTCCACGGTGCCTGAGCCCACCGTCAGCCGGAGTTGGCGTCGGCCGAGGAACCGGTCGGTTCCCGGAAGCCGCAGGTCAACCTTCCCGCGGCCAAGCTCATGGGTTCCTTCCCCCAGGGGGAAGACAGTGCCGGCGAAGGGTCCGCCTACCACCCTCAACTCCAATTCGGTTGAGGCCCTGGAGATTCGCAGTCCAGGCACGGGGCGGCCGCACCCGACGATTGCCCCGTCCGGAAGAGGCACTTCGCCCAGCGTTCCCTCGGCGGGAAACGGCCTACCGTTCAAGAAGAGGTCGCCCGGTACGGGAGCCAGACGAGCGAGACCTGCGCGAACGTCGACCAGCGGAGTCTGTTCATCGCCGTTGACCACGGCCTCAACGGAGACGCCGGTGGCCGGGTCAAGCAGGCTAATTCTTCGAAAGATCACGGGGCCACAAGACTACAAGTGACTAGACATGGTCAACAGTCGGCCCGAATTTGCACTGAGATGGCGCTCTCATGCTCAACGACGGCTCTCCCTAAGGATTGACTAAAGGTTGGCTAAATCCCGAATTGTGGTGCTGATTGCCTCTGGTATATTCCACCACCATGGCAACCGCCTCCACCTCTCTGACAAAACGTTTCGAAAGTCGGCGCGCTTCTAACGTCTTCGTGGCGGCCACTCTTTCGGTTCTGGTGCTCATGGCAACACTGGCATTTGTGTTTGGCGCACCCGCCAGTAACGCACTTCTCAACCTGCTTGACGGCAAATCCTGGTTCTCTGACGACGAAAACGGTGTGGTAATGCTGGCCAACGGCGCATCGGGCGTTGTGGATACCCGGATCAAGGTTCCCGGGGGTGAGAACGGCGAGTTGCGGGTGCTGAGGGTAGGTAACCACTCGATTGTGATCAACGACCGTACCGGCCAAGTGAGCCGTCTGGATCTGGCGAACCTTCAGTTTTCACAATCCCATCAGATAGCCGGCAAGGGCCTGGATGTCGTGGCGCTGGGCAAAAGGATGCTCGTAATCAACAAATTGAAGGGTGAGGTTGTGCTGTATAACCCCGCCAGTTTGTCCCCGCTCTCGAAGCTGAGCCTGGGGGGCCCGTTAACGAGGGCGGTTGTGGATTCCGAGGGGGTGGCCTGGGTAGCCGACGCCCGCGCAGGCCAGATGATCTCCATCTCCTACAACGAGGCCACCCGAAAACTGGTCCGTGGATCGGTAAGGGTGGACCCCGGATCGCAGTTCGAGTTGGCGGCTGTAGATGGGGCCCCGGCAGTGATCGATTTAGGTACCCAGACGATGGTGACGGTAAAGAAGCGGACCCCGGCCAAGCCGGTTCCGATTCCTCTTCGGCAGAATGAAAGACCGGCAATCCCGCGCTCCGTCGAAGGCAACGTATTGCCCATAGTCGCCAATTCTGCCGGTGCCCTTGTTATGGCGAACCCGCAGCAGCCCTCCCGCACCGATCTGGGCCGGTCCGGCCATGAGCTAGGCGAGCCGGTAGCGTTCTCGGAGCGCATCTACCTCCCGGATCTCACGACAGGTGAACTGCTGGTGCTGGATCCCAACGGGAACGTTGTAGGCAGCCCCAAGAAGATCGGAAGCGGACCCTTTTCGGTTCGGGTTGAAGAGGGCTTTTTGTGGGTCAACGATCCTAAGGGCGAGGTGGCCCTGGTGGCGGGGCCGGACAACGAGTTCCGTCAGGTGGACAAAGGCCGGAAAGAGGTAGCCGACAACGTAAAAGCGCCCGTTTCGATAGAGCCCCCGAAACCGATCCCGTCCATCCGAGTTCAGCCCCCGGGACCCGTTTCGCCCCCTGCTCCAGAAATTAACGGCCCGGTACCCGGTGAGGAAGTAGTTCCGCCACCCCCGTCCCCCATTGCGCCCGATGTGCCACCGGACGCCCCAGCCTCGGTTACCGCTGCCGCCGGCAACCGAACGGCCGTGGTCACGTGGACCCCTCCTTCGAGTTATCCCACTTGGACCGGAGGGGGCCTCCGACCGGTCCCATTGGACTACAAGGTTCAATGGGCCAACGCAGGTCGCACGTCGCATAAGGTTGTCCGGGACGCCTTGGAAGTAACCATTGATGCGCTCACGAACGGCACGTCCTATACGTTCAGTGTTTCGGCAATCAACTCGGCGGGGGAGGGACCCGCAACGCAGTCCCGGCCCGTCACGCCCAGCGCCGATGTTCCTTCGGCCCCAACTGGAGTGACCGCAAGGGCCACCGCTACCGGTGAGGTGACCATTAGCTGGACCGCAGCCGATGGGCAGGGCCGACCGATCGCAGGTTACTCAGTCAGCGCTACAGAAAGCTCCGGGGTCACCAGACAGCAGATTGCCAGTGGGGTGAGAGCCCTGAGTTACCGGGCAGCCGCTGCAGCCGGGGGTTTGGAGCTCGGCAAGAGCTACACCTTCACAGTGGTGGCCGTGAATGACTCAGGACGTGTCAGCCCTGAATCGCCACCAAGTTCGGCGGTACGTGTGGCCAAAGCCGCCGGCGCGCCCGCCAACCTCACCGCATCGACGCCGGCGTCGCAGACAGTTCAGTTGAACTGGACTGCGCCAGCCCTTAATGGCGGGACGCTCGTGGACTACGTGGTGACCGGTTCCGAGGGGATCCAGGCTAAGAACGTAACCGGTACTTCTACCAGCTTCACCGGTTTGTCCAACGGGGTTACTTATCGCTTTGAAGTGGCGGCAAGAACCACGGTTAACGGCACAACTGTGACCGGCGCCTCTGCCAGTGTCAGCGACACTCCCGGGACCGCTCCCGGAATATCCGTAACAGCGACCGCGGCGGGTGACCGCAACATCAACTGGAGCTACAACTTCAACGCCAACGGCAGCGGTCCGGCTAACTGCACCGTCTTCCGAGGCGGCACCCCAATTTCAGGGCCGTCCCCATGTCAGGCCAGCGCGTCTGGCAGCACGGGTAATTTGACGTACAACACCACTTACGAGATCTATGTACGGGCCCAGAATTCATACGGATCCACGGATTCAAACAGGGTCTCTCCCAGCACGAACC
>Ga0247713_1000820_pt1 | contig 17249 bp, 23 predicted proteins | sample 21E_NmetaG_FD_189936 | JGI IMG/M metagenome (GOLD analysis project Ga0247713, IMG submission 189936) | Soil microbial communities from hillslope of Landscape Evolution Observatory, University of Arizona, Oracle, AZ, United States - 2-1-E_N | ecosystem: Engineered > Artificial ecosystem >... | reverse complement strand
AGCCAAGCCGGGGTCGCCGCAGAATGATGTCGATCTTGCGGAGGTGCGGGGGCACGGCTCCGCCAAGCGGGCCGCCGAGATCGCGGTCGCCGGCGGGCACAACCTGCTCCTGGTGGAATCCCTGGATAGCGCATTGGTTCAGTAACCTGTCCACCGAAGCGGGTCAACTTCAGTCCAGCAGTTCCAGCGCCAACGAGCGCGTAAGAAGCGCAACGACCGGCGCAGGCGTTGGAGCCGTATCATGCAAACGATGCAAGGCAAAAAGATCGTGGCCTCACTGGCGGTTGGACTCGCCGCGGGATTGACAGTCGCGAGCCTTGTCGGGATCCCTTATCTGGCCGGTCCCGCAAGCATTCCCGCCCTTCTCTCGAACGCGTTCACCTTCTGGGGGGTTTTCTTCGGGATCTTCACCGCGCTGTTGGCAGCGGGGATCGTGTTCGCGATCCTCAATCGTCGCGAGCGGACGCTTTCACGATGGGGGCGGTGGATCGCAGGAGTCACTCTTGTGGTCTTTGCGGTAGCTACCTTGTGGTGGGTCGCGATGTGGGGCTTCTCGCCGTTCTCACTGGAAGGGTTATGGATCTATCCGCTGGCGATAGCCACCGCGGCCGGAGCGATCGCATTGCTGAAGCCCCGACGACCGAGAATGTGGGACGAGCCGGGACCGCCTGTGGATAATCAGCGCTTTATTCGATGAGATAGCGGATCGCGACATACAGAACGAGCGGATTACCGGGTTAGAAGGATTCCTCCCCATGCGAGACCGCGAGCGACACCACGGGTGCCACGCGCATTTCAGTGAGCCTCACCATCTTTGCGCGCCTCGCGACACGTGTCGGAATACATCAAGGACGTGCTGGGTCCGTGGATCATGGAGTACCACCCAAGTCCGGCGAACGTGAACTTTCCTCAGTAGGCCAAGAGGAACTGCGCGACATCTCCAGGCAGCGCGCTGCCCACAACAGCCGGAGAAGGATCGGCAAGGGATTGTCGAGAGTCCGGCGGGGGGTGGACTTGTCGCCGTCTGCTGCGTCTAACCCGGCGCCGGTCCGCGAGACTTGTATAGGTGTGGAGCGGGCCATAGGAACCGCCGGCAAGGTGACCCTGCAGAGCTTCGAGAGCTTCTACGCACTTGAGTATCCGCAGGTGTATCGCGCCGTCTACCTCTACCTGTTGGATCCGGACGCGTCACGGGATGTGACCCAGGAAGCCTTCAAGCGCGCGTTCATGAGGTGGCGCCGCTTGGGCAAGGAGAGCTGGGCGGGAGGTTGGGTCATGACGACGGCCCTCAACCTGTGCCGCAAACGACGAACGCGGGAGATCCCCACCGACGTAACGCGCGCCGAGCCGAGTGCCGCCCCGTCCTCAGATCGCGTGGACGTCTCGAGAGCGCTACGAAAGCTCCCGCCGCGCCAACGGACGGCACTGGTCCTCTTCTACATCAGCGACCTTCCCCTTCCCCAGATAGCGAGCGCCATGGGCGTGAGCGAAGGCACGGTCAAGGCGCATCTCGCCCAAGGACGCCGGGCGCTAAGAGAGGAGTTGAGCACGGAGTGAACGACGACTACTTGCGTGACAAATTCCGTTCATTTGCAGACGGAATCGACGTGCCCGCGGGGGATGTCGCGGGAGTGATCAGGGACGGCCGCAGAGGGCTGGTCGTCCGCGCCGCGGGTATGGCGATGCTCGTGGTCGCTTTGATCGCTGGGGGGTGGACGTGGGCGCGTTCCTCTTTTCTCGCGTCCGACCGCGGTGATCTCACGCCTGCGCACCGGGAGGAACCGAAGCCGGACTTTTTGTTGATCCCGGAGGAATACGACGGTCCCGAGCCGATGCCGACGCCGGGCCGGGTCGAGGAGGTGCGGACGGCGCGGGCGGTCACGGTCGCATTTCACGCTCTCCTCTACAGCGTCGGCTACGACTACGACTACAAGGGCTACCAGCGGACGGGCGAGCGCTGGATGGTCCGTTTCCTCGCCGGGCGGACGGAGCGAGAAGCCGAGGACTTCGTGAGGAGCCGGAGGTTCCACATCGAAACCACCCTCACCCAGCTCGAGAGGGCGATCACGAAGCTCCAGGCCACTGAGCAGGCTGAATCCTCGGCCGACGGCGATCGTCGCAAGGCGATGGCGGAGCAACGAATGCGTCTGCAGCGCAATATCCGAACCCTTGGGGAAATGCTCCGTGAGCAGGAAGAACAACTGGCGGACGGCGAAGACGAGCTTGCAAGAATCAGGAGCGGCGACGGCCCGGAGGAGATAGTCCTCACGGTGGAGGAGCGGGACGGACGTATTCGGGTGATCGATGCCGTGGGTCCGTTCTCCGAAGCCGGCATCGAGAACATCGAGGGCTATTCCCAGGCGACGGACAAGGTGGACGTGTGGGGAAACGACTACTACAACGCTCGCTTCACAAGGTCCCACCCGACCGGCATCGTGACGGACTTCGAGATGATGGGGTTCTGGACCGGCCCGATCCCGTCGACCTACGAGGAGAGCTGTCTGCTGGAGGTGCGTGACTCCAACGGGAGGCTGCTCTGGCGAATGCCCGAGAGGGTCGGAACCCAATTCGACGACGCGCCTCCGAACGAGGATCGTCGCGACGAGTGGGGGATGACCGGGGGAGGGATGCCCGATTTGAGCAGCAAGACACTGCAGCCGCTGTTCGTCTGCACATGGAGGGAGCGCGCGGGAACCTGAGATTTCTTCGCGTCCGGTCTAAGGGTGATCGTCAACCAGTTAAGGAAGTGACCACTCGTGCCGACACTTCATTTGCGAGCGGCCAAATCGAATGTGCTGGACTTGGCTCTGGAAGGTCATCCCCCAAAGGAACTCCTGAAACAGAAGATGCTATTGACGGCATTTGCATCTTCAGCTGTCCATCGGGGGAAGCTGAGACGGCAGACGACAGTTATCGCGAGCGACGTCCATCAAATCCGCGAGTTCTCTTGGGATGCTTTGGAGGCTACTCGCAACACGTCGCAGCACCGCGACGTCGATATCTCCGCCCTTTTTGCTCAGAAGCCTCTGCGGAAGATAGTCGAGCACACTCTCTCGCGTTTGGCCTATCAGAAGAAAACGATCGGCATATCCGCTGTCGTTCGCGCGTCGAACCCAGTTACGAACCTCAACGCACTTCTTCCGATCACGCGCGAGGACGACGATGACCTTCATGCTACTGGCGCCCATAAAGTCGTTCGGGTCGGGGATCGCGGGTTACTTCTTGCTGGTCTTGTATATGACCAGTGGATATGGAAATCTTCCCTGAGTTCAAGACTACCGACAGCAGCAGTTACCGACGGCGACGTAATGCGCGCTGTGGTTCTGCTGCGGCACTGTCTGGTTGCTCATCTAAAAAGCGTTCGTCGTGAACGCTTTCCACTGCGATGAATATTCGTGCTCGAGGACGAGGACGAGTCACACAGCGCTCCCGCGTTCTACGCTTGCCAGTTGAGGACGGCGCCGAGCCCAAGGGCGACTGCGGCCCAGAGGGTCGCGGCTCCCACTGGGACGGCTACCAGGTATCGCAAGTCATGACGGTGTGAAAAGCCGACGGCCAAGAACGCCGTCCATGCTGCCCACAGTGGTAGAAGAAAGACGGCAGGTACGCCGAGTCCGGAGATGACGTAGAGGTAGCCGATCGCCAGATAGAGAGCGAGGGCGCAGAGTTGTGCAGTAGCAACAAAGAACTGCTTCATTGAAATGCTCATTCAGTAGGTTTGACGGCGAAAGCGCGTCCAGGTTACGGCTCCCGCGGCGACCGCCGGGTAAGCCCTCCCAACCCGGCACGTTTGGAGCCGGTTCCGGCCGGGCTCCTCTTATCTGTAGCGCCGCGGCTACACCGACGCTCGGGCTCCCCGCTAGGTGAGGGAGACGCTCCATGATCCGTGGTCGAGGCCGGCGAATGGACGCACGGGCTCTGGTACGAGAATCATGCAGATGTGATGGATGCACCGCTCGTGCCGTCATGGCTCCCCCTTGTGACGGCGGTCTAAACTGGGGAGGCACGAAGCGATAACGAGCGTCAGGTAGGTGCGTATGCGTAATCGGTGGCGCATGAATGGCATGGTGGTAGTAATAGGGCTAATCGAAGCCTTCCTCGTAACCCGCTTCGTCCGCGGGATGTCTGAAATCTCTGATGTCACAGCTCAGGTTGCCTACGTCGCGCTAGCCGCCATTGCCTTTCAGCGAATTGGCTACTTCTCAGGGGAGGTCTTCAGGGGGATCCCCATCGGCGAGGCCCTGCGACACGTGCTGCCCCTTGGTTGTCGAAGCAGATCTTGAAGATGTCACCGTGGCCTGTCCGGGTAGGTGCCACATCCCACAAGAGGCAGACCAGCTCGACGTGTTGGTCACGCATCCCGAAGGTGCCCTTACCGGACGCCCCGCTGCCGGCGCCGACTGACTTCCAGTTCGGTGATCGCGTCTTCGTGCCGGCGGACAAAACGACCCGGTCGCTCACCCTGATCGGAATCGCGCTTCTGGGAGCAGGTTGGTTATTGCCGCACGTCGTGTACGCTAATTCGGGCGGCACCCGAAGCTATTTGAGCACCAAATATATCGTGGCCTGGCCTTTTGTATGGCTTTCCTTATACGCCGCCGCAAAGCTTGCGATTATCGCTACCGTCGGAATGAGGCACCGGTCGATCCGCCACCCTGCGCGTGCTTCTGGGATACTAGGTGGAATTGCTCTTGTCGAACTGATGAACGTGCTATCCACAGTTGTGCCATTCGCCGCCGTACCCGGGATAGACGCAGGTGTTGGGGCGGCGCTGTGGGCGGTGGGCTCGGTTGTGTTGTTGGCAGCGTCGGCGCGGCTCGCAACATCCACTAGGTATCAAGGACATCACGGCATGACTCGCTTGGTCGCGTTGACACTGGGGCTCTTTCTGATCTCGTATGGGTTTTGGGGGTATTTCGAACTGCCCCGTCCCGACGTGCCCTACTCACCGCTTGAGTTGTTTGTAAACAGGCTCCGCTGGGGGCCCGCCTCCAACGAGTTTTGGTTTGTAGCCGAGCTAATTGTGATCACTACGGTGATCACGCTCTCGCTCCTGCGACATAGCGCCCGCATCGGCGCGGTTGGTGCCTGGGCTTCCATGGGAGTTGTGGCTTCACTGACCGGCGCCGCACTTGCTCGCGCGCTTTACTGGCTAGGTAACCCATTCGGGGCGCCCCCTGGCGCCGCCGTCATGCCGAACGCGGCTGTTTGCGCAATCGGGTCAGCAGCGCTGCTCCTGTTCGTTGCCGCCGGCAACAAAGCACGAACACGAACCGAAAGTCTGAGGCGTGTCCAGACCTAAACGGCCCAGCATCACCTTAGTCCGTCTCGGTATTCCCGCCGCCCGGAACGGAGCGCATGTGGTGCGTTTCGCATTTCAGCGGCGCTAACCCGAACGAAAGTAATGACTCCCGTCGACCGCGGGCGAGGACGGCGAGCCGCGACGATGTCATCGAACCTCCTCGGTGCATCCAAACTGGCAGTGCGATCAGAGTGAGGTAGCGGTCGTCGGCCGCCCGAGCAGCCATCCGGTCGGTCACCAAGGTCCCCTCCTCAATGAACTGTCCAGCGTCAGCGGCTTGAGGTTCGAAACCAGCGAGCGGCGGTCGATTGAAGATGGTCTCCCGGGAATAGTCCGCGAACAGGGTCAGTGTGACACCGTATAGGTGCCGCCATACACCAAGCGATCCCGCTCCGGCTCCGGCGACAGAAGCCGCACTGCTTTAGATCCGTACATGTTTATGGCGGAAGTGGGCGGATGCTACCGCCGAGGCGACGTCGTCTGCCTCGGTGAAAGCCGCGCCTTGACTAGTAACGTGCGTACGCCGCAGGTAGAAGGCCGCAGTTGCGCCCTTGAACCACAGGTTGAGCAGCGTGCTACCCGCGGAAACCGCCATTCGCCAAAAGAGGTTGAGAGACGACGGGTCGGTCAACCGGAACATAAAAAGCAGCGCGAGAGGCGGGACAACTGCGTACCAGGCCGTCTGCGGCCAGTGGTCCCGCAGCATGCGAATGCCGAGTCGTAGAGCCTCCCGAACCCGCCTCGTCGAGAACGCAAGTGCCGGTGTGACGAAGGTCAGAGCAAAGTCGATTGCCACGGTCAAGATTGCCGACGCAATCCATACGCTAGGCGCGGAGAAGGCTTTCTCTGGTCCGACGGTGCCGTTTGGGCTATTGCGAAAAGCCAGGATCAGGACCGGGGACCAAACGACTGCCGTGAGAATGCCGAGGCGGACGAACCTCCAGAAGAAGGCCCACGTAATCCGCCAGAGCTCCCACACGGTGATCGCCTCGTGCCGGTATATGCGGAGGTACCAGATCCGTTCGCTGCCGAACCAGCCCATCGAGAGGAGGAGAACCGGGAGTGCTAGCCACCGCGAAGGGTCGGGAACGTAGCTTGAGAGGAATAGGACGACCGACGCAAGAGGTAATAGCGGCGCCACCCGCCATGCCTTCAGACTTGTCCGAAGGTCTTCCTTGAACTCATCCCACATAGCCGGACCAGCCCATGTCGCTCACTCTCTTCCGTCCGCTTGCGACATGCTCCCACTTTTCATCTCCGATGGGCGTATCCAAGCCGTCGCGACCGGACGCGAACAACAGCGCGCGTCCGCGCGCCCCGCGCCTTTGAGGGGGATATCAATAAGCAAACGCATGCAAATCCATGGTGCTCCGAGCGCGATAAGGCGATAATGCCCTGGTGGCACGCCAAGGCACCCCTGAGCCCAGTTCGGCCCTCGCTCCGCGCTACCTGAAGCTCGAGGACGTGGCCGCCTACCTGTCGGTGTCTGTTCCCCAGGTCTACGCGCTGGTTCGCTCCGGCGAACTGCCTGCCATCAAGATCGGTGGCCGCGGGGTGTGGCGGGTCGACAAGAACAAGCTTGACGCCTTTTTGGACGACCTGGAAGCCAAGACGGCCGAATGGGCGAAGGCGCACCCCTTGCAGAAGGAGAAGGGCGAAGTCGCCCCCGAGGACCTGGACTGACCGTCGGTCGTGGCGCTTTGAGATTCCAGGCTGGGCTCTGATCGTCCTGATGACGTTGTCCTTATATATGTGTGTGGGCAGTGGCCCGAGACGAGATCGCGGACGTTAACGATGCCTGCCTGGTCAGATGCGACCGGGAGGGCTTTCTCTCCTATCCAGGAGTAACTGACCACAACATCCTCCTGGTGGAAACCCTGGATGATGGATTAGCTCAGCGCAAACTTCCCACTGAAGCGGGCCAACTTCAGACTGACCGACGTTGAACCTGGAGGTACGGTGCGAGACGATGTGCAGGCGGACTGTCAATGAAGATCAGAGGGGGCCGGTGGAGCAGGCTGAACTAGAGCGTCTTGAAGGATGAACTCTCTAAACGGTCCTCGACGACGTCCAGACTCGTCATGAGCATGTCCTCATCACCCGCAACGGACGATCCGTGCCGTTCTTCTCTCCGCCGACGAGAGTGGCCGGCCAGCTAGGAAGCAGGAGACAGGGGGAAACGGTGGCACGTAAGGAAGAGCAGCGCGGCACCGCTCCTGACGAGATCACTCCTCGTGGCCGCTTTATTGGCTTCTCCGTCTTTCTCGTTCTAATGGTCGTTACAACTGCGTCGCTTGTGGGCGACGTGCCCGCCGGAGATCGTGGGAGCGCGTGGAGTCGCTGGGGGCTAACACTGCTCGTCGCACTGCTGGGAATGGCGATCCTGAAACGCTTCTCCGGAAATGCTCCAGCAGACATGACAGCGCGGTGGGTCGGACGAGTCGGGCTCGCGGGCTATGCGGTAGCTGTTACTGCCATGGGAGGAGGTCCAAGCATTGTGGTCATCGTTTTGGGTGCCGCGGCCGGGGTGATCATTGCGATGATCTTGTTTGAGTGCAGGAGCACCAGAGAGGACAAGGAAGCTTGAAGCTCAGACGCCGACCGTAATGGCTGCCGGCGTTTCGTTCCTCGGCCAAACCGAATTCTTACGGGAATGGCGGTCCGGGATTTTCTCCTTCGGGGGAGTACGAAGTTAATCTCGTTTGCAATCGGATGCAACCCTATTCCAGCGCGGGTAGTCAAGTAACCCGTGGACATCATCATCCAGCTAATCATCGTCCTCCTAACGACACAGGGACAGCAGAGAGCTGTCGGGACTGTTGTCGAACCGCCGCCCATCCGCAACGGCGCCATTCTCTTCTCAGGTGGTTGCAACATCGACACGTGCGAAGCCCGCGACACCGATATTTGGATTGGCGCTCCGAACGGCTCGAAACTAAGAAAGCTGACTGAGGGGAGATTCCGGTTCGAGGAGAGCCCTGTGTGGTCGCCCGATGCTTCGATGATTGCTTTGACCATCTCGGAGGACTGGCCGCGTGACGGCTCCGAAGACGTCTATATCATGAGCCCTAATGGCGACAATCTTGAACGCCTCTACGGCTCGTCTGAGGCCGATTACGCGGGCGATTGGTCGCCCGACGGCACCAAGATGGTCGTTGTCTCCGGCCGCCCGCGTAATTCGCGGCTGTACATAATCAATGCGACTGACGGTTCGCACGCCGAGGAGGTGACGGACGGCCCCGCTCACCGAACAGATCCCGCTTGGTCTCCGGACGGATCGAAGATTGCTTTCGGGTTGGGCCGAGACTATGGGCGCGATATAGCTGTACTCGACCTCGCGTCTGGAGAAGTCACGAAGGTCACCAAGACTCACTCGAATAGCTCCCCATCGTGGTCACCTGACGGAACAAAAATCACATTCGCTCGAAACGTTGATCGAAACGACGACGGCTGGCACATCTTCATCATGAACTCCGACGGCAGCAATGTTCGTCGAATTAAAACTGGAACCGGCAGCTGGAATACGAATCCGGTCTATTCACCGAACGGAAAGTGGATTGCCTTCAGTAGTGGTCCGGTGGGATCCGGATACAGCATCTTTAAGATTCGCCCAAACGGCACCGACGTAACGCACCTATTTGGCGGGAAGCGGCGAGAATTCTTCGCACCTGACTGGGCTCCAAGAGAGTCCTGAGCGGTCGCGACTGAAGCCCGTGTGGGAACGGCGACTTTCTCTCACTTCGACTCTGCGATGGAGCGCCGGACAAGGGTCGAGGTGAACCTTTCGGCGAAGACTTCGACGAGGAATAGGGGCGGAGTGGTCGCACGGTCACCCGACGGACGGACCGATCGGCCCGCCAGGCCGATCGCCCGCCGCGAGACGGATGCCAAAGACGCGCTCGGTGGCACTTGCGGCGACGACGCGTGATGGTTGAGCGCCGCTTTCTGATCCTGCATGGGTCGTAAGCGGGTGAGGGACAATTTCCGAGCCAGGGCTTCGGTGAAATCCTCTACCAACAATGAAGTGGCAGCGTACGGGAACTTGATCATTGACAGCGAACAGTACGAGAAGACCGCGTAGGCATCGAAAGGTTTCATTCGGAATGACCAAGCAATCGAAGAAGGCGGTGTGCCCCTCCTTGCGGTGGCCCACTGTCGCGCTCGGCATGTGCCTGGCATTTGTTTCTGTGACTGGGCCATCCGCGGGCATTGCCGAAGCCGAGACGCCTTTCGGATTCGCTCAAAGCCCAGTCGATCCGATCCTCCAGCCGCCGCCGGAGGGCACGATGATCGTCGGCGCATGTCCGAGGTTGTCTGCGGACGCGTTCTTCTACTACTGCCCTGGTATCGGCGTGTTGCCCTACGGGTTCGGGAAGACAACGCCTGAGGTGTTCGTTCTCCACGCGGACGGCGATACGCGCGTGATCTCGGACAACGGTCTCATTGAGTACGACGGCGTCGTCTCACCCGACGGCCGTTTCGCCGCCCTCTCCGTCACGGATTACTTCGACGGGACTTTCTACTGCGAGCTGTACAGGTTCTCGACGAACGCCGTAAAACAGCGTCTCATGACCGAGAGCCACGGCGGGTGTGACGACCCAAGCGACTGGTCGCGAAGCGGATGGATTCTCTTTTCAACCTGGTCGGAGGGTCCCGAGGTCTCGCTCAGCAAGATCCGACAGGACGGGACGCAGGAAAGGGCGCTCACCCCGTTTCCGTCCCATAAGTTCGACTCAACGGTTTACGACGCGCAGTGGGCGCTGAACGAGACGGCGATCGTGTTCTACGGCGGCGTACTTCCCGAGGAGGACACACCCACTCCCTACGGCATCTGGTTCATGGACGCGGACGGCCACAACCCCAGACCCATCGCGGTCGCGGAGAGCGGTCCCCGCTACCACAATCCGGAGGTGTCGCCGTCGGGCCGGAAGGTCGCCTATCTCCGCAGCTATCGTCGGACTCAAGAAGACATCTTCGTCACCCGCCTCGGGGGCACGACGCGTCGCCTCGCCAGAGCGGAAGGTTATTGGTCGTCGCTCGCATGGTCGCCAGACGGGTCAAGGCTCCTCGTCATGACTGAGGTCTCGAACGTCGGGCGGATGTCGATCATCGAAGTGGGAAGCGGGAGGTCGATGAGGATCCCCGCGCCGGAAGGAGTGACGGTTGACTGGCGCTACGCGCCGGTGTGGTCACCGAGCGGACGGTACGTCGCGTTCCTGGGATATCGGTCTCCGGACTACGCCCGCGCGGTCTTCGTCGTCGATCTGAACGATTACTCGATCGCCCAGATCACCCGCTTCGACGTAGAGACCCGGTTGTTCGCCTGGTACAGGTGAGGCGACCGCGAACGATTGATCAGGAAGCCGTTGCCACCCAGCCGCGCGACAACGGTTTGAATCGTGTCGAGCTGCCGGCCGACAAGTGCCGCACCGCCTAAAGGAGCGTGATTGTTTGGAATGAACCGCCCCGAGAATACTGGAGCCTCCAGAGCTTCAGACTCTTTTTTCCCTCGCGGTGAGGTCGTCTGACTGTTTGGGCATAGTCCCTCCATTGTAGGGGTGGTCTGCTTCCCGCCATGAGGTATTGCTGGTTTTGTCGAGAGAATCCCGCGACGACATCGGAAGATGCGTGGCCCGTCTGGATGATGAAGATGTGGCAACAGGTATCCGGAAGCAAAGCCCCCTTCCACAACGCATTGAGAAAGGGGCGCATTCGGGACGAACTCATCGTTCGCGAGTGGAAAGGCGCTTACAAGATCGGAGGGTTCTGCAAGCGGTGTAATACACAATGGATGTCGCGAATCGAGAATCGGGTCAAACCACTGTTGATCCCGATGATTCTGGCTTCCGAACGTATAGTGCTGGGGCCAGCGGAGCAAAAGAAACTTGCTCGCTGGGCATACCTGAAAACCTTGGTCTTCGCTCTTAGCACTCCCGAGTTCGGGATTGTTGAGAGTGAGTACCACCGCTTCTACCAGAACCCCAAACCGCCCCACGGGTCAGTCATCCTCCTGAGCGCCATCCTGCCCGGACGCGGATACCCAGGTTCCCTCTGCCGCGTCGAACCTGTCCTCGTCCACGATGCAGATGGCTCGGCCGCGCCTAACTACCGCTGCTCGTTTCTGATGGGCCATGTATTCCTGCAGGTCTTCGGGCCGTACCCGGGACGACGGAGACCCGCTACCCGACAGCCAGGTCGAGCCAGCGACCCCGCACATTCCCCCCGGATCTGGCGCACGCAGCAGCGGCCTCTTACGTTCCCGCCGCCGAAGCAGTTTGACCCAAGGCAGATAGAGCAACTCTTGGAGCTTCTCTACAACCCGCCCGACGAGATGCAGTAGTCGAAGGGGTGCACTCACTAGCCCGCCCCCGTAGGCTGCAAATCGTGACCGACGAGAAGCCGATTCCATAACCCTCGCGAGAGATGCTGAGCAATGGCGAACCTCGATCTGGACGGACAAGCCGGCTGTCCTGAGTGGCATGCTCGACCTCCCGATTGATGCGGCCCCAGTCGACGCCCAGGCAGAGATGGCGCGCAGATTGCGCGAAGCCGACGGTCGACAGTTCAAAATCGAGTGGGAGCAAACGAGCAGCGACTTCTGGTCCGGGACCGTCCTCCAGCCCAACCAGTCAGCTGCGCCTGGTCACGGCGTACCTGTTCTGAAGGAACAGTTGCCAGCAGAAGCTCCAGCGTTCGAGCTGAGGCATTCTGCGGACTGTCGCGAGCTGACGCGCGCGTATCCAAGCCGTCGCGACCGGACCCGAACAACCGCGCGCGTCCGCACGCCGCGGCGGCCTTGAGGGAGATATCAATAAGCAAACGCATGCAAATCCATGGTGCTCCGAGCGCGATAAGGCGATAATGCTCTCGTGGCACGCCAAGGCAGCCCTGAGCCCACCTCGGCCCTTGCTCCGCGCTACCTGAAGCTCGAGGACGTGGCCGCCTACCAGTCGGTGTCTGTTCCCCAGGTCTACGCGCTGGTTCGCTCCGGCGAACTGCCTGCCATCAAGATCGGGGGCCGGGGGGTGTGGCGGGTCGACAAGAACAAGCTTGACGCCTTTTTGGACGACCTGGAAGCCAAGACGGCCGAATGGGCGAAGGCGCACCCCTTACAGAAGGAGAAGGGCGAAGTCGCCCCCGAGGACTTGGACTGACCGTCGGTCGTGGCGCTTTGAGATTCCAGGCTGGGCTCTATCGTCCTGATGACGTTGTCCTTATATATGTATGTGGGCAGTGGCCCGAGACGAGATCGCGGACGTGGACGATGCCTGCCTGGTCAGATGCGACCGGGAGGGCTTTCTCTCCTATCCAGGAGTAACTGACCACAACATCCTGTTGGTGGAAACCCTGGCTGCCCCCGTTCATCATGAAGTCCGGGCGAGGCTCGCGGAAGCCGGGTTACTCGGGCGCCGACAGATCCGCCACAACGCCGAAGTGGTCCGACGCCCAGACGCCGGCAACGGGGAAATCGAATGCAAGGGAGCAGCGGGAAACGTCCAACGTCGGCCCATGCTCGCCGCATCTCACGAGGATGTAGTCGATCCGGCGGCCGCGCTCGAGTGGCATCTCGCCGGAGACGACGAGCGGGTTCCGCGGCGAGAAGGTATGCCCCGCCTCTCCCGGCCGCGTCGCCTCCCACGCGTCCGCGTAGCAGACACTCGCCCGTTGAGGCTTTGGCGCCCGGTCCAGAAGCGCATGCTGCCCGAATCGGGAATGGCGTCGAAGTCAAGGGTGGCCTCGTCGCTGTCGCCGACAAGGCTGACTCCCACGGTGATTCTCTGCTTCGTATCGTAAGCACATTCGGGATGCATGAAGCCTATAATGAGTGCATAGCGCGTTATTGATTGGAAGGAGGTGGCGTTCATCGTAATGGAGTACTACGACGACGGCTTCGAAGACTTCCTGAAGCAGAATCCTCGCGAACGAAAAAGACGCGATCTTGTAGTTGAGTATGCGGAGGCAAAAGGAGGAATCGACCTCGAATACGTTCGGCGGTTGTTGCCAGCGTATTGGGGTCTGCCTCCGGAAATATCGTCCTATCAAGCAGAGGAGTCGCTCGGTCTCTCAGGCGAGGAGGCGAACCGAATCCTGGCCAAGATGTTCAGGGACGTTTTACCAACGCTATGGGAGTCTCCCGAATACAAGGAGAATCCACCCAATGCCGGCGCAAGTTCCGGCCACCTATAGTTGTGAACCGCCCCGAGAATACTGGAGCCTCCAGAGCTTGAGAGGGGTGAACCCGAGTCACGCCGCGTTCGCGCTGACGATCGCTGCCGGGTCAGGTGCGACCGGGAGGGCTCTTTCTCTATGTAGGAGTAACTAACCCGAACATCCTCTTGGTGGAATCCCTGGATGGCGCATTAGTCCGGTAACCTGTTTACCGAAGCGCGTCAGCTGAGGATGCCGAACGTTCTACTCTCTAGCACCCAGAGCCTCCCTCGGCGCCGAAGCGATGGCCGATATCGTTGGGTCCCTTGCCCGAAAGTCTGAGGGTCCACCTTTCGGATCCGTCTCTGCCGTCGAGGACCACAAAGAACACACTCTTCCGTCCATACACATGCACCGCGACATCATTGCAATGATCCGGAGAGAACGGCCCCCCCGCCACGGTCGTGACGGCGAAGATACCCGTTTCGTCCAGCCCAAGGAACTGCTCCCGGGTGCGATAGCGGACCCTCCAAAGCGTTTTGTTGCTTCTGCCGTCCGCCACCGCGATCTCAAGCTGGCTGCGGCGCTTATTCGTTGCGACCCGCACGAGATCGTCGCCTCGACCATCGAGCGAGACGGCCACAGGCAACCACGGACTTCCGTCCGCAATCTTGCGCCCGGTACGGCCCGAGACGATCTTGCTCGCGTGTTGAGGATCCATCCCTTCCTGGGTGAGCGTTTGCTGGTAGAACTCGTCGTCAACACCGTCTTCGTTCACGTCACCCGCGCCTCGTAAGAATGTCTGGAGCAAGGCCTCTCCACCGCGGATGTAGGGGAGCGTGTGCGCCACCGAATACAGAGGGTTGCCTGAGGGGCCGCTGAGGCCCGCGTATCTGATGCCGGCCCTGGTTTCTCCGAAGAAGGTCGAGGACGTGCCGATGTCCGCCGTGCCATCGCGATCTATGTCGCCGAGGATGTCGACATTGCCACCAGTGCCCGACCATAGGACGGTGCCATCGCTGCCCGATATCGCAAAGAGGAGATCGCCATGCGGCAGTGACTCGTCGGTCATCGCTTCGTGTAACAGCGTAACGAGGAGCAGATCGCGCGTCCCGTCTCGATCGAGATCGGCGGTCGCATTGATTTTCGTAAGGACGCCAACCGGAATTTCGGAGTTGCTCCAGATCTCGGAGCCGTCAACTCTGTCTCGTGCCGATACCCGCCCTTCATGTCGCGGGAGTGCAGTTGCATAGACGTAGTCGGCGACCCCGTCTCCCGAGAGATCTGGTGCTGGGAACGGCTTCGGGATCCAGTCTCCCTGGTACTCGAGCACATTCGGACGAGGACTCGTTGACCAGTTCAGCTCAGAGTTCGGATCGACGAACAACTCCCCCGAGATACCGTCGATGATCACAGCGCTTGTTTCCGCGGTTTGTGCATGGACGGGATCGATACTGGTGCCGGTAAGAGTCACCAATCCTATGAGAAACTCGTGAGCGTCGCCGGGCGCGGCCGGCATGAGCGATGGCAAGCCCAACGGGACGCCCGTGATACGCACCGGCACGGTCGTATCGGGTTCGAATCTGTGCTCCCAGATCTTCCTGCCGTTCGCGCCGAGGGCGAGGACGCCCAACCGACGTTGGGGAGAAGCCGGGGATCCGGTGGCGCCGAGTTCATACACGACAATGCCGCTTCTCCCGCCTTTGCCGAGGCGCGCCGTGGTCACGAATGGAAGCTCCTCGTCGGCGGTGACCTTCACCGTCCACAGCGGCCGCGCGTTTGTTCCTTTGAGCGCGCGGATCTGGAGCGTGCCGTCGTAGGCAAGATCGCCCAGGGTCAACAGATACCGCAGCTTCACAAAATCGGGACGCCGGTCACCGTCGATGTCCGGGATCGCAGAGACATGGTCGACGCGGATCGCGCCGGCGTCCGCTCCCTCTTGGAGGAGCCTCTCTGCGAGCGCTCCGGCGCCAAGGATCGATTGTTCATCGACCACGGCCTGGAGGGTTTGCCGTAGGTAGGTGCGACCTCTCGCCGAACCACCCGTGGCTTGCGTATCGTCACGGGGAGCGGTGACGGAGGCGTCGGCCGCCGCCATGTCTGTCCGCGGCAGCGACGCGGCCGAGGAATCGGCCGTTTGAATGCTCAAGAAGAAGGCGAGCGCCGCTGCGCCAGCCCGCGCCACCACTGCTGCCGTCCGAGGAGACCTTCCCACCACCCACATATTCTGCGTCATCAGGTTCCCGTCCTGCCTCCAGCGTGGGTCGAAAGGGCCTGTCTCATCGCGTTCTTTCGGCCACGAGTACAAAGGACAACGAAGCAATAGCGCCCAGAACGATGGGTGCCGAGTAGCCTGGCGAGAACGCCGCCCCGGTGCCGGAATATCCCGGAAGAACCACGCCAAAGAGAAAGGCTTCGCATCTCGTCTCGGTCCCGGTGTTGGTGCAAGCTAACGGTGCAAATGCGAGGAAGACAATGGTGAAGGCCACCGCTGCGCCTAACGCCGTTGGCATGCGCCCCTGGAGAGATTCGAATGTTATGACCACGGCAACAAAAGTGACGCCCGCCGCGGCCCCCGCCAGCCATGCATATCCAATCCCCACGGTTACGAGGATGACCGTCATAGGCATCGCAGCGATGACGGCGCCGGCTACGACGCTAGAGCTTGAAGGTGTCTGTAAAGGGAACCTAATTTCTCCTCCTTGCTCGGCGAGTTCCTCATCGGTCCCTCGCCGAATGACGAGGTTTTCTAGATCATCGGTCGTTCCATACGGCGATAGAGGATGTCGTCGCTCCGTTCAGCACCTTCTAACGGATCGGCACCCCCACCGCGTGGGTTCGGCAGTATCCTGTCCCGTTGATCAGAGTCACGGCATCCGACACGTTCGCTTTCGGGACTGTCCCCTTGGAGTCCTCTTGGTGGGCATGTTGGAGACGCATCGCGCATTGAAGTTCCACCGCTAACCCCTTCCCTCCGACCGGCTCGTCCTTCGCAGCCTAGTGCCCGATTTGATCGAGGACCGGCCGTACCTTCGTGAAGGGCCAGTTCCCCCTGCGGAGGCCGTCAGGGAGTCGCGAGCTGACGCGCGTGTCTCGAAGCCGTCGCGACCGGACCCGAACAACAGCGTGCGTCCGCGCGCCCCGCTGCCTTGAGGGAGATATCAATAAGCAAACGCATGCAAATCCATGGTGCTCCGAGCGCGATAAGGCGATAATGCCCTTGTGGCACGCCAAGGCAGCCCTGAGCCCACTTCGGCCCTCGCTCCCCGCTACCTGAAGCTCGAGGACGTGGCTGCCTACCTGTCGGTGTCTGTTCCCCAGGTCTACGCGCTGGTTCGCTCCGGCGAACTGCCTGCCATCAAGATCGGGGGCCGGGGGGTGTGGCGGGTCGACAAGAACAAACTTGACGCCTTTTTGGACGACCTGGAAGCCAAGACGGCCGAATGGGCAAAGGCGCACCCCTTGCAGAAGGAGAAGGGCGAAGTCGCCCCCGACGACTTGGACTGACCGCGGGTCGGTGGCGCTTCGAGATTCCAGACTCGGCTCGGATCGTCCTGATGCCCTTGTCCTTAGGGGTGAACCCGAGTCACGCCGCGTTCGCGCTGATGATCCCTGCCCGGTCCGCGCGACCGGGAGGGCTCTTTCTCCTATGTAGGAGTAACTAACCCCAACGTCCTTTTGGTCGGGCCCCCGGGCTCCGGCAAGACGATGCTGGCGCGCCGGATGCCGACGCTGCTCCCGGCGATGACGCTCGAGGAGTCACTCGAAGTCACCCGCATCTTCTCGGTCGCCGGGCTGC
>Ga0247713_1000819_pt1 | contig 17259 bp, 16 predicted proteins | sample 21E_NmetaG_FD_189936 | JGI IMG/M metagenome (GOLD analysis project Ga0247713, IMG submission 189936) | Soil microbial communities from hillslope of Landscape Evolution Observatory, University of Arizona, Oracle, AZ, United States - 2-1-E_N | ecosystem: Engineered > Artificial ecosystem >... | reverse complement strand
GTCTAGGACCGGGAGTGAGGGGCGGGGGCGGGCCGGGACGGGCGAAAATCCCCCCGATCGGCCGGATCTACCGGCGAGGGGAGATCCCGGCATCGTTACGGCCGGGGCCTTCGTCCCTTTTGGATGCGGATCTGTCGCATTGGTCCCTCCCTCGGGAGATGGTTTCACCCAAGAGCTGTATCGACACGGATTTGCAAGAAATAAGCGGTTTTCCCACATGAGCTCGCTTTGAATCAGCGCGATCACAAATCGAGCGCGGCGCGGACGGAGGCGAGGAAGGCCCCTGCCGCCGCCGGCCCTTCTTCGAGCACCAGACGGACGACCGCAGAGCCGATCACAACGCCGTCCGCAGGACCGGCCGCCTCCCGCGCCTGATCCGGCGTCGAGACCCCGATTCCGACGAGCACGGGCACATCGGTGGCGGCCTTGCACCGCCCCGCGACGGACGCGGCCCGAGCGGACAGCGCGCTTCGTTCCCCGGTCACGCCCAGAGTCGATACCGCGTAGACGAAGCCGGTGGCGGTCGCCGCGAGCTCGGCCGTGCGCGCCCCGGAAGTCGTCGGAGCGACGAGCGGAATCCAGGCGATCCGTTCTTCCGCGGCCGCCCGCCGGAGCGAGAGAGACTCCTCGAGGGGGACGTCGGGAACGATGAGACCGGTCGCTCCACACTTGGCGGCGCGCCTGCAGAATTCGGCCTCCCCGACCATGTGGATCGGGTTGTAGTAGGTCATGACCACCCGGGGCGGGTCCTCGGGGGCCGCCGCGCTCATCTCGAGTGCGGCGAAGGGCCCCACGCCGGCGCGAAGTGCCCGCTCCCCCGCGGTCACGATCACCGGGCCGTCCATCAGCGGGTCGGAATACGGAAGGCCGACCTCGAGCGCGTCCGCGTGGCGGCCAACCTCGGCGGCCGCGGCCAGGAAGCCGGCCTCGTCCGGCGCGCCGCCCATCAGATAAGGGACCAGCAGTTTGCGACCCCCCGCGCGGCGCTCCTCCAGGTGACGGAGGAGGCGGGTCAAAGAGACGCCTCGGCGATCGTTGCGACGTCTTTGTCGCCGCGGCCGGAGAGGCCGACGAGCACGATCCCGGCAACGGCCCGCTCCCGCAGCACGTATGCAAGCGCGTGCGCGGGCTCGAGCGCGGGAAGGATTCCTTCGGTTTCGGCCAGCGCGCGAAACGCGGCGAGGGCCTCCTCGTCGGAGGCGGAGACGTACTGTGCGCGCCCGCTCGCGGCGAGCCACGCGTGCTCGGGCCCGACGCCGGGATAGTCGAGGCCCGCCGAGATGGAATGCGCGTGGGCGATCAAACCGTCGGCATCCTGCAGAACGAGGCTGCGCGCACCGTGGAGCACTCCGGGAGTTCCGGCAGTGATCGACGCGCCGTGGGCGCGGTCCAGGCCCTCGCCCGCGGCTTCGACGCCTGTGAGCTTCACCTTTTCGTCGTGAAAGAACCCGCGGAACAACCCGATTGCGTTCGACCCTCCGCCGACGCATGCCACGACCTCGTCCGGGAGGGTGCCGATCGCCTCAAGAGCCTGGCTGCGGGCTTCGTCGCCGATCACCCGCTGGAGCGACGCGACCATCTCCGGATAAGGATGAGGCCCCACCACCGAGCCGATGACGTAGTGCGTGTCCTCGACGTTGGTCACCCAATCCCTCAGCGCCTCGTTTATGGCGTCCTTGAGCGTCGCCGACCCCGCATCGACCGGCCTTACCTCGGCGCCGAGCATCTCCATGCGGACGACGTTGAGGTGCTGACGGGCGACGTCCTTCACTCCCATGTAGACGACGCAGGGGAGCCCGAAGTAAGCCGCTGCGGTTGCAGTCGCAACGCCGTGCTGACCGGCGCCGGTCTCGGCGATGATCCGCGTCTTGCCCATCCGCGCCGCGAGCAGGACCTGCCCCAGCGTGTTGTTGATCTTGTGCGCCCCCGTGTGCGCGAGATCCTCCCGCTTGAGGAGAACGCGGGCACCGACCCGCTCCGAAAACCGTTCGGCTTCGTACAGGGGGGTCGGGCGGCCGACGACGTCTCGCAGGAGACGCTCCAGTTCGTCGGAGAACACCGGGTCCTCGCGCGCCGTTTCCCATGCGCGCTCGAGTTCGTCGAGCGCGGCCATGAGCGCCTCGGGCACGTAGCGCCCGCCGAACTCGCCGTAGCGCCCGGCGGCGTCGACGATCCGTTCGCGGCTCACGCGACCCCCCGCAGGGAGCGTACGGCCGCCGCCGGATCTTCCGCCGTGACGAGATGCTCTCCCACCAACACCGCATCTGCACCGGCCGCCGCGAGTGCTTCGACGTCGGCCCGGTTCGAGACGCCCGACAGCGCCACGAGGACGGCATCGTCGGGCATCCGGGGTGCCAGCTTGGCGGTGCGCTCGTCGTCCACCTCGAACGTGTCGAGGTCTCGATGGTTGACACCGATCAACTTTGCGCCCGCCGACGCCGCGCGTTCGAGGTCCGCCTCGTCGAACACTTCGACGAGCGCATCGATCCCGAGAGATCTCGCCGCTTTCATGAGGGTGGTGAGGTCGTCGTCCGACAGGATCCGAACGATGAGGAGCACGGCATCGGCCCCCCACGCGCGCGCCTCGAAGACTTGCATGGGATCGAGGATGAAGTCCTTGCGCAGAACGGGCAGGCCGGCGCCGCGGGCGGCGGTGAAGTCTTCGATCGTCCCCTGAAAGTGCTTCGGTTCCGTCACGACGGAGATGGCCGCCGCACCGCCCGCGGCGTAGGCGCGGGCGGTGGCGCCGGCATTCAGGTCGGCCCTAAGCAGCCCCTTCGAGGGCGTGGCACGTTTGATTTCGGCAACGATGGCAACGTCGTCGCGCGCCAGCGCCTTGTGGAAGCCGCGCGGCGTCTCGACGCTCGCGATCCGTTGCTCGAGCGCCTCGGGCGTGACGAGCTCGTGTAGCTCGCCGATACGCCGGCGCGTCGAATCCACCAACTCCTCCAGGAACGTCATCGACGCGACCCTACCGGGCGGAGAGGAAACGCATGAGGACGCTGCTCGCCTCGTGGAGATCGCCAAACACTTCGACCGCGTCGAACCCGGCAGCCTCGAATACCTCCGTCGTCCGCGGCGAGACCTCGGGTGGTGGGTCGAGATCCTCGCTGCAAGACCGGTGGGCATCCGGTATGAACGCCCGGAGCTCCGACTGCGCGGATCCCCTCACGCCGAAGCAGCCGGTATCGGAGCGGACGTCGCCGATCACGATGACGGTCGCTTCGTCGTTTAGATCCTGCGCCAGCCGCCGCGATCCGAGAAGCCCGCCTTCGACCTCCGCATGCTCGGCGCCCAGCGCAACGAACTGGACGCCGTGGTCGGGAGCGGCGACCCGAAGGGCGCGGGCCAGCTCCAGGAGCAACCCGACGGCCGCGCCCCCTCGTGCGTCGTTCGCCGGGGTGTCGTAGGCGGCGACCACGGCGATCGGAGCGGAATCGCTCGACGGTGGGCGGGCGACCACATTGGTGGAGCGGACCAGGTTACCCACGGGAACCGCGTCGAGGAATACGACGTAGCCGGCCCGCTGAAGGTGAGCCGTGATGTATACGGACGCCGCCTGCTCCTCCTGAGAACCGGCCGGCCGGGCGCCTACTTCCTCGTCCAGTTCGCGGGCGTGCCTCAATGCGATCTCCGCCTCCGCCGTGGGAGGGCCGCTCGGCCTCAATTCCGGAACGTTTTCGCGCGGTGCCGGGCTGCATGCAACCAAGACGGTCATCGCACAGCCGACCACCCTCGCTCGCATCCGCGGAGCGTACTTGCGCGTGGCGCGTTCGTTCGCTCGCGCTCGTACAATCCCCGACCATGACCGAAGAAACCCGCCGCATCGCATGGCTTGCTCTCGAGGAAGGAACGAGTGTCGTCGACGCAGCCGGGGACGAGCTGGGACGGGTCGGGACGGTTATCGGCGACGAGCAAAAGGACATCTTCCACGGGATCACGGTTCGATCGGGATTGTTCTCCGAGGAGCGGGTCGTTCCGGCGGCGCGGATTCAAGAGCTCTTGGCCGACCGCGTGACCGTGGATGTGGCGAGCGACGAACTCGATTCGCTCGAGACCTACGACGGCTAGACGTGCCGCGGCAATGCCGCCGCACCCGCCGCCGCACGCAGGAGCGCCTCGGCCTTTCGCCGCGTCTCCTCGCCCTCCAGGTCGGGGACCGAATCGGCGACGACGCCGGCACCCGCCTGGACGTATGCCTTCCCGCCGGTGGCGACGATCGTGCGGATCGTGATGCAGGTGTCGAGGTTGCCCGAGAAATCGAAGTAACCGACGACGCCCGCATAAGGACCTCGCTTGGTTTTCTCGAACTCGTCGATCAGTTCCATCGCGCGAACTTTCGGCGCGCCGGTGACGGTGCCGGCGGGGAACGACGCCGTCAACGCGTCGAACGGACTGCACCCCGGCGCCAGGATTCCCGACACGGACGACACGATGTGCATGACGTGCGAGTAGCGCTCGACGACCATGAGCTCGTCGACGTTCACGCTCCCCCATTCAGACACTCGTCCGACGTCGTTGCGCGCGAGGTCGACGAGCATGACGTGCTCGGCGCGCTCCTTTTCGTCGTGCAGCAACTCTTCTTCGAGCGCGAGATCCTCGTCCTCGGTCGCCCCGCGGGGACGCGTGCCGGCGATCGGCCGTGAAATGACGCGCGTTCCGGTCACGCGCACGAGCGGCTCCGGCGATGAGCCTGCTATCTCGAACGGAGGATGCTCCGCGGTCTCTCCGAAGCGCAGGAAGTACATGTACGGAGATGGATTGAGGGTCCTGAGCACCCGATAGGCGCCGAATGCAGTGCCCTCGAGCGGCATCTCGAAACGGCGCGACGGCACGACCTGGAAGATGTCACCCGCGAAGATGTGCTCCTTCGCTCGCACCACCCACTCCTCGTAATCGCGGTCGTCCACACCCGATGCGAAGTCGACGTCGCGCCGGGTCGCGGCGGTATCTACCGGCGGAGCGACGAGCGGCTCTGCCAGCCGCTCGATGACCTCGTCGCACCGGCCGACGGCATCGTCGTACGCAGCGTCGGGATCGGCCGGATGCGAGACGTTCGTGATGACAAACGCCCGCTGCAACAGGTGATCGAACACCACAATCGTGCGGGTCAGAACGAGCGCAAGATCCGGCAGATCGAGGTCGTCGGGCGGCGTATTCGGCAGACGTTCCAGCTCTCGCACGCAGTCGTAGCCGAGATAGCCGACCGCTCCTCCGTGAAGAGGTGGGAGACCCGGGAGTGTCGGTGCGCGACATAACTCGAGGAGGCGCCGCACGTAAGCGAGCGGTGGTTCCCCATCGTCCGGTGCGACCGGAGGATGTCCGTCTATGGAAATCGATCCGTCTTTCGCCTTCACGACTGCGAACGCGTCGCCGCCGATGAACGAGTAGCGGGCCCAGCGCTCGCCCCCTTCGACGCTTTCCAGGAGAAAGCCGTTGGGGGACGGATCGAGACGCAGAAAGGCCGCGACCGGGGTTTGAAAGTCCGCCAGGACCTCCTTCCACACGGGCACGATCGTGTGCTCTGCGGCGAGCCGCCGGAACTCCTCGCGACCGGGCCGCGCGCTCACGTCGCGGAGTCGAGCTCCGAGTCGAACGCGCGATAGAAACAAGTGCGTTCGCCGGTGTGACACGCGGGCCCCTCGGGGCGGACGCGCATCAACAGCGCATCCGCATCGCAGTCGTAACGCATGTCGACGACGTGCTGAACGTTTCCCGACGTCGCACCTTTGTTCCAATACTCGTTGCGACTACGGCTCCAAAACCACGTGGTCTTCGTCTCGAGGCTTCGCTTTACCGCCTCCGCGTCGCACCACGCCAACATCAGAACCTCTCCCGTCGACGCGTCTTGAACGATCGCGGGCACAAGGCCGCGCTCGTCGAACTTCAAATCGTCGGGACCCACGTCACACCTCGAGGTCGTACGGCAACGGGTCGGTGAAGTGCTGGGCCCCGTCCTCCAACACGAGAACGGTGTCCTCGAGCCGCACACCGCCGACGTCGGGGAAGTACAGGCCCGGCTCGATAGCGACGACGTCCCCCACCTCGAGCTTGTCCGGCCGGCGCCCGACCCACGGACGCTCGTGGACCTCGAGCCCCACACCGTGGCCGAGCGAGTGGAAGAAGCCGACCTGCAGCGGGCGCTCACCCTCGTGGTGCTCCCTCGTCGGGTACCCGCGGTCGTGAAAGAACTCCACGACGGCCCGGTGCGCACCGTCACGACCGGGGCGGATCTCCTCGAGCGCGACCTCTAGTGCAGCCCGGCAATCGGCATGGAGTTTCTTGATCTCGGGCGACGGCGTTCCGGGGACGAACGTGCGGGTCATGTCGGTGTAGGCACCGGTGCGGCGATCTCGCGGAAAGCAGTCGATTATCACCGGCTTATCGGGGAGGATCGGGCCGGAGCCGATTTCGTGACCCCGCAAGCACGCATCCCCGGAGTGAACGATGATCTCTTCACAGTCCGCGCCCTGGTTGCCCAACTCCTGTTGCATTACCTCGCGGATCCACTCTGCGGTCAAAGTCTCGCCCTCGAACCGCAATCGTCCGTCCGGGATGGGTTCGGCGGCGCGCAGCATCCGCTGGGCCGCGATCATCGCCGTCTCGGTTGCCCGCTGGGCGCGCTCGATCCCCTCGATCTCGCCCGGGGTCTTTCTCCGTCGACGCTTCATCCAAGCTTCGGAATCGACGACGACTTCGATCCCACCCGCGCGCAGATAGTCCGCGGTGTGGAGCCGAAACCCGGGAGGGACGACGACCCGCGGCGCGCCGAGGCGCTCGAGCGCTCGGCGCGCGATCTCGGCGTCGATGAGATCGACCGGAAACGACCGATCCTTCATCAACTCCTCGCTGCCGAGGTCATCCTGCAGCCAGAACTCGTCGACGATCTCCGGGCGGTCGTCGAAGATCGCGACCTCGAGCACGCTGCCGATCAGAATGCGGCGTCCGTCGTGCTCGATGAAGATCATCTCGTCCATGATCGGCTCCGAGATCTCGTGACGGAGCTCGTGACTACGAAGCGCATCATCGTGGAGCAAGTAAGTCGTCATCGGCCGGGCATCCTAACGGGCAGGCCGCGCTCGGCGAGCGCCCGTTTTGCATCGCCGATCGAGAAAGTGCCGAAATGGAAGACGCTGGCGGCGAGGGCGGCCTCGGCGCCGCCTCCGTCGGGATCTACCGCGTCGGCGAGGTCGGTGGGGCGTCCCGCTCCTCCCGATGCGATGACCGGAACCTCGACCGCGCCGGCAATCGCGGCCGTCAGGTCGAGGTCGTACCCGTCGGTCGTTCCGTCGCGATCCATGGACGTCAACAGGACTTCACCGGCACCGCGCCCGGCCGCGTCCTCGGCCCATCCGACCGCGTCGAGACCGGTGGGCGTGCGTCCGCCGTGGACGACGACCTCCCACCCGGGGGGATCGGAACGGGCGCGCGCGTCGATCGCGACCACGATCGCCTGCCTGCCGAACTCGGCGGCGGCCTCCGTCAAGAGCTCGGGACGTTCCACCGCGGCGGTATTGACCGCGACCTTGTCGGCGCCCGCCCGGAGCAGCCGCCTTATGTCGCCGACCGAACGAACTCCGCCGCCGATCGTCAACGGGATGAACACCGTCTCGGCGGTTCGCGCCGCGACGTCGAGGATCAGATCGCGCCTTTCGTGCGACGCGGTGATGTCGAGGAACACGAGTTCGTCTGCTCCCTCGGCGTCGTAGCGTTGAGCAAGTTCAACGGGGTCACCGGCATCGCGGATGTCCACGAAACGAACTCCCTTGACCACTCGTCCTTTGTCGACGTCGAGACACGGAACGATGCGCTTCGCGAGCGTCATCTCGGTTCGGAAAGCGGCTCCTCGATACGGCCCGCCGCCGCCTCGTCGGCGGCGTACTGGGCCTCGCCGACCGAAAACTTGCCTTCGTACAGCGCCCGGCCGACGATCGCACCGCGCACGTTCTCCCCGTGCATGCGGGCGACCGCCACCAGATCCGCGAGCGACGCAATTCCACCGGATGCAATCACCGGGCGTGACGTGGACGACGCCAGCCGGGAGAGCGCCTCGAGGTTGGGGCCGCTCATCGTTCCGTCGCGCGAGACGTCCGTGTATATGAACGTCGCGGCGCCGGCTCGCTCGAACGTCTTTACCGCATCGAGGAGCGGAACTCCGCTGCCGACCGTCCACCCGTGAGTTGCAAGCTCGTCACCGCGCGCGTCGAGCGACACCGCAATCCGCTCGCCGAAATGGGCACACACACGCTCGAGCTCGCCCGGATCCTCCAGCGCGACCGTCCCGAGGACCGCCCGGTTGGCGCCCGCCGCGAGCATCTCCGTCACGTCGTCCATCGATCGAAGGCCGCCACCCGCCTGTACCGGACACGACGCGCGCCGCACCGCCTCGAGAACCAGTTCGCGGTTCTTCGCCTCGCCGGTTTTGGCGCCGTCGAGGTCGACGATGTGCAACCAGCGCGCGCCCGCCTTCCCGAGGCCGATGGCGACCTTCACCGGGTCATCGGAATAAACCGTCTCGGTCCCGAAGCGCCCCTGCAGCAGTCTTACGCATCTCCCTTCGGAGATATCGACTGCCGGATACAACGTGAATCCCACTAGCTCACCCAGCCTCTCAAGAGATCGAGTCCCGCCGTACCCGACTTCTCCGGATGGAACTGCACCGCGAGCACGGAGCCCGTGCGTACCGACGCGGCAAACCGTCCTCCGTGCTCGCACCACCCGGCAACGATCGCATCGCGATCCGGGCGCACTGCATACGAATGATCGAAGTAGAAATAGGTCCCGGTTTCTTCTCCGGGAGCGATCACGGTATTCCATCCGATGTGAGGGATGGTTACGTCCCCCTTGAGACGTGTGCACCGCCCGCCCAGGATGCCGAGCCCCTTTTCCGGCGACTCATCGCTCTCCTCGAACAGGGCCTGCATGCCGAGACAGATTCCGAGGAACGGCCGCTCGTCCTCGATCCAGGTTCGGACGACGTCCTCGAGCGGCCCCGAACAAAGTGCCTCCATACAGCGTCCGAAGATCCCCTGGCCGGGGACACACAAATGATCGCAGCGATCGATCTCGCCCGGATCCGCCGTCACCCTTACATCCGCGCCCGATGCCTCCAGCGCCTTTGCAACGCTTCTCAAGTTGCCCATGTTGTGATCGAGGACCGCGACGCGGGCGCCCACTACAGAATCCCCTTCGTCGAAGGAATCTCCCCGTGCGTACGCGAATCGAACGCAACAGCGTCTGCGAGTGCGCGTGCAAACGACTTGAAGATCGCTTCCACCGCGTGATGCGCATTCTTTGCGCTCAGCAGCCGCACGTGAACGGTGAGGCCGGCGGCCCGGGTGAGCGCGATCAAGAATTCTTCCGTAAGGACCGCGTCGTATTGGCCGATCGTCTCGGCGGGGACGTCGGCGTCGTACACCAGCAGCGGCCGCCCGGAGATGTCGAGCGCGACCTGCGCCAGCGACTCCTCCATCGGGACGAGTGCGTCGCCGTAACGGCGAATGCCCGCCTTGTCCCCCAGCGCCTCGGCAAGCGCCTCGCCGAGTGCGATCCCCGTATCCTCGACCGTGTGATGCGCGTCGACCTCGAGATCGCCCTGCGCGTCGATCGTGAGCCCGAGGCGCCCGTGCCGCCCCAGTTGATCCAGCATGTGATCGAAGAACGGCACGCCGGTCGACGTCGACACACTCCCGCCGTCGAGATCGACCTCCACGACTATCCGCGTCTCGGCGGTGGCCCTCTCGACGCGGGCGCGGCGAGCGCTCACGGCTTCACCGCTTCATCTATGGCCGACAAGAATGCGTCCGTCTCCTCGGGAAGGCCTGCGGTCACGCGCAGGCAGCGTTCCAGCGCCCGTGCTCCGGAGTAGTTACGGACCAGGACGCCGCGGGAGAGCAGAGCATTCCAGACACCGGCGGGGTCGTCCACCTCGAACAGCACGAAGTTCGAATCCGACGGATGGGCGCGGATGCCCCGGGCGGCAAGCCCGGACGCGATTCGGTTGCGCTCGCCGACGATCGCAGCGACGTGTTTCAGCGCATCGTCGGCATATCGGAGCGCGGCGACGCCCAGCGCCTGCGTGAACGCCGACAGGTGGTACGGCAGGCGTACTCTCCTCAATCCGTCTACGACATCGGGATGTGCGCTCAGATAGCCGAGCCGCGCCCCGGCAATCCGCCACGCCTTGGAAAACGTCCGTACGACCACCAGATTCGGAAATTCCTCGAGAAGCTCCAGAACGGATGCACCGGCCGGAGCGAACTCTATGTAGGCCTCGTCCACGACGACGAATCCGGGCGCCGATTCGCAGAGCGCCCGCACCGTGCCCGGCGCCTCGGCGTTGCCGGTCGGGTTGTTGGGTGAGCAGATTAGGACCACATCCGGCTTCTCCGCACGTATCGCGTCGAGCGCGGCGTCGAGATCGATCTCGTACGAGTTCGTTCTCGGTCTGATGGTCACCTCCGTTGCGGTGATGCGAGGAATGAGTGTGTGGAGCGAGTAAGTCGGCTCGAATACGAGAGCGCGACGGCCGGGCCCGCCGAAAGCAAGAAAGAGGTGTTGGAACACCTCGTTCGATCCGTTGGCGACCCACACCGTCTCCGGGGGGCGCCCCAGTCGTTCCGCCACCGCGCGGTGCAAGTCGTCGGCGTCTCGGACGGGATATCGATTCACCTCGGCGGCCCGAACCGCGGCGAACGCCTCGTCGAGCACCGCCTCCGGCGGAGGGTACGGCGACTCGTTGACGTTCATGCGGTACTTCGCCGGGCGCTGTGGTGAGACGTAGGGTTCGACCCCGGCGAGGTCGTCTCGCACGGAGGGAATGCGGCGGTCCATGCGTTACCCCCCGTCGGCGAGCCGGAGCTCGACCGACCGGGAATGTCCCGCGAGACCCTCTGCATGCGCGAGTGCGTCGAGGTGCGGGGCGAGACGTTCGAGCGCCGTGCGCTCGTACCCGGACACGTAAACGTGCTTCACGAAATCGCGCACGCTAAGACCCGACTGCCAGCGCGCGCTTCCGCCCGTCGGCAGCACATGGTTTGTTCCTCCTACGTAGTCGCCCACCGCCACCGGCGAGAAACGTCCGACGAAAACGCTCCCCGCGCTCCGCACCCGGTCGAGCGCATCCATTGCCCCCGCGAAAATCAGCTCGAGGTGCTCGGGTGCAAATGCGTTGGCCGTTTCGAGGCCGTGCTCCAAGTCCTGCACGAGAACCGCACGTCCACCTTCAATCAGTGCATTCTCGACGTCCTCGGGACGCTCGTGCGCCATCACGACCGTGTCGAGGGCGTGGATCACGGCCTCGGCCAGCTCGGCGACCCACGTAATGAGGACATGGGTTCCGAGGGGGCCATGTTCGGCTTGAGCAACGAGGTCGGCCGCGATCTGGGTGGCGTCTGCGCTCTCGTCGGCGACGATCGCTATCTCGGTGGGACCCGCCTCCGAATCGGTTCCGATCCAGCCGCGCACGGCTCGTTTTGCCAACGTGACGTAGATATTGCCGGGTCCGACCACCTTGTCGACCGGCCGGACCGTCGCCGTTCCGTATGCGAACGCGGCGATTGCTTGCGCCCCGCCCATCCGGTAGACCTCGTCGATGCCGACGACCGAGCAGGCCGCGAGGATCGCATCCGGGATCTCGCCGCCGAGTCCCGGTGGTGAGCAGACGGCAAGGGTGTCGACTCCCGCGGTTTGTGCCGGAACCGCCGCCATGACGACGCTCGAGGGGTAGGAGGCTCGACCGCCCGGCGCGTAGATTCCCACCCGCCGCAACGGGCGGACGAGCTCACCCGAGAACTCGTCTCCGTCATCCTCCATCCATTCCTTGGGAAGCTGCCGCTCACAGGTGCGCCGAAGCCGCGCCGCCATCACCTCGAAGGCATCTATCAACTCCGGCGGAACGAGCGAGCGAGACTTGGCGAGCGTGTCGTCGTCGACGCGGATCCGCTCGGGCGTCAGGCGCGCCGAGTCAAAACGGTCGGTGAACTCGATAAGGGCGTCGTCTCCGCGGAGCCGAACGGCGTCCACGATCGCCCGAACGGTACCCTCCGGATCGGCGGCGGGGCCGGCCGGACGCGGTCGGGGGATGTGAACCGGTGTTCGGCTCGCTCGTCCATCGATGACCTCAAGCATGGGGTCGAGGGTAATCGAGCGCGTCTCCTCAGCCGACCGGGGCGTCGTGGCCGCACGAGCGGCACACGACCGAGCCCATCACGATGCCGAGGCGCGTGCTTCCGCACATTGCGCAGCGCTCGAGCTCGTCGGTCCACGAGGGATGTCCCGACTGACACGATGGACAGACAAGGATCTGGTCGTGCCCGACAACGCCGCGGGCCCACGCGGACGCGCCTTTGGCCGGATCCTTCTGGATCGCGCCGCACCGGTAACAGGGCACGGACACATTGTGCCCGAACCGGCGCGGCGAGCGTATGAAAAGCTTTGCCGCACGAGGTCTACGTTCGACCGGAGGTTTTGTGCCCTCAGGAGCAAACGAGCGCCTCGGGGATGCGGTCGCGGCGTCCGTCGACGCGCTGACCGCCCTGTTGAGGGGCGTGGAGAACCCAAAGGCTCCGGCGATCGGACACTGGAGCATCCGCAACCTTGCGGTTCACCTGGCGGACGTGTTCGAGACCTATCCCCGCTATCTCGACGGCACCGCATCGCTGCTCGGGGATCCCATGGACCTGACCGCGCACAACGAAGCGATCGGGGAATCGGATGCACCCGACGATCTCTCCCAACTCGCGGATCGCATCGCGGCGGCGGGCACCGTGCTGGCCGGTGCATTGCGTGGGCGTCCGCTCGACTCACCGGTGATGTGGCACGGACGAGTGGACGTTCCGAGCGGAGCGATCGGCGGCGTCGCGGTCACGGAAGCATTCGTTCACGGCCACGACATCGCGGCGGCCGAACGCCGGCCGTGGACGATCACGCGGCGGCACGTGGCGGTGGGTCTCGCCGAAGTCGCCGGTCTCCTCCCGCGGTACGTGAACGGAGAAACCGCGGCGAACCTCACCGCGACGTTCGACCTGAGAATCAGAGGAGGAGATCGAGTGACGCTCGCGTTCGATAACGGGCGCCTGATCACCCACCGCCGACCGCCGTACCCGAGGGCCGACTGCACGATCTCGGCCGACCCCGGCGCCTTCCTGCTGATCGGCTACCGCCGCATCGGTCAAATCAAAGCCGCGGCGACGGGCAAAATCCTCCCCCGGGGCCGCAAACCGTGGCTGGCCCTAAAACTCCCAACCCTGATCCGCCAACCCTGACCCAGTCACCGGCGCCCGCGACGAGGAGAAAGGTCGCCGAGCCCGCCGCGACGCCCCAACCATCGCGAGGACGGGCGGGCCCCCGGAGGCCCGCCTCCGCAGCGAAGCGAGGACCGCGGGCCGGAGCGGGGCCCGCCCGCCCGCAGCCCGCAGCGAACCAACGACCGCGGTTCCCCACCCGCGACGAGGAGAAAGGTCGCCGAGCCCGCAGCGACGCGGTGGGCAGGCGAGTACGGGGAGGGTGCGCCGTAGGGCGCCTCCGCAGCGAGCGAAGCGAGTGAGGACCGCGCCCGGAGGCGCGCCCTCCCCTCCCGAGCGCTACGCGGCGTCGCTGCGGGCGAGTGCGTCCGGCCCGAGGAGCTCTTTGAGCTCCGCATGGATCCCGTTGGAGGTCGAGACCGCGAACTCGCTCCCGAGCTTGAGAACGGTGATCGCCCCCGTCCTTCCCCTCAAGTGAACGAAGACCGGCGTCGTCCCGGGATGGCAGCGAAGAATGCCCTTCAACTTCACGACGAGGCTCTCGGTGCAGGCTTCGGCGGGGAGAAACAGCTCGAGCGGTGAGTCGTCGCCGAGCTTCGGTTCTTTGACTTCCTGCGCAACCAGCTTGATGGAATCGTCGCGCGCATCCCGGTCGAGTCGCCCGCGGATGAGGAGGATCGCGTCGGGGCGCAGGGCCGAGCCGAACTGCTCGACGGTCTTCGGGAAGCACAGCACTTCCACGGTGACGCCGGAGAGGTCTTCGACCGTGAGGATCACCATGATGCCGCCGCTCTTGGTGACCCGCTTCTGGTAGCCCGCGACGAGTCCGCCGATGGTCACGCTCTCGCCTTGGGGCCGGTTCTCGAGCGACGCAATGGGACAGTCCGTCATCCGCGCGAGAAGACCCTCGACGCCAAAAAGGGGATGGTCGGAGACGTAGAGGCCCAGCATGTCCTTCTCGTGCGCGAGCAACAGTTCCTTCGGGTACTCGTCCAGTGGAATGGGCGTCTGGCGATGGGAAGGCTCGGCGTCACCCTGAGTCATGGCACCAAATAAGGAGAACTGCCCCGCCTCCTCTCGCTTGCGCTGATCGATGATGTCGGCGCAGATCGTCTCGAACGTCTCCGACAGACCCTTGCGGGTGTGTCCGAGCGACTCGAAAGCGCCGGCATGGATGAGCGACTCCGCCGTCTTCTTGTTGAGGCAGATGTAGTCGACCTTGCGACAGAAGTCGTGGAACGACTCGAACGGGCCCTTGCGCGTCCTCGCCTCGATGATCTTCTCCACGACGCTTTCGCCGACGCCGCGCACGGCGGAAAGGCCGAACCGGATCGACTCGCCCGTCGGCGTGAAGTCCCGGTCGGACGAGTTGACGTCCGGGATGAGGACGGGGATGCCCATCTTGCGCGCCATGTGGAGGTACTTCGGCTTGTCGTCTTTGCGATCTTTCACCGAAGTAAGGAGCGCCGCCATGTACTCGACCGGATAGTGAGCCTTTAACCATGCCGTCTGGTATGCGACGTACGCGTAGCAGGCGGAATGCGCCCGGTTGAACGAGTAGTCGGCAAACGGCTGGATCAGGGCCCACAGCTTCCGCGCGTCGGCCGCGCTCATGCCGGATCGTCCGCAACCGTCGATGAACCGGGGCTCCTCGCGCGCCATGATCTCGCGGTTCTTCTTTCCGATGGACTTGCGGACCATGTCGGCCTGTCCCGGCGTGTAGCCGGCGAGGATCTGCAGGAGCTGAACGACCTGCTCCTGGTAAACGAGCACGCCGTAGGTCTCGCGGGTGATCCCCTCGAGCTCGGGGTGGAGATACTCGACCTTCGACGGGTCGTGCTTTCGTTCGATGTACTTCGGGATCTCGTCCATCGGACCCGGCCGGAACAGCGCGATCAGCGCCATGATCTCTTCGAAACGGTCGGGCTTGAGCTGCACCAGCAGCTTGCGCATGCCCTGCGACTCGAGCTGGAAGATCCCGTCGGCGTCGCCTTTTTGCAGGATTTCGTAGACCTTGGAGTCGTCGAGCGGAAGATCGTCGACGTCGGGCCGCACCCCTCGGTTTGTCTCGACGTAGTCGAGGGTGAGTTCGATGACGGAGAGATTGCGAAGGCCGAGGAAGTCCATCTTGAGCAGGCCGAGCTCGTCGACTCCGTTCATGTCGTACTGCGTGACGATCTCCCCGTGCTCGCCGCGCCTCAGCGGCACGTGCTCCATCAGGGGATCGCGCCCTATGACCACTGCGGCCGCATGGATGCCCGCGGAGCGTTTGAGGTTCTCGACCTTGAGCGCGGTGTCGATGATCTCCTTGGCCGCGCCGCCGCCCTCGTACGCGAGCGCGAGCTCGGGCGAGGTCTCGAGCGCTTTCCGGAGACCGGAATCACGGCCCATTACGAGCTGTGGATACATCTTTGTCAGGCGGTCGCCCTCGATGTAGGGGAAGCCGAGGACGCGTGCCGCATCCTTGATCGCCTGCTTCCCCTTGATCGTTCCGTACGTGACGATCTGCGCGACGCGATCCTCGCCGTACTTGTCCTGGACGTAACGGATGACGTCGCCGCGGCGGCGGTCGTCGAAATCGATGTCGATGTCGGGCATCGCGACGCGTTCGGGATTGAGGAAACGCTCGAACATGAGGTCGTACTTCAAAGGGTCGAGTTCCGTGATGCCGATCGCATAAGAAACGAGCGAGCCGGCGGCACTGCCGCGGCCAGGGCCGACGCGGATGCCCTGTGCCTTCGCCCAGTTGACGAAATCCTGCACGACGAGGAAGTAGCCGCAATACCCCATATCCCCGATGACCTTGAGCTCGTAGCGCGCCCGTTCCGTCACCTCCGATGGGATCGGCGCGCCGTAGCGCCGGCGGCACCCATCGACGACGAGCTTCTCGAGATAAGTCTCGAGCGTGTCGCCTTTCGGAACGTCGTAGCGAGGTAGGAGCAGGTTTTCAAAGGAGATGTCGACGTTGCAGCGCTCCGCGACTTCGAGCGTCGTCTCGCACGCTCCGGGCCAGCACTCAAACTTCTGCTGCATCTCCTCCGGGGTCTTGAGATAGAACTCGTCGGAGTCGAATTTGAATCGGTTGGGGTCGCTCAGTTCGCTTCCGGTGTTGATGCACAGCAGCACCTCGTGCCCGGCGGCATCGTCTTTGTGGGTGTAGTGCGAGTCGTTGGTCGCGACCCACGGGATCCCCATCTCTTTTCCGATCGCCACGAGCTCGTCGTTGAGCGGCTTCTGCGCCGGAAGTCCGTGGTCCTGGAGCTCGAGATAGAAGCGGTCGCCGAACAGCTCGCGGTAACGAGCCACCGTGCGGCGCGCCGCGACGAGATCGCCCGCCACGATCGCAGAGGGAATCTCCGCCGACAGACATCCGGACAGACAGACGATTCCCTCGGCGTGCTCCGACAACAGCTCCCAGTCGGACCGAGGGTGGTAGTGGAAGCCCTCGAGCCATGCCTTCGAGGAAATCTTGACGAGGTTCTTGTATCCGATCTGGTTTTCGGCAAGCAAGGTGAGGTGGAAGGTGTTGTTGTTGTTCTCGCGCTGCGGGGGCTTGTGGCGGCGGTCGCCCCCGAAGAGATATCCCTCCATCCCGAGGATCGGCTTGACCCCATGGCTCCGGCCGGTCTTGTAGAACTCGAGGGCGCCGTACATGACCCCGTGATCGGTTATGGCGCAGGCCGGCATGCCCGCCGCCGCGGCGGCGGCGAACATGTCGCCGATCCGGCTGGCGCCGTCGAGCATCGAGTACTCGGTATGCGCGTGCAGATGAACAAAGCTCACGGCGCGCCGCCTGCCTCCTCGGTAAATTACAAACGTGTAGTCTCTCTATCTACCTCTCCCCGCGACCGGCTGGCAAGCAGTCGGCTCCGACCTGGGACAACGCTGGTGTCAAGCACCAAAAAGTCGGGGGGCGGCGTCCCACCCCCCACGCTCCCCCGGCGCGCCTGTGGATCACAAGTCCAACAGCCTGTGGATTACGCCCGGCCCGGCGCGCCGGGGGAGCGTGGGGGGT
>Ga0247713_1000818_pt1 | contig 17276 bp, 15 predicted proteins | sample 21E_NmetaG_FD_189936 | JGI IMG/M metagenome (GOLD analysis project Ga0247713, IMG submission 189936) | Soil microbial communities from hillslope of Landscape Evolution Observatory, University of Arizona, Oracle, AZ, United States - 2-1-E_N | ecosystem: Engineered > Artificial ecosystem >... | reverse complement strand
ACTGGGCGGGTGGGGGTACCGCTCCACTGAGCGGCAGATCGAGCTGCGCCGCGCTCACTGCGGGAAGACGCGCTACGCGATCTACGAGATGCCCGCCAGCCAGTGCAAGCCTCCGACGGCACGACCCGGGACCTCGATGCACGAAAAGGGGCTGGCCATCGACTTCTACAAGAAGGCGCGCAACGGCAGCGCGGTGCCGATCGCCGGCACCAAGGAGCTCCGCTGGCTCAAGCGCCACGCCCACCGGTTCGGTCTGTACAACCTTCCCAGCGAACCGTGGCACTGGAGCACCAACGGCCGCTGAGCGGGTCACGCCGGCTGCAGCTGGGCCGCCGCGCGCCGGCGCAGGTGCCGGATGCCCCAGCCCACGCCGGCGATCCACAGCACAATCAGTCCGAGGGTCAGCACGTAGGCCACCGTGGTGATCCAGGCCGGCGCTTCCTGCGCCTCACGCAGCAGCAGCTCCTGGCCCTCGACGAACTCGCGGGTGAACGTCGCCGTCGCCGGCACCTCCTCCGCCGGTATGGCGCGATCCTCGGGCAGGAAGATCGGTGCGGCGAGCATGCGCCGGCCGTCGTGCACGCGGATGAGCGCCTTCCACTGGCCGTGGACCGGGATCGGCCGAGTCGTGCGGTACACCCCCGGTTCGACCCGGTCCAGGGGGTCGGCGAAGCTGTGCACGCCATGGCGCCACTCGGCGCCCTGCCACGCGGTGACGTTGACGTACTCGGCGTTGTCGGCCAGTGACGGCGGCTGCAGCGCGATGGTGGCGTGCACGGTGCGCTCCGCGCCGCCGGTGACGTCCTCCAGCGTCACGGCGGCGGCCGTGCCGGGCGCCCCGGTCATCGGGATCGGATAGACCATGGCCGCCACCACGACCAGGCCGCTGGCCACGGCGACCCAGGCCGGCACGGTCTGCCGCGCCGCCTCGGGCGGTGCCAGCGCCCGGCCGATGAAGCCGCCGATGACCGCCGCGCCGATCGCGGCGGGCACCGCCACGGCGAGCGTCTCGGGCAGCATCGTCATCGGCCACGGGATCGGCATGAACACGGCCGTCCACGCCCACTCCGAGGCCAGCCCGACCGTGGCGATCCCCACGCCGGCCACCGCACCGAAGGACAGCTGCCGCTCGGTGGGAACCAGACGGGCGGCTGCCTCGACGGCCAGCGCCGCCCCCAGGTACAGCGGGAAGTGCAGCATCGTTCGGCCCAGCACCGGTGTGACCAGCAGCGTCAGCCCGCCCCGCACCAGCAGGAACACCGCGACGGCCTGCACGGCGCCCCACGGTCCGAGCCGGATCCGGGCGGCGACGAGGGCCAGGCCGGCGGCGACCATGATCAGCACCGGCTGGTACAGCAGGCGAAACTGCGGCACCGCGTAGTCGTACTCGGCCTGCAAGGTCGACGCGCCGATCAGGAAGGCACCGGCCATGGCGGCGTTGAGCAGTCGGGGGAAGCGCTCGGTCGCACCCGCTCCGGGTGTGCGGCGCGCCTCTCCGACCAGGATCCACAGGCACAGCGTCGCCAGCGACGCGCCGCCGACCATCTGGATGTGCGTCGGGCTCCACAGCGTCACGTCCTGACCGAATATGCGATGCCAGACGTCGTCCATCGGGAAGCCGAGCAAGGCGACCACCCCGCACACGGCGAGCAGCACGCCGCCGATTGGGACGCGCCACCCGTCACGGAGCCGGATGCCGGTCGGGTGGTCATCGTCGACGCCCAGGAACAGGCACACCATCCCCGCCAGCGCGATCCCCAGCAGGCCGAAGATGATGAACCAGTGCGACGGGTTGGCAAACGGTCCCGGATCACGGCCGTTGTCGATGTGCGTCGACACGTCCCAGTAGAAGCCGAACACGGCGATCAGCAGCGACCCTCCGACGAGCAGCAGGGGCACGGCGGCGGACCCCGGCAGTCCGACGAGGCGCTCGGACAGCCCCGCGATGCGGGTGAGCAGCCGCGTCTGGTCGGTGCGGTGGGCCCAACCGACGAAGGCGACGAGCGCCACCAGCAGCGTGCCCACGATCGCGGCGGGCACGAGGTCCTCGGTGGGGACGCCGCCGGCCGGCGGGCCGTCGGCGGCCGCCGGGGCGGCCCAGCCCACGACCACAGTGGCGGCGGCAAGCGTCAGTGCGGTCAGGCGACGTGCCACGACAACGTCCTCTCTCTGCTGTTCTATGTTCCACCGTTTCACGTTACCGTTATCGGCGTTAAGCATGCATCGATGGGGCAAACCGGCATCGCCATGCGCATGACGATCGAGGAGCTCGCCGCGGCCAGTGGCCTGACGGTGCGCAACATCCGCGAGCACCAGACCCGGGGGTTGTTGCCGCCACCCGTGCTGGTGGGCCGAAAGGGCACCTACGACGAGCGCCATGTGGCTCGGCTGCGCCTGGTCGTGCAGCTGCAGCGCGAGGGCCTGAACCTCGGCGCCATCGACTGGCTTCTGCAGCGCGCACCCGCGGAGACCACCGACGAAGTCGTCCGCTTCGAGCGCGCGCTGTTCGCCCCCTGGGGCTTCGACGCGCCCGAGCAGTGGACCGCCGAGCAGCTCAACGCCACGGTCGGTCTTTTCGACGAGGCGGTGCTGGAACGTGCGGTCGCGCTCGACGTCGTCCGCCCCGCCGAGGGCGGGACGTGGGAGATCCCGAGCCCACGACTGCTGCAGGCGGGCGCCGATCTCCGAGCAATCGGCGTACCCCTGGAGGCAGCGCTCGATGTCGTCGACCTGCTGCGCGAGCACACCAGCGCGGTCGCCCGCGCGTTCGTCCGACTGTTCGTCGACCACGTCTGGGGCCCGTTCGATGCCGCCGGCCGCCCTCCGGACCAGTGGGAGCAGGTCCGCAGCGCCCTCGAGCGGTTGCGACCGATCGCCACCCAGGCGCTGCTCGCGGTGTTCCAGCAGTCCATGCAGGCCACGGTCGCGGCCTCGGTGGACGGCGAAGCCGGTCCGCGGCAGGAGTCCGCGTAGTGGACCGGGGCACCCCGCCCTTCGACGCCTGATGTGCAGACCCATCCGACACCGGGTAGTGTGACAGTCAGGACTGACACGGTAGGCCCGCTGCAACCACAGGAGCCCCCATGCCCCCGACCGCGCGTCGCGCCGCCATCCTCGGCGGCAACCGCATCCCGTTCGCCCGCCAAAACGGGCCGTACGCCAACGCCAGCAACCAGGACATGCTGACCGCGGCGCTGGACGGCCTCGTCGCCCGCTTCGCCCTGCAGGGTGAGCGCGCCGGCGAAGTCGTCGCCGGCGCCGTGCTGAAGCACGCCCGCGACTTCAACCTCACCCGGGAGGCCGTCCTCGGCAGCCAGCTGGACCCGGGGACTCCCGCCTACGACCTGCAGCAGGCGTGCGGCACCGGCCTGGAGACCACCATCGCCGTCGCCAACAAGATCGCGCTCGGCCAGGTCGAGTGGGGGATCTCGGGCGGCGTGGACACGACGAGCGACGCGCCGATCGCGATCAACGACGACTTGCGCCGGGTGCTGCTGGAGTTCAACGCTGCCAAGACACCGCAGCAGCGGGCGCGGATCGTCGGCAAGCTGCGCCCCAAGCACCTGATCCCCGAGATCCCTCGCAATGCAGAGCCCCGCACCGGCTTGTCGATGGGCGGCCATGCGGCCGTCACCGCCGAGCAGTGGGAGATCAGCCGTGAGGCGCAGGACCGTCTGGCGATGGAGAGCCACCACAACCTCGCGGCGGCGTACGACCGCGGGTTCTTCGACGACCTGTTGACGCCCTACCTCGGCTTGGACCGAGACCAGAACCTGCGGCCCGACACCGACGTGGACAAGCTCGCCAAGCTCCCGGTGGTCTTCGGCGACAAGGAGTCCGGGACCATGACGCCGGGCAACTCCACGCCGCTGTCCGACGGCGCGGCCACGGTGCTGCTGGGCAGCGAGGAGTGGGCGAACGCTCGCAGCCTGCCGGTGCTCGCCTACCTCGTCGACGCGGAGGTGGCCGCCGTCGACTACGTCCACGGCGAGGAAGGGCTGCTCATGGCCCCCGCCTACGCGATTCCACGGCTGCTCGAGCGCAACGGCCTGTCGCTGGACGAGTTCGACTTCTACGAGTTCCACGAGGCGTTCGCCTCGACCGTCCTGGCGACCTTCGCGGCCTGGGAGGACCCGGGGTTCTGCAAGGAGCGCCTGGGTCTGGACGGGCCGCTCGGATCCGTCCCGCGCGATCGGCTCAACGTCGCCGGCTCGTCGCTGGCGACCGGGCACCCGTTCGCGGCGACCGGCGGCCGGATCGTCGCCACCGTCGCCAAGCTGCTGGCCGAGAAGGGCAGCGGACGGGCACTGATCTCGATCTGCGCCGCCGGCGGCCAGGGCGTCGTCGCGATCCTGGAGCGTTGATCATGGCCGACCGCTACCAGACCCTGATGAACACCGGCGTGGGCCGGCAAGTCGCCGGCACCGTCGGCCTGCCCGTGCCGGAGCGGTTGCGGCGCCACACCCCCGGCGACCCGGTCGCCCACGGTCCGGTGCTGCTGGGCGAGGCGCCGGGGGGTCATCTGGCCAAACACGTCCAGCAGGCGCTGGAGGCTGCGGGCGTGGAGGTGCACACGACCCCTGCGGGGGGCGACGCTCGTTACGCCGCGCTGATCTTCGACGCCAGCGGTGTCGCCGACTCGACGCAGCTGCGGCAGCTGCAGCAGTTCTTCACTCCGGCCATCCGGTCGCTGCTGCCCAGCGCGCGGCTGCTGGTTCTGGGAACACCGCCCGACCACGGCGATGCGCGCCGGCGAACCGCCCAGCGGGCCCTGGAGGGCTTCACGCGGTCGGCCGGCAAGGAGATGCGCCGCGGCGCCACGGCCAACCTCATCTACGTGGCCGACGGCGCCGAGTCGGGCATGGACTCGACGCTGCGGTTCTTCGTCTCCGGACGCTCGGCCTACGTCAGCGGCCAGGTCGTGACCCTGCGCCCCGACGCGGATGCGGCGCTGCCCGACGACTGGGATCGCCCGCTGGCCGGCAAGGTGGCGGTCGTCACCGGTGCAGCGCAGGGGATCGGCGCGGCGATCGCGCGGACCCTCGCCCGCGACGGTGCGCACGTCGTCTGCCTCGACATCCCAGCACAGGGTGAGCCACTGCAGCGAGTGGCCAACGGGATCGGCGGAGAGACGCTGCAGTTGGACATCACTGCCGACGACGCCCCGGCACGCATCGCCGAGCACCTGACGTCGCGCCACGGCGGCGTCGATGTCGTGGTGCACAACGCCGGCGTCACCCGCGACAAGACGCTCGCCGGCATGGACGAGCAACGCTGGGACATGGCCATCGACATCAACTTGTCCGCTGAGGAGCGCATCAACGACGCGGTCATCCCGATCCTCAACGAGCACGGCAGGATCGTGTGCGTCTCGTCACTGTCGGGCATCGCGGGCAACCGCGGCCAGACCAACTACGCGGCGTCCAAGTCGGGGGTCATCGGGATGGTGCAGGCACTCGCCCCCGAGCTGGCGCAGCGCAACGCCACGATCAACGCGGCCGCGCCCGGGTTCATCGAGACGGCGATGACGGCAAAGATGCCCTTCGGTGTCCGCGAGGCAGGCCGGCGGATGAACAGCCTGAATCAGGGCGGGCAGCCGGTCGACGTCGCCGAGACGATCGCGTGGATGGCCAGCCCCGCCTCGGCGGCGGTCAACGGCCAGGTCGTTCGCGTCTGCGGCCAGAGCCTCCTGGGTGCCTGACATGCCCGAGGCCGTCGAGCTTGACCACGCCCCCGACCTGAAGCGGCTGTACGCCAAGGCTGCGATCAGCACGCTGATCAAGGGGTCGACCTGGCCGGACCACACGCTGGTCCGCAACGACGTCATCGTCGACCGGCAGCATCTGGCCGAGTACAACCGCGTGTGCGGCTACGGGCTGACCGATCACCTCCCGCTGACCTACCCGCACATCGTCGCCTTCCCGCTGGCGGTCGAGCTGATGGCGCAGCCGTCGTTCCCGCTGCCGCTGGCAGGCCTGGTGCACATCCGCAACCGGATCACCCAGCGTCGGGCCCTCGTCGTCACCGAGCCGCTGACCGTGCGCGTGCACCTGACCGAGCCGCGGCCCCACCCCAAGGGGCGGGTCTTCGACATCGTCGCCCAGGCCGAGTGCGCCGGCGAGCAGGTCTGGGAGTCGGTCAGCACGAACCTTCAGCGCGGCAAGGGGGACGACGCGGCCGACGCCGGCGCCGACCTCGGCCGCGACGGCCTCCGGCACGCAGCGACGTGGCGGGTGGCCAAGGACACGGGCCGTCGCTACGCCCGGGTGTCCGGCGACATCAACCCCATCCACCTCAACCGGGTCACGGCGCGGCTGTTCGGCTTCCCCCGGCCCATCGCGCACGGCATGTGGACCAAGGCGCGTGCGCTGGCGGCGCTGGCCGAGCGGCTGCCGGAGGCCTGCACCGCCGAGGTGGAGTTCCGCAAGCCGCTGCTGTTGCCGGCGACCGTCGAGCTCGCCACCCGCCGCACGGACGCCGAGTGGGCCTTCGCCGTGCGCGCCCGCAGCGGCAGCGCGCACGTGCACGGCCGTGTCACCGACGAGTAGGACGACCATGGCAACCTCTGCATCCCCCGCCCGCGGGCTTCCGGCCATCGACGCCGACCGTCTCCAGCGGGTCCTCGACGGACGCTGGGCGCAGGCGCGGCAGGACGCGCGCCGGCTGCTGCGCGCCAACCCGACGCCGGCGGTGCACGAGATGACCGTCGACGAGTACCGCGAGCAGATCAACGAGCACGCCAAGATGATCGCCCGCGAAGGTCATCCCGGACGCCTGTACACCAAGGCTGCCGGCGGTGAGGAGGACACCGGCGGAGCCGTGACCTCGTTCGAGATGCTCGGGTTGAGCGACCTGTCCCTGCTGGTCAAGGCCGGGGTCCACTGGGGACTGTGCGGCGGCGCGATCTTCCACCTGGGGACCGAGCGGCACCACGCCGAGTATCTGCCGAAGATCATCTCCTACGAACTGCCCGGCTGCTTCGGTATGACCGAGACGGGGCACGGTTCGGACGTTCAGTCGCTGCGGACCACGGCGACGTACGACCCGGACCGCGACGAGTTCGTCATCCACACCCCGGACGAGGACGCGCGCAAGGACTACATCGGCAATGCCGCGCTGCACGGACGGGTGTGCACGGTGTTCGCGCAGCTGGTCACGCAGGGACAGTCCCACGGCGTGCACGCCTTTGTCGTGCCAATCCGCGACGACGCCGGCAACGCGATGCCCGGTGTGACGATCGAGGACTGCGGCCACAAGGCGGGGCTCAACGGCGTCGACAACGGGCGGTTGACCTTCGACCAGGTCCGCGTGCCCCGCGACGCCCTGCTCAACCGCTTCGGCGACGTCGACGAGCGGGGCGTGTACTCCAGCCCAATCGAGAACGAGACCCGCCGGTTCTTCACCATGCTCGGCACGCTCGTCACGGGAAGGATCAGCGTGTCCGGCGCCGCGGTCAGCGCGACCAAGGTGGCGCTGACCATCGCGGTGCGCTACGGCGAGACCCGCACCCAGTTCGCGCCACCGGGTGCCGACCAGGAGATCACGCTGCTGGACTACCTGGTGCACCAGCGCAAGCTGCTGCCGGCGCTGGCCACGACGTACGCGCTCCACTTTGCGCAGAGTGAGCTGGTGGGGCGCCTGCACGATGTGTTCGGTGCCGAGGCCAAGGACGAGCGGGCGCAACGTCAGCTCGAGTCGCTGGCGGCCGGTATCAAGGCGGCCACCACCTGGCACGCGACCTCGACGATCCAGACCTGCCGCGAGGCGTGCGGCGGTGCCGGATACCTGTCGGAGAACCGGCTGCCGCAGCTCAAGGCCGACACCGACGTCTTCACCACCTTCGAGGGCGACAACACGGTCCTCCTGCAGCTCGTCGCCAAAGGTCTGCTGACCGACTACCGCGACGAGTTCGGCAACCTCGACACGCTTGGCACGGTGAAGTTCGTGACCGACAAGGTGCTCAGCGTCGTCGCCGAGCGCACCGCCGCCAGGTCGCTTCTCCAGTCGCTGGTCGACGCGGTCCCCGGCCGCGACGAGGACAGCGACGTTCGCGATCGCGGCTGGCAGCTCGAGCTGTTCCAATGGCGCGAACGTCACGTGCTCGAAGGCGTCGCCATGCGCTTGAAGCGGGGCGCAGATGCCGGGCGTGACCTGTTCACCATCTTCAACGAGGCGCAGGACCACGTGCTGCTCGCCGCCAGGGTGCACATCGACCGGATCGTCCTCGAGCAGTTCCTGCTGGCGATTGAATCGTGCGAGGACCCGCAGGTCGCCGCCGTGCTCGAGCGACTGTGCGAGCTGCACGCCCTGTCGACCCTGGAGCGCGACCGCGCCTGGTTCCTCGAGCACGGCCGCTTCACGGCGCGGCGGTCCAAGGCGATCACCGCGGCCGTCAACGACCTGTGCCGCGAGCTGCGCCCCCACGCGCGGCTGTTCGTGGACGCCTTCGGCATCCCCGACGAGGCGATCGGGGCGCCGATCGCACTGGGCGCTGAAGACCGCCGCCAGCAGCTGCGGCGCGCAGCCGGCGACGGCGGCACGGACAAGGTCGACGCGCAGCGCGGCTGATGGCCTACACCATCGACGAGCTGGCTGCCGCGACGGGACTGCCGTCCCGGACGATTCGCCACTACCAGTCCGAGCGCGTCCTCCCGCCGCCGGTGCGCCACGGCCGCACCGCCGTGTACGGCGAGGAGCACCTGACTCGGCTGGCCCTCATCGCCCGGTTGCAGGAACGGGGGCTGTCGCTGAAAGCGATCCGTGACGCCCTCGCGGAGGTCGAGCGCGGCGACCTTTCGCTGGAGGATTGGCTGGGCATCTCCGAGCAGCTGCGCCGGCCGTGGTCCGAGGACGCGCCGGCGGTGGTCTCGGTCGATGACTTGGAGCGCCGGCTCGCCGGCCAGCCCAGCGCCGACCTCGCCGCGTTGATCGACGTGGGGTTGGTCAGGCCTCCCGACGGCGATCCGCCGGCGTGCGTGATCCCGAGCCCCGCGTTGCTCGACATGTCGCTGTCGCTGGACACCGCCGGCGTGGACGTCACCACCTCCGCCGGCGCCGCCGCCGTGTTGCAGCGCAACCTGCGGACCGCTGCCGACGACGTCGTGGACCACTTTGTCGAACACGCCGGCGAAGGCTTCGCAAGGAGCCTGCGCGCTGAGGACATCACCGCGGCCGTCGAGGCGCTGCGCCCCCTTTCCAGCGACGCGGTCCGCCTGCTGTTCGCGCGCGAAGTCGAGCGGGCGGTGCAGCGCCGGATCGCCGAGCTGGGGCCCGCGATGCGCCGGCGCCAGCACGCCGCCGCCGACGCCTGACGGCTCGACGACCGAGAGAACCCGCGCCGGTGCGCGTTTTTGGCGGGGCGGGAGGGGCGGCGTCTCAGAAACCCGCGCCGGCGCGGGTTTTGGTCAGCCGAGGATGCGCGTCGCCCCGTTTCGGCGCGAATCGGCGCCCGGTCCCGAGCGGTCAATGCCGCTGACGCCGCCGAAGAAGTGGTGACGGGTGCGAAACCGCCGTACCTCGTAGCCGGCGTCGAGCAGGGCCTGTTCGGCGCCGCGGTCGAAGTCCGGCTCCACCATGACGGTCTGGTCAACCCGGTGCATCCGTGGCGCTTCGATGGCGTCCGCGACGGTTCGGCCCTCCGCAACGACACCGGCGATCACCTGGGTCAGCGCCCCGGTGATGCGGCTGCCGCCGGCGGCGCCCACGACCAGTGCCGGCCCGTCACCGTCGAGCACCACCGTCGGCGACATCATGCTGCCCATGCGGTCGCCGGGCCGCGGGTCGGCGCTGCGCAGGTATCCCTCGCCCAGCATCGAGTTGAGCTGGACGTCGTACAGCCAGTCACCGCTGCCGATGCCGATGCTTGTCGTCAGCACACAGGCATTGCCCGAGGGGTCGACCACCGCCAGGTTCGTCGTGTCCCCGGGCACCGCGTCGCCGGCGAACGCGTCGGCGAGTGCCAGTGCACGAGCTCCGGACGACATGCCGCCGAGGTCCCGCAGCGCCCCGAGGACCGGGACGAGCGCGGAAAGGCCCCGCCGGGTGAGCACGTCGGCGCCGGCGTAGCGCACCCGTTCGGGGCGTTCGAGGATCACTTCGTAGGCCGCCAGGTCGGCCGCCCCGATGAGTCCGCCCCGTTCTTGACACAGCGCCACCAGGTCTCGCGCGAGCTGACCGTCGTAGACCGACCGGGCTCCCTCCTCGGCGAGCAGTGCCAAGAAGTCCGCGGCCTGTGGTTGCACCACGACGTCACCGGCCTTGAGCAGAGCACCGTCACGGGTGAACAGCTCCGCGCCCCTGTCCAGCGTGAACGCCGGGCTCATCATCTCGAGCACCTTCTCGTGCGTCGGCTCCAGCGTCACGCCGTCGCGTGCCGCGGCCATCGCCGGCTCGACCAGCCGCGCCAGTGGCATTCGCCCCCACCGCTGGAGCAGCGCTTCGCAGGCCGCCGGGATCCCCGGCACACCGGCGGTGTCGCACCCGATCTCGTAGGGGATCGGCTCGGATTCGAAGATGATGTCGACCGTCCTGCCGATGCCGTCGAGGATCGACCGGCCGGGGGGCAGGGCCCGTCCGCGTCCAGGGATGCCGACGAAGAAGTCGATCAGCGTGGCCTCACCGGCCTCGGCGTCGAAGTAGATGCCGTGCCCGCCGCCCAGCAGGGTGGTGAGCAGCGACTCGGCGATCCCTGAGGTCAGCATTGCGGCAACGGCGGCGTCCGCCGCTGTCCCGCCCTCCTCGAGCACCGCGAGTCCGGCGTCGGCCGTCACCCGGTGGTGCGCTGCCACTCCTGCCTGCAACCGCTTCACGCGGTCACGCTACTTCAGCGGGCGACCCTTCTTGTTGCCGGCGCGGGCCTGCCGCTCGAATGACGACAGGTCGAAGGCGATGAGCAGCCAGCCTGTTCAGGAAGGCCACCCCGCTCCACCATCGTGACGACGATCAAGACGGCGACGGCGATGAACAGGCCGGTGACCGCGGCCGGGTGCACGGTCAACAGAGCGAGTGATACGGCCAGGACCAACCCGTACAACGCCAGGATCAGCTTCGTGGTCGCCCGCAGGAACGGCCAGGCTTCTGGGAGGTGGGCGAGCCGGCGTAGCCCAGTCTCGATGTAGAACGCGACCGCGACCAGCAGCAGCCCGATGAGCGTCGCTGCGATCTGCGCGACCGTCAGGAGCAGGCCGTCGGAAACGGGCTCGAGCATCGCGTCCCCTTGCATCGCAGGAAGTCACATGGCGACCATGGCAGCGCGGTGGCGGTCAAAACAGGGGGGCTCAGCCGACCGGCACCTCCACGGCGGCGCCGAGACGCTCGCCCCAGACGCACGCCCGGGACAGCTCACCGTCGACCAGAGGCCCCTGCGCGTCCTCGACGTAGAACGTCTCCGGCGGCACGGCGCGATCGAAGCCCAACCGACGCAGCCGCTTTTCAGCCCCCCGGGCGCCGGACCCCGGCAGGCGGGGCTTGATGATCTTGGTGTCGAACGTGGCGACGACGACACGCTGCGCCGGCCGCGCCAGTGCCGCCAACCACTCCCGCAGCCCGATGCGGTCCGAGACCACGGATCCGCCTTTCCGCTGCGCGGCGTCGTGCCTCGTCGAGGGCCGGGACAACCCGAACGCATGCGTCGGCCCGCCGACCACGAGCAGGCCGATGTCGGCAGCGACTTCGGCAGGCGCCGAGCCGACCTCGATGACCTCGACCGGTAGGTGCACGCGGATCCCCTCAGCGATGGACTCCGCGATCCACTTGGTGTTGCCGTACATGGACTCGTAGACGACGACAGCGCGCATGGCGGCCTCCTGTGTCGGGCTGTGGTCACCATGGCGCTTTTTCGTCTGGGCGCCCACGGTCGAAGGTCCCTACCTCGCGACCCGAGGGTCCTGAAACACCACCCAGACCTGCAAGGTACCCCGTAGGGGTATAGGGTACAGACCTGAGAGGAGGCGATGGGATGCGTGGTTACACGATCGGCAAGGACGACTACCTGAAACGGCTCCGCCGCATCGAGGGGCAGGTGCGGGGGCTGCAACGGATGATCGACGACGACACCTACTGCATCGATGTGCTCACGCAGGTGTCGGCGGTCACCAAGGCGCTGCACAGCGTTGCCATCGGGCTGCTCGACGAGCACATCCGCCACTGCGTGACGCAGGCGGCCTCCGATGGCGAGGAGCGCGCCGATGACGCGATCCGTGAGGCAACACGCGCGATCGAGCGGCTCGTCCGCTCCTGAGAGGTGAAGACCATGCAGCAGACGCCACACGCCGGCGGACCTGATCACCACGCCGAGCATGCCCACCACGCCGCCCACGACGACGCCGGGCACGCTGGACACGCTGGACATGCGGGACACGGTGACCACGCCGCGATGTTCCGCAACCGCTTCTGGATCATCCTGCTGCTGAGCGCGCCCGTCGTGGCGTACAGCCACATGATCCAGATGTGGCTCGGGTTCACGCCACCGCAGTTCCCAGGGTCCCGGTGGGTGGCGCCGGTGCTCGGCACGGTCATCTTCTTCTACGGCGGTGCCCCGTTTCTCGCCGGAGGCATCGAGGAGCTGCGCCGGCGTCGCCCCGGGATGATGCTGCTGATCTCACTGGCGATCACCGTCGCGTTCGGCGCGTCGGTCGCGACGACCTTCGGGTGGCTGCGCGACCTCGACTTCTGGTGGGAGCTGGCGGCGCTGATCGCCATCATGCTCCTCGGTCACTGGGTGGAGATGAAAGCCGTGGGGCAGGCGTCCGACGCGCTGGGACGGCTGGGTGAGCTCTTGCCGGACGAGGCCGAGCGAGTGACCGACGCCGGCCTCCAGACCGTGCCGGTGAGCCGGCTGGCGCCCGGTGACGTGGTCCTTGTGCGGCCGGGCGCGCGGGTGCCGGCTGACGGTGCGATCGTCGAGGGCACGGCAGAACTCGACGAGTCCATGGTCACCGGCGAATCCCGGCCGGTGGCCAAGAGCGCCGGGGACCGGGTGATCGCCGGCACAGTGGCCACTGACTCGTCCGTCCGCGTGCGCATCGACGCCGTGGGCGACGACACGGCCCTCGCAGGCATCCAGCGGTTGATCGACGCAGCGCAGACCTCGCGGTCGCGGGCGCAGGTCCTCGCGGACCGGGCCGCCGCGCTGTTGTTCTACGTCGCCACCGCGGCGGGCGTCGTGACCTATGCCGTGTGGTCAGTGTTGGGGCAACCAGGTGATGCCATCACGCGAACCGTGACGGTGCTGGTCATCGCCTGCCCGCATGCGCTGGGTCTCGCCATCCCGCTGGTCACCTCGATCTCAACGTCGCTGTCGGCCCGCAACGGGATCCTGGTCAAAGACCGGTTAGGCCTCGAGCGCATGCGGCGGGTCGACGCGGTGCTGTTCGACAAGACCGGCACGCTGACCCGCGGCCGCCACACGGTGGTCGACGCCGCCGCCGTCGACGGGGACACCGACCGGCTGATGGCCGTCGCTGCCGCGGTCGAGGCCGACTCCGAGCACCCGTTGGCCCGGGCGATCGTCGCAGCCGCGCCGGCGCGAGTCCCGGTGCCCACGGCGTCGTCGTTCCGTGCCATGACGGGACGGGGGGTCACCGCCACCGTCGCGGGTGCCGATGTCAGTGTGGGCGGCCCGGCCCTGCTGCGCGAGACCGGCGTTCGAGTGCCCGAGTCGCTCACCCACGCCGTCGCCCGCTGGCGTGACCGAGGCGCGGCGGTCCTGTATGTGGTCCGCAAGGGGGAGGTGCTGGGGGCGCTTGCGCTGGAGGACGAAGTGCGCCCGGAGTCGCGGAAAGCGGTCGTCGGACTGCACGACCGCGGGGTGCAGGTCGTGATGATCACCGGCGACGCCGAGCAGGTCGCGAGCACCGTCGCCCGGGATCTGGGCATCGACGAGGTCTTCGCCGAGGTGCTGCCTGAGCACAAGGACACCGCGGTCGCTGATCTCCAGCGCCGCGGGCTGGTCGTTGCCATGGTGGGCGACGGCGTCAACGACGCGCCGGCCCTGGCGCGCGCCGACGTGGGCCTGGCGATCGGCGCCGGCACGGACGTCGCCATCGAGTCGGCGCACGTGGTGCTCGCCTCGGACGATCCGCGGGCCGTTCTTGGGGTCATGGACCTGTCGCAGGCGACATACCGCAAGATGGTGCAGAACCTGTGGTGGGCGGCGGGTTACAACGTTGCGGCGATTCCTCTGGCGGCGGGAGTCCTGGCCTGGGCTGGCATCGTGTTGTCCCCGGCGGTCGGCGCGGTCCTGATGAGCCTGTCGACCATCGTCGTGGCGCTCAACGCCCAGCTGCTGCGCCGGGCCGACATCAGGAGCATGTCCTCATGAGAACGAACCGCACACTGGTTCTGCTCGCCGCCGCCACGCTGATCCTGGCCGGGTGCGGCGGGGCAGCCGGAGATGTCTCGGCCGACGGGGGTCACGGCGGTGATCATGCCGGGGCGGAGTCCGTGCACACCCCTGTCGCCGGCGCCGACTCCGCGACGATCAGGGCGGTCGACATCGACTTCGAGCCGGACAGCCTGGAGCTGCAGGCCGGAGAACCGGTCAACGTGACGGTGGTCAACGAGGGGCGCATCGTGCACGACTTCACCCTCGAGGAAGCCGATGTGCACCTCGACGTGGAGCCGGGGGAGAGCGCCCAGACGAGCCTGACGATCGACGAGCCCGGGACGTACCGGGCCATCTGCACGGTCACCGGTCACGAGAACGCCGGCATGGTTGTGGAAGTCGAAGTCCGCTGATGTCTTGGAACCCGGCGGGAGGCTAGCCGCCACGACCTGTCGCACCCCCGTGAGACCATGACGGTGATGGAAGGGGGCACGATGAAAGAGGGTTGGTTCCGCTCGTACGTGGAGCAGATCCTGGAAGAGGCCTGGGAGCAGTGCCGGGTCGCAGCCGACGACGATGGCGACTATCCCTACCGGGTCGGCACGGCCGCATGCTTCGTGCGGGTCGACCAGGGGCCACCGTTGCACGTGCGCGTGTGGGGTTACGCCGCTACCGACGTGCGCCGGACAGCGAAGCTGCTGATCGAGCTCAACGACTTCAACGCCGCCGCTCGGTCCGTGCGGGCGTACTGGGCCAACGGCGCCGTGATCGTCGAGGACGCGGTCCTGGCAGGGGGGGGTCAACGTCGAGACACTGACCCGCGTGTGCCGAGAGGTCGGCCGTGCCGCCGACGACATCGGCGCGCTCGCGGCGGCGATGTTCGACGGGCAGACGCCGTTTCCGGCAGGCGACGTCGTGGAAGGTGAAGCGACCTAATCGTCAGGCGATGCTCGCGCCTTGCTCGCGCGCGAGCGGGCCTTCCTGATCGTCGCGCGTGGACAGCTTGCGCACCTGCGGCAGCAGCTGTTCCTCGAACTCCTCCATCAGCGACCGCAGGCCGGCGACGGGATCGTCGGCATGGTCCACCCGCACGTCCCACAGTGCGTAGTCCTCGGTGTCGACCACGGTGATCGCCCCCGACAGCGCACCCTTTTTGTCCGCGCCTGTCTCCTCGCCGGCCTGCAGCGCTTCGAGGATCCGCCACGCAAGATCCAGGTCATCACGCTGGTGGAACGTGGACAGCACGGCCTCGAGCGTCTCGCGTCCCACCAGCCGGTTGCCCTGCACCGTCACGTCGCTGTCCGTGATGTGACCGGACCAGTCCGGTGTCTGGTCGCCGGTCCATGCGGCGACTCCACCTGCGGCGTCCACGATTCCGCACTGGCGGAAGTCTCGGCCAGGGTCGGCGTCGAGCACCCGCTGCAACGCGGTCAGCGCGTCGTCGCCACGATCCAGGTGCTGCAGCCCGTGGTAGGCCAGATAGGGGTTGATGGTCGCCTGGGTCGCCACCGCGCCGACGCGGGCGCGCGCGTGCGGCACCAGCTTGCCGACACCGACCATTGCCGTGACGGCTCCGACGGCCAGCTGGCCGGTGCCCGGGTCGCGGGCAACGATCGAGAACGTCACGAGCAGCTCCAGATGTGAGACGGCAGGGCGTACCTGCCGCCTACCCCGCTGGCTGCCGCTTACACCGCGGACAACCGGTAGCGGATCCCGTTGGGCTCGATGACGGCATAGTCGGTCGTGCGCTCGGCGGCCGGCCGCCCCGCAGCGGCGGCAATCGCGCGCAGCGACTCTGGCTCCTGGCGCACGCCGTGGTCTGCCCCGGCCATGCGCGAGATGGTCTCCTCCATCAAGGTGCCGCCGAGGTCGTTGCATCCGGCATCCAGCAACGCCACGGCAGCCTCGACACCCAGCTTCACCCAGGACAGCTGGATGTTGTCGATGGCGCCCTGCAGGACCAGACGGGCGACCGCATGGACCTTCACGGAGTCGTCCCAGGTCGGTCCGGGACGGGCGACGCCTGCAAGGTAGATCGGGGACTGCTGGTGCACGAACGGCAGCGGGACGAACTCCGTGAACCCCCCGGTCTGCTCCTGGACGCGGCGCAACAACCACAGGTGCGCGGCCCAGTGCCTTGGCTCGTCAACGTGTCCGAACATCATCGTCGACGTCGACCGGATCCCCAGGGCGTGCGCGGTGGTGACCACATCGAGCCAGGCGTCAGTCGGCAGCTTGCCCTTGGTCAGCACCCAACGCACGTCGTCGTCGAGGATCTCCGCGGCGGTGCCCGGGATCGTGTCCAGGCCGCAGGCCTTGGCCTCGGTCAAGAACTCGCGCACCGAAACGCCAAGCTTGGCCGCACCGTTGACGACCTCCATCGGGGAGTACGCGTGGATGTGAATCCCAGGCACTCGTGCCTTGATCGCCCGCAGCAACGTGAAGTAGTGGTCGCCGCCGAGGTCGGGGTGGATGCCGCCTTGCATGCAGACCTCGGTGGCGCCGTAGTCCCAGGCCTGCTCCGCGCGGTCGGCCACCTGCTCGACCGACAAGGTGTAGGCGTCGGGATCGTCCCGGCGCTGCGCGAAGGCGCAGAAGCGGCAGCCCGTGTAGCAGACGTTGGTGAAGTTGATGTTGCGGTTGACCACGTACGTGACGGTCTCACCGGCCCGTTCGGCCCGGACGGCGTCGGCGACGGCCAGCAGCGCGTCGAGGTCGGCGCCGCCGGCGGCGAACAGGTCGACGGCCTCCGCCTGGGTCGGGGGGATGCCTCGTTCCGCGCGCCGCAGCACGGCCGCGATGTCACCCGTGACACGGGCCGGTGCATTGCGCAGCGGCCGGCGTGACAGCGACTCGGCGGCGATGAGCGCCGTGTCCCCGTACACCGCCTCGGCGTCTTCGCGGAGCACGGACTCCCGGCGCAGCGCTGTGGTGCCGTCGCCGGCCGCTGCGC